>WNFD01003302.1_pt1 | contig 22769 bp, 18 predicted proteins | sample 5400491 | NCBI WGS metagenome assembly WNFD01 (sample SAMN13153343, study PRJNA577476) | soil metagenome | isolation source: 120 cm saprolite under Douglas fir tree site 2 hole 2 replicate 2 | place: USA:California | collected 2015-04-18
GGGACAGACCACCGGCTCCGGACTTCCGCTGGAATTGACATTCTATCCGATGGGCATCGGCGCGCTGTTCATGACCGCCTTTGCGCTCGATATTTTCCGCGCGCGCCCGGTCCGCGACATGATCGCGGGCATCGTCGCGGCCGCCGTGATTGTCGGCCTTTATCTCGCATGGGATGCTCTCGCGCCGGCGTCCGTGCCGCCGTCCGGCGTGCTGATGCTGGTGGGCTTCTTCATCACGCTGTTCGGCGGATTGCCGATCGGCTTCGCGCTGGCGCTGGCGGCGCTGATCTTCATCTGGGTCGAAGGCACGCTGCCTGGCGTCATCTTCGCGCAGCAGATGGCGCGCGGCATCGACAATTTCGTGCTGCTGGCGATCCCGTTCTTCATCCTGGTCGGCTACCTCATGGAAGCCAACGGCATGTCGGTCCGTCTGATCGAGCTGTTGCAGCGGGCGGTGGGGCACATGCGCGGCGGGCTCAACGTCGTCATGGTGACGTCGATGGTGCTGTTCTCGGGCATTTCGGGCTCCAAGATGGCCGATGTCGCGGCGGTCGGATCGGTGCTGATCCCGGCGGCCCGCCGCGGCAAGCAGAGCCCGGGCAGCGCGGTCGCGCTGCTCGCCGCGTCCGCGGTGATGGCGGAAACCATTCCGCCCTGCATCAATTTGATCATCCTGGGCTTTGTCGCCAACCTGTCGATCGGCGGATTGTTCGTGGCCGGCCTGCTGCCGGCCGGATTGATGGCGCTCGCGCTGATCGCCGTGTCCATCATCTTCGGCCAGCGGCCGGCGTCGAAGGAGGAACTGCGGTCGGACGTTCCGGTGTCGGGGCTGTGGAGCGGCGCGATCGCTTCGTTCGGATTGATCTTCATGATCTTCGCGGGCTTCAAGAGCGGTTTTGCGACAGCGACCGAGATCTCGGCCTTCGCCGCGCTCTACGCCATCGTCGTCGGCAGCGTGATGTTCCGCGAACTCAGCCTCGGGGCGGCGACGCACAGCTTCATCCAGGCGGCGACGCGCTCGGGCCTGGTGCTGTTCATCGTCGCCGCCGCGCAGTCGCTCGCCTTCATCCTGACGCTGCAGCAGGTGCCGCATGCGGTCGGCGACATCATGCTGTCGCTGTCGAAGACCAACGGTGTCTGGCTGTTCATGCTGTTGTCCATCGCGGTGTTGATCGTGATGGGCTCGGTGCTGGAAGGGGCGGCGGCGCTGATCATCTTTGGACCTCTATTGTTGCCGGTCGCGGTCAGGCTGGGGATCGATCCCTTGCATTTTGGCGTGGTGCTTGTCATCTCGATGGGGATCGGGCTGTTCGCGCCGCCACTGGGCCTTGGGCTGTACGGCGCCTGCCTGATCGGCAATGTTCCGATCGAGGAGACGGTCAAGCCGATCGCGGGATATCTCGGATTGTTGTTCCTTTGCCTGTTGGTCATTGCGTTCGTGCCGGGCCTCAGCACGGTTCTGCCGCGTGCCTTCGGTTATTGACGAGGAAAGCCGTTGAAAATCCTGTTGACCCATACGCCGGATTTCCGGCGCCAGTATTACGGCGAACGCAGCGTGAGCGGCCTGCAAGCCCTGGCGGAAGTCAAGTTCCATGACGCCGGCGCGCCGCTCGACGCCGCCGGCATTGTCCAGGCCGCGCAAGATGTCGACATCATCGTCGCCGATCGCATGACCGAAGGGCCGGGCGAGATCTTCCCGCAGCTGCCAAAGTTGCGCGCCTTCGTTCGCTGCGCGGTCGATATCCGCAATATCGACGTCAATGCCGCGTCGGCGGCCGGCGTGCTGGTGACGCGGGCGTCGCCCGGCTTCGTCGCGGCGGTGGCAGAGCTCGCGCTCGGCTTCATGGTCGATCTGTCGCGCGGCGTATCGCGCGCGACCGCGGACTATCATGCGGGCCGCAAGCCCGAAATCGTGATGGGACGCCAGCTCGCGGGCAGCCGTCTTGGCATCATCGGCTATGGCAGCATCGGCCGGGCGCTGGCGCCCATCGCCAAGGCGCTGGGCATGCAGGTTCTGGTCGCCGATCCCTTCGTGACCATCGACGATGCCGATATCAAGCATCTTGCGCTCGACGATCTGCTCGGCCGCGCCGACTATGTGGTGTGCCTTGCGATCGCCAATGAGCAGACCGAAAATCTGATCGGGCAGGCGGCGCTGGCGCGGATGCAGCCGCACGCCTTTTTCATCAATCTGTCCCGCGGCAATCTGGTCGATGAGCAGGCCTTGGCCGACGCATTGCGCGAGGGCCGCATCGCGGGTGCTGCGATGGATGTCGGCCGCGCGCCGGATCAGATGCCGACACCGGAGCTCGCGAGGCTCTCGAACGTCATCGCCACCCCGCATATCGGTGGGCTGACACCTCAGGCGATCGAGCATCAGGCGCGGGAAACGGTCCGGCAGGTCGCAGCCATCATCAGCGGCGAGGCGCCGCCCGGCGCGGTCAATGCCGAGCGCTGGATGCGCCGTCCATGACGGAGCCGGCATCGAGGCGGTTGCCGTTCTTCTACGGCTGGGTCGTGGTCGCGGTGACCTTCATCACCATGGCGATCGGCGTCAACGCCCGCACCGCGTTCTCGCTGTTCTTTCCGCCGATCCTCTCTGAATTCGGCTGGGAGCGCGGCATCACGGCGGGTGCGTTCTCGTTCGGCTTCGTGGTCTCCGGCTTCGTCAGCCCGTTGATCGGCCGCCTGATGGACCGTTCGGGTCCGCGCGCGGTGATGGAGCTCGGCGTCGCGCTGATGGCGGGCGGCATGCTGCTTGCGCCGCTGACGCGCGAGCCCTGGCATCTCTACGTCACCATCGGCGTGATGGTCGGCGCCGGCAGCGTCTGCCTCGGCTATTCCGGCCAGTCGCTGTTTCTGCCGAACTGGTTCATCCGTCGTCGCGGCATGGCGATGGGCATCGCATTCGCCGGTGTCGGCATCGGTTCGGTGACGCTATTGCCCTGGGTGCAGCTCATGATCGAGCAGGGCGGCTGGCGCACCGCCTGCACGGCGATGGGGCTGCTGATTCTGGTCGTGCTGGCGCCGATCAATCTCCTGCTGCGCAGGCGCCCCGAGGACATCGGGCTGCAGCCGGATGGCGACGCCGCGCTCACGGCGTCATCGGCCAAGCCGGTCTCGAACGTCCTCGACCCCGCTTGGGCTGCGACCGACTGGACGCTCCGCCGCGCGCTTCGCACCGCGCGGTTCTGGTGGATCGCGCTCGGCTTCTTCTGCGGCCTGTATGTCTGGTATGCCGTGCAGGTTCATCAGACCAAGTTTCTACTCGACATCGGCTTCAGCCCGAATGTCGCGGTCTGGGCGCTCGGCGTCGTGAGCCTGCTCGGAATCCCCGGCCAGATCGTGCTCGGACACGCCTCCGACCGGATCGGACGGGAAGCGATCTGGGCCATCAGTTGCGCTGGCTTTGCGATCTGTTTTGCGGCGCTGATCGCGCTGAAATACCAGCCCTCGCTCGCGCTCATCTATCTGATGGTTCTTGCGCAAGGCGCGCTGGGCTATGGCCTCACCTCCGTCATGGGGGCGGTGGTTCTGGAAATCTTCCAGGGACCGCAGTTCGGCGGCATTTTCGGCTGCATCATGCTGGCGGGGCTGGCGGGCGGCGCGGCCGGTCCCTGGGCCACCGGCTTTCTCCACGATGTGACGCAAAGCTACACGATTGCTTTTGGGATCGGGATCGCGGTCAGCATCCTGTCGGCGGTCGCAATCTGGCTGGCGTCGCCGCGCAAAATTCGCGCCGTGGCCGGCCGATTGCGCCATCTGCCGGCCGGGGCCGAGGGCTGAGGCGTTTCGTCAGGACGATCAAACGCCGATCGCGCGCTGCAGATCGCCGATGGCCCGCAGGAAGCTGTCGGCGGGCGTGGTTTCCGGATCGATCAGGCGATGCAGACGGAAGCCGTCTTCCAGTGCCAGCACGATGGCCGCGGTCCAGGCCGGGTCCCGCGATCCGTTTTTCCCGCTGGTCTTCGACGCGGTCTCCACGATATCCGCGATCAGCTTTCGCCTGGCCCGCAGGCGTTTGGCGAGCTCGGGCCTGCGCTTCTCGGCGCGTGCCACGAACAGGATCATCTCCATGTGCAGCAGCGGCGAACGCCCGAGCGGATCCTGCCGGCTGCGGTCCATGGTTTTGAGCGCGTCGATGAAATCCGCAAGGTTCGTGTGCCTGGCGAGAAGATCGAGATTGCGCCGGATCGATTGCTCGACGTGATCCTCCAGCATGGCGATGATCAACTCGTCCTTGCTTGCGAAGTTCGAGTAGAACGCCCCGCGCGTGAAGCCGGCCGCCGCCGCGATGGCCTCGATGCTGGCGGCGCCGATCCCCTGTTCCTCGAAGACCCGCGCCGCCGCCTCGAACAGCTTTTCGCAGGTCGCGTCCCTTGTCGGTCTGGTTCGAACCCTTGACATCGTCCCATTTCAGGTCAGAATGCAACTCGATACAACAGTGTATCGAATTGACGTACCCAATTTTAACACGGCAAGCAATGGGAGGTCTTCGTGAACGAGCATGTTCAGACTGCGACCAACGAGCCGTTGTTCAATCCGCTGTCGCCGGCGTTTATCCGCGATCCCTATCCGTCCTATGAGCGGCTGCGCGCGACCGATCCCATCCACCTGACCGAGCACGGCTCGTTCCTTGCAAGCCGGCACGCCGAGGTCAGCCTGGTGCTGCGCGACAAGCGCTTCGGCAAGGATTTCGTCGAGCGCACCGTGCGGCGTTACGGCCCCCAGATCCTGGAAGAGCCGGTCTTCCGCAGCATGAGCCACTGGATGCTGCAGCAGGATCCGCCGGATCATACCCGGCTGCGCGGCCTCGTGGTGAAGGCCTTCACCGCGCGCCGCGTCGAGGACATGCGTCCGCGCATTCAGGAGATCGTCGACCAGACCATCGACGCGGTCGCCGAGCGCGGCCGCATGGACTTGATCGAGGATTTCGCCTTCCGCCTGCCGATCACGATCATCTGCGACATGCTGGGAATCCCCGAGGATCACCGCGAGGCCTTCTACAAGGGCTCGCGTGACGGCGGCCGTCTGCTCGACCCGGTGCCGCTGACGCCGGCCGAGATCGCCGAGGCCAATGCCGGCAACCTGATGGCGCAGATGTATTTCCAGCAGCTCTTCGAGTTGCGCCGGCGCAATCCCGGCGACGATTTGACGACGCAGCTGGTCCACGCCGAGGAAGACGGCCACAAGCTCACCAACGAGGAACTGACCGCCAACATCATTCTGCTGTTCGGCGCCGGTCACGAGACCACTGTCAATCTGATCGGCAACGGACTATTGGCGCTGCATCGCAATCCCGACCAGCTCGCATTGCTGAAGGCCAATCCGTCGCTGATCAGCAACGCGGTCGAGGAATTTCTGCGCTACGACTCCTCGGTGCAGCTCACCGGCCGGGTGACGCTGGAGGACATCGACGATCTCGGCGGCAAAAAAATCCCGAAGGGCGAGAGCGTGCTCTGCCTGCTGGGATCGGCCAACCGCGACCCGGCGGTCTATCCGGACCATCCGGACCGCCTCGACATCAGCCGTCCCAATGTGCGCCCGCTGTCGTTCGGCGGCGGCATTCACCATTGCCTCGGCGCGCAGCTCGCGCGAATCGAGGCGGAAATCGCCATCTCGACCCTGCTGCGCCGGCTCCCCGAGCTGCGGCTGGATGACGCGGACAATCCGGAGTGGCGGCCGACCTTCGTGTTGCGCGGCCTGAAGCGGCTCCCGGCGAGCTGGTAGGGGCCGCGGGCCAGGCTTTTTTCTCTCCGGCGGTCCCAAAACCGGCGTTTACCTTGACACTCGCGGCAAGCGGGTGGCGCATGTCAATTCCATCCCGCCGGGCTGTGACATCGCCGGACTTCCCTCTATATATTGTGCGGCGCCGTCGTCAGCGCGGCGAGGGCCGCTGACGTGACGTGCCTGCCCCAAGAGGAGAGACCGTGCAGACGACACTGCTCGGATTGGCGATCGCTTTCATCATCGCGCTGCTGGCTGCGCTGATCGGACCGTATTTCATCGATTGGAACCAGTTCCGGCCGCAATTCGAGGCCGAGGCGTCCAAGGTGATCGGCGCGCCGTTGCGGGTGGCCGGCGACCTCAGCGCGCGGCTGCTGCCGACCCCGTCGCTCAGGTTGCGCTACATCGTGGTCGGCCGCGCCAACGATCTCGGCAAGGTCCGCGCCGAAAAACTCGATGTCGAGTTCAGCCTCGGCGATTTGATGCGCGGCGAATGGCGCGCCAACGAGCTGACCATCAGTGGCGCCGCGCTCGATCTCGGCCTGGATCCGCAGGGCCGCATCGACCTGCCGATTTCGAACGGAAAATTCAATTTCGGATCGCTGTCGATCGACCGCTTGAACCTCACCGGCCGCGTCGCGCTTCACGATGCCGCGAGCCGACAGACGCTGGAGCTGAACGACATCGCCTTTTCCGGCGAGGTGCGCTCGACGGCGGGATCGGTGCGCGGCGAGGGCTCTTTCGCGTTGGACGGCGCGCGCCACGGCTTTAATGTCTCATCCGGACAAACCGCCGACGGCAACGGCACCCGGGTTCATCTGGGCATCGATCCGGGCGAGCAGACGCCGTCGGCCGATGTCGACGGTGTGCTCAGCTTCGACGGCCGCGCGCCGCGTTTCGAAGGCGCGGTGGCACTGGCGGCGCCTCCCGTTCCAAAAGCGAAGGCCGGCGACAACGCTCCGGCGTCGTGGCGGATCGCAGCCAAGGTCAAGGCCAGTCGCGCCGCGGCGCAGCTCGAGCAGATCGACGCGAGCTATGGCAATGATGAGCGCGCGTTGCGGCTCGCCGGTTTCGGCGACATCCGCTTCGACGCGTCGCCCGAGGCGCATGTGACGCTCTCGGCGCGCCAGCTCGACGCCGACAAGTTCCTTGCCAAGGAGGGGGCGAACGCGCAGGACGGCACCAAGGAGCGCGCCGCCGAGCCGGTGCGCCTGTTGCCGGGATTGCGGGCGCTGCTCGCGGCGCTGCCACGTCCACCGATTTCGACGCTGGTCAGCTTCAACACCGAGAAGATCATGCTGGGCGGCCGGCCGCTGCAGAATCTCGGCGCCGAACTGCACATCGACGCGGCGGCTCCGGTGAGGTCTTGGGCGATCGACCGGCTGGATGTCCGCGCCCCGGGGGTCACGCAAATTTCCTTGAGTGCCGGCGTATCCTCCGGCTCGCTCGGGAATTTCTCCGGCGTGCTCGATGTCGACTCCACCGACCCCGACGTGTTGCTGATGTGGCTGCAGGGCCGCACCGATGTCGGCTATCGCGGTCAACAGCCGCTGCGCCTGCGCGGTAACATCGACGTCACAGCGGATCGCATCGCGATCGAGGCGCTGACAGCCGAGATCGACGGCGGCGCCGTCGAGGGACGCGCGGCATTGTCAAATCTGTCCAGTGGCAAGAGCTCGCATTTCGAGGCCACTTTGAAGGCGGAACGCCTCGATCTCGACGCGGCGACGGCGTTCGCGCGGTCGGTCGCGGGCCCGCAGGCCGACTGGCCCGACGATGCGCAGGTTTCGCTCGATATCGGCCGCGCCATCTCGGCCGGCCAGGAAATGCGGGCGTTCACGGCCAAGTTCGGCTACTCGCCGAAGACGGTCGTGCTCGACAAGATCAAGTTCGGGCAGCCCGACGGTATGACCCTGGAAGGCAGCGGCAATTTCGACCGCGTCAATTCGATCGGAAAGCTCGCGCTCGATTCGACGACCGCTTCGATTGGCCAGTTGACCGGGCTGATCGCGCCGTTCGCGCCCTCGGCCGCCGCCCGGCTCAACACGCTCGGAACCGGCGCGGGACCGGTGCGCGCCAAACTGGCGCTCGACCTCGGCAAGAGCAAGGAGCAGCCGGCCGACCGTGCCGCGGTGCGCGCCGATCTCGAATTCGATGCGCCGCTCCTGAAGGGCCGCGTTACGATGACGACCACGCCGCCGGTCGCTGCGATCCGCGGCCTCGATCTCGAAACTCTCCGCCAAGGCGAAATAGCTGTCGAGACGCGGTTCTCGGCGCAACGCGGCGATGCGCTGATCGCCTTGCTGGGGCTCGATCGCGCGGTCGCGGCCGGTGAAGGCGCGGTGCAGTTCGAGGGGGCGCTGAGCGGGGCCTGGGGCGCGTCGTTGCGGCTGAACGCCAAGCTGTGGGGCGCCGGAATGGATGCGGACGCCCAAGGCGCCGTCGAGCCGTGGGCAGGGCGGGCCGGCGCGAATGTGAGGGTCCGCAGCGTCAATCTGGCGCCGATGTTCGGTCTCAAGCCGTCGGACGGCCCATTGCGAAACGTCCGGCTGTTCGCGCGCGCGTCGCTTGCCGGCAACAAGCTCACCTTCGACGATCTGGACAGCGTGGCGGCCGGTTCGCGATTGCGCGGGCGCCTGACATTGAACCTGGAAGAGCCAAGGGAAGTGAACGGCGAAGTGGGCCTCGATGCGCTCGACCTCGCGTCGGCCTTTGGCTTTGCGATCGGAGCGGGGCGCGATCCCGCGGAGCCGCTCGGCGGTGGGCTCGTGAAAGGCTGGCGCGGCCGTGTGGGGTTTCAGGCGCTGGGCGGCACGCTTCCGGGCAGCGGCGAATTGCGTCCCATCATGGGCACGATCGTGAGCGATGGCCAGTCGCTGACCCTGGAGGGCATCAAGGGCCGCATCGGCGGCGGCGAAGCCACCGCGAGCGTCGATGCCAAGCAGGATGCCAGCGGCATCGCGCTGAACGCGCGGCTCGATCTTGCGAATGTCGATGGCGCGGCGCTGCATTATCGCGGCCTGAAAATGCCGGTGGGCCGGACGTCGCTGCAGTTGACGCTGTCGAGCCAGGGCCGCAGCGTCGCGGCATTGGTCGGCGCGCTTTACGGTAGCGGCACTGCGACGCTGGAATCGGCTAGTCTCGCCGGCCTCGATCCGCGCGCTTTCGACGTCGCGATCCGCGCCAGCGATTCCGGCCAGCCGACCGACGACGCGCGGCTGCGGCAGGTTGTCGAGCCGGTGCTGACGGCCGGCGCCTTGCCGGTCGCCTCGGCGCAAATTCCCTTCACCGTCAGGGAAGGGCGGCTTCGCGTCGGCGCGACCACGCTCGAGGCCACGGGCGGGCGCGTCATTGTGTCGGGAGGTTACGATTTCCCCGCCGACCAGGTCGACATTCGCGCCAGCCTGGCCTCGACCGCGGCCAACGCGCCGAGCAACCTTCCGGAAATCCAGCTTTTGGCGGTCGGGACGCCCGACGCCCTCAATCGCACCATCGACGTCGCTGCGTTGTCGTCATGGCTGGCGGTGCGGACGATCGACCGCGAGACACGGCGTTTGGATTCGATCGAGCGCGGGTTGCCGCTCCCGCCGGAGCCGGCCCTGGTGCCGCCGTCGACGGCTTCGCTGCCGCCGCCCGTCGCGCCTGACGCGGCCGCGGCGATCGAGCAGCCGCCGCCCGACGCGGCCCGCGAGCCACGCCGCGTCGCGCCGAAACCGAGACTGGTCGCGCCGCATCCGCCTGCGCTGGCGCCGCCCGTCGTGAGCCAGCAGATCGCGCCGCTGCCGCCGCCGATCGACGTCAAGCCAGCTCCCGGTTCGGCCGCGCTCAAGCCGCGCCCGCGTCCGCCGATGGTGCTGACGCCGCCATTGGCGATTCCGTAGCTAGAGCATGATCCGGAAAAGTGTGCAGGGGTTTTCCCTCGCGACAAACGCGACGCGTTTGCGCGGAGATCATGCTCAACCAAAAACATAGAGCGCGACGGCGATTCAACCTAATCCCATCGCGCTCTACTCGCGCGCAGCTCTCACGACGGCCGCGCTGATCTTGTTTCGATGGCGATTGAAGGCCCGCGCTATCCGGCGCCGAGCGAAACCGCGATGCTGTAGGTGGCAAGGCTCGCCGCGTAGGCCAGCGCCAGCATATAGCCGAAGGTGACCGCCATCCATTTCCAGCTTCCGGTCTCGCGGCGGATCACGGCGAGCGTGGAGGCGCATTGCGGCGCGAAGATGTACCAGGCGAGCAGCGATAGCGCGGTCGCCAGGCTCCATTTGGTGGCGAGCACCTGTCCGATCTGCTCGGCGGCCTCCTTGCCGCCTTCGATGGCGTAGACGGTGCCGAGGGCCGCGACCGCGACCTCGCGCGCGGCCATGCCCGGAATCAGCGCCACCGCGATCTGCCAGTTGAAGCCGACCGGCGCGAGCAAAGGCGCCATCGCCTTGCCGATCATGGCAGCGAGGCTGTAGTTGATGGCGGGCCCCTCGGCGCCAGCGGGCGGCTGCGGGAACGAGGCCAGAAACCAGATCAGCACCATCATCGCGAAGATCGTGGTGCCGGCGCGCTGCAGGAACATCTTTGCCCGGTTATAGACGCCGATCGTGATGCCGCGCACGCGCGGCATCTTGTAGTCGGGCAGTTCCAGCATGAAGGGCGCCGGCGCGTAGTCGCGCAGCATGAAGAACTTGATCAGGAAGGAGACGCCGAGCGCGCTGGCGATGCCCGTGGCGTAGAGGCCGAACATCACGAGCCCCTGCAGGCCGATCCAGCCCCAGACCTGGGTCGGCGGAATGAAGGCGGAGATGATCAGCGTGTAGACGGGAATCCGCGCCGAACAGGTCATCAGCGGCGCGATCAGGATCGTGGTCAACCGGTCGCGGCGATTGTCGATCACGCGTGTCGCCATGATGCCGGGGATCGCGCAGGCGAAACTCGACAACAGCGGAATGAAGGCGCGGCCGTGCAGGCCGGCGCCGCCCATGATGCGGTCCATCAGGAACGCCGCGCGCGCCATGTAGCCGAAATCTTCCAGGAGCAGGATGAACAGGAAGATGATGATAATCTGCGGCAGGAACACGATGACGCTGCCGACGCCCGAGATCACGCCGTTCTGCAGGAAGCTTTGCAACAGGCCCGCCGGCAGGGTGTCATGGACGAATTGTCCGGCGGCGTCGAAGGACGACGACAGCAATTCCATCAGCGGCTGGGCCCAGGCGAACACGGCCTGGAACATCACGAACAGGATGAGCAGCAGGATCGCGAGCCCGCCGATGGGGTGCAGCACCACGGCGTCGATCCGCGCCGTCCAGGTGTCGGGCCGCTCCGGCAGGCTGACACTGGTCGCGATGATGCGGTCGGCCTCGCGCTGAGTCGCGCGCAACTCCGAAACCGTCAGCGGCTGCCAGAGATTCTCGCGCGGCTTGGTCGGAGCCTGCGCCAGCAGCTCGTCGGTCAGGCGCAACAGACCGGCGGTACCGCCCTTGCGCACGGCGATCGAGGTGACCACCGGGACGCCGAGCGCTTCCGAAAGCCGCGTGACGTCGACAGTCACGCCGCGGCGCGTCGCGATGTCGAACATGTTGAGCACCAGCGCCAGCGGCCGGCCGGTGCTCTTGAGTTCAAGCAGAAGGCGGATCGTCAGCCGCAGGTTGGTGGAGTCGGCGACGCAAAGCACGAGGTCGGGTGCCGTCTCGCCGCTGGCGCGACCGAGCACGAAGTCGCGTGTGATCTCTTCATCGGGGCTGCGTCCGCGCAACGAATAGGTGCCGGGCAGGTCGACCAGCGAGACCTGCCGTCCCTGCGGCGTGACGAAAGAGCCTTCCTTGCGCTCGACGGTGACGCCCGGATAGTTCGCGACCTTCTGCCGGCTGCCGGTGAGCGCGTTGAACAGCGAGGTCTTGCCGCTGTTCGGTGTGCCCACCAGCGCAAGATGCATCAACGGATGTTCCATGGGCGTATCCGGTCGCCTTATGCGACGATGATGGCCATTGCTTCGCGCCGGCGCACCGCGATGGTGACATTCTCCACGCGGACCGCGATCGGATCGCGTCCGACGATGCCCTCGTGCAGGATCTCGACCTTGGCGCCTTCGACGAAGCCAAGCTCGATCAAACGGCTTTCCAGCTCCTCGTCCGCCAACGCGGAGCCCGCGCCGCTGACGGAAAGGTGCTGGATCACGCCGGCATAACCGGGGCGGGCCAAGCCGAGCGGCAGTTGCGGCCGGATGTTATTCTGTTCGGTCATGATCTGTATTTTCAATCGGACGCTTACAGGTCAAGCGCGCCGGTCAAATGAGGGTGCACCTTAGAGCGATTTTAAAGAGGCTCCGCAAGCACTCGCAGTCGACGCATCGTTTGAACACATTCAGTTCACCTGCAGTCCACTTGCAGCTCACTTGCAGCCCAACTTGCGGCTCAACTTCCTTCTCCTGAACGAACGCCCGGCGCAGAGTGCGGGCTGCTCAGCCGCCACGATCAGCGTGACGTGATGAATATTCCAGGGAATGTCCGGCGCGAAACGGGGTTCACACCTGCAAGCTGGGGAGATCACCACTTCAGGACAAGCGGGAGCCACGCATGATCCATTTTGCAGTCAGATTTGCGACACTGGCCATGTTTTTGACCGCGCTCGCCGCGGCGCCGCCGGTCACTCCAGCGCTTGCCGCTGGAGGCGGCGGTGGCGGTGGCGGTGGCGGCGGTAGTGATCCCTATGGTTCCAATTACCCGTCGACGGTACCAACGCCGGACACCAAGGCCACCCACGCCATCCACAGGGCTAAGAAGAAGCCGAACAAGCAGTCCTTGTTCGACGATCCTGCCTTTGCCAAGGGATATCGCGAGGCCTATGCGACGATCTACGACCGCCAGGATTACGCCGGCGCGATCGAGCAGCTCAAGGCGCTCGGCCATGATGATTTCGCGAATGTGGCCAATTTGATCGGCTATTCCTATCGCAAGCTCGGCGACTACAAGCTGTCGCAGGTGTGGTACGAGCGCGCGCTCAAGTCCGATCCGAACCATGTGCTGACCTGGCAGTACTATGGCCTTTGGCAGATCGAACAGGGCAATCGCGACCAGGCGATGTATCATCTGAGCCGGATCGCCTCGATTTGCGGCACCGATTGCGCGGAATACCGGTCGCTCGCCGCGGCGCTCGAACAGCCGCCGGGCACCGGTCTCGTCTACTGAGCCGTCGGACGCGATCCGCAGACGTGATCCGAATGAAGCCTGCCCCGCGGCGTCGATGGCGGGGCGGGCAGGGTTGGGTTCCGCCGGGGGATCCTGTTCCGAGGGCGCGCCCGCTGGACCGTGGCGGGCGAGCTAGCCTTTGAGCTAGCCTTGCGCCGCCGAGTCTTGCGTGGCGGAGGACATGGCGCGGGACTTGAAGTAGTCGAGCACGAACAGCCGGATCGCCGAGGACAGGTTGCCCTGCTGGCGATTGCTGTCGATTTCGCCCACGAGTTCCGACAAGGTCATGTTCCGGAGCCCGGAGATCTCCTTCATGCCGTTCCAGAATGCCTCCTCGAGGCTCACGCTGGTCTTGTGACCCGCGACAACGATCGAACGTTTCACCACGGGCGACTTCATGACTGGTCCTCGTTCTCAATTCTGTGTTGATCGAGCATGTCGCTCGCATGTCTGGCGCGCTTCGCATCCGCAGCGCGTTCGGATTTGGTCCGGCCGAAGCGCGCGCGGTTGGTTTCCGCCTGCTGCCCGGACAGTGCGCGCTCTTGGCGCTTCTTGAAACGTTTCAGGTTGACTAAGTCCCCCATGGCGACACCGTCAGAACACAATGATGTCTTGCAGGAGAGGGTGCCGCGCAATATAGCCATCCGCTGTCTCGGACCACGCGATGGCTGGCTCGATTATCATTCTAGGAAAACCCCGATAAACGCCTACTGGAAGCATCAAAATTACGTCTCGCCGCGCGAAAACAAGGATTTGCTGCTCTGCCGCAACCGAGCAAGATGACGATCGTCATCAATTTCAGTTCGATACGGTCTATAGCCACATCCGCGTACCGTAACTACCCGTAGTATTCCGGTGTGCGCAAAACAGCATTAACGGGGGCGCGTCATCTCTTCCGGTCGAACGAGACGATCGAACTCTTCGGACGAGACGAAGCCGAGCCGCAACGCTTCTTCCTTCAATGTTGTTCCACGAAGATGCGCGGACTTGGCGACTTTTGCGGCGTTATCGTAGCCGATTTTTGGCGCGAGTGCGGTGACGAGCATCAGCGAGCGCTCCATCAATTCGCGAATGCGCTTCTCGTCGGCGCGGATTCCCTCGATGCAATTTTCCCTGAAGGATCGCGACGCGTCGGCGATCAATTGAATGGAGTGCATCATGCAAAACGCCAGCACCGGCTTGTAGACGTTGAGCTCGAAATGCCCCTGGCTGCCGGCGACAGTGATCGCCGCATGATTGCCGAACACCTGACAGCACACCATGGTCATGGCTTCGCACTGCGTCGGATTGACCTTGCCCGGCATGATCGACGAGCCCGGCTCGTTCTCGGGCAGGATCAGTTCGCCCAATCCGGATCGCGGTCCCGATCCAAGCAGGCGGATGTCGTTGGCGATCTTGAACAGCCCGGTCGCCGTGGCGTTGATGGCGCCGTGCGCGGAGACATAGGCGTCGTTGGAGGCGAGCGCCTCGAATTTGTTGGCCGCGCTGACGAAGGGCAACTTGGTAATGCGTGCGACGTGCCTGGCAAACAGCCCGGCGAATTCCGGTTTCGAATTGAGACCTGTGCCCACGGCGGTTCCGCCTTGCGCCAGCGGATAAAGTTCCTTCAGCGCTGCATGCAGTCGCGCAATGCCGCTCTCGACCTGCGCGGCATAGCCGGAAAATTCCTGACCGAGCGTCAGCGGCGTTGCGTCCTGGGTATGGGTGCGGCCGATCTTGACGATCTTGGCGAAGGCCTTTTCCTTACCGGCAAGCGCGCCATGCAGTTCGGTCAGCGCCGGAACGAGGTCGTTCGCAATAGCCATGGCGGCCGCGATATGCATCGCGGTCGGGAACGAGTCGTTCGACGACTGACTCATGTTGACGTGATCGTTGGGATGAACAGGCTCTTTGGCGCCGAGCTCGCCGCCAAGCAGCTCATTGGCGCGATTGGCGATCACCTCGTTGAGGTTCATGTTGGTCTGGGTGCCGGAGCCGGTCTGCCACACGACCAGCGGAAAATGGTCGTCGAGCTTTCCGTCGATCACCTCCTGTGCGGCGCGGATGATCGCCTTGGCGCGGCGCTCGTCGATCAGCCCGAGCTCGTAATTGGTTTCGGCCGCGGCGAGCTTGACGAGGCCGAGCGCCCGCACGATCGCGATCGGCATGCGGTCGTTGCCGATACGGAAATTCTGAAGCGAGCGCTGGGTCTGCGCGCCCCAGTAACGGTCGGCAGGAACCTCGATCGGCCCGAAGCTGTCGGTCTCGATGCGTGTCGATTTTTTGTGCTGCGATTGTGCCGATGAATCCATGACGCATGCCCATTCGTTCCGCGTGCCGGCTCTTCACCGGCTCGCCGCAAATTCGCCCTGTCGCCCCGAACGGCCTCTGTCCGGAATATTTGGGCCCGGACTATTTCTTGCGGAAGCGATCGAGCCGCACGACCTCGGCGCCTTCGCTTGGCTTCGCGGGTTCTTCGGCGGTCGGTTCGTCTGCGGGTTCCACTTCCGGCACCGCGAGAGCCGATGGGGCGGGGGCCGCCGGCAGGTTTGTCGCCGGCACGTCCGCGGTGCCCTCGGACGGTTCGAATTGCAGGCCGAACTGCACCGAAGGATCGAAGAAGCTCTTGATCGCGCTGAACGGCACCACGAGGCGTTCAGGAATGCCGCCAAAGGACAGGCCGACCTCGAAACGATCCTCCGACACCACCAGGTCCCAGAACTGGTGCTGCAGGATGATCGTCATCTCTTCCGGATATTGCGCGAGCAGCCGCGGCGACAGTTTCACGCCGTCGGCCTGGGAGAGAAAAGTGATGAAGAAATGATGCTCGCCCGGCAACCCGTGCGCGGCGGCGTCGTTCAACACCCGCCGCAGCACGCCGCGGAGCGCGTCGCGCGCCAGCACATCGTATCGGATATGATCGGTCGCCATTGTCCGTCCTGTCGCAGTCGGTCCTGTCGCATCCAAGAGTCTTGCCCGGTGTCTTGCCGGTGAACCGGCGGCGACGCCGGCCTCCCGACTCGCCCCTGTCTTTCTCATGCTACCCCGGCGGCAGTCCGAGGTCAGCAGCGCGATTAAAGAGAAGTTGCGGCAGACACGGCCCGCGAAGGAGGCAAATGAAGTGGAGGCTTCTGTTGCCAGGTGCCTCCGAACCCCGCCTAGCGGAGCTTAACCCGCTAGGACTTCAAGATGGTCTTTCAAACTGCGTTACGCAGCCTGAGCAACCGGAGCAAAGTTGTCGTTGGCAACTATTGCAGTAGCCCGATAACGGCGGAACAATACCGGGAAAAAGCTCGCCCTTTACGCCCTCGTCGATCCTATTTCGCGCCCCCGGGTCCGAATGGTTTATTGCGACGGCGATTTATTTCCATAGCCGGCGAACCGGCACCCCCAATATAGGCGGCAAAGGTTGAGAAAGACAGTGCCCGATCTGACACAGTGAGGGCACGAAAAGGCTTGGTTTGGGCCCCGAACACGCCGAATTGGGTTGGCCCGAACAAGACCGCCGTTCTAAATTTTGCCTCATGCCCCCGGATTCGCCGCCGGCCGCCGTCGCGGCGCCGGCTATTCCCGCCTTGACCGTCCAGCCCCCGCCCAGCGTGTTTGCGCTGTTCTTCGCATTTGCGAAAATGTCGCTGGCGGGGTTCGGCGGCGTCTTGGCCTTTGCCCGGCGCGGCATTGTCGAGCAGCACCGCTGGATGACGGCGGACGAATTCAACGAGACCTTCGCGCTCTGCCACTTTCTGCCGGGTCCGAACATCGTCAACCTTTCGGTCGTGTTCGGATCGCGTTTTCGCGGCATCGTCGGCGGCATCGCCGCCTTTGCCGGGCTGGTCGGGCCGCCGATGCTGCTGATGACGGCTCTCGCCGCGCTCTATATGCGCTACGGCGATATCGACGCGCTGCGGCGGATTCTGGCGGGGGTGTCCTGCGGTGCCGTCGGGCTTCTGATCTCAGCGGTCTTCAAGATGATGTTGCCGCTCCTCAGGCGGCGCGACGCGGCGGCTCTGGCCGTGATGGCTGTGGTGTTCGTTGCGATCGGGGTCGCGCGGCTGCCGTTGCAGGCGGTGCTGCTGGTGGCGGTGCCGGCAAGCATTGCCATCACCTACGTCATGCGATGGCGGGGCGCGGCATGAATGGGGATGCCAATCCGGTTTGGACGCTGATGTGGACCTTCGGTCTGATGTCGCTGTTCGCGGTCGGCGGCGCCAACGCCGCGATTCCGGAAATGCACCGCATCGCCGTCGAGGTCCGGCACTGGATGACGGATCGGGAGTTTGCCGACATCTATGCGATCTCCCAATTGTCGCCCGGGCCAAACGTGCTGATCGTGACCTTGATCGGCTATTCCGTTGCAGGCCTTGGTGGAGCGCTCGCCGCGACGCTCGCGATGTGTGTGCCGACGGCAGCGCTTGCCTATGTTGTGAGCCGTTGGCTCACACGCTCGCGCCAGTCGCGCTGGCCTGCGCTCATCCAGGCATCGCTGGTGCCGCTGTCGATCGGATTGATGGGTGCGAGCGCGCTGATCGTAGCGCAGGCCGCCGATCGGACCTGGGCCGCCGTGCTTGCGACTGTCGCGGCCGCGGTGCTCGCCGCCTCGACCAGGTTCAATCCGCTCTGGCTTCTCATGGTCGGGGGCTTTTTGGGTTTTGCTGGCGTTATCTGACGAAAGTCGTTAGGCAATATCTGGATGGGCGGCAATTCCAGCCGACAGAAGAACAGCCGGTCTGAGCCGGTCGCGGAGGAAATATCTATGGCCGAAACTGCGGGCCAACTACCGGACCGGTCGGCGTCAGAACCGGCGGCGCGCAATAATTTGGGGGCGCTGGTGATCCTGGTGCTGGCGTTCGCGCCGCAGATCACCGAGTTGCTGACGTCATGCGCCGGATTGATTTTCAATTTTTCAGGACGCAATCCGCTGCAGGTGCTGTCCGCGCACGGCGCGGCGTTGGTCTTCGCCATCTCCGGTCTGGCGACGCAGTCGTTCGGCGGCAAGGCCGCCTTGTCCTCCGATACGCTGCTGGCGCTGATCTATACCTATCCGATGCTTGCGGTTGCGGTTTTCACGCTGCTCGTCCGATTGCGCGCACCGCAGGATTATTTCGGCGGCGTGGTCTTGATGGCGATCGCGCTGTTCGCGCTGTGGGCGTCGAGCGACCTGCAGGGCATGCACGGCTTTTCGTTCGGCGCCGGAACCGCGCCGCGCATGTTCGGCGTGCTGCTGCTCGCGCTCGGCGCGGCCGTCGCCGTGACGGGCGTCTTCATCGATGGCCCCGAACTCGCGACCTATCATTGGCGCGGCCCGCTGTTCGTCATGCTTGCCATTGTTGCCTTCGCCGTCTCGATTCGCCCGTTGGGTCTCGTGGTCTCGGGGCTCGCAAGCTTCCTGATCTCGGCGCTGGGCACGCACGAGACCCGCTGGGTCGAGACCGTGATCGTCGGCATCTGCCTGACGATCGGATGCGCATTGCTGTTCCCCTATGTGCTGGGACTGCCGATGCCGCTGTTCCCGCGTTTCCTTGTGCAGTGAGGGCGTAATGGCCGATCTTTTTCATAACCTCGCCCTCGGCTTTGGCGTCGCCATCAGTCCCATCAATCTTCTCTTGTGCCTGATCGGTGCGCTGGTCGGCACGCTGGTCGGCGTCCTGCCCGGCATCGGGACCATTGCGACGGTGGCGATGCTGCTGCCGATCACCTTCGGCCTGCCGCCGGTCGGCGCGCTGATCATGCTCGCCGGCATCTATTACGGCGCGCAGTATGGCGGCTCGACGACGTCGATCCTGGTCAACATCCCGGGCGAAGCGACCTCGGTCGTCACCACGCTGGACGGCTTCCAGATGGCCAAGCAGGGCCGCGCCGGCCCGGCGCTGGCGATCGCCGCGATCGGATCGTTCTTTGCGGGTTGCGTCTCAACCGTGCTGATCGCGGTTTTGGGCGCGCCGCTGACCAAGCTCGCGCTGGCGTTCGGGCCGGCCGAGTATTTCTCGCTGATGGTGCTCGGCCTGATCTTCGCGGTGGTGCTGGCCAAGGGTAGCGTGCTGAAGGCGATCGCGATGATCGTGCTCGGGCTGTTGCTGTCGATGGTCGGCTCCGACATCGAAACCGGCGCCTCGCGCATGGCCTTCAACATTCCCGAACTCGCCGACGGTCTCGGCTTTGCCACGGTGGCAATGGGCGTGTTCGGCTTTGCCGAGATCATCCGTAACCTGGATACCGGCGCCGAAATGGACCGCGAGCTCGTGCAACAAAAGATCACGGGCCTGATGCCGACCAAGAAGGACCTGATCGACTCGGCGCCCGCGATCCTCCGCGGCACGATTCTCGGATCGATCCTCGGCATTCTGCCGGGCGGCGGCGCGGTGATCGCCTCGTTTGCCGCCTACACGCTGGAAAAGAAGATCGCCAAGGATCCGTCGCGGTTCGGCCGTGGCGCCATCGAAGGCGTCGCGGCGCCGGAAAGCGCCAACAACGCCGCTGCGCAGACCTCCTTCATCCCGCTGCTCACGCTCGGCATCCCGCCGAACGCGGTGATGGCGCTGATGGTCGGCGCGATGACCATCCACGGCATCGTACCGGGACCGCAGGTGATGCAGAAGCAGCCGGACCTGGTCTGGGGCATGATCGCCTCGATGTGGATCGGCAATCTGATGCTGATCATCATCAACCTGCCGATGGTCGGCATCTGGGTGCGGCTGCTGCGCGTGCCGTATCGGCTGATGTTCCCGTCGATCGTGGTGTTCTGCGCCATAGGCATCTACTCGATCAACAACGCGCCGGTCGACGTCGTGCTCGCGGGCGCCTTCGGCTTGGTCGGCTACTGGCTGATCAAGCACGATTTCGAGCCGGCGCCGCTTCTGCTCGGCATGGTGCTGGGGCCGCTGATGGAGGAGAACCTGCGCCGGGCGCTTCTGATCTCGCGCGGCGACTGGTCGGTGTTTCTCACCCGTCCGCTGTCGGCGGTGCTGATGGCGGTGGCGGCGGGGCTCCTGGTGCTCGCGGTGCTGCCGACGCTGCGGCGAAAGCGCGACGAGGTGTTTGTGGAATCCGAGGGCTGAATCGTCGCCGAGAGGGTCGGAATCAAGGGCGGAACGCAGGTTCCGCCCTTGTTGTTTTGAGGTCAGATCAACATTTTTCCGGGTATAATCGCAGCTGAGAGCCGAATCGACGCTGTCGGTCGGCCGGTCCGGCCGTTAAATTCGCCTTCTCGCAAAGGCATCACTAACGACATGATCCAGTACCACGACCTGCTCGAACGGATTCTCGCCGACGGCGCGGAAAAGGCTGACCGCACCGGCACCGGGACGCTGTCGGTCTTCGGCCACCAGATGCGCTTCAATCTCGCGGCCGGATTTCCGATGCTGACCACCAAGCGGCTGCCGCTGAAGGCGATCGTGCATGAATTGCTGTGGTTCCTGCAGGGCGACACCAACATCAAATATCTGAGGGACAACGGCGTCACCATCTGGGACGAATGGGCCGACGCCAATGGCGACCTTGGGCCGGTCTATGGACGGCAGTGGCGCTCCTGGCCCGCGCCGGACGGCCGCCGGATCGACCAGATTTCCAACGTGGTCGAGATGATCAAGCGCAACCCGGATTCGCGGCGCCTGATCGTCTCGGCGTGGAATCCGGCCGACGTCGACAAGATGGCGCTGCCGCCATGCCATTGCCTGTTCCAGTTCTATGTCGCGAACGGCAAATTGTCGTGCCAGCTCTATCAGCGTTCGGCGGATGTCTTCCTGGGCGTGCCCTTCAACATCGCCTCCTATGCGCTGCTGACCATGATGGTCGCGCAGGTGACGGGCCTCAAGCCCGGCGATTTCGTGCACAGCCTGGGCGACGCGCATCTTTATTCGAACCACAAAGAGCAGGCGCGGCTGCAACTGACGCGGCCGCCGCGCCCGCTGCCGGCGATGGCCATCAACCCCGGCGTGAAGGACATTTTCGCCTTCCGTTACGAGGACTTCGCGCTTCAAGGCTACGACCCGCATCCGCACATCAAGGCCGAGGTCGCGGTGTGAGCGCTTGATGTCCCTCGTCATTCATCGCGCGCGGCCGGACGATATCGCGCTGATCCTGTCCCTGATCCACGAACTCGCCGACTACGAGAAGCTGCGCCACGAAGTCGAGGCGACGCAGGACATGATCGCGGCGGCGCTGTTTGGCGATCATCCGCTGCTGTTCTGCGAGATCGCGGCGTGGAACGGCGAGGGTGTCGGCTTCGCCGTCTGGTTCAACAATTTCTCCACCTTCAGCGGCCGCTCCGGCATCTATCTGGAAGACCTGTTCGTCCGCCCGGCCCATCGCGGCAAGGGCATCGGCAAGGCGCTGCTCGCCCATCTCGCCAGAGAGTGCGTCGCGAACGGCTGGTCGCGGGTCCAGTGGTCGGTGCTCGACTGGAACACGCCGTCGATCGCCTTCTACAAGTCGCTCGGCGCCGTGCTGATGGATGAGTGGACCCTGTGCCGGGTCGACGGCCCGGCCCTGGCCGCGCTTGCGAAAGCCGTGCCCTGATGGAGATTGTCCTCATCGTCGCGGTCGCCGACAATGGCGTGATCGGAGCGGGCGGCGCGATCCCCTGGCGGTTGAAGAGCGACCAGCAGCGCCTCAAGGCGATGACGATGGGAAAGCCGATCGTGATGGGCCGCAAGACCTTCGTGTCGCTGCGCCGGCCGCTTGCCGGACGCACCAACATCGTCGTCACGCGCGACGGCACCTTTCGCGCGGCCGGCGCCGTGGTCACGACCTCCTTCGCCGCGGCGCGGGCCGTGGCGCATGCGGATGCGCTGCGACGTTCGGTCGCTGAGATCGCCGTGATCGGGGGGGCGGGGATCTACGCGCAGGCGATGGATATCGCCGATCGTCTCGAGATCACCGAAGTGCATGCGAAGCCTGAGGGAGACACCCGTTTTCCCCCGATTGATACCGGCAAATGGCAAGAGGTCGCCCGTACGCGCCATCCGGCCGGTCCGGACGACAGCGCCGCATTCTCCTATGTGGCCTATCGCCGCCGAAAGCCGAATTAACCCCATTAGCCAATGTTTACATTGACAATTAGCGGTCCAGGCATAGCTCCTGCCAACTGGTGTTAGCAGTGTTGGGAAGCTTGCGTTGTAAGGGCCGGGGCCGTCCCTTATAAAGCCTGCCAGAATGCGGGGCCGGGCTGCTTCAGCCCTCAAGGCCGCGCCCAGGAGTGCATCGATATGCCGTGGAAGAATCAGGGCGGAGGCCCGTGGGGCTCCGGTCCGAAGGGGCCGTGGGGCTCCGGCCCGCAACCGGTCGGACCAAGGCCGCCCGATCTCGAGGACCTGCTGCGCCGCGGCCAGGACCGCCTGCAGCAGCTTCTTCCGGGGGGCTATTTCTCCGGCGCCGGCGTCGGCTTGATCCTTTTGTTCCTGGTGGCGATCTGGTTCGCGACCGGCTTTTTCCGCGTCCAGTCCGAGGAACTCGGCATCGTGATGCGCTTCGGCAAATATGTGCGCGATGCGTGGCCCGGGTTGAACTACCACCTGCCATATCCGATCGAGACCGTGCAGTTGCCGAAGGCGTTGCGCGTCTCCACCATCTCGATCGGCATGACGCTGATCGACGATCCGACCCGTCGCGGCCGCACCATGCGCGACGTGCCGGAGGAAAGCCTGATGCTGAGCGGCGACGAGAACATCGTCGACGTCGATTTCACCGTGCTGTGGCGCATCAAGCCGAAGGGCGTCGCCGACTATCTCTTCAACATCCAGAATCCGGAAGGCACCGTGAAGGCGGTCGCGGAAAGCGCGATGCGCGAGGTGGTCGGCCGTTCGGAGATCCAGGCGGTTCTTACCGGCGCCCGGACGGTGACGGAAAGCACCGTGCAGGAATTGATGCAGAGGACGCTCGACAGCT
>WNFD01010620.1_pt1 | contig 22765 bp, 20 predicted proteins | sample 5400491 | NCBI WGS metagenome assembly WNFD01 (sample SAMN13153343, study PRJNA577476) | soil metagenome | isolation source: 120 cm saprolite under Douglas fir tree site 2 hole 2 replicate 2 | place: USA:California | collected 2015-04-18
TCCGCCGCGGTCGGCCCCTTGCCCTCGACGATCGTCCGGTAGGCTCGCTCGGTTCGGTCCCAGCGCCGGTCGCGGTCCATCGCGTAATAGCGACCGCTCACCGATACGATGCGGCCGATTCCGATGGACTGGATTTCCGCCGCCAGGTCCGCTACGTAGCGAGCGCCGCCGGTCGGAGGCTCATCGCGGCCGTCGGTGATGGCATGGACATGGACGGCGGGGACCCCAATCTGCCGGGCCATTCGCAAGAGGGCGTAGAGGTGACCGGTCGAGCTGTGCACGCCCCCCGGCGAGACGAGGCCGATGAGATGGAGCGCCCGGCGGGCAGCCCGCGCCGCGCCCATGGCCTCCAGCAGCACGCCGGTCCGGAAGAAGCTGCCGTCCCGGATGGCAAGGTCGATCCGGGTGAGGTCCTGGTACACGATGCGGCCAGCGCCGATGTTGAGGTGGCCGACTTCGGAATTGCCTTGCTGGCCCGTCGGCAGGCCGACCGGCTCACCGGCGGCCGCCAGCGTGGTGTGCGGCCAGCGCACCCACAGGCCGTCCCAGTTGGGCTTGCGCGCGGCCGCGATGGCGTTGCCAAAGGCATCCGGGTTGTAGCCCCAGCCGTCGATCACGACCAGGACCAGCAGCCTGCGCCCAGATCCGCCGATCGGACGACTGAGATCGGGATGCGGGGCGTGCCGAGCCGAGGGAGGCGACGAGCACGTGAAGGAGCGCATCCGTCGATGCGTGACTGAACGCGTGCAGGAAACGACGCCCGGATCGGCCGCATCCGCGCCCGAGATGCGAGTCTGATTCGGCGGATGTGGGCGTAGATCCGGCACGCCTAGACCGGCGAGGCCGTCGCGGCCGCCGCGGCCACGATGGCGGTGAAGGCGTCGGGCTTCAGGCTGGCGCCGCCAACCAGGGCCCCGTCGATCTCGGGCTGGGCCATCAAGTCGGCGGCATTCTCGGCCGTTACGCTCCCGCCGTAGAGGATCCGGATGCCGGCCGCGGCACTCGCGAAGTCCTCACGGAGCAGGCGGCGGATCCGCGCCATCACCCCGTTGGCGTACTCGGGTGTCGCCGCCCGGCCGGTCCCGATGGCCCACACCGGCTCGTAGGCGACGCTCAGGCTTGCCGCCCAGTCCCGATGGCTCCCGTCGAGGGCGGCGGTGACCTGGCCCGTCACCACCCGATCGGTCTGTCCGGCGTCGTGTTCCTCGAGGGTCTCCCCTACTGCCAGGATCGGCTTGAGCCGGTGGCGCACGGCGGCCCGCAGCTTGAGGTTGATCCACTGGTCGGGCTCATGGAAGATCTGCCGCCGCTCGGAATGGCCGATCAGCACGTACGGGCACCATCCGGCCAGCATGCGCGGAGAAATCTCCCCGGTGAACGGACCTTCGTCCTCCCAGCCCGTGTTCTGGGCGCCCAGCTGGATCGGGCTGCTGCGCAGGACGGCGGCGGCCGGCCACAGGGTCACCGCCGGCGGCAGGACGACGATGTCGACGCGGGCGGCCAGCGGCTCGAGCCTGGCACGGTAGATCTGCAGCAGTTGGAGGCCCTCCTCGACCGTGAGGTGCATCTTCCAGTTTCCGGCGACCAGCGGGCGCAGCATCACCCGGTCTTGTCCCGCAGGGCGGCCAGCCCGGGAAGGGTCTTGCCCTCCAGGAATTCGAGGGTCGCCCCGCCACCGGTCGACACGAAGGACATGTGCCCGGCCAGGCCGAGCTCCTGGAGGGCCGCCACCAGGTCGCCGCCGCCCACGATCGTTTGCGCGGGCGTACCGGCCAGACCGCGGGCCAGCGACGCCGTTCCCTGGTCAAAGGGTGGGACCTCGTAAACGCCCAGCGGACCGTTCCAGACCACCGCTCCGGCGCCGTCGGCGATCATCAGAAAGCGTTCGACCGTCATCGGGCCGATATCGAGGATGCGTTGGTCGGCTGGGATCGCCCTCACATTGACGACCCGAGTGGCGACTCCGGGCTTGGCGTCAGCCGCGACCACCGCGTCCAACGGAAGGTGAATCGGATGCCGGAGCGAAGCCGCCAGCGCCGTGAGCTCCTTCGCCGTCCCCAGGTGATCGTCCTCCACCAGGGACCGCCCGACTTCCAGACCGTCCGCCTTAAAGAAGGTGCAGGCCATCGCCCCGCCGATGCAGAGGTGGTCCACCCGCGGCAGCAAGTTGCGGATCACGCCGATCTTGGTCGAGATCTTGGAGCCGCCCAGGATGGCGACCAGCGGGTGAGGCGGATCGGTCAGGATCCGTCCCAGGGTCGAAATCTCTCGCTCCATCAGCAGGCCGGCGACGGCCGGGAGATACGCGGCGATCCCCACCGTCGAAGCATGGGCCCGGTGAGCGGTCCCAAACGCATCGTTGACAAACACGTCGCCCAGCGATGCCAACTGCTTGGCGAACTCGGGGTCATTGCGTGTTTCGCCCGGATGAAAGCGAACATTCTCGAGCATGACCGCGTCCCCATCCCGCATCTGGCTGATTGCCTGCTCGACCGCCGGTCCGACGCTCTCATCCAGGTGTCGTACGGGACGGCCCAGCAGTTCGGCCAGCCTGGCGGCTAGGGGTGTGGTCCGGCAGGCCTCGTCGACCGTCCCGTCGGGCCGGCCCAGGTGGGTCATCACGATGACCCGGGCGCCCTGGTCGACGAGGGCGCGGATGGTGGGCAACGCCTCGCGGATCCGGGTATCGTCAACGATCCGCGACCCTTCCAGCGGCACGTTGAAGTCCACGCGCACAAGGACGCGTTTTCCTCGAAGGTCGAGATCCCGAATGGTAGCCTTCTGAAAACCGGTGGCCGGGATCAGTTCAGGCGCTCGCCCATGAAGGCGGCGAGGTCGACCACCCGGCAGGAGTATCCCCACTCGTTGTCGTACCAGGACAGCACCTTGCCGTGCCGGTCGCCCACCACCATGGTGGAGAGGGCGTCCACGATCGAGGAGTAGGCGTTGCCGCGAAAGTCCGTCGAGACCAGCGCCTCCTCGGTGACGGTGAGGATCCCTTTCAGCTCGCTGGCCGCGGCTTCCCGGAGGGCTTCGTTGATGGTCTCGGCCGAGACCTTGTCGCGGAACATGGCGGTCAGGTCCACCAGGGAGACGTTGGGGGTCGGGACGCGGAGCGACATGCCATGCAGCTTGCCCTTCAATTCCGGCATCACCAGGCCCATGGCCTTGGCCGCCCCCGTGCTGGTCGGCACGATGTTCAGCGCCGCGGCCCGCGACCGGCGCAGGTCGTCGTGGGGCGCGTCCAGCAGGCGCTGGTCACTGGTGTACGAGTGGATGGTCGTCATGATCCCGGACTCGATGCCGAAGCTCTCGTGGAGGACCCGGGCTAGCGGCGCCAAGCAGTTGGTGGTGCAGGAGGCGTTGCTCACCACGTGGTGTTGCTTCGGGTCGTAGCGCTTCTCGTTGACGCCCAGCACCAGCGTGACGTCCTCGTTCTTCGCCGGCGCCGAGATGATGACCTTCCGGGCGCCGCCCTTGTCGATATGCGCGCGCGCCTTGGTGGCATCGGTGAACAGGCCGGTCGACTCGATCACGATGCTGACCCCCAGGTCGCGCCAGGGGAGCGCGCCGGGATCTCGCTCGGCAAAGACTTTTACCGGCTTGCTGTCCACCAGGAGGTGGTCGCCGTCGGTGGAGACCGTCCCGCCATAGTTGCCGAGGATGGAGTCGTATTTGAGCAGGTGGGCCAGTGTGGCCGGGCTGGTGATGTCGTTGACCGCGACAATTTCGAACTCTGAGCGGCCCTGGGCCGCGCGGAAAACGTTGCGCCCGATGCGCCCGAAGCCGTTGATCCCGACCTTCAGCCCCATCGGCGGTCAGTCTAACAAACCGTTCTCGCGAGTCAGCGCAAGCAATCGATGCAGGCGATGCGCTATCGCCGATTTGCTGACCTGAGCGTGGGTTGCCAGCGTCTGCAGGCTGGCATGCGGGTGGGCCAGGCGGAGTTCCGCCGTCGCCCGCAGCGCCGGCGACAGGGATTGCAGGGATCGCTCGTGGTGCCGCAGCTTGCGGACCGCCTCGACCTGCCTAAACGCGACCCGCAGCCGCTTGTCCAGGTTGGCGGTTTCGCTGTTCGCCCGGCGGTTGGCGTTGCCCCGCATGTCCCGCACGATCCGATCGTGTTCGAACCGCACCACCGCCCGGTTGGCCCCCATCAAGCCCAGCGACCGGGTGATGGCCTCGGCGCCCTTGAAATAGAAGACCGCCCGGCCCCGCCGCTGCAGGCGGGTGGTGGGCAGCCGCAACCGATCGAGCACCGAGGCCGTGGCCGCCTGCTCCGCCGGTGGGACGGCGATCTCCAGATGGTACGCGCGGCCGGGCTCCGCAATCACCCCACGGGCGAGGAACAGGCCGCGCCAGGCCGCCCGGGCGCAGCACATCCCATCGGTCCGCGCCGCCGGGCCCGGGGAGAGCTCCACCGCGTAGCTGGGACGGCGCTCGGTCATGCCCTTGCGGACGCCATGGACCTGGCCGCCGGTATCGCGGACCAGCTGGACCACCGCCCGCGCAATGGGATTGCGGGGGAGGCGGAGCCGAACGCGGCCGTTCCGGCTGGCTGCCAGGACCCGGATCATGGCGTCGAGCTCGGCGTCCTTGCAGCAGGGCTTGGCGGGCTGCAGGCCGGCCAGCTCGGCCTTGATCTCATCGGTGAACGACGGCCGGTCGCGGCGCATGGCTCTTCAAGGGTACCGGCGAGGGCCCTCCCTATACTGGGACCTGATGCTGATCAAGATCGGAATCGATCCCGTCGCGTTCACCATCGGGACCCTTAAGGTCCACTGGTACGGGATCATGATCGCGATCGGCCTCTATGCCGGCATCCAGGTCGGGTTGCGAGAGGCAGCCCGGCGCGGGCTCGACCCGGACCGCTTGATGAATGTCGCGCTGATCATCGCCGCCTTCGGGGTGCTCGGCGGCCGGCTCTACTACGTGGCCCAAAACCAGCCGGGCTTCTACCTCTCCCACCCTGGCCAGATCCTGGCGGTCTGGCAGGGCGGCATGGCCTTCTACGGCGCTATCTTCGCGGGCGGGCTGGCCCTGCTCGCGTCGGCGTGGGTGTTCAAACTGCCGTTCTGGAAGCTCGCCGACGTGGGGGTGCTGGGCTTAACCCTGGGACAGGCCATCGGCCGCATAGGGAACATCATCAATGGCGACATCGTCGGCTATCCGACCAATGGCAAATGGGGGTTCGTGTACACCAACCCCAACACCTTCGGCCCCCGCAACGTGGCGGTCCAGCCCGCCAGCCTCTACGAGCTGCTGATCGCCCTGGGGCTGTTCATCGTCCTCTGGACGATCCGCAAACGGGTGCAGCCCGACGGGGTGCTGGCTCTGCTCTACGTGGCCCTGTACTCCGTCAGCCAGTTCTTCATCTTCTTCCTGCGCGACAACATCGTCATCCTGGGCGGTCTCAAGCAGGCCCAGGTCACGGCCCTCATCGTGCTCGCGGTCAGCCTCCCACTCATGGCCTATCTATTGCGGCGGCCGCAAGCGACGGCGCAACCGCAAGCCGTCGCGGCCGATTCGGCGATCGCTTCAGAACCCACGGTCAGCGCCGAACCACCGAAGGCCGAAACGGCCGACCCGGCGGTCGCGCCCGAACCGACGGTCAGTGCCGAACCGCCGAAAGTGGAGGAAACGCCCGTCCCGACGTCGCGGACCGAGTCCCAGCCGGGCTAGCTCGCATTTCCTTCCTCAGGCCGGCGCCTGGGGCGGCTTTGGCCCAACCATCCGGCGAATCCATCCGCCACGGCCCGGTCTCTCGGTCGTCGGGGGACGCGGCCCGGCATCCTCGGCAAGCACCTCATTGCAGAGGGCGATGCACCGGTCGCAAATGAATACTCCCGGCCCGGCGACCAGCTTGCGGACCTGGTCCTGGTGCTTACCGCAGAACGAACAGCGGGCCTCGTGCGATGAGCCTTTCATAGTCGGATTCTAGCCTCCGACTCAGAGCATTTCTTTAATAGCGACCGCGACCTGGCGCGTAATGCCTTTCACCGTCTTCAGGTCGTCGACGCTGGCATTGCGAATGCTGTCGATGCTGCCGAAGGCACGCAACAGTGCCCGCTTCCGAACTGGTCCCAGCCCGGTGATCCCGTCGAGCACGGAGGCGAAGGCGTCTTTCCGGCGAACCACGCGATGGAAGGTGATGGCGAAGCGATGGGCTTCGTCCCGGATCCGCTGCACCAGGAACAGCGCTTCCGAGTCGAGGGGCAGCCGGATCGGATCGGATCGGTTGGGCTCGAACAACTCCTCCTGCTCCTTGGCCAGCCCAAATGTGGGGATCCGCTCCAGGCCCATCCCCTCCAGCACTTCGCGGGCCGCCGAGAGCTGACCCTTCCCGCCGTCGATCAGCACGAGATCCGGGATGGCGCTGAAGCTCGGCTCGTCGGGCAGGCTGCCGTCGGACCGCGCGTAGCGGGCGAAACGCCGGCGGAGGACCTCCTGCAACATCGCGAAGTCGTTGGCCCCCACGACGGACTTGATTCGAAAATGCCGGTAGTGGGCCGGTTTCGGGCGGCCGTGCTCGAACACGACCATCGACCCCACCGGGTGCTTGCCCTGGATGTTCGAGATGTCGTAGCACTCGATCCGGGTGGGCACGGCCGGCAGCCGCAGCTGGCGCTGCAGGTCGCCGAGCAGGGCGCCGGTGCGCTGCTCGTCGTAGTCCAGCTTGATCCGCAGCTGGCGCATGGCTTCCTGCGCGTTGGCCGCCGCCTGGGCAAGCAGTTCGCGGTGCCGGCCCCGCTGCGGAACCCGGACATTGACGTGCGAGCCGCGACGCTCGGAGAGCCACTGCTCGATCACGGCCCCGTCGGGCAGGCTGGCCGGCACGAAGACTTCCTTCGGAATGTGGGTGGCGCTGGCGTAGTACTGGCTGACGAAGGCGTTCATGGCCTCGGCCGCGGTCTGCTCACCGCCCAGGCCGACCAGCTCGAAGTTCTCGGACCCGGAGAGCTTGCCCTCCCGAACCGAGAAGACGGTGACCATCGCCTGCCCGTCGGCCCGGGCCAGGCCGAACAGGTCCTGGTCGAACCGGCCGAGCGCCAGCATCCGCTGCCGCTGCGCCATGGTCTCGATCGCCTGCAGCCGGTCGCGGATGCGGGCGGCCGCCTCGAACTTGGTCGCGTCCGAGGCATCGGTCATCTGCTGTTTGAGCTGCGTGACCAGGTCGTCGGACTTCCCTTCCAGGAACAGAGCGATCTGGTCGAGCTGCTGATGGTACTCGTCCCTGGTCTGGAAGCCGGCGCAGGGGGCCGTGCACAGCTTGAGGTGGTAGTAGAAGCAGGGGCGGTGCAGGGCGAACTCATGGTCGGTGCAGGTCCGGTAGGGCACCACCCGGCGGACCGTCTTGAGTGTGCTCCGGAGCGCGATGGCGTTGGTGTACGGCCCGTAGTATTTGGCGCCATCGGACCCCGCCCGCCGGACCGTATATACACGAGGGAACTCTTCGTTGACGGGCAGCTTGACATAGAGGTAGTTCTTGTCGTCCCGCAGCCGGATGTTGAACCGCGGCTTGTGCCGCTTGATGAGCGTGTTCTCGAGGACGAGCGCTTCCTTTTCATTGGCCGTGGTGATCACGTCGAAGTCGAAGACGCGGTCGACCATGGCCGCGATGTGCTCGGGCAGTACGTTGGCGGCGTGGAAGTAGTTGGGGACGCGGTTGTACAGGCTGAGGGCCTTGCCCACGTAGATGACCCGGGTCTTGACGTCGCGCATCAGGTAGACGCCGGGACCCTGGGGCAGGGCCTTCAGCCGCTCGCGGAGGTACTCTGGCCGGTCGAGGATCCGGTTGGGAACGCTCACCCCTTATCTATACCCGGGTGACGGCCGAGGCGATCGCCAGCACCCCGAAGGCCAGGATGGCCAGCCCCGACAGGAGGCCGATGCCGCGCACCACGGCCGGCGTGATCCGCCGGCGGAGGGACGCCACCAGGCTGGCCAGCACCACCCACCACAGCGTGGATCCCAGCAGGACGCCCGCGACCAGCAGGACCGCGGCCGGCCCGCCGCCGGTCCGCCCCAGCCCCAACCCGGCAAAAACCGCGGCGAAGGCCAGGATGGTAGCCGGGTTGGTGAAGGTCAGACCCAGCGTGGAGAGATACGCCGCCCCCAGCCCGGAGCTCGCCGGGACGTCGTCCGACTCGGACCGCGCCGGGCTGGACAGCAGCGACCGGAGCCCGAATACCAGCAGCGCCCCGCCGCCCAGCAGCGCCAGCCAGCGACGCTGGGCGACCAGGGCGCCGGTGACGGCCGCCACGCCGAAGGCCGCCAGCGCCGCGTAAATGCCGTCGCCGGTAGCCACCCCGAGCCCGGCGGCGATCCCGCTGGACCAACCGCGGGTGAGGGTCCGTCTAAGGCACAGGAAGAAGATCGGGCCCGGCGAGGCGGCGATGGCAAAGCCGAGGACGAGACCTCGGAGGAGGTTGCTGGCCATCCGGACTCTTCATCGCGCGATATTCTAGCGGGCCGCGGTCAGGCGCTGACCAGTGGCCCGACTCGCCAGGACGCGCCGGAGGTAGTGCCCGGTGTACGACTTGGGGTTCCTCGCTATCTCCTCCGGGGTGCCGGTCGCCACCACCTCCCCGCCGCGATCGCCGCCGTCGGGGCCCAGGTCGATGATGTGGTCGGCCGTCTTTAAGACGTCCAGATTGTGCTCGATGACCACCACCGTGTTGCCGGCGTCGACCAGGCGGTGCAGGACGTTCAGCAAGCGTTCGATGTCGGCAAAGTGCAGACCCGTCGTTGGCTCGTCCAGGATGTAGAACGTCCGTCCGGTGTCCCGCCGGCTCAGCTCCTCGGTGAGCTTTACCCGTTGGGCTTCGCCGCCGGACAGCTGGGTGGCCGGCTGGCCCAGCCGGATGTACCCGAGTCCGACATCGCAGAGGGTTTGCAGCTTGCGCTTGATCCGCGGGATCTTGTCGAAGAGCGCGGTGGCTTCTTCCACGGACATGTCCAGGACATAGACATCCGGGAGGAAGTGCATCTCGATCTTGATGATGCCGTCGCCCTCGCACGCCTCGCAGCGGCCGCCTTTGACGTTGAAGCTGAAGCGGCCGGGCGAATAGCCTCGAACCTTGGCTTCGGGCAGCTGGGCAAAGAGCTCTCGGATGTACGTGAACACCCCCGTGTAGGTCGCCGGGTTCGACCGCGGCGTCCGCCCGATGGGCGACTGGTCGACGTTGATCACCTTGTCGATGAACCCCAGTCCGGAGATCTCCCGGTGGGCGCCGGGCCGGTCCTTCGCCCGGAAGAAGTGTTGGGCCAGCCGCCGGTAGACGATGTCGCTGACCAGCGTGCTCTTGCCGGACCCGCTGACCCCGGCCACGCAGATCAGCTCGCCAAGCGGGAAGTACACGTCGATATTCTTGAGGTTGTTCTCGGTCGCGCCCCGCACAACCAGCATCGAGCCGTTCCCGGTCCGCCGGCCGCTGGGTAGCGGAATGCTCCGCTCGCCGCGCAGGTACGCCCCCGTGATCGACTCGCTGGACTCGAGGATGTCGTCCAGCGTGCCGGCCGCCACGATCTTGCCGCCGTGCTCCCCGGCGCCTGGGCCAATGTCGACCACGTAGTCCGCCGTGCGGATGGTTTCCTCGTCGTGTTCGATGACGATCAGCGTGTTGCCGATATCGCGCAGCGTGAGAAGGGTATTGATCAGCTTGCGATTGTCGCGCTGGTGGAGCCCGATGGACGGCTCATCCAGGATGTAGAGGACCCCCATCAACTTCGATCCGATCTGGGTGGCCAGCCGGATCCGCTGCGCCTCACCCCCCGACAGCGAATCGGCCGCCCGGGCCAGCGTCAGGTACTCGAGCCCCACGTCGACCAGGAATTGCAGCCGCTCCCGGATCTCTTTCAAAATGCCGCGGGCGATCAAGGTTTCCCGCTCGGGCAGCCGCAGGCGCGCGAACCAGGCCTGGGCGGCGGCAATGGACAGGTCCGACACGTCCATGATCGACCGGTCCGTGATGGTGACCGCCAGGTACTCGGGCTTCAACCGCTTGCCCTTGCACACCGGGCAGGGCCGGGTCGTCATCAACCGCTCGATCTCGCCGCGAATGTAGTCCGACTCGGTCTCGCGGAAGCGCCGCTCCAGGTTGGGCACCAGCCCCTCGTAACCGGTCTCGTACCAGCGCCGGTGGCCCTCGCTGTCGGAGTACCGGACCCGGAGGGGGTCGCCGTTGTTGCCATACAGAATGATCTTCTGTTCCTTCACGGTCAGCTTCCCGAAGGGCTTGTCCATCGGAATCCGATAACGCTGGGCGACCGCCTCGACCAGGTCGCTGTAGAAGTAGGCGGTCCGCCCCCAAGTCTTGATCGCGCCGTCGCCCAGCGATCGGTCCTTGTCGGGAATCACGAGGTCGGGGTCGACCTCGAGCTTGCTGCCCAGCCCGGTGCAGGCCGGGCAGGCGCCGTGCGGGTTGTTGAACGAGAAGTTGCGCGGCGCCGGCTCCTCCATGGAGAAACCGTCGTAGGGGCAGACGAAGTGCTGGCTGAACATCAGCTCCTCGCCCTTGCCCTCGGCCGGGACCACCAGCACCAGCCCGCCGGCCATCTTGGCCGCCGTCTCCACGGATTCGCGCAGCCGGCTGACGCCCGCCGGGTCGATCACCAGCCGGTCGACCACGATCTCGATGTCGTGCTTCTTGTTCTTGTCGAGGGGGATGCGCTCGGTCAGCTCGTACAGGCTGCCGTCCACCCGGGCGCGCACGAAGCCGGCCTTGCGCGCATCCGCCAGGATCTCGTGATGCTCACCCTTGCGCTCGCGGACCACCGGCGCCAGGATCATCACCCGCGAGCCTTTGGGCAGCGCCAGCACCCGGTCGGCGATCTGTTCGGTCGTCTGGCGGCTGAGCTCGTGGCCGCTGATCGGGCAATGGGCGTGCCCGATCCGTGCGTACATCAGGCGTAGGTAGTCATAAATCTCGGTGACGGTGCCCACCGTCGACCGCGGGTTGTGGCTGGATCCTTTCTGGTCGATCGAGATGGCCGGCGAGAGCCCGTCGATCTGGTCCACGTCCGGCTTGTCCATCTGCCCCAGGAACTGCCGGGCATACGAGGAGAGGGACTCCACGTACCGGCGCTGGCCTTCGGCATAGATAGTGTCAAACGCCAGCGAGGACTTACCCGACCCCGATAGGCCCGTGAAGACCACCAGCTTGTCCCGCGGGATGGTCAGGTCGACGTCCTTCAGGTTGTGTTCGCGGGCTCCCCGAATGACGATCTGGGTGTGCGGCGAGCCGATCTCAGGCATGGACTCTCCGTCGTACCCGTCCGCGGGGCCGGCCCAAACCCGCCTCGGCCGCCGCGGCCGGCGGGAGCCCCTCGCGGTATTCCAGGGCGTCCCGGCGAAGAGCGACGAGCCGGTCGCGCAGCTCGGCGGCCCGCTCGAACTGCAGGTCACGCGCCGCCTTTTTCATTTGTCGTTCCAGGTCCTTGACCAGCCGCTGGATCTCATCCGGCGGGAGTCCCGACGCGATCGTGGCAATCGTGTCCTCCACGGCCTGCGCCTGCTGGCGCTCCAGGTTGTAGACAGCCTTGACGATGGTGGCCGGCGTGATCCCGTGCTCTTCGTTGTAGGCCGTCTGCAGCGCCCGCCGCCGGTTGGTCTCGTCGATGGCCCGCTGCATCGACCCCGTGAGCGTGTCTCCGTACAGGATCACGTGGCCCTCCACGTTGCGCGCCGCCCGGCCGATGGTCTGGATCAGCGACCGGTAATCGCGCAGGTAGCTTTCCTTATCGGCGTCGAGGATGGCAATGAAGGCCACCTCGGGCAGGTCCAGGCCTTCGCGGAGCAGGTTGATCCCGACCAGCACGTCGAACGTCCCCAGCCGCAGGTCGCGCAGGATCTCGACCCGCTCCAGGGTGTCGACCTCCGAGTGCAGGTACTGGACCTTGACGCCCATCTCTCGCAAATAGTCCGTCAGGTCCTCGGCCATCTTCTTGGTGAGCACCGTGACCAGCGTGCGCTGCTTCCGCTCGACTCGCTTGTTGAGCTCGGTCAGCAGGTCGTCGATCTGGCCCCGGGTCGGCCGGACCTCGACGGTCGGATCCACCAGCCCGGTGGGCCGGATGACGACCTCGACGGTCTGCTGGGACTTCTGCTCTTCGTAGGGACCCGGCGTGGCCGTCACGTAGACCACCTGCTCGACCTTTCGTTCCCATTCGGCGAAGGTCAGCGGCCGGTTGTCCAGCGCCGACGGCAGCCGGAACCCATAGTCGACCAGCGGGATCTTGCGGGACCGGTCGCCCCCATACATGCCTCCGATCTGGGGGACCGCGACGTGCGACTCGTCGACCACGACCAGGGTGTCGGCGGGCAGGAAGTCCATCAGCGTGTAGGGCTCCTGGCCCGCGCGGCGGCCGGTGAGATGGCGCGAGTAGTTCTCGATGCCGGCGCAGCTGCCGGTCTCCCGCATCATCTCCATGTCGAACTGCGTCCGCTGGCGCAGCCGCTGCGCCTCGAGCAACTTGCCCTGGCTCTCGAACCAGGCCACCCGCTCGTCCAGTTCCACCTGGATCGCGTCGATGGCCCGCAACAGCTTCTCGCGTGGGGTCACGTAGTGGGTGGCCGGAAAGACCTGGAATGTCTCCACGTCGCCGATGATCTCCCCGGTCAGCGGATCCAGCTGCACGATCCGCTCGACTTCATCGCCGTTGAACTGGACCCGGGTGGCGATCTGGTCGTACGACGGTTGCACGTCCACCGTGTCGCCCCGGACCCGAAACCGGGCCCGCCCGAAATCGACATCGTTGCGCTGGTACTGGAGGTTGGTCAGCTTGCGCAGGAAGATGTCCCGCCGGAATCCCTCGCCGGTGTGGACTTCGATCGACTCGCCCAGGTAGTCCTCCGGTGAGCCCACGCCGTAGATGCACGACACGCTGGCGACGACGATGACGTCGCGCCGGGTGAGCAGCGCCCGGGTGGCCGACTGGCGCAGCCGATCGATCTCATCGTTCTTCGATGAGTCCTTCTCGATGTAGGTGTCGCTGCGCGGAATGTACGCCTCCGGCTGGTAGTAGTCGTAATAACTGACGAAGTATTCGACCGCGTTGGTCGGAAAGAATTGCCGGAACTCACTGCAGAGCTGGGCCGCCAAGGTCTTGTTGGGCGACATCACCAGGGTCGGCCGCTGGATCTCCTGGATCATCTGGGCCACGACCATGGTCTTGCCGGAGCCGGTGACGCCCATCAGGACCTGGTGCTTGCGCCCTTCCTCGAGCCCCGCGCCCAGCCTGGCAATGGCCTCCGGCTGGCCACCGGCAGGCTGAAAAGCCGCCGTGAAGGCAAATCTGGGCATCCCCTGATTATATGGCCGTGTTCTGGCGAATTGAAACGGGTCTAAGCACTCTTACGGGTTACTCAATCGGGGCAAAGACACGACCGCGCATCCCGTTACAAGGCGGCAGGATGGTCGCGACGGTAGCGTCCGCCCTTCTTCCTTACGGGGTGATGGCCGTGGGACGAGAAGTACCCAAGACCCCGGGTGGATGGCTCTTCTGGCTGGGGCTCGGGGCGGTTCTCGTACTGGTCTTCAGAGGACTGGGCGGGAACTCTGACCCGCGCACGAGAGGACTGGCCGCCCTGGTCGTCCTCGGGGGAGGTCTGCTCGTTTTTGTTGTCTGGGTACTGACCGGCGGGCAGTTTCCGCCTCCCTAGGCGATCAGATCAATAGTCCAGCGTTTCTTCGATGGTGACCTGGCGCTTCCGTTCCAGGTAGGCGATGGTGGCGACCAGGATGGACAGGCCCAGCAGCGTGCCCCCCAGCACGTCCGAGAACCAGTGGGCGCCAACATAGCAGAGGGCGTAGCCGAGCAGGAGGACCACCACCACCAGGATCGGGCTCAGGCGCGAGCTGTCGCGGCCGAACAGCTGCCAGCGCTCGGCCAAATACAGGCACAGGCCATACAGAAATGTCGCCCGGATCATGTGGCCGCTGGGAAACCCATTGGCGTCGGCGTGCCGCGACAGATGGGGCAGCCACGAGGGGAAGCGATGGTAGAAATTGGGCGGCGGGGCGTTGGCGATGAGATGCTTGAAGACCCATTCGATAACGGAGGCAGCCAGCACCAGGACGACCGGCCCAATGGCCAGCAGGCGTAGCCCTTTGAACAACGGGAAGGTGAGCACCAGCGCGATCAGGAGCGTCACCTCGATCGATCCGATGTAGGCCAGGATGGCCAGGCCGACATCCTGGCCGCCGCTGCCGCGGTCCTGAAGGTAGTGGAGAAGCCGATAGTCAAGACGGTCGAATTGGCGCAGCTGGACGAGCAGCGCCACCAGTAGGAAGGCGGCGAATAGCCCGGCCGCGACCCTCAGCAGGCGGCGGCTGGCCGGCGGCCACTGGGGCCAGCTCAGCGCTGGCATTGGGAACAGTACACCGTGGTCCGGCCCGCCAGGCGCAGGCGCTTCAACGGAGTTCCGCACCGAAAACAAGGACGCCCGCCCCGCCCATAAACCTGCAGCATCTCCTGGTTGCGCCCGGCCACGCCGAACGCGTCCACGTAGCTGGCCACCGACGAACCGCGGGCCGCAATGCTCGCCCGCAGCACGGTCCCGATCGCCCCGAACAGGGCCTGGCGCTCGCGGACGGCCAGCCGGTTCGTCATCCGGGTCGGCCGGACGCCGGCCGCGAAGCAGGCCTCGTCGGTGTAGATGTTGCCCAAGCCCGCCAGGAATGACTGGTCGAGCAGGGCCGACTTGACCGGTCGATGGCGCCGCCGGATGAGCGCCTGGAAATCCCCCTCGGTCAGCGAGTCCCCGATCGGCTCTGGACCGAGCCGGGGGAAGACCCTGGCGGTCCGCAGTTCGTCCTCGGCACCCAGCAGGAAACGCCCAAACTGCCGCTGGTCGTCGTAGCGCAGCTCCCGGCCGTCGTCGAGGGTGATCCGCAGGTGGGTGTGCCGGGCCAGGGGCTCATCACGGCTCCAGACCCGCAAGTGGCCGGTCATCCCCAGGTGCACCACGAAGCGCTTCGCTGAGCCGGCCAGGGGGGCCAGGATGTACTTGCCGCGGCGGCTGACCGTCTCCACCCGAGCGCCCATCAACCCTGCAACGAAGGCGGCGGGCTCCGGGTAACGGACCAGGCGCGGCAGCAGTAAGGAGACCGTCTCGAACCGCCGGCCAGCGAGCTGCGGACGCAGGTCGCTGACCACGGTTTCGACTTCGGGGAGTTCTGGCACCTAGGCTCGGGCGGCCACCACCCGCACCCGCTCCATGTCCTGCCAGTTGTGACCCAGCTTGAGGTCTACCTGCAGCGGAACCTTCAGCTCGAAGACGCCGGCCATCAGCTCTGGGACGGTCTCGACCATGACCTCGCGCTCGTCCGGCGGGACCTCGAAGACGAGCTCATCGTGGACCGTCAGGATCATCCGGCTCCGGAGTTCCCGCTCGCGCAAGAACCGGTCCAGGGCGATCATGGCCAGTTTCATGATGTCCGCCGCCGAGCCCTGCAGCGGCATGTTTACGGCGATCCGCTCGGCGGCGCCTCGCAGCTGACGGTTGGGCGAGTGGATGTCCTGGATGTAGCGGCGCCGGTGGAACAGCGTCTCCACAAAGCCCTGCTCGCGGGCCATCATCTTGATTCCTTCCAGGAATTCCCGTACCCGGGCATATTTCCGAAAGTACGTTTCGATGAAGACGGCCGCCTCCGCTTCGGGCATCCCGATGTCCCGCGCCAGGCCAAAGTCGCTCAGACCGTAGAGAATCCCGAAGTTGACGACCTTCGCCATCCGCCGCTGGTTGGCGCTGACCTGGTCGCGTGCGACGCCAAAGACCTCGGCCGCGGTCCGCGCGTGAATATCCTCGCCCTGGCTAAAGGACTCGAGCAAGAGTGGATCGTCCGTCATATGGGCCAGGATGCGGAGCTCGATTTGCGAGTAGTCCGCGGACAACAAGACATCCTCGGGCACGCCCGGGACGAAGGCCCGCCGCACCCGCTGGCCCCAATCGGTCCGGATCGGGATGTTCTGCAGGTTGGGATCCGACGAGGACAGCCGGCCGGTCGAAGCGACGGTCTGATTAAAAGACGTGTGGACCCGTCTGGTGCGCTCGTCCACCAGCAGGGGCAACGCGTCGACGTACGTGCCTTTCAGCTTGCTCAGCTGGCGGTACTCGAGGACCTTCGCCACCACGGGATGCTGGTCGCGCAGCGCATCAAGCACGTTCGCGTCGGTCGAGTAGCCGCTCTTGGGCCGCCGCCCGCCGGGCAGTGCCAGGTCCTCGAACAGGAAGCGGGCCAGCTGCTGCGGGGAGTTGACATTGATGGGACCGTGGGCCACGTCGGCGATCTCCTGGTCCAGGCGCTGTATCTGCTCATAAAGATCTCGCGAGATCTGCTGCAGGTAGCCGCTGTCAATGGCCACGCCGGTGAGCTCCAGGTCGGCCAGCACCGGTACCAGCGGCATTTCGAGCTCGCGGAACAGCGCGCTATTGCCCAGCCGCTCCAGGTCGGCCTGCAACCGCGGCACCAGCGCCAGCGTGGTGCGCATCCGGTCGGCAAAGAAGGACGCCGCCCGAGCCTGTTCGACCTGGGTCACGGCCATGGCCGTCTTCCCGGTGCCGAGCAGCGTCTCGCGGCCCTCGATCGCCTGGTGCAGGACGTCAGACGCGAGCGCTTCCAGACTGGGGGTGCGGATGCCCGAGTTGAGCAGGTAGGCAGCCACCAACAGGTCGAACGTGAAACCCGCCGGGCGGATGCCGGCGGCTCGCAACGCCAGGATGTCGGCCTTCTGGTTGAAGCCCGTCTTGGTGGGACGCGCCCCTTCCAGGACCGGACGCAGCTGTTCCAGAACGGCCGTGCGCGACAGCGCCGGCTCCTGCTCGTGGGCAAGGGGGATATAGGACACGTGCTCGGCGTCGAGGGCGATGACCAGAGCGGCAAAGTGGCCGAGCCGGGGTGTCTCGTCCTGGACGACGACCTGGAGGCCGATCTCGTCGGCTCCCGCGGCGGCCGCCGCCAGGGCCGCGACCGCCTCCAGGTCCCGGACGATGGTCACGGCGGCGCCGCTGGAGGCGCGGGCCTCGAGCGCCAGCGTCGTCTGGGCCGGCCCATTCCGACTTGGGGCCTTCGGGGCCAGGATGGGTGGGGCCGCGATGGTCGTGGTATCGCGCCAGGTGGTGGGGACCCGTTGGGCCAGGCTGCGGAACCCGAGGTCGGCGAGCATCGTGCGGGCCGCGTCCGGCCGGTAATCGCGAGCCGAGCCTTTTGACAAATCGAGCCTAACGTCCACGTCGCGAACAATGGTGGCCATCCGTTTGCTGAGCAAGGTTTGCTCCGCGTACTGTTCCACCAACTTGCGGACCTTGCCGGCCGGCAGCTTGGCGGTATTGGCTATCAGGTTCTCGACTGTCCCGAACTCCTGGATCAGCTTGATGGCGGTCTTCTCCCCCACCCCGGGAATGCCAGGAATGTTGTCCGACGTGTCCCCCACCAGGGCCTTGAGGTCGACGATCTGGATCGGCTCCAGCCCGTAACTACAGCGTCGTCTCGCTCACCCCGCGCCGGTTGGCCAGGACGTCGACGTTTTCCTCCACCAGCTGCAGCGCGTCCAGGTCCCCGGTCACGATGGTGCTGTGCAGTCCGCGCGGGCTCGCCTGAGTCACCAGGGTGCCGATCACGTCGTCGGCTTCGACGCCCTTGACTTCATAAATCGGGATCCCGAAGGCCTTCACGATGTCCCGAACCAACGGGATCTGCTGGCTGAGTTCCGGGGGCGTTGGCCGCCGGGTGGCCTTGTACTGGGCGAGCTCCTGGTGCCGGAAGGTGACGCCGCCCAGGTCGAACGACGCCAGCACGTAGTCCGGATGCTGCTGCAGGGCCAAGAGCAACATCGACGTAAAGCCGTAGGCCGCGTTGACCATCCGGCCATCCCGGTCGGTCAGGGAGGGCAGGGCAAAAAACGCCCGGTAAACGAGCGCGTGGCCGTCGATCAGGACTAGGCGCTCGCGTCCGTTTGGCTCGGTCACCGACCCATTGTAGGTCGCAGGTTGTGGCCAAAAACTCCGATGTTAAGATAGGAAGCGGCATGTCGAAGTTCATCGAGATGCAGGTCGATAGCATCCGGGTACACATGCCCAGCGGCCAGCACGTCGTGATCCTGAAGGAGAAGGACGCCGAGCGGTTCCTGCCGATCTGGATCGGCATCTACGAGGCCAATGCCATCGCCCTGAAGATCACGAACATCACGCCCGAACGGCCGATTACTCACGATTTGCTGGCCAACATCCTGCAGAGCGCCGACATGAAGCTCAAGAAAATCCAAGTCACGGCGCTCACGAACGAGGTCTTCTATGCCCGGTTGTTTATCGGGATCGACGGCAAGGACGTCGAAATCGATTCCCGGCCCAGCGACGCCATCGCCCTGGCGGTGCGCCTGACCTGCCCCATCCTGGTCGCCCAGGAGGTCCTGGACAAGGCTGGAGTCCTCCCCGAAAAAGAAGAAGACGAAGAAAAACTGACTGTCTTCAAGGACCTGGTCAACAACATGGACCTGCCCGACCTGGGGGAACCGCCAAAAGAGAGCTAGCTGGTGACGGTGACCGGGACCTGCGCCACCAGCGAGACCCCCGAGCCATCGGGCACCTGCCAGGTAACTCGCAGAACGTAGTTTCCCGCCGCCGGGGTTGGCAACGGGACTGAGCCCATCCGGAAGGTGGCCGTGATTCGGAGGGTGCCGCCGTCCCTGAAGGCAGAAAACGTATCTGGGTTCTGGAGGGCGACTTCGTAGCCATCCCGGAGCAAGGTCAGGCGAACGCCGGCATCGCTCAGACTGACCGGCACGGCGCTGCCGGGCACTCCCTGGAGGACCAGGCCGACCTGCAGGGGCTGATTCTTGGATGCCGCCAGGGGGGCGGCCGGGCTCCCGGTGGTCGTTCCCTGGTCCGCCGAGAACGCCGTCGAACCGGAACTGATCGTTAGCTGCTTGGATCGGTCCTGGGGGTCGGTGACCGTCATCGTCGGCCCACGATCTGCCCCACCCTGATAGCGGGACGCCGGAGCGTTGGTGGTGGCCATTCCGCCGCCATGCGGGAGGTTGGACAGCCCGATCGTGGTCACCACCACCAGCAGGCAGGCGGCCGCCAAGGCCCCGCCAGCCCACGCCCACCCGGCCGCAACTCTCCGTTGCTGACGCTGGGGCGGGATGGTGAACACCCGGGGCGGCGCCTCGGTCGGCAACGCCTGGACGGCCGAGACCGTCTGGCGCAGGGCCGCCAGCCGGCGGCGGCAGGTCTCGCAGGTCTGCAGGTGCGCCTCGAGCTCCTGGCGGGCGGTCCCGGTCAGCTCCTGGTCGACGTAGGCGGACAGGTCCTCGAGTTCAGGCTCAGTGTTCATGCTGTTGCTCCTGATCGTCGACCGGCCGGGCGAACAGCTCAGGAAACATCAAGAGTCGTTCCTGGACGTGGCCCCGGGCTCGGGCAATCCGCGACTTCACCGTCCCCAGGGGCGCCCCGATGACGGCGGCGATCTCCTCGTAGGCCAGTCCGTTGACATCGCGCAGGATCAGGGCCGTCCGCAGGTCGGGATCGAGCCCGTTGATGCTATCCCGCACGATGCGAGCGCGCTCGCCCGCCTCGGCACGTTCGGCGGGGTCGGGAACCGGCAGGCCGAGCGAGACGACGTGCGCTTCCTGGCCCTCCTCGGGCATGGTCGCCACCCGCTTCCGCCGCCGAAAGTGGTCATAGCACAAGTTGACCGCTATCTGGAAAAGCCACGGCTTGAACGGACTGCCCTTCAGGGCGCGCAGCTTCTCCCACGCCCGCAGGAACGCCTCCTGGGCGATGTCCGCGGCATCGTCCCTCGAGCCCACCATCCGGAGGGCCATGTTGTACAGCGGGACCTGATAGTGCATGACCAATTCGGTAAACGCCTCTCTGTCGCCCTCGCGGGCGCGCGCCACCAGGGCCGCGTCGTCCGTAATGGGGCTATTCGCCATTTAAGACGTAACGATTCCTCATAAGTTCCCGTGCGAAGCCGGACGGCGCATCGGCGCACCGGTATACTCTCACCGATTCGGGCCGGAGTGTCGGAATGGTAGACGAGGGCGCCTCAAAAGCGCCTGGGCGTAAGTCCGTGGGGGTTCGAATCCCCCCTCCGGCAGGTTTACTGTCTTCTATGCCGTAGGCACCGACGCCTGAGCGACCCCTGACAGGAGTTTCAGGCCTTCCAGGTCGTCCATGTCGAAGTACTGGAGCATGACGCGCTGGACCCCGACCGCCTCCCAGTCGCGGAATTGCTCCGCGATCTCGTCGGGAACTCCAACCAGCCAGCCCCGCTCGCGCAGGGCAACCAGCACCCGGTCGGCGGGCACCTCGCGCAAAGACGTCAAGAAAGACTTGAACCAGCGAGCTCGCTCCGCCAGCGCGTCCCGGTCCGCCGCGATGCAGACGCCAAGCATCGTGGAGCATTTGATCGCGTCGGGATCGCGCCCCACGTCCCGGCAGTGCTCGACCAGCCGACGGCGTTTGTGCGCGAAGATCTCACGGCTGTGGGGATGGCTGTTCCACTCGTCGGCATACTGGGCCACGATTCGCAGCAGCCGTTGCTCGCCGTCACCGCCAATGAGTAATGGCGGTCCCGGCTTCTGCACGGGAAGGGGGCGAAGGGTCGCGTCCTTCAGCGCGTAATATTCGCCGGACAGCGAAACCGGGCCGCCGGTCCAGAGGGCCTTGATGACCTTGATGCCCTCTTCGAGACGGTCCATCCGTTCTTTCATGGCCGGCAGGGTGATCCCGTAGGCGGCGTGCTCGGCCTCGTTCCAGCCGGCACCCACCCCGAGGACCAGGCGTCCGTTCGACAGCCCGTCCACAGCGGCCGCCATCCGCGCCAGTAATGCCGGGTGCCGAAACGTCATCGGACTGACCAGCGGGCCGAAGCGGATTCGCCGCACCCGCGTTGCTAGCTCGGTCAGGGAGGTCCAGCATTCGAGTGAGTCGCGCTCGCCCCTCGCCATGACGCTGAACAAGTGATCCGAGCGCCAGAGCGAGTCGAGGCCGAGCCCTTCGACCTGCTGACTGATTCGGACCCAACGCTCCCAGTTCAACCCCTCCTGGCCTTCCAGCATGATCCCGATCTGCATGACAACACGGTAACGCGTCTTGACAACGGGCCGCCAGGGTGCGAACGTTCGGCTCATCCTGAGCGCCGTCATCGCCCTGGCCGTCCTGTTGCTTCTTATTGGCGGCGTGGTCGTCGTTGTCCTGGCCATCCGCCAGGGCCGCCTCGACACCTCGCCCCGGGCCCTGCTGCGCCTCTACCTGTATGCGCTTGCCTTTGCCAGCTTCCTGGTGCTCCTGTTCGGCGCCACCTCGCTGGTGAAGGCCGGCCTGGCGACGGTCGCGGGTCGCGGTTTCAGCTACTACCAGGTCACCTACGCGTACGGGCCGCCGCCGGGCACTCCGCCCTACAAGTCGGGGATCGCGCCAGGGCCGGTCCCGGTTCCGACCGACCAGAGCGAACGGCCGTATCGGGACGACCTGGTGCGCGGCCTGGCCCTGGTCCTGACCGGCGGGCTGCTCTGGGTTCTGCATTGGCTGGGCATTCGGGCCCTTGATCCACCGGAGGTCCGGCGCACCAGCCTGCTCGCGGCCCTGTACAGCGGTGGCCTGCTGGCCATTGCCGGCCTGGTGACGGTGGTGGCCCTCCCCTGGGGGATTTACTCAGTGCTCGCCTATTACGTGTTGCCGCAAGACGCCAACGGCCCCTCGAACCGACCGGGCGACCCGCTCAGCTACGCGATTGTCTTCCTACCGGTGCTGCTGTATTTCCTTTGGCGCCTGGTCGAGCGCGCTCGCGGCCCGCGCGTGGTTGCCAAAGCGGCCTAAGCCGGGTTTCGCGTCCCTTCCCAGTAGAATTCGCTCGTGCTACGGGCCGCCCTGCTACCGGATCCCCTGTTTGGGCTGTTCATTGCTATCACCAACATTCTTATCCTCGCCATCCTGGTCCGGGTGATCATGTCCTACTTTCCGGGGACCATGTACTCCACCGCCGGCCGGCTGCTGGCCAGGGTCACGGACCCGCTTATCGATCCGGTCCGGCGGGTGGTCCCACCCATGGGCGGGCTCGACCTGTCGCCTGCGATCGCCATCGTCCTTCTGTACGTTCTGCAAATTCTGGTCTCGACCGCCGACGTGGTCCTAGCACTCGTAAAAGTCGTGCAGTACGTCCTGGTCCTGATCCTGATCTTGCTCGTCATCCGAGTGATCTTCGGGTTCTTCCGGCTCGACCCCTGGAACCCGTTCGTCCAGATGGTGGTTCAGAGCTCCGAGATCTTCACCCGGCCCTTTCGCCGATGGCTGCCCCGCCGGGTCGGCACCTTCGACTGGGCGCCGGTGGCTGCCATCGTCGTCCTGCTGGTCGCCTACTACGCCGTGAGCTGGCTGGGTAGCCAACGCATCTGACCGGTCGGGTGGCAATCGGCCCTGATGGCCAGTTTTCAGGCAGACCGGGCGTGTGCGGCGAGTAAATTGATGGGCGGCACGAGTCCCCACCGACCATGCTCCCCGCGCCGGAGGCCCCAGCCCCCTTCATGGACCATCCGATGGCGGCGCCGGCAAAGCAAGACCAGACTGGGCAGACTCGTCGGCCCCCCTGGGTCCAGTGCTGGAGGTGATGGCAGTCGGTCCACTGGGGCGGGCGATCGCAGCGGCCGGCCACACAGGTCCGATCGCGCGCCTCCACCGCCCGCCGGGTGGACGGGGGGATGCTCCGCGAGGCGTGGCTGATCTCAGCCTCGAGTTCGCCCCGAGCTGTGATGCGGGTGA
>WNFD01001628.1_pt1 | contig 22753 bp, 18 predicted proteins | sample 5400491 | NCBI WGS metagenome assembly WNFD01 (sample SAMN13153343, study PRJNA577476) | soil metagenome | isolation source: 120 cm saprolite under Douglas fir tree site 2 hole 2 replicate 2 | place: USA:California | collected 2015-04-18
CAGCAACGATATTTACTGTTCCGGCAACTTGCTGAAGTCCCATCTTGATCTCTGCGCTGGTTTTTGCGCCTACCGTTAGCTCTACCGTTACCTTGGTCGGCTGGAAACTGCCCCCGGTAGCGGTAAGCTCGTAACGTCCGGGCTGCAAGTTAGTAATAATGTACTGGCCCGAGTCGTTTGCTTGAACTGTGCGCTCAGCAGTTGTATTCGTATTCTTAGCCGTGACAGTGGCGTTCGGCACTACCGCACCATTGGGGTCGGTCACCTTGCCGCTAATCTGTCCCGTCTCAGTTTGCGAAAAAGCGGTACCCGCGATCGAGACCAGCAGGAAAAACGTCGCCAGCGCCAGCGAGAAGTATCTTGTGCCAAAATGTCGTGAGAATCCTTTCATGTTCGCCTCCCTCAGGTGCTTCTTGTTTGAGAAGCACGAATCAATTCAGGTTAGGTTTGCAACGGTTCCGAAAAAAACGGTCCCAAAAAATCTTGGGAAAAACTTGGCCGCGCGTGTAGTAGAGCCCAATGCGCCCGTAATTGAGGCAATGAGGATGCCACGTCGCCGAGATCTTTGCAGGTTGGAAAATTGTCTTTGTAGGCTTAGAAATTCGCGGTGCCCAAACAGGACACAGAACAAGAAATCCAAAATTTCGGTTTTGTGTCCGAAAAACGGAACCCAGGGCGACTTTGGGCAGACGCATTAGGCTGGAACTATACGTTGGAACTAAAGAAGCAACAACATCGTGCCGAGGCAAACCTGGCCCGAATATTGTGGGCTTCGACTGTGTGCTAGACTCTGGCAAAAGAAGGAAAAAGACTTGTCCCCACGAATCTATAGGGATCCGGTTCACAACATCATTCCTTTGCGCGACGACAGCGTCGAAGGACGCGTGATGATCCGCCTGATCGATACGCCCGAGTTTCAAAGACTGCGGCGGATCAAACAACTGGGACTCGGACTCTACACTTATCAAGGCGCCGAACACTCCCGCTTCACGCACAGCCTGGGAACGTTGCACCTGATGACTCGGATCCTCGATCAGCTAAGTGATCGGTATCAGATCTCGGCAGAGGATCGGACGGCGGCGCGCGCGGCAGCGCTGTTGCACGATGTAGGTCACGGCCCATTTTCACACGCGATGGAAAAAGTTTTGGGCGTCCATCATGAACACCTGAGCGTGCTGGCCGTGACGTCCGAGGAAACCGAAGTCTGTCAGGCACTGCGATCGTATTCATCCGAACTGCCACAACGCGTGGCTTCGATTATCGAAGGAACGTTCAAGCCCGCAGCGCTGGCCCAACTGGTGTCTTCGCAACTTGACGTGGATCGGATGGATTATCTTTTGCGCGACTCTTTGATGACCGGAGCGAAGTATGGACTCTTCGATCTGGAATGGATCATTAACGCGCTTCAGATCGACGAGCAAGGCGATCGAATCTACGTGGCCGCGCGCGGAATCTTCGCGGTCGAGGAATACCTGCAAGCGCGCTACTACATGTTTCGTCAGGTCTACTTTCATCGCACCCTGCGCTCAGCCGAGGCCGTCCTGCGTTCAGCTTTGCGCCGCGCGCTGGAACTGGTGGAGTGTGGCGAGGAGGTCTGGTGCGCACCCGGCGCGGCGTTTGAAAAAGTTTTGCGCCGGCAGTCTTTGACCATCGCCGAGCACCTCGAAATAGACGACTCGGATGTAATCTTTCATTTGAAACAGTGGCAGCGCTCGCCTGATCGAGTGCTGAGCGATCTGAGCCGGAGATTCGTGAGCCGGCGTTTGTTCAAAGCCATCGACCTCGACATGCCGGTCCACGAGCGCGCGGATTTTCTCGAAGCTTCGCGAGCAGTGATCGCGGGCGGGGGCTTCGCGCCTGAATACTACTTCATCGAAGATCGGGCGAGCGATGTTCCTTACTATGGCTACTACACTGCTGAGGGAGCTGAGCCGCGCACCCGCATCTACGTCGAGGACGGCTACGCGCATCCGCAGATTCGCGAGATCAGCGAAGTCAGCGAAGCCGTGCGCGGTTTGCAACGTGGCTATGAATTGAACCGTGTTTGCTTCCCCGCGGAAGTGAAGGACGAGATTTACCGGCTATATCACAACGTGAGTCCCCACAGCACGATTGGAAAAGGTGCGTGACGATTCAAGACTCTGGCTGGAATCTTATGGGTCGTGTTTTTGCCCTACCCGTAATTGTTCTGTTCGCGCTGGCGCTGGCCTGCGTAGCACAAAACAACCCACGGCCAATTCGCATTGCCGTCCTTGATTTCGGAAATAGTCCCATCGGACGTCGCGTCGCCGACCGACTAGCGAACGCGACGGCGTCTGACACTAGAGCGGCAATCCACAGAGACGGCGATTTTCAAGTTGTCGACCGAGATTGGGCGCGCGCGGCGGCACTCGGAGCGGGCTATCGCGGCTCGGTGAATTTGACGTTGCCAGAGGCGCGCGATCTTGGGTCGGCGATCGGCTGCGATTTCTTCTTCACCGGCAAGACCGAAACCGGGCAACGAACACCTGCGGACGGGCCGCCTTATTCTGAATCCTATGCAGCAATCTATCTGGTGAGCGCGCGCACCGGTAAATTGACGCTCTGGGAGTGGCGTTCGGCTAAGCGCCCCACGCCGGAAGAAGCAGAAAAAATTATGCTGCAAGAGTTGGTCGCGGAAGACACGCTCTATCGCTATCGCAGACAGATTCAACGCGCCCTGGAAGACGAGCAAGCCGAGCGAGCGTCGGCAATTGAAAATAACGTCCCGGTCATTGAGGCGTTGTCCGATGACCAGCGCAATGCCGGCGATGGCGTTCAGGCCCCGCGTCCCTATCGCCGCCTAAAGCCGCCCTATCCGGAAAGCGCGGCTCACGCTGAGATTGAAGCCACCGTTGACGTGCTGGTCGACATTGACGCGAAAGGCGAAGTCGGTCGCGTCGAAATTGCGCGCTGGGCCGGTTACGGCCTGGACCAGTCGGTCGTAGACACTGTAAGACAACTGCACTTTTTTCCCGCACACCGTGATGGCGCAGCGATTCCGATTCGCGTTCTGCTGCGTTACAACTTTCGCAAACCGCCAAAATAGAATCGCTCGCCGTCGAGTTGGTAAGTTGCGGGCAAGGATGCCCGCGCTCCACCATGATATGATCCGCTTTTTGTCACGCATCGGCGTGAATCCGAAACCATGATCTATCTGTCACAGGTGTTGGGTCGGCCCATTCTCGATCTCGAAGGCGAGCGGGTGGCGGTGCTCAAAGACGTGATCGTGCGACTCGGCGAAGGTGATCATCCGCCGGCGGCGGGCTTTGTCGCGCGTTATCGGCGCCGCGATTTTTTTCTGCCCCGCTGGCGCATCTCGGATTTCGGCGAGCACGGGGTGCATTTGAATTCCGACATACTTGATCTGCGCCCGTTTATGCGACGCGACGGCGAAGTGCTGCTGGCGCGGGACGTGCTCGACAAGCAACTGATCGATGTGGATGGAAAGCGCGTCGTGCGCGTCAACGACGTCCAGATAATCGAAGCCGCGAATGAGTGGCGCGTGACCGGAGCCGACGTTAGTTTGACCGGGCTTTGGCGTCGCCTGGCGCCGCGTTTTCTGCGCAGCGACCGGCCCATCGAGGTGATCGATTGGGCCGACGTCGGCTACCTTGCTACTGATGCAGCGACCGTGCAACTGAAATCGCATCGCGGCAGGCTGGCGCGTTTGCATCCGGTCGAGATCGCGCGTCTGGCCGAAGCATTTTCTTATCAGCAAGGCGCAGAGATCGTTGAATCGCTCGATGATGATACTGCCGCCGAGACGCTCGAAGAAATGGCCGCGGAGCGGCAGGCCCAGATTCTCGGGGACATGGATGAAGAGCGCGCCGCTGACATACTCGAGCGCATGTCGCCGGACGAAGCGGCGGACGTGCTCGGCGATCTTCCGGAAGAGAAAGCCGAAGACTTGCTCAACCTGATGCAAGACGACGAGCAATCCGAAGTCGCCGAGCTGTTGCCGTACGAGGACGATACGGCTGGCGGATTGATGACGACTGAGCTCGTCACCCTGCCACGCGATCTGACGGTGGGCGAAGCGCTCGCGCGCCTGCGCGAGATGGCCAAGACGCCGAACATGATCTATTACCTCTACGTCGTCGCCGCCGAGGATTCATGGAAGCTAATCGGAGTGATCGCCTTGCGAAACTTAATTCTGGCCGACCCTTCGGCGCCGCTCGAGAACGTGATGCGCAGCGATTTGCAGGTAGCGCATCCGGATGACAACGCCGCCGATGTGGCCCAGAAAGTCGCCGAGTACAATTTGCTGGCCCTTCCGGTCGTTGACGAAGCCGGCGATATCCTCGGCATCGTTACCGTTGACGATGCAATTGAGATTCTGTTGCCGAAAGGCTGGCGGCAAAGATTGCCGAAGATGTTCGGATAAAGACGGCATGTCTGAGGACCCTCCAAGTGTCAGAGCGACCAACGGACGTGCGTCAGGCGGGAAGACGCCTCTTACGGCGGGGCGCTCAGGGTGTGCGCCGCACAGTTGCGCGCCGCCCGCGGCTGTTTATTTACCTTGCGATTCTTGGTCCGGGCATGATCACTGCCAACGCCGGTAACGATGCCGGCGGCATCGCGACTTATGCGACCGCGGGAGCGGATCACGGATACAGACTTCTTTGGACACTCATTCCCATCACCATCAGTCTCGGAATAGTTCAGGAGATGTGCGCGCGCATGGGCGCGGTCACCGGCAAAGGCCTCGCTGATTTGATTCGCGAACGCTTCGGTGTGCGCTGGACTGCGTTCGTGATGCTGGCGCTGCTAATTGCCAACGGCGGCGTGACGGTTTCGGAGTTTGTCGGCATCGCCGCGGCGATGGAACTGTTCGGAGTTGCGCGGTACATCTCAGTTCCGATCGCCGCGATCGCGATCTGGCTGCTGGTAGTTAAAGGATCGTATCAGCGAGTGGAGCGCTTCTTTCTGGCGATGTCGCTGGTCTTTCTCAGTTACGTTGTTTCAGCTTTTCTTGCTCATCCTCCCTGGGGCACGGTGGTTCGCGAAGTTGTGCACCCCCATTTCGAATTCGGTTCCGCATACCTGTTCACTTGCGTCGCGATCATCGGGACGACGATCTCGCCCTATATGCAGGTCTTCATCCAATCGTCGGTCGTTGAGAAGGGTGTCCGGGTTGAGAGGTACGCGCTCACCCGCGCGGACGTGTGGATTGGCACGGTCTTCGCAATCATGATCGTTTTCTTCATAGTGATTTCGACGGCCGCCACTTTGAATGTACATGGCGAGCACATTGAATCAGCAGCACAAGCCGCCCGGGCGCTGCGGCCACTGGCCGGCCCATACGCTGAAGTATTGTTCGCCGTTGGCCTGCTGGGCGCTTCAATGTTAGCGGCGGGCGTTTTGCCATTGGCCACAGCCTATTCGATTAGCGAGGCGCTCGGATTTGAGAAAGGCGTTTCCAGCAATTTTCGCGAGGCGCCAATTTTTCTCGGTATTTTCACGTTCCTGATTGCACTCGGCGCGCTGATCGCGATGATGCCTGGTCTCCCTTTGATTCGCGTGCTTATCATCACCCAGGTCATAAATGGAGTGTTGCTGCCGGTAATTCTGGTGGCTGTGTTGCGTTTGGTGAACAATCGCGAACTAATGGGTACGCACACAAACGGCCCGCTCTACAACTTTGCCGCGTGGTTAACCACATTCGTGGTTTCAGCATTGTCAGCGTTGCTGATTGCGGCGACTCTTTTCCCTAACCTCTTCGCGAAGTAGGTCTGCACAAGTAAATGATTCGACCGCGAGTCTTACTATTCCCGCGCTGCCGCGGTTTCGATCTCGCCAACCCGGACGTTTGGTGGTAAAAGTACGTTCAATCGTTCGTCAGCTATTCGAACGTCGAGGATTGCATGGGTACCAGCAGCTCAGCTCGAAGGAATAGATTCCCGTTGATCCTACTCGCATCGGTGGCGACGGGACTGGGTGTCTATCTGTTTACGTTGTTCTTCGCCGCGCGTTTGAGCGAAGGACCCCACACTAGTTTTCTGAAGATCCCGGCGGTCGCACTCTGGGCTCTTCTTGCCTATTTCACAGTGCGACTTGTGAACGCAGCTCTTTTTGATTTCGCGTTTCGGATCCGGCGCGGATACGAAGCACCAACGTTGGTTCGAAACATTTTCACGCTCGTAATCTTCACCGTTCTGTTCGTTCTCATCTTCAAGTGGTTCTACAGCGAAATTAATCTAGGCGCGTTATTCACCACGTCAGCAATTTTTGGCGTAATTATTGGTCTCGCACTGCAAGACACGCTGGGAAACTTCTTCTCGGGCATCTCGCTTCAAGCAGATCGTCCCTTTCAGATTGGAGACGTGATCGTTGTCAGCCAGCAGAAACATACGGGCGTAGTAGAAGGAATCACCTGGCGCGCGATAAAGATCAGAACTTTTCAGAACCACATTGTTCTTGTTAGCAACAGTAACGCCGCCAAGGAGGCTATCGAAGTTGCGCCGCGCGACAACTTGAATGCGCGATTGATCTTCTTCAGCACCGTTTACACTGACTCGCCGGCCAAGACAATTCATGTCGTTCGCGAAGCCGTGCGTGACGCCGACAACGTGTCTGAGAAAATTACGCCGATTGTGCGAATCAGGAATCTTGGCGAGTCTTCGATTGAATGGGAAATCAAATACTGGCTGGAGGACTACGCCAAATACAACGACACCGATGCGCTCGTTCGTCAGCGAACCTGGTACGCATTGCGTCGCAACGGCCTGACCTTCGCATTTCCGACCCGCACCCTTCACCTCGAAAGAAAGGTCACCGCCAGGCCCACGACGGCGGAAGACGAAATCGCCGATCGCCTCTCGGCGGTCGATGTATTTGCTCCGCTTTCGACAGATGAGCTTCGCCAGCTGGCCATGGCGACCGTCGGGCACGTCTTCGCGCCCGGCGAGACGCTCATTCGCGCCGGCGACGAGGGTTCGTCGATGTTCGTGGTGCACAACGGCCGCGTGCAGGTGCAGCTGACCGAGAGTGGCAAATCGCGCCCAGTTGCGGTGCTTAGCGAAGGAAACTTTTTCGGCGAAATGGCCCTGTTTACCGGCGAGCCCCGAACTGCCAGCGTGGTTGCACTCGAAGAAACAGAAGTGCTCGAAATTGGCCATGCAGCGATGAAGCATCTTTTTGAAACCAACCCCAGCCTCGTCGAATCCATCAGTTGGACCATTGCCGAGCGCCGTGCCGGCCTGGCGGCGAGCGCGGAACAGGCCACCCCTAATAGCCTTGCCGAGTCGGCGGGTTTGCTGACATCGATCAAGCGCTTCTTTGGTCTGCGGTGAAACCGTCTTAGGCTAATCCCCCGAAAATTCTCCCAATTCCGGGCTAATTGTGTCAACTCTTCAGTGGTTGACATGAGGACACTCAATGTTTATTATTACGCCGTGCTCATGGCTGACGAGGCGCTAAGCCAATGGCCTTGAGACTTGAGAAAAGAGAAAGTCGAATTACTTGAGGAGGAAGAGTTATGAGTATCAGTCGTTATGATCCGTTTCGCGATTTGCGAACGTTGCAGCAGGAAGTGAATCGTCTTTTCACCGGCAACTTGCCGCATTCGTTCGACGATGAGGGAATCGCGCGCGGTTCGTGGAGCCCGAGCGTCGATATCTACGAAAACAAGGACCACATCGTGCTCGAGGCAGAACTGCCCGGCATGAGTCGCGAAGATTTTGATCTCTCAGTTGAGAACAACGTGATCACGCTTCGCGGCGAGCGTCATTTCGAAAAGAAGGAAGACACAGACAACTACCATCGAGTAGAGCGTGCCTACGGTAGCTTCCTGCGGTCATTCACGCTGCCAAATACCGTCACGGCTGAGGGCGCGAACGCTGATTACCGCAACGGCGTGTTGCGCGTGACCCTGCCGAAGCGCGAAGAGACAAAGGCTCGCCGAATCGAAGTCAGCGGCGAAAGCAAGACGATCGAAGCGAAAGCTGAAGCTGCAAAAGCATCTGCCGCGAAGAACTGACCAGCGGCAGGACTCCGAGCGGGGCGCTGGCGCAATCGTCAGTTGCCCCGTTTGCTTTGCATAGTTCATGCTGGCGAGGGGAGAGTAAGCAGAAGCGTAGCGTAAAGAGAATTCAATGCGTTTAGAGAAATTCACATTGCGAGGACAGGAAGCCATCCAGGCAGGCATAGAGTTGGCCGAGCGGAGCCAAAACCAGCAGGTCGAGCCGGAACACATTTTGTGTGCGATGTTCGAACAGCCGGAGGGCATCGTCCGACCTCTGCTGGGCAAGCTCGGCGCGAACGTGCAGGTAGTAATAAACGATTGCCAGGCGGCGGTCGCGCGCTTTCCGCGAGTGCAGGGCGGGCAGCAATATTTTAGCCCACGGCTAAGCCAAATCTTTACGGCTGCGCAAAAACAAGCGGAGCAGATGAAGGACGAGTACATCTCGACCGAGCATTTGCTGCTGGCGATCGCTGATGAGAAGGATGGCAACGCCGGCAAAATTCTTCGTCAGCATGGAGTTAATCGAGATGATCTGCTAAAGGTGATCGAGCAGACACGTGGCGGCGCGCGGATTACCGATCAGAACGCCGAATCGAACTATCAAGCGCTGGCGAAGTATGCACGCGACCTCACCGATCTGGCGCGCCAGGGCAAACTCGATCCGGTCATTGGGCGTGACGACGAAATTCGGCGCACGATTCAAGTGCTATCGCGGCGCACCAAGAACAATCCAGTGCTCATCGGCGAGCCAGGCGTCGGCAAGACCGCGATTGTCGAGGGGTTGGCTCAGCGAATTGTTTCGGGCGATGTTCCCGAAACGCTGCGCAACAAGCGTCTGGTCGGGTTGGATCTCGGCTCGATGCTGGCCGGCGCAAAGTATCGCGGCGAATTCGAGGATCGTTTGAAATCCGTGCTCAAAGAGATCGAGAGCGCGCAAGGTCAAATCATTCTCTTCATCGATGAGCTGCACACGCTGGTTGGCGCGGGGGCTGCCGAAGGCGCCATCGACGCTTCGAATATGTTGAAACCGGCGCTGGCGCGCGGAGACTTGCGGTGCGTAGGCGCGACCACACTGAACGAATACAAGAAGTATATCGAGAAGGATGCCGCACTCGAGCGGCGCTTCCAGCAAATTTACGTCGGCGAGCCAGGCGTCGAGGACACGATTGCGATTCTGCGCGGTCTGAAGGAGCGCTATGAAGTTCATCACGGCGTGCGCATCAAGGATTCGGCAATCGTCGCGGCAGCCACGCTGTCGAATCGTTACATCACGGATCGCTTTCTGCCCGACAAGGCGATCGACCTAATCGATGAAGCCGCCTCGCGACTACGAATTGAAATCGATTCGCTGCCTCAGGAGATCGATCAGGTCGAACGCGAAATCATGCAGCTGGAGATTGAGCGCCAGGCGTTGCAGCGAGAAGAAGACCAGCGCTCCAAGAATCGTCTGCGCGAGATCGAGCAACGCATCGCCGACTTGAAAGAGAAGTCTTCGGGCATGAAGGCCAAATGGCAGTCAGAAAAAGAGCACATCGAGAAGATGCGGAAGGCGAAGGCCGAGCTGGAACAACTCAAGCTGCAACTGGAGCAGGCCCGCGGCGCCGGCGATCTCGGCCGAGCATCAGAGATTCAGTACGGCCAGATTCCTGAGTTGGAGCGAAGTCTCGAAGCCGAGCACGAAAAGCTCGCCAAGATTCAGCAGGATGGGGCGACCCTCAAAGAAGAAGTCGACGAAGAAGATGTTGCCGAGGTCGTAGCGAAGTGGACCGGCGTGCCGGTCTCGAAAATGCTCGAAGGCGAGATGCAAAAGCTGCTGACGATGGAAGAACGCTTGCGTCAGCGAGTGATCGGCCAGGACGAAGCTCTTGAAGCCGTCGCCAACGCGGTGCGGCGCGCGCGAGCCGGTTTGCAGGATCCGCATCGCCCGGTGGGCTCGTTCATATTTCTCGGTCCCACGGGCGTGGGCAAGACCGAAACTGCTCGCGCGCTGGCGGAGTTTTTGTTTGATGACGAGCGGGCCATGGTGCGGCTCGACATGTCTGAGTACATGGAGAAGCACGCCGTGGCGCGGATGATTGGCGCGCCGCCCGGATACGTTGGCTACGAAGAAGGCGGGCAGTTGACCGAAGCAGTGCGCCGCCGGCCTTACAGTGTGGTTCTCTTCGATGAGATCGAGAAAGCGCACTCGGACGTTTTCAACGTGCTGCTCCAGATTCTTGACGATGGTCGTTTGACGGATTCAAAAGGGCGCACGGTTGATTTTAAGAACACGGTGCTAATTATGACGTCGAATCTGGGTTCGCGCGAGATCCAGGATGTTGGCGAAGATGAAAAACGAGTGCGCGAAGCGGTAATGGAAGTACTTCGTGAGCACTTCAAACCCGAGTTTCTGAATCGCATCGATGACATCGTGGTCTTTCACCGTTTATCGCGAGAGCAGATTGCGCAGATTATCGACGTGCAGCTGGAGCGTCTGCGCAGGATGCTGCATGAGCGAGGCGTGTCGCTGCTCCTGGAAGACTCAGCCAGGCAGCTCCTGGCGAGCGAAGGTTACGATCCGAATTTCGGCGCTCGTCCGCTGAAGCGAGCGATTCAAACACTGATTCAGAATCCTCTGGCGATGAAACTGTTGCGCGGCGAAATTCCGCCGGGCCAGACCGTAATCGTTTCCGCCGGCGACGGTGAGATGAAATTTGCTACCCAGGCGGCAGCGGCAGCGGGCTGATGAGCGGGACCGGCTCCGGGCCATTGAGGGTTGAAATCGCTGGCCGTTTAGGGTTTCTGCGCCGTCCGAGTCTGGATTCACCGATTGCTGGCAAGGGATTTGCTTAAGAATAAATCAGCAGATTCCAGTTGCGCCGGGACGCAACGACGAATATGCTCTCGACATCAGAGTATTGCGCAGCCGAACGAAGCTGCGCAGTTTGAATGGAGCGAATCGAACGGATTTTAGAAGGTAAGCGTAAATCAAAACATGGCTGATCTGGAAGCATACAGAGATAAGTTTGGTGAGAGCGGACAGCGGGTGCTGCAAAACGCTCTGGGCGAATCAAAGCGTCGCGATCAGAACTACATCGCGGTCGAGCACATCATCAGTGCGCTGGCTAAGGAAGAACCTGATCTTTTCAATTCGACCATTCGCAGTCTGGCTCTTGATCCTGACCTGGTGACGCGGGCCATCGACAATCGCCTGGACAGCAGTCGCCAACACATCGGCAAAGGCTTTCGCATCGCTCCGGATACCACTGACCTTTTCAAGCGCGCCATGGAACGCGCGCGTTCGCGCGGACGCAAGACCATCGAAGCCACGGACATTTTCGACGTCCTCTCGAACTACGACAGTCTTTTTGTCGAGGTGCTGCGGAATCTGGGCGCGCAGCCCGAAGCCGTCGTCGAACACGTGCGCACAAATGTTGACGAGCGCGAGAAACAGGAGGAGCAGTATCGCAAGAAGTTCGAGCTGCCGCCTTACCTGAAACATTTTGGCCTCTCGCTGAATCGCCTGGTGCGCGCCGACAAGATTCCGCCCACCATCGGCCGCGAAAAAGAGATTCAACAGATCATCGAAATCCTTTGCCATCGCGAGCGGGCGAACTCGCCGATGCTCGTCGGCGAACCAGGCGTCGGCAAAACCGCGGTGATCGAAGGATTGGCGCGTCTGATCGAACTCGAGCCGCAGAAAATTCCAGCGCGCTTGCGCAACTCGCACGTCGTGCAACTGCAAATGGGCGGGATCGTGGCCGGGACCATGCTGCGGGGAATGTTCGAAGAGCGCATCAAAGGCATCATCGATGAGGTGAAAGAGCGCGACAACCTGATTCTGTTCATCGATGAAGCGCATACAATCATCGGCGCAGGCGCGGCGCTGGGGACATCTTCGGATGCGGCGAACATGTTCAAGTCAGCGCTGGCAAAAGGCGAGATGCGTATCATCGGCGCGACTACGATGTCGGAGTATAAGGAGTCGATCGCCGAAGACGAGGCGCTGGCGCGCCGCTTCCGCCTGGTCAAAGTCGACGAACCAACGATAGATGAAACCCGCGAGATCCTTTTGGGCTTGCGACCGCGTCTGGAGCGCAACTATTCCGTCCAAATTTCCGACGAAGCCATCGCCACCGCGCTGGAAATGGCGCCAAAGTACATTCGCAATCTGCATCTGCCTGACAAGGCGGTCGGCTGGCTCGACACGGCCTCGGTCAAAGTCGAGATCAACGAACCGCACACGATGATCGTCAAACCGGAGCACGTGATCGAAGTCATCTCGCAGGAATCGCGGATCCCGCGCGATATGATCTTTCGCGACACCAGCGATCGCTTCGCATTGACTGAAGTGCAACTCTCGGAGCGTGTGATTGGACAAAAAGAGGCGATCAGGTCTGTGGCCCAGCGGCTGCGTTTGAACAAAGGTCCGCTGAAAGAGTCGCACTACAAACCTGATGGCGTGCTGCTTTTCCTCGGCCCGACCGGCGTGGGCAAGACTGAACTGGCAAAGGCCGTGGCTGAGTTCATGTTCGGCGACGATCAGAAGATGGTCCGGCTCGACATGTCTGAGTACGGCGACGGCACCGTGGGCATCGAAAAATTGATCGGCATGCCGCGCGGCATCGTCGGTTCAGAGCGCGGTGGAATTCTGACTGAGCAACTGCGGGAAAATCCCTACACGGTTTTGCTGCTCGATGAAGTTGAGAAGGCCTCGCCGTATTTAATGAATCTTTTCCTGCAGGCTTTCGACGAAGGCTGGTTGACCGACGGCCGCGGCCGGCGCGTCTATCTGTCCGACGCGATCGTAATCATGACGTCGAACCTGGGCTCTGATAGTTTCAAGAAGTATGAAAAGCCGCTCGGCTTTGGCACGAAGACCGCCGGGGATTTTCGGGCCGTCAAGAGAGAAATCATGAAGGCGGCGGAAACGCGTTTCTCGCCTGAGTTTCGCAACCGCATCGACGAAATCGTGGTGTTCTCGCCGCTGACGCTGGACGAGGTTAAGCAGATCGCGCAACTGTATCTGGAAAAAACGCGCCGGCAGATGAAACACAAGGGCAAGTCTTTCGAGATCACAGATCGAGCCCTCGACCTCGTGACTGAGAAAGGTTTCAGCAGCCAGTACGGCGCGCGTTTCCTGAAACGCTACATCGACGAGAAGGTGAAGCTGCCAATCACCACGATGTGGAAGACGGGCGCGAAGTTCTCGGTCGATGTCGAAGACGGCGAAGTCGTCGCTACCATGGTCGATGAACCGGCCGAAGATGCGGAGTGAGTTTAGCTTTAGATAAGTCGCGCAGAACTTCTGCCGATCAGAGCCTCGAGTGTTTTTGACGAGGCTCTTTTTATTGACTGGCGCCGAAACCCTGACGCCTCGGGGTATGCGAGCGGGTTGCTTGCGCGGAGACGTGTCTTTGGCTATAAATCAACCCGATCGCTACGGCTCCCGGTTCTATAACATCCGCGTCGCCGTCGGGTTGTGCTAAACAAATGAAACCGAAGTCCCCCTTCAAGATCATCTCGGCGATTTTTTTCTTGCTGATCGCACCGGCATGGTGCGTGGCCCAGACGGCCAGAACTCCGCCCGTCAACGACAAAGCCGAAAAGATCGTCCAGCGCGCAATCGAGGTTTTGGGTGGCGATCGCTATCTGGCGGTGAAGACGGTCACCGGCCGCGGTTTCTTCACCGACTACAAAGACGGCGTGTCGGGGATTCCCGTGCGCTTCGTCGATTACATTTTTTTCCCCGACCGTGAACGCACGGAGTTCAGCGGCGGCGGCATGCGCATAGTGCAGACGAACTTTGCCGCCCAGGGTTGGATCTTTGATGGCATGGCAAAGACTCTGAAAGATCAAACCGCCGAGCAACTGGAAGATTTCAAGTTCGGCTTGCGCACTGGTTTCGAAAATCTCCTGCACGGGTGGTGGCGCAAACAGGGCGCTACGCTGAGTTACGTCGGTCGTCGCGAAGCGGGCGTCGGGCGCCGCAACGAAACTGTGCGCCTGACTTACCCGGATGGTGTTTGGATCGAATATGAATTCAGCGCGACTGAGGGCTTGCCGGCCAAGGCGCTCTACGAACGCAAGCGCAAGAAACCAGACAGCGAAGAAATCGAAACTGTTTCGGAAGAGGACCGTCCGCTAAAACCGATTACGATCGACGGCGTCTTGACGCCGTTTGTAATCGATCACTTCCGCGGCGGCATCCAAACCGTCCGCATCAACTACGAGAAGGTTGACTACAACCAGCCACTGGCTGATTCACTTTTCGCCAAGCCAGCAAGTTTGAAAGCCATTAAGTAATCCATAATCCAACCCAGAGCGGAGAGCCCCTATGGCAATGAATCCAGCGCTTCAAACTACCGGCAAGGATCGCCGCATGTACGTCTGGTTTGCGGTGTTCATGCCCATCATCGTCCTGGCCGGTTTTGCCCGCTCTTATTATCTGAAAGGTTTCTTCGGCTTTCCGGCATTACCAAGCCTGCTCGTGCATCTGCACGGAATCGTGATGACGTCATGGGTCGTGCTTTTCGTCACGCAGGTTACGTTGGTCGCCACCGGCCGCACCAGAACGCATCAACGCCTCGGGCTGTTGGGAGCAGTGTTGGCCCCACTGGTGATTGTCGTCGGCGTGCTCACCGCAATTGCCGGCGCAGCACGCGGTTCTACTCCCGGCCCGCCGGCGCTTCAGTTTCTCGCGGTACCGCTGTTCGACATGCTCGCTTTCGCGATTCTGGTCGGAACGGCACTTTACTTACGCCGACGCCGCCTCGACATTCACAAGCGGCTGATGCTCCTCGCCGCGGCGAATTTGCTGCCTCCAGCCATTGTCCGGATCCCTTTGCACTTTATTGAGACGGGCGGGCCATTAGTATTCTTCGGCTTGACCGATGTGTGTTTGCTCGCGTGTGTGGCTTACGACACCGTCAAGAATCGCCGGCTTCACCCGGCCTTCCTATGGGGCACGCTCTTAATCATCGCCTCGCAGCCGCTGCGATTAATGCTGGCAGGTACGGATGTCTGGATGCGGTTCGCGACGATGCTGGTCGGGCTGGTGAAGTGAAAGTTAGCGCTTCGTGCTCCCAGCGAAACGCACACTCAAAACATCAGGGTTACACCGAAGCCGAACGGCTCAGCGATTTTTTGCGGGTTGAATCAGCAGTCTCGATCCCCGTGGAACGATCTCTTTCGGGCAAGTTTAGCCCGGCCATCCGGGCAAACAAATCTTCATACCTGTCGACGACGTAATCCCAATCGTACATCTCCTGCACGCGGGCTTGGGCGCGGTGGCGATACGACTGGACCAGCGAGCCGTCGCGCAGCACGCGCTGTAGTTTCTCCGCCAGATCGTTTTCATCGGTGTACGGAATCCCCGCGTCGCCCACGGCTTCGATGTTCTCAGGCGCGGCCAGCGTCAGCACGCAATTGCCAAAGCCCATCGCTTCCAAAAGCGCCGGATGCGTGCCGCCGACTTCGGTCGCGTGAATGTAACAGTAGGCGTTCTGTTGCAGCGCGCGATAATCCCGGCCAAATACGAAGCCGGTAAAAACGATGCGCTTGTCGCGGCGCGCCCGCGCTTTCAAATCATGAATGTAATCGCGCGCATAGGGAGCGTCGCCGACAATCAGAAGTTTGTGCGCCGTCCGGACGCGCTTGAACGCTTCGATCACCATCTGTGCGTTGTTCTCAGGTTCGAGCCGCGAGACATAAAGCACGTAGCGATTCGGCTCGACGCGCCAGCGCCGGACGGTTGGGTCCGGCCGGCGTTCGACTTCCGCGCCGTAAGCAATCATCGTCGAAGCGACCCGATAACGGGCCTGATAATATTCCTGAATCACGCGCGCGTCGGTAACGGTTTCAGTCGGCAGAATCGTCGCCAACTTTTCCGCGAGCAGATAGTAGTTGCGAGCTATCGAGTTCCACTTCTTGCGCTTGTGCTCCAGCCCATCGACATTGAGCGCCACCGGAGTCCCGGTGAGCCGGAGAATTGAAGCAAATGGCGCATTCGCCGCGTTGCAGATTAGCGCGGCATCGTAACGGCACGGCATCGCGTGCAACGCCGAAAGAAAAGTGTGGACCACGGTGTCGAAGTATTTATGACGAACGGTGGGCAGAACTTTCAGATGCACGCCCTGGAATTCGAGTTCGCGCGGACTGACGTAATGCGATCGGCAATAAACTGTCACATCGTGCCCGCGCGCGACCAGACGCGTCGAGAGATGTTCGGTGAAGGTTTCAAAGCCGCCGTAATTGGCGGGAATGCCTCTGGTGCCGAGAATCGCGATCCGCATGGCTAGGGACAAAGAATGCCGGATGAAGAATGAAAGAGCAAGCCCTCTTCTTGGAACTGGCTCAGTTTTATTGTGGCAAAACGCACCTTGCGCGTGAATCACGCGCGGGACGCCGGTGTCACTTTTCAAACTCCCAGCCCGTGTTTACTAGCTTTCGTCACTGAGCCCGGCGGCTTGCGGCCGCGCTTTCATAGGCTTTCAACGTCAAACGCGCCGTGGCGATCCAGCTAAACTCCGCCGCTCGTTTCAGCCCTTTGACGCGCAAATCCGCGCGATAATCCGGATGATCTAATACTCGAGCGATGGCTTCGCCGAGCGCCCCGGTGTCAAAGGGATCAAAGAAAAGGGCTGCGTCTCCAGCCACTTCCGGAAGGCTGGTTTGATTTCCCGCGATCACCGGCGCGCCGCATTGCATGGCTTCGAGCACCGGCAAACCAAAGCCTTCAAAGTAAGACGGGTAAACAAAACACATCGCGCCGCTATAAAGTGCCGGCAGATCCTCTTCCGGAACATAACCGATGAACTTTACGCTTTCGCTCAGGCCGTCCTGCTGCGCGGCGCGAAAGACCTCATCGTCCAGCCATCCGCGTTTCCCGGCGATGACAAGCTGCGGAGGCCGACTGGCCGGACGGGCTGTCCGCAACCACGAATAGGCCTCGATCAGCCGCGCCAGGTTTTTTCGCGGCTGGATAGACCCCAGCGACAGAAGATAATTCGCGCCGATGCCGTAGCGCTCTCGAATCTTTTCCAATTCTGTTTCCGAAGCGACGGGTTTGAAATGCGTTGGCGCGGCCGCCGGCGTAACGATTACCCGTTCAGGATCGACTGCATAGGTTTCGATGATGTCGCGGCGCGAGAACTCGGACAGAGTGAGAATCAGCGCCGCCTTGCGCGCCGTGCGACGCACAGTTAGCCGCAGCTGAGCGCGACTGCGACGCTTGAATGTTTCAGGCAGATGCTCGAATGACAGATCGTGAATCGTGGTCACCACCGGACAAGGCGCAAACGGTGGCGCGGTGAATTGCACGTGCAGCACATCAACCGGATGCCGGCGCAGCTCTGCCGACAGCGTTAGCGGAATCCGCACCAGCGGCGTGTGCGGGAGCGTCTGTCTTACTTTGAAATTGGACCAGCGATTGGCGAACCGATCGATGGCTGCCGGTTTGGTTACGTAGAGCGTGTAGAGATTGGTTTGATCGATCTCGGCCAAGGCTTCGATCAGGTTGAGCGCGTAACTTTCGTTGCCGGCCAGTTGCGCTCCGACAGAGTGCGCGTCGATTGCGATGTGCAAGATCGCTCCAATTTGCGAGAGCGTTGGCCGGCTAGCAGTTACGGCGAGGGACGACTGCCGAAAGCCGGCGAGACCAAAATTCTATTCTTCACCGGCCGCGGATTCACTGCCGACGGCGGCCGCAGCGGCTGCGTCAGTCAGGCGCGTGTCGCGCTCACGAATGCGTGCCGCTTTGCCGCGCAGACCGCGCAGATAGTAAAGCTTCGCGCGTCGCACATGGCCTCTCTTCACGACATCGATGTGATCGATGACTGTGGCGTGGAGCGGAAAGATTCTTTCGACGCCCACGCCAAAGCTGGTCTTGCGCACCGTAATCGACTCGCGCGCGCCCCCATGTTTGCGGGCGATACAGACGCCTTCAAAAGCCTGCAAGCGCTCTTTGGTTTCGGATTCCTTGATGCGCACGTGCACGCGCACGGTATCGCCGGGTTGAAACTCCGGAATGTTATTGCGTAATTGCGCCTTCTCGACGCTGTCTAAGCGGTTCATGATTAACTCCATTACTTCAAAAGATCTGGTCGATTGCGCTTCGTCTTTTCCTGCGCAGCCTCGCGCCGCCAGCGCGCGATTTCGGCATGATGCCCGGTCAACAAAACTTCCGGAGCCCGCATCCCTTCAAACTCGGGCGGCCGCGTGTACTGCGGACAATCCAGCAATCCGTCTGAGAACGATTCGTTCACGTTTGACGTTTCACTGCCCAGGGCTCCGGGCAACAAACGCACCGTCGCGTCGATCACTACCAGCGCCGCGGCCTCGCCGCCGGAAAGAACGTAATCGCCGATCGAGATTTCGTCGGTCACCAAAGCGTCGGCGACGCGCTCATCAACGCCTTCATAGCGACCGCAAATCAAAACCAACTGTTCGCAGTTTGCAAACTCAGCGGCCAGCGATTGCGTGAACGGCTTACCTTGCGGCGAGAGCAGCGCGACGCGCCTTCCGGCCGCAATGCTTTCGCGGCGATTAGCGCCGACGAGCGACTGAACTGCTGCAAAGATCGGTTCGGGCTTTAAAACCATCCCGTCGCCGCCGCCAAACGGTCGATCGTCGACGACGTGATGCTTGTCCGAAGTAAAGGCGCGTAGATCGCGCGTCTGAATACTCACCAAACCTGCTGCACAGGCCCTACGGATAATTCCGTAATCAAACGCCTCGCGAAAGTAATCGGGAAAGATCGTGATGATATCGATCTGCATTGCGAATTTCGGATTGCGAATTTCGAATTGACTTCATTTTGCTAAATTCGCACTTCGCAATTTACAATTCTAACAGTCCTTCCGGCGGATCGACGCGAACCAATTTCTTGTCTATGTCGATCTCAACGCAAATCTCCTGCGCCATCGGAATTAAGAACTCACCACCTGCATCACCCGCGACCACCAGGATTTCCACGCCGCCGGTGCGCATCACTTCGCGCACCATGCCAATCGATTTTCCGTCAGTCGTTTCAACGCGACAGCCGGCCAATTCCCATTCGTAGAATTGATCCTTTGGCAGCTCAATGCGATCACCCGCCGGCACCGCCAACTGAAATCCCGCGAGTTCCCTGGCTTCGTCGATCGAATCGTAGCCGGCGAACTTGAAAATAATCCGCTTTGCCTGGAACCAATGCGCTTCAATTTGCAAAGAACGACGACTTCCATCCGGCGCGATCGCGATGACACTCTCGAGCGCTTCAAAACGGCCGGGAAAATCCGTCAGGAGATCCGCCACCACTTCTCCGCGCAGCCCTCTGGTCCGGGCGATGCGCGCAACGACGATCAAATCATCGGCCACTTTCACTCGACGACGTCGAGCACGTACCGGCGCCGCTGTTTCAAACCGGCCGCATAAACCAACGCGCGCAAAGCCCGCACCGTGCGTCCTTGCTTGCCGATCACTTTTCCCATGTCGATTTGCGCGACGTGCACCTCAAGCCGCGTGGTGCCCTCGCGCTCGATCGCGCGCACGTCGACGGCTTCCGCATCATCGACGAGTTCCCTGACGATCATTTCGATGGTATCGCGCATGTTCGACTACAGGCTAAGCAGCCACAACTTCCGAGTCGGCGGCAGCCTGCGCTTTCGCGGCTTGTTTGATCAGACGGCGCACGGTGTCGGTTGGCTGGGCGCCTTTCGCGAGCCAGTACTGAACCCGTTCGGCCTTGAGCTTAATCTCCGCCGGTTGGCGCGTGGGATTGTAAGTGCCCAGATTCTCCAGACACGCGCCGTCGCGCTTCGACTGTTTTTCTTTGACCACGATGCGATACGACGGCCGCTTTTTCGCGCCGGTGCGCATCAATTTGATTGCTAACAATTTTCTTCCTCCACTTTCTTTGTTCCCTCTCCCTTTGGGAGAGGGTTAGGGTGAGGGATTACGGACTAGCCGCCCTAAGACCCTCACCCCAGCCCTCTCCCAACGGGAGAGGGAGAAAATCCCTATCGTCGCCGCTTCTTTTTCTTTTTCTTCTTTCGCGATGGTCCGGCCGGCAAGCCGGGCATGCCGCCCATCATTGCGTCGCCGCCATCGCCTTCCATTCCCGGGATGCCGGCCGCTCGGCGCATCATCTTCCCACCTAACCCTCTAAGGCCACCGCCGCCGAACATTCCCTGCATCATGCGCCGCATTTCGGTGTACTGCTTGATTAGTGCGTTCACCTGAGCGACGGTCGTGCCTGAACCGCGTGCGATCCGGCGCCGGCGGTTCGCATTCAGGATCATGTGATTCACGCGCTCTGCGCGGGTCATCGAATCGATGATCGCTTCGGTGCGCCGCAGCTCTTTCTCCATCAGCTCGGTTTGCTCGTCGGTCAAATCCGGCATGCCGACGCCGCCGAGAAGTTGATCCGGCAACAGCTTCAGAATCTTTGAGAAAGAACCAAGCTTCTTTACCTGCCTGAGCTGAGAACGAAAATCATCGAGCGTAAACTGATTGCGCTGTAGCTTCTTTAGCTGCGCCTCGGCTTCATTCTGATCGACCTTGTCTTGAACTTCTTCAATCAGCGAAAGCACGTCGCCCATTCCGAGGATGCGCTGCGCGACCCGATCGGGATAGAAAGGCTCGAGCGCGTCGTACTTCTCGCCCACGCCGACGAACTTGACGGGCTGACCGATGACCTGCTTGATCGACAAGGCCGCGCCGCCACGTGCATCGCCGTCCATCTTTGTCAGCACTACGCCGGTGATCCCGATTCGCTTATGGAATTCCTCGGCCGATCGCACCGCGTCCTGTCCGGTCATCGCATCGGCGACAAAAAGAATTTCGACTGGATGCGTTTCGCTCTTGATGCTAACCAGCTCTTCCATCAACTCATCATCGATGTGCAAGCGCCCCGCCGTGTCGATCAAGAGCGTGTCGTAACCAAGATCGCGCGCCTGCTGCAACGCGGCGCGCGCGAGCTCAAGCGGATCGTTCGTCTCAGGCTTTTCAAAGATCGATTGGCCGGTCGCCTTCGCGATGACCCTTAACTGTTCGCGCGCTGCCGGCCGGTAAACGTCCGTGGAAAGCAACAGCGGCTTGCGCTGTTGATTCTGCGCCAGCCAACGCGCGATCTTTCCCGTCGAAGTCGTCTTGCCTGAGCCTTGCAGGCCGACGATCATCACGACGTTCGGACTGGTTTTCGTAAAGACCAGGCGCGAAGATTGCCCGCCCAGCAGCTCGACCAGCTCATCAAAAACTATCTTGACGACTTGCTCTGAAGGTTTCAGCTCGAGCCAGACTTGCTGGCCTTCCGCCTTTTCCTTTACCGACGCAATGAAGTCTTTTGCGACCTTGTAGTTAACGTCGGCTTCGAGCAACGCCAGTCGAATCTCGCGCAGCGCCGCGTCGACGTGTTCCTTCGTCAGGACGCCTTCGCCGCGCAGATTCTTCAGAGTCCGCTTCAGTTTGTCGGAAAGAGACTCGAACATACATTAGACGGCGATTCCGGCCTAAGCGGAAACAAGCATGATAAGGGCCGGTCTGAGGGGTGTCAAGGAATGGACTGGCGACGCACCGTTAGGGTGTTGCCGTCTCAAATTGTGTCGATGCGCAACCTTAATTGCCACATCGCGATTCAGCTTCTCATCGCGCGCGCGATACACTTCACCCATTCCACCCGCGCCGAGTTTGGAGCGGGATTTCGTATCGGCCGAGTTTTGTGCCGGCGGCAATGTTCATCTCGGTGGCACAAGCTCTCAGCTTGCGTTACTGCGGCAGTCCCATGCGCCGCAGCAGGTCGGTGTAGCGTGGGTCGCTGCGGAGCGACTCGTAGGGTACATACCATCTGACTCTCGGCAATAGACCACTGCGAGCCTGAAAGTCCTTTTCCAGCCATGCAAAAGCCTGGTCCTTATCGCCCAGGCCGGCGTAAACGGCAGCGAGGTCCTGGCCGACCGCCTCATGCCTTCCATACTTTTCCTCGAGCTCTTTGAGAATCGCCAACGCTTCGACACGTCTTCCGGACACTGCGTAACCGTACCCCAGGGCGCCAGGTACTGAACGGTCCCTTTCAGGTAAATCAACCGCTTTCCGCAGCTCCGCGTTTGCGTCCGCGTAATTGCCCTGTTTGAGATACGCAAAACCCAGATACATATGTCCTCTCGGATAACGCGGATCGAGCTCAATGATTTTACGGGCTGCAACGATAGCTGAATTAACATCGCCGCGAGCGAGATAAGTTTGCGAAACGTTTTGGCTGATAGCAAGGGAAAGAGGATCGAGCTCCTGGGCGCGCTTCGCCTCTATTAGTGCTTCGTCAAATCGTCCCGCATCAAGAAGCAAGATGCCATGCCAGTGATGTGCCGTCGGATAATTTGGGTTTAACTTAAGTGCGCGTTTGAATTCTTCCTCAGCCTTTTCCCATTGCCACAGCTCCTCATAGGCGTACCCCAACGAGGTGTGGGCTTCAGCCAGCGAATTATCGAGTTGGAGAGCACGCTCGGCGAAGGCTTTGGCCTTCGGTGAAGTCTCGCTGGCAGGAGTACCGGCGTAGAACTCCAACAGCGAGTAACAATCAGCCAGTCCCACATATGCCAGGGCGTAATTCGGATCTTTGTCGGCGGCCAATTGAAATTGCTCGATGGCTTTCCTAAGGTTGTCCGGGGTCCGTTTGTTCCAGTAATACCGGCCTTTCAAATAGAAAGCATATGCATCCGGATTGCTGGTATCGCGTCTGGTCAACTGGCGCTGATCTTCACCGCTCAGCTTCGTCCGCAGCCGTTCGGAAATTTCGCGCGAGATCTCCTGCTG
>WNFD01006871.1_pt1 | contig 22747 bp, 19 predicted proteins | sample 5400491 | NCBI WGS metagenome assembly WNFD01 (sample SAMN13153343, study PRJNA577476) | soil metagenome | isolation source: 120 cm saprolite under Douglas fir tree site 2 hole 2 replicate 2 | place: USA:California | collected 2015-04-18
CGCGGGTGGCGGATATCGCCGCGGCCGCCGGCGTGAGCAATGGCGCGATGTACGCGCACTTCGCCTCTAAGGCAGAACTGATGGTCGACGCCCTGCGCACGCATGGGCGCCGGCAGCTGGCCGATCTGTTCGCCGCCGACCCCGACCGCTCGGTCACTGAACTGCTGCTCGTCATCGGCCGGTGGCTGCCGCGCCGCCGCGATGCCCGCGGCTACCTCATCGTCGAGGCGCTGGTCGCCGCCCGCCGCGACGAGGACGTGGCCCGGCCGATGCGGGATTACGTCGGCGAGCGCGCTGACTGGCTCGCCCAGCTCATGCGGATTGCCCAGAACGACGGCGAGATCGATCCCGCCCTGTCACCGAACGCGCTCGCACATTTCTGCCTGCTGCTCGCAATGGGCAGCGCGCTCGTGCCGCCGGACCTACATGCGGTCGACGACCAGGAGTGGTCCGCGCTGCTCGCCCGCGTCGTGACGGCCTTGGCCCACTCAGAGGAATGACATGGTGCAATTGCGGATCGACTCTGAGCGCTGCCAAGGTCATGGCCGCTGCTACGACCTCGTTCCTGAGCTTTTCGGCGAGGACGACGAAGGCTACGGGAAGGTTCTCGGCACCGGCGTGGTGCCGCCGGACAAGGTGCAGGAGGCACGCAAAGCGGTCGCGAACTGCCCCGAGCGCGCGATCGACCTTCTCGAGGAGAACTGACATGGTCTACGACGACCGGTTCACGCGGCAGGCCGACATCGACGTTGAGGAGGAGTTGCTCCTCGGCACGCGCAGCGAGATCATCACCGGCCCGGTCGCGGACTGGGCGACCGACTTCTCTCATCTCGAGCCCGAGTGGTCCGCGGACCCGTACCCGATCCAGGACGAACTGCGCCAGCGCTGCCCGATCGCGCACACCGAGCGGTTCGGCGGTGGCTGGCTGCCGACGCGCTACGACGATGTTGCGGCGATCGCCTATGACACCGAGCGCTTCTCCTCGCGATCGATCATCATGAGCAACTTCCGGCCGCCCGGCGACATTGCGCCGATCGGCGGCTCGCCGCCCATCTCCTCCGACCCGCCGTTCCATCACGAAGCGCGCAAGCTGCTGCTCCCAGCCTTCACCAAGAGCGCGGTCAGCAAGCTGGAGCCCGCGACGAGAGCGTTCTGCCACTCCCTCATCGCCGCCTTCGACGGGCAGGATGTCGTCGACGCTGCTCGTGACTACGCACAGCACATCCCGATCCGCGTCATCGCCGACATGCTCGGCTTCCCTCAGGAGGACGGTCCGCGGTTCCGTGAGTTCGTCGAGAACACCCTCGAGGGCAAGCAGATTCACGACCACCTCGACAAGCCCCGCGAAGATCTCACCACCTTCCTCATCGACGCGGAGCTGTACGGCCGCAAGCTCGAGGCAGACCATGTGGCCGGCACGATGGCCCTGCTGCTCATCGCCGGCATCGACACGACGTGGAGCGCGATCGGCTCGTCGCTCTGGCACCTCGCGAGGACTCCGCAGGACCGGGAGCGGCTTATCGCCGAGCCCGGGCTGATGCCGACGGCGACGGAGGAGTTCCTCCGGGCCTACGCCCCGGTGACGATGGCACGACTGGTGAAGGATGATATGCACTGGCACGGCGCCGACATGAAGGCCGACGACTGGATCCTGCTGTCGTTCCCCGCCGCCAATCGTGACCCGGCGCAGTTCGATCGCGCGGGTGAGGTTGTCATCGACCGCGAGATCAACCGGCACGCCGCGTTCGGCCTGGGCATCCATCGGTGCGTAGGTTCGCACCTCGCGCGCATGGAGCTCCGGGTCGCCCTCGAAGTCTGGCTCGAGCGGATTCCTCAGTTCACCCTCGCCGATCCGTCGGCTGTGAGCTGGTCCGCCGGTCAGATCCGCGGACCGCGCGCCCTCCCCCTCCGCATCGGCTGATCCCCCACCGCGGCCGCGCGGCACCTAGTGGCCGCGAGTTCCAGGCCGCCTGCCGATCGTGGCCTGAACACGTTCAAAAAGTCCTGGCGGGGTATGGACTTACGCGGCTCGGCGCCGCCATACTTGAACATGTTCAACACTTTTGCCGACTGGAGGCGACCAATGAACATCGTCGGCACCTATCTCCTCTACCTGCTGATCAGCACTGGGCTCACCGTGCTGGTCGGCATCGGCCTGGCCCGCAGCGGCCGGGCGTTCCTGCTTGATGTGTTCGGCGGGAACGACACACTAGCCCGGGCAGTCAGTCGCCTGCTCGTGCTCGGCTTCTACCTCCTCAGCCTCGGCTTCGTAACGCTCACCATGCGAACCGGCGGCGACATCGGCAGTGCCAGGGCCGGACTGCAACTGCTATCAGTCAAGATCGGCGAGGTGCTGCTCGTCTTGGGCGTGCTGCCGCTGGTTGCGCTGACCGCGCTGGTCAGGACCCGGCGCCGGGCACAAGACAGGCCGATGGAGCAGCCGGAGGACACGGAGCGGCTCTACAGTGACGTGCGTGGCTGACACGGCGCGGACGCCGCGAGCGGAACAGACCAGGGCCGCCATCACGGAGGCTGCCCTGGCGCTGTTTCGCGAGCGCGGCTACGAGGCGGCCACCATGCGCGCGATCGCGCAGCGCGCCGGGGTTTCCACCGGCAACGCCTACTACTACTACGGTTCCAAGGAAGAGCTCATCCAGGAGTTCTACTCGCGCAACCATGCGGCACACCTGGCCGCCACCCGCGGTGTGCTCGCCGCAGAAACCGACCTGGCTGCGCGGCTTCATGGCACGGTGCGTGCGCTGGTCGACGTCCTGATGCCGTACCACTCGTTTGCGGCGACCTTCTACAAGCACGCGGCAGAACCGGCCAGCCCGCTCAGCCCCTTCAGCCCGCAGTCGAGCCCGGCTCGGCTGGCCTCGATCGCGCTGTACCGGGATGTAGTGGAGGGCTCATCAGCCCGGATGGGACCGGGAGTAAGAGAGCGCCTGCCCGAACTCCTCTGGCTCTACTCGCTCGGCATCACGTTGTTCTGGGTGCATGACAACTCGGACGGCTGCGCCAAGACCTACCAGCTGATCGACGCGACTGCGCCGGTGATCGCCCAGCTGGTCGCGGCCTCGCGGCTGCCCGCACTGCGCCGCACGCTCAGAGATCTCATCGGGATCGCCGATCAGCTGTCACTGTGACAAAGCCCGCAGCCGCGCCGGGCGGTAGGCAGGGCGGCGGAAGCTGGACTCGGCGTACGGCGCGGGGCTGATGATCCGGTGCGAGCCGTTCTGGACCTGCAGCACCAGGTGCGCCAGCCCGAGCGAGGGGTCAGGCGTCGTGTCAGGAAAGCCGAGCCCGGACTGCTCGGCATTGTCCAGGAAATAGGAGCCATTCACGCCGCGGTATCGCAGGCGCCTGAGCTCCCGAGAGACGGCGGCGAAGTCTCGCGGATGCTGGACCGCCATCAAGGCGCGCGCGAGCAGGTGGATTTCGTCGAACGCGATGCCAGCGTGCGACCAGCCGGGCGGCTCCCCGTAGGCCTCGGAGTAGTCCGCCCGGAACCGGCGGCCGATCGAGTCGCTATAGGTTCCAGTAAGCGTTGCCCACACGATGCCCTCTGCATGCTGGCCCGCGGCCTCGAGGAATTCAGGCACCGACGGGGCGTAGATCGCATAGATAACGATTCCGGGAAGCCGGGCCGCCGCGAGCCGCTGGAAGGCGGCCAGTTCGCCGGCCAGGAACTGCGCGATCATGACCGCGGCGGGCTCCAGCCGTTCCAGCTCGGCGATCAGCGCTGACCAGTCCGCGCCGATCGCCGGGACCGTGCGAGCCGAGCTGATCTGCCAGCCCGACTGCTCGGCAGCGCTGACCGTGCGGGCGTTCACCATCTGCCCGCTCGGCAGGTCGGTGTCCACGAACGCGATCCGCCGGCTCGGCGGCTGCCAGCCGCGAGCGCATTCATGGTCAAGGAACCTGATGAATCCGGGACCGTAGTTCACTTCGGTCGGGCACACCTGGAACACATTGCGGAAGGCCGCACCGTTGTCCCTGACGATCTCTGCCTGGGATTGCGATGTCATCGCGTGTACGTACGGCGCGCCGTACTCGGCTGCGAGCCTGGCGGCAACGTTCTCCGGGAACACGTAGCCAGAGGTAAGCGCGTCGACATCGGAATCGAACAGCCGCCGAAAGGCACGTTCGACGCCGTCGGGCGAGAATATGTCCACGTCGACGACGACCTGCTCGATCAGCCGCCCGCCGATGCCGCCCCTGGCGTTGATCTCGGCGATCGCCAGCGCTGAGCCCTTGACCATCTGCTGGGCGCTCGGCCGTTCGCCGCCGCTCGGCCGCTCGCGGGCGCTCGGACGTTCGGGGGGGCTCGGCCATTCGGGGGGCCTCGGCCATTCGGGGGGCCTCGGCCGCTCGCGGCCGCCAGGCCGTCCCGGCGCCAGGCTGCTGCCCCGTTTCCAGGTCCGGTTCAACCCCGCCGTCGTGGCCACCGCGAGCCAGAGTTTCGAGCTGGCAGATCGTCAGGCTGCCCAGCACCGGTCCCCGCCCGGGCAGCGGCAGCCGCAGGTAGCCGCGTTCTACCGCCATCGCAGCAGCCGCGGTACGGCTGGCCTGGCCGAGCTTGGCAAGTATGTGCTCGACGTGGGTCGAGACGGTGCGCGGGCTGGCGAAAAGGACGGTGCCGATGTCGGTGTTGCTGAGGCCGATCGCCAGCAGCGTGAGCACGTCAAGCTCGCGCGCGGTCAGCCGGTGCGGAAGCGCGACCGGCTGGGCAGCGAACCGGACCCGGCCGGCCGCATCCGCCTCCAGCTTGACCCGGAACCAGCTTCCCGCATCCGCCCGCCAGTGGAAGCTGGCCACGTCAGCGCCGCAGCCGGGGAAAGCGCGCACGTAGGCCTGCAGGCGTGCGTCGGGCGGGAACGCGGCAGGCCCGCCCCTGGCGGGCGCCGCTGTCTGACCGGGCAGCGCGCCCGGCGCGTCATGCCGACTCCCGGCCCGCGTCACGGCCAGCCTGTCACCTCCCCGGCATCCGATTGCGGCACCTGCTTGCCCTTGCTGGCAGCTTGCCCCCGATATCCGTCAACTTACGGATTGTGCTGACTGTAGTCCCGCGCGAGAGTGTCGTTCAACAACGGGCCGTATTGCGCGTGCAAACAGGAGGGTCACCGGCGTGGCAGCGAACAGCACTGGCGTGAGCAGGAAGGACTTCCTGCGTGGTCTCGGCGCCGCCGGAGCAGGCGGCCTGATCGTGGGGGGCGCGGGGGGCTACTTCGGCGGCAGGTCCTCGTCGTCCTCGGGCAGCGGGAATCAGTCGGGCGGCAGCAAGGGCCCGATCGTCATCGGTTCAGGCAGCCCCCTGACCGGTGCCTATGCCGGCGACGGCATCATGCAGCTGCGCGGACAGCAGCTCGCCGTCTCGGAGATCAACGCGAACGGCGGCGTGCTTGGGCGTCAGCTGCTCATCTCCAAACTCGACACCCAGGCACAGCAGCCTGACGTGATGAAGAACGTCTGGCAGAAATTCGTCTCGCAGAAGGTGGCCGCGATCTTCAGCGGGTTCTGCACGTACAGCTCCGTCGAGTTCCCGATCGTGGCGCAGGCCGGCATCCCGACCTTTCACGTCAACACCTGGCACGGCAACGTCGACTTCGTCAAGCAGCGCGGGATCACCAACATCTTCCAGGGAGACCCGTCGGAGACCTGGTACGGCCCGGGATTCGTCGTGCTGCTGAAGAACCTCATCGCGACGAAGCAGTGGGTGCCTTCGTCAAAGACAATGGCCATCGTCAGCAGCAACGACCCGTACAGCCTGAACATCGCCAAGGCGTTCCAGTCAGGGATGCAGAAGATCGGCTGGAAAACCACGCTGTTCAGCCAGTTCACCGTGCCGCAGGCGGACTGGACAGCGACGCTGGTGAAGATCAGGAGCAACCCGCCGGGCATCGTCTTCTTCAGCGACTACGCGGCTGGCGACGAGGCGTCGTTCATCAAGCAGTTCCGGCAGTCACCGACCCAGTCGCTGGTCTACCAGCAATACGCCCCGTCGATCCCGCAGTACCTGCAGCTGGCCGGCAGCGCGGCCGACGGCGTGCTGTGGTCGACCGTGGTCGGAATCCTGCAGAACGACCCGGTTGCATCGCCATTCCAGCAGGCATTCCAGGCGAAATTCAATGCTCCGCCCGGATTCAGCAACGCGGGAGACCAGTACGACCTGGTGAAACTGTGGGCCCAGGCCGTCGAGGTGGTCGGCGACCCGTATAACTTCGCTGCCGTGAACAAGATCATTAAGGGCATGACCTACCGCGGTGTCTGCGGCACCTATCGCTTTCCTGATGACTACCTGACCTGCTATCCGTACCCCGATTACACCAAGGACCCGAGCCTGGGCATGCCGCACCTGACCTTCCAGATCCAGAACGGGAAGCAGGTGCTGGTCTCGCCCGACCCGTACACCACCGGCAGCTATCAGCGACCGCCGTGGTTGAAGAAGTAGCGCGGCTGAAGAAGTAGCGTGGCTGAAGAAGTAATCGGGCGGCCGGTCCTGCAGGCTCGCGAAGTCAGGAAGGACTACGGCGGCCTGCGCGCGGTCGCTGACGTGTCGTTCGACGTGGCGCCCGGCGAAGTGCTGGGCATCGCCGGGCCTAACGGGGCCGGCAAGACCACGCTGTTCGACGTGATCACCGGGCACACCCGGGCAACCGCCGGCGAGGTCCTGCTCGGCGGGAAGGCGATCACCAGCGAACCGGTGCACGTCCGGGCCAGGCTCGGCCTGGCCCGGACATTCCAGCAGCCGACCGTAGCCCGCTCGCTCACTGTCGCGGAGAACATGCTGCTGGCGGCGGCATTTGGCCAGCCAAGGGCCGGCCGCCGGCGCGGCGCTGGCCGCCGCGCCCGCGAGATCTCCGCTGAGTACCTGGACCTGGTCGGGCTGGCCGGCAAGGCACAGTTGCAGTCTGACCTGCTCGGCATCTTTGACCGCAAGAGCCTGATGCTCGGCACGGCGCTGGCTACCGGCGCATCCGCGCTTCTGCTCGACGAGCCGTTCGGCGGTCTCAGCCCCGCTGAAATCGGCCGGACGATCGACCTGATCGGCAGCATCCGTCAGCGTGGCCTGGCGATTGTCTGTATCGAACATGTGATGCGCGCGCTGACCACCATCGCCGACCGGGTCATGGTCATGCACCATGGCGCGGTCTTCTTCGAGGGCACCCCGGCTCAGATGCTCGCGGACGAGAAGGTGATCGAGGTCTACCTCGGGGCCAAGCACCGGGGACCGTCATGAGCGGTCCGATGCTCGAGGTCGCCGGGCTCAGTGCCGGCTACCTCGACACAACGGTCATCGCCGGCCTGACCCTCACCGTGCAGGCCGGCGAAGCCGCGGTGCTGATCGGCCCTAACGGGCACGGCAAGACAACCCTGCTGCGCGCGATCAGCGGGCTGATCACGCCATCAGCGGGTCGGGTCCTGCTGGACGGGCAGGACGTGACAGGCCGGCCGGCCGAGCAGATCTCGGCGCTCGGGCTCGTGCACGTGCCGCAGGGCGACGGGCTATTCGCTGAGATGACGGTCGAGGAGAACCTGATGATGGGGGCGTTCCCGGCCGCGTCCTGGCGGGACCGGCGCGCCGTGGTCGCCCGGGTCTATAAGCAGTTTCCGGTAGTCGCAGAGAGGGCGAGCCAGCGGGCGCGGACGCTCTCTGGCGGCGAGCGCCGACTCGTCGCCCTTGGCCGGGCCCTCATGCGGCCGTCGCGGATCACCCTGATCGACGAGCCGTCGCTCGGGCTGGCGCCGGTCGCAATCGACGCCGTCTATGAGGCGATCGGCCGCCTCAAGGAATCGGGCGCGACGATCGTCCTGGTCGAGGAGAACTTCAGCCACGTTGGTGCCGTGGCCGATGCCGTGCATGTGGTGGAGACGGGCACGATCATCGCTAGCGGGCCCTACGCCGAGCTATCCGCCGATCCGGCCATCGTGCAGACCTACCTGGGAAGCCTGTAACGCCATGGCTATGACGGACATCGTCGGCATCGCCGTTAGCACCATCATTCTCGGCTCGATCTACGGCCTCGTCGCGATCGGCATGACGCTGATCTACGGCACGCTGCGGATCTTGGACATGTCCCAGGGCTCGATGGTGATGGTTGGCAGCTTCATTGCCTGGGGCATCCTGGTGGTCGCCGGCTGGAACCCCGCGCTAGCCATCATCGCCGCGTTCATCGCGACCTTCATCCTCGGCGCGCTGACGCAGCTCGTCTCGGTGCAGCCGCTGATGAGGCGGCGCAGCGCTATTGACTTCGAGATGGTCACGTTCATTACCACATTCGCGGTGGCCATGGTGCTGACCAATGTCGCGCTGGAATTGTTCGGCCCGTTCCAGCGCAATGTCACCCCCGTTATCTCCGGCGGCATCAGCATCTACCACGGCGTGGACCTGCCCTTCCAGTCGCTCACGATGGCTCTCGTGTCGATCGCGATGATGGCCGTGCTTGGCGTCTTCCTGGCCAGGACCCGCTGGGGCATGGCGATCCGGGCCGTCGCCCAGGACCTGGACGCGGCCCGGCTGATGGGCGTGCCGGTCGGCAAGCTGTACCCGCTCACGATGGGGCTGGCTTCCGCCCTGGCCGGGGTCGCAGGCGTCTTCCTCGGCGGGCTGTATTTCGCCTACCCGCAGGCCGGCGACCTGCCGCTGCTCGAGGCGCTGATCGTCGTAATCTTCGGCGGACTCGGCAGCCTGCCGGGGACGGTCTATGCGGCCTACGCCATCGGCCTGATCCAGTCGACTGCCGAGGTGATCGTCGGCACCACCTGGTCGCTGCCGATCCTGTACGGCGTAATCCTGCTCGTGCTGATCATCAGGCCATACGGCCTGCTCGGCAAGCCATCGGAGGCCCGGCTGTGAGTGATCGCCAGCCTCTCACCCGGTCCGCGTTCCCGGCGATGACATCGGGCCGGTGGGCCCTGGCCGGACTCGCGGTGCTGCTGGCCGCCGCCATGCCGCTGGTGATGACCAATCAGTACGCGCTCGGCGTGATGATCACCACGCTCATCCTGCTGGTGCTCAACATTAGCTGGAACTTCGTCCTTGGCGTGGCCGGCGTCTGGAACTTCGGCCAGCTCGCGCTCTACGCGCTCGGCGGCTACGGCGCGGGCATCATCATGCTGCACTCCTCGCTATCCCCGTGGCTGGCACTGCTGGCCGGCGGCCTGGTCGCGATGGTCGCGGCCATCTTGCTGGCATTCCCAACGCTGCGGCTATACGGCATCTACACCTCGCTGCTCACCTTCGCGTTCGCCGAGGTGATCCAGTACGTGATACTGAACGACGGGTCCGGGCTGACCGGAGGCTCGTTCGGGCTGCCAATCGTTCCTGGACTGTATTCCGCGCTCAGCCTGGCCGCATCGGCGAAGGCGTATTACTGGACAGCGCTGGCGGTCGTCGTCATCTCGACGGTGCTGCTCGCCGCGATCGGGCATTCCCGGCTGGGGATCGCGCTGCGTGGTATCAGGGATGCTCCTGCCTATGCGGCCGCGCGCGGCGTCGACCCGCTGCGGTACAGGATCGGCGCCTTCGCGATCTCCGGATTCCTGGCCGGCGTCGCCGGCGGGCTGTACGTCAGCTACGACCAGAGCATCTCGCCGTCGGTGATGGGCCTGACGCCGATGAGCGTCTACGTGACCATGCTGGTGATCGGCGGTCTCGGCACCGCGACCGGGCCCATTCTCGGCACCATCCTCGTGCAGCTCGTCGCGACCTTGCTGGTCACCCATCCCGGTGCGGAGTTCACGATTCTCGGAATCTTCCTGCTCGTCGTCGTGATCTTCGTGCCGGACGGGCTGGCCGGGATGATCGGCCGGTACTGGCGCCGGATCGCCGCGTGGGCCGCTGAAGGCGAGCAGACCGAAACCGAGGCCGCTGATGCGGCCGGTGAGACTGAGGGGAGTCCCCATCAGCATGTGGCCTGACGGCGCCCGCTGCGCTGCATCCTTCACCTTCGACTTCGATGCCGAGGAGGTATGGATCGGCGAGGACCCGGAGAACGCCAACCGTCCAGGGGTTCTGTCCCAGGGCACCTACGGGGCCAAGGTCGCCGTCCCGCTGATCCTGGACCTGCTGGCGAGGCACCAGGTGCAGGCCACGTTCTACATTCCAGGCCGCGTCGCAGAGCGGCACCGGGGCCGCGTTGCCGAGATCGTCGCCGCCGGGCATGAGGTCGCCCATCATGGCTACACGCATACGTCGCCGCACAAGCTCACCCGCGAGCAGGAAAAGGCCGAGCTCGTCCGCGGGCTTGAGATCCTGCGCAGTTTCGGGGCGGCGGTGACCGGCTACCGGTCGCCGTCGTGGGACCTGAGCCCGCACACGCTTGGCCTGCTGCACGAGCACGGCATCGCCTACTCTTCCAACCTGATGGACGACATCCGCCCGTACCGCATCCAAGACCCGCCCCTGGTCGAAGTGCCGATTTCCTGGATTCTCGACGACGCGCCGCATTTCTGGTTCGATGGCGCGAGTTGGACCAAGACCATCTCGACCACCGGGCATGTCAGGACGCTGTGGGCAGAGGAATTCCTCGGCATCAGGGAACTAGGCGGCGCGTCTGGGTCACGACCACAGCGCAGATCGCGAGCCGCGCATGAAGGCGGTTGTGACCGGTGCCGCGCGCGGGCTAGGCGAGGCGATAGCGGCCCGGCTGGCCTCGGATGGAGCGAGCGTTGCGCTCATCGACATCAGCCCTGACGTGACCGCGACTGCGGAGCGGATCGCATCAGCGCAGACGGCGGGCCACGTGAGCGGGCTCGTCGCGGACGTCGCCGACGAGGCCGCCTGCGAGGCCGCAATCGCCCAGGCAGCCAGCGCGCTCGGCGGGATCGATGCGCTTGTCAACAATGCCGGGATCGGCGGCCCTGACACCCGCGTGGTCGACACGGCGTTCGCCGACTTCTGGCAGGTGCTCCAGGTCAACCTCGGTTCGGCGTTCCTCGGCTCGCGGGCAGCGGCCAGGCTCATGATCGGGCAGCAGTCCGGCGGCGCGATCGTGAACGTCGGATCGATATTCGGCCAGCAGGGGGTGGCTGGCGGGGCCGGCTACTGCGCGTCAAAGGGGGCAGTCGCGCTGCTCACCCAGTCGCTGGCCCTGGAGCTCGCGCCGCACCGCATCCGGGTGAACACGATCGCGCCTGGCAACATGGCGACCGAGATGCACTGGGACGAGCTGCGCTCGCGCGCCGCCACCTCAGGCACGACGCTTGAGCATCAGATGGAGCTTGTCGTCGCCAGCGTGCCACTGCGCCGGCACGGCACCGGCGCGGACATCGCCGGTGCGGTCACATGGCTGCTTTCCGGCGACGCCTGCTACGTCACCGGGCAGACGATCGGGGTCAACGGCGGTGTCTGGCTCAGCTGAGGGCGCGGCGCGGGACGGCCGGATGGCCGGACGGCGAGCGCTGGTGACCGGGGCTGGCTCAGGAATCGGGCTCGCCACGGCGCGGCGCCTGCGGTCCGAAGGAGCCGCCGTAATCGGCGTGGACCGTCGCTGGCCACTCATTGAGCCTCCGATCAGCTGCCTCACCGCGGACGTCACCAGCCGTGAGCAGGTCACGAGTACCGTCCTCCGGGCCGCTGAGCTGCTTGGCGGACCAGCGGATGTGCTGGTTAACGCGGCCGGCGTCTACCGGATCCGGCCGCTGCTCGACCTCACCCAAGACGAGTGGGACGAGACGATGGCCATCAACCTGCTCGGGCCGTTCCTGGTCGGCCGGGCGGTGGCTGCCGGGCTCGCCGAGGCTGGCCTGTCCGGCGCGATCGTGAACATCGGCTCGACCGCCGCGCTCGTCGCCGATGCCGCCGAGCCCGCCGCCCATTACAACGCAAGCAAGGCCGGCGTGCTGGCCCTGACCAGGCAGATGGCCGTCGAATGGGCACAGTATGGCATCCGGGCCAATGCCGTCTGCCCTGGCGTGATCGACACACCGATGCTGCGGCTGATGGACGACCCGGTAGCCGGCCAGGCGTACCTGGAGGCCGGGGTGCCGCTGCGCCGCCTCGGCACCGCGGACGAGGTCGCGGCCGTGATCGTGTTCCTGGCGTCTCCGGACGCTTCCTACCTCACTGGCGTCGCCGTCCCGGTGGACGGCGGCAGTACTGCGATCTGAAGGGAATGGCGATGGGTGAGTACCCGCATGTGCGCGTGGCAGGCTCGGCAAGCCAGCGTGGCAGGCAATACGGCGAGCAGGCAAGGAAACGGGTGCGCCGCTCGGTCAGCGCCTACCGCGAGGTGTTCGCCGAGCTGGCCGGATGGGACTGGCCGACCGTCCTCGCCGAGGCAGCCAGGTTCGAGGCGCCGATCGAAGCGTACAGATCGCAGTACCTGGCTGAGATGCGCGGCATCGCGGACGGCGCCGGGCTCGACTTCGCGGACGTGCTCGCGATCAACGTGCGCACAGAGGTGATGTTCGCCGCCAAGGCGCGGCAAGCCGCCGCCGGCGCCGGCCCGGCCCGCACAGGACCACCAGAGTGCAGCGCGTTCGCCGTGGCCCCGGCCCCGGGCCGCCCGGGCCCGACGCTGCTCGGGCAGAACTGGGACTGGCTCCCGCACACCGCGGAGACGGTGGTGGTGCTCGAGTCTCGCCAGGACGACGCGCCCGACTTCGTCACCGTGGTCGAGGCCGGCCTGCTCGCCAAGACCGGGATGAATTCCTCTGGTCTGGGCCTGGTTACTAACGCGCTCGTCACCTCAGACGACACGGGGGAGCCCGGGCTGCCGTACCACGTCCTGCTTCGCGCGATCATGGACTGCGAGAACGTCTCGGACGCGATCACCGCCCTTCAGGCTGGATTCCGGTCCTCGTCGGCCAACTACCTGCTCGCGCACCGGGACGGCATAGCGGTCGACATCGAGGCCTCCCCCGGCGACTTCTCCCGGCTGTACCTGCTCTATCCGGGAGCCGGCGGCGTTGTCTTGCATACCAACCATTTCCTGGCTGAGCGGTTCGCCGGAAGGGACGTCTCAGTATGGGCTATGCCGGATAGCCCGGTCCGGCTGCAGCGCCTGCGCGCTGGAGTGCAGGCGGCAGCTGACCCTTCGCTGGCCACGTTCCGGGCGCTGCTGTCCGACCACGCGAACTACCCGTCGGGCGTGTGCTGCCATCCCGACCCGAGGATGCCGCGGCATGACCAGGGCATGACCGCGACCTCAGTGCTGATGGACCTGGAAGCGCGACGGATGTGGGTTACCGACGGCAACCCGTGCTCAGTCCCGTATCGCGAGCTTGACTACGCCGATTTCCTGGCCAAGCCGTCGGTGGTGGCGCAGGCCGCGTCCGCAGGTAAGGAGGCTGCGGCATGAGCATCTCGCTCGGCTTTGGCTTCATCACCTGCCAGCGCTATCCCGGCGACGACCGCAGCGACGTCGAGTTGTACGCCCAGGCGCTTGACCTGGCCGTGCAGGCCGAGCGGCTCGGCCTCGAGTCGGTCTGGGTCTCCGAGCACCACTTCGTCGACGACGGCTACCTGCCCGCGATGCTGCCGCTCTGCGCCGCGATCGCCGCGCGCACAGAGCAGGTGCGGATCGGGACCGGCGTCGTGCTCGCGCCGCTGCACGACCCGCTGCGGCTGGCCGAGGACGCCGCCGTCACCGACCTGATCTCCGGTGGCCGGCTGATCCTCGGTCTCGGGCTCGGCTGGCGGGAGGAGGAGTTCGAGGGTTTCGGCGTGCCGCTGTCCGAGCGGGTGCCCAGGCTGGTCGCGAGCATGGACACGATGCGCCGTGCCTGGCGCGGCGAGCTGGCCCCAGGCGGGCCGCTGCAGGACGGGCCCGCCGTCGCCGTCCGGCCGCTGCCTGCGCAGCCCGGCGGGCCGCCGCTGTGGATCGGCGCGGCGAGCGACCCGGCTGTCCGCCGGGCTGGGAGGATCGCGGACGGATTCATGGCGACTGAGGTCAGCCCCGCAATGCTGGCCGAGCAGGTCGCGATCGCCCGGCAGGGGTTCGAGTCAGCCGGGCGGACCGGGGACTTCACGATCAGCGTGCACCTGCCGGTCTTTGCCTGGGACGGTCCGGACGCCTGGGAGCTGATCAGGGACGGCCGCAGGTACATGGCCTGGAAGTACGAGGACATGGAGAACGCGCGGCGCCAGAGCGGCGAGCCGAGGCTGCCGCCGCCGATGACGCGCGCCGAAGCCGACGCGCTACGCGAGTCCATCATCCTCGGGACGCCGGCGCACGTGGCCGGCGCGATTGATGAATACCGGCGGGCGGCGGGCGGCGATCTGGAATTTGTCGCCGGGCTCTATTTCCCTGGGCTCGAGTGGGACGTGCAGCGGCGGGCTCTGGAGGTCTTTGCCGCCGAGGTGGCGCCGCTGGTAAGGGACCTCGCGGCGGACGGCTCCGGTGGCTGATTCTGGCGCGGCTGATTCTCGCTGGGTTGTCGGCATCGACATCGGCGGCACGTTCACCGACGCGATCGCGACCAGCGTCGATGGCAAAGTCCTGGTGGCGAAGGTGCCGTCCACCCCGGGCGATCCTGGACTGGCGTTCGTGCAGGCGCTGGCCGCGCTGGCCGACGCGGGCGTGCTGCCTGAGTCGGTTCTGATGATCTTCCACGGCACCACGGCCGCGACGAATGCGCTGCTGACGGGCCAGACTGCCAGAGTCGTCCTGGCCACTACGCAGGGCTTCAGGGACATCCTCGGATACCGGGAAGGCTCACGGCCGGCGGTCTATGACCTAACCCAGCCCAGGCCGCGGCAGCTGGTCAGGCGCCGGGACCGGATCGAGGTCGCCGAGCGGCTCTCCGGCCTCGGGCAGGTCGTCACGGCGCTGGGTCCAGGGGAAATCGAGCGGGTCGCGGCGGCGGTCGAGGTCGCCAACCCCGAGGCCGTGGCGGTCTGCCTGCTGTTCAGCTACCTCGATGACAACCACGAACGGCTGCTCGGCGAGGCGATCGCGAAGAAGCTACCCGATGTGCCGGTCACCTTGTCGGCCGACGTGGCCCGGGAGTTCCGGGAGTACCCGCGGACGTCAACCGCCGTGATCAACGCTGGGCTGCGGCCGGTCGTCGGTAACTACTTGCTGAAGCTTCGGTCCAGGATCGGCTCGCTGGGCATTTCACCGCCGCTGCAGATCATGCAATCCAACGGCGGCTGCCTGCCCGCTGACCGGGCAGCTCACCAGGCGCACCGCCTCGTGCTATCCGGCCCGGCCGCAGGCGTCGCAGGCACGGTCGCGCTGGGCGCCAAATACGGAATCGGCCAGCTTATCTCGCTCGACATGGGCGGAACGTCGCTGGACGTCTGCCTGATACCCGACGGCATACCGCCGGTCACGGCGCGGCAGGAGATCGGCGGGAGCCCGATCCTGGCCCCCGCGGTCGATATCGTCACGGTGGGCGCCGGCGGCGGAAGCATCGCGCAGGTTGACCGGGCCGGGCGGCTCAGGGTCGGTCCGGAGAGCGCCGGCGCCGCGCCCGGCCCGGCCGCATACGGCAGCGGCGGTGACCGGGCCACGCTCACCGACGCGCACGTGGTCGCCGGCACGCTGCCTGCCTCGCTGCCGCTGGCCGGCCAGCTCCGACTGGACACTGGCGCGGCACGCGCGGTCCTCGAACCGGTCGCTGAGCGGCTTGGCTTGCCCGTGCCGGACACCGCGGACGGCATCGTCCGGCTCGCGGTCGCCCAGATGACCGCAGCGCTGCGCAAGGTGTCCGTGCAGCGCGGAATCGACCCGCGGGAGTACACGCTCGTCGCGTTCGGAGGTGCCGGTCCGCTGCACGCCGGACCGCTGCTGCGCGAGATGAATTTCCGCTCGGTCCTCGTGCCGCGATTCCCCGGGTTGTTCGCCGCGTCCGGGCTTACCTCGACTGACATCCGGGTGGACGACTCCCGCACGGTGCTGCGGGTGCTGCGGCCTGAGCTAGCTGCCGAACTGGCGGGCTGGTACGCCGCAGCGGGCAGGGCGCTGACCGCGCAGCTGCGCCGCGACGGTGTCGCTGCCGGCGCTATCCGGCTCGCGGCCAGCGCCGACTGCCGGTTCGTCGGCCAGGGCTACGAACTCAACGTGCCGCTGCCGTCCCTTGGCCGGCGGGGCGTCGCAGCGCTGCCCGCACGGTTCAGGGAACTGCACCTGCGCACCTATCGGCACGCCAACCCTGACCAGGAGGTGGAAGTCGTGAACGTGCGGCTGGCGGCGTTCGGGGCACTGCCGCTTGATGGATCCGCCGCCGGGCCGCGCGGTGCAGCCACGGGGCCCGGCAAGCAGCCGGCGCGGGCGGCGGCACCTGCGTCCGCAGCTGCCAGGATCGCGCGAGTCAGCGCGAGGCTACCTGGAACTGGGTCTGCCCGGCAGCTGCCTGTCTATCAGCGGGACCTGATCGAGGCCGGCCAGGCGGTTCCGGGGCCTGCGATCGTACATCAACTGGACAGCACCACCGTCGTGCTAGCCGGTCAGCGCGCCCGAGTCGACGACCTCGGCAGCATGTGGCTGGAGGAGAGCAGGTGAGCGGCTCGCGCTCCCAGCCGGCCATAGTCGACCCGATCACGTTCGAGCTGGCCGGCGCCGCGCTGCAGTCAGCGGCGGTCGAGATGGGCGGCGTGCTGAAGCACTCGAGCTACAGCCCGATCATCCGCGAAATGGACGACTTCAGCTGCGCGGTGTTCCGCGCGGACGGTGACCTGGTCGCCCAGGCCGACTTCATCCCGGCACAGCTCGGCGCGATGTCCCTGGTGGTGAAGTCGATCATCGACCGCTGGGGCGGCGCAGTCGCGCCGGGGGACGCTTATCTGGCCAACCACCCGTACCTCGGCGCGATGCACACGCCCGACCTGAACGTGATCATGCCGATCTTCATCGGCGGCACGCTGACCGCCTGGGCCGGCACCACGGCGCATCACATCGACGTCGGTGGCGTCCGCCCCGGCACGGAAGGCCCTGACCTCCGCGAGGTGTACGCCGAGGGCCTGTTGCTGCCGCCGGTGCGGTTGTACCGGGCTGGCGAGGAGAACCCCGACGTCTTCGCGTTCGTCGGGGCCGCGGTGCGTGACCCGGTGTCCACGATGTCTGACCTGCGGGCGCAGCGGGCGGCGTGTCTTGTGGGCGAGCGTCGCGTCACCGAACTCGCTGAGCGGTACGGACCCGCTATCGTACGCCAGGTCTTCGACATGATGTTGGACTCGGTCGAGCGCGCCGTCCGGCTGGAGCTGGCCGACCTGCCGGATGGCGAGGCCGAGGCCGAGGGGTTCCTGGACGACGACGGCGTCGGGGGGCCGCCAACGAGGATCCACGTCCGCCTGGCCAAGCGCGGCGACACGCTGGTCACCGACCTGAGCGGGTCCGCGGCGCAGGTCCGCGGCGCGATGAACGTGCCGTGGGCCAGCACTCGGGCCAGTGTCGTCTACGCGGTCCGGGCGATGACTGACCCGGCCATGGCCACCAATGACGGCATCCTCCGGACGGTCGAGATCATCTGCCCCCGCGGCACCGTGCTGAACCCCGAGCCGCCCGGCGCCGTGTCGGTGCGGCACAACACCTGCCAGCGGCTAGCGGACACGCTGATCAGGGCGGCGTCACAGATCTGGCCGGACCGGGCCGTCGCGAGCAGCACGGTCGCGTTCTTCGGCATGAATCTGGAAAGCGTGTCGCCGCGCACCGGGGTGCCGAGCGTGATGGCCGAGGTCGCCGGCGGCGGGACCGGCGCGCATCGGGGCGGCGACGGCCTGGACGGAGTGGACACGTACATGGCGAACGTCGGCCTGATGCCGGTCGAGGTCGCCGAGTCGAGCTACAGCGTCCGGATCCTGCGCAGCGAGCTGATCGCCGGCTCGCAGGGCAACGGAGAGTACCGCGGCGGCCTCGGGCTGCGCCGCGACTACCAGGTGCTCGGCCGGGAATCGATGGTGACGCTGTACTCCGAGCAGACCGACCCGCGGTTCGCGCCGCGCGGGGCACTCGGCGGCACCGATGGCAGTCCTTCCAAGATCACGGTGTTCGACCAAGACGGGCGTCCGGTCCCGATCGGCTCGAAGGCATCGCTGGTCCTTCAGGCAGGATCGATCATCAGGATCGAGACCAGCGGGGGCGGCGGCTACGGTGACCCGGCTCGCAGGGACCCGGCCCTGCGAGCGACTGACAAGGAGGACGGGCGCGGATGAACGGGCAGGACGCGGAGCTTGTGCTGCGCGGCGGCATGATCTACACCGTCGACGCGGCGCGGTCGTGGGCGCAGGCGGTCGCAGTTCGGGGCGGGACGATCGTCGCCGTCGGCACCGATGCGCAGATCGAGGAGCTGACCGGCTCGGGCACGCTCGTCGTTGACCTGGCGGGCCGTATGATGCTGCCCGGGTTTATCGACGCGCACGTACATGCCTCCGCCGCGGGGCTTGAGCGGCTCCGCTGTGACCTGTCCGAGGCGCATGGCCTCGCGGACTACCTCGCCATCGTGCGCCGGTACGCGCAGGCTGAGCCATCCGGATGGATAACCGGCGGCGGCTGGTCAATAGATGTGTTCCCCGGCGGCATCCCTTCCCGCCGCGACCTGGATCGGGTCGTGGCGGACAGGCCCGTATTCCTGTCGAACCGGGATCACCACGCCGCGTGGGTCAATTCATTGGCCCTGGAGCTGGCCGGGGTTAGCGCGACGACACTGGACCCGGCCGACGGGCGGATCGAGCGCGAGAGAGACGGGACGCCATCGGGCACCCTGCAGGAGGGAGCGATGGGCCTGGTGGAGCGGGTGATTCCCCGGCCTCATATCGATGAGCAGGTGGCCGGCATCGCCGAAGCGCAGCGGAACCTGCACGCGCTCGGCATCACCGGCTGGCAGGAGGCGATTGTCGGGGACTACGCGGTCGTCCCCGACTGCTTCGACGCCTACCTAGACGCCGGCCGGCGCGGGCTGCTCACCGCCCGGGTGGTCGGAGCGCTGTGGTGGCAGCGCGGCCTGGGGATCGGGCAACTCGACGGGCTCGTCGAGCGGCGGGAGCGGACCGGCGGCGCCGGACGGTTCCGTGCCACCAGCATCAAGATCATGCAAGACGGGGTGTGCGAGAACTTCACCGCCTCGATGCTTCGTCCGTATCTCGATCGGCACGGGCACGAAACGAATGGTTCCGGCTCGAGCTTCTTTGTCGCAGGCGAGCTGAAGGAAGCCGTCACGGCGATCGATGCGCGCGGATTCCAGGTCCATTTCCACGCCATTGGCGACCGGGCTGTCAGGGAGGCGCTGGACGCCGTGGCGGCAGCGCGGGCGGCGAACGGCCCGGGACACGGGCGGCACCACATCTCGCACATTCAGGTCGTGCATCCGCAGGACCTCCCGCGCTTCCGCGAGCTTGGCGTGCTGGCGAACTGCCAGCCGCTATGGGCATGCGAGGAGCCGCAGATGACCGAGCTCACGCTGCCATTCCTCGGCCCGGAGCGGTCGTCGTGGCAGTACCCGTTCGGCAGCCTGCTGCGATCAGGAGCGCAGCTGTGCTTCGGCAGCGACTGGCCCGTGTCGAGCCCGAATCCGCTGTGGGAGCTGCACACCGCTGTGAACCGGACGGTGCCGCCGGGCTACCCATACGCCGGGCCCGGCGCTGGAAACGTGTTCCTGCCCAGGGAGCGGATCGGCCTGCACGACGCGATCGCCGCGTTCACTATCGGCTCGGCGTACGTCAACCACGCGGACGACGTCAGCGGTTCGATCGAGGTCGGCAAGGCCGCGGACTTCGTGGTGCTGGACCGGAATCTGTTCGCGCACGCGGCTGACGAGATCGCCCTGGCGAACATCGACATGACGTTCGCTGGCGGCCGGCTCGTGCATGACCGCGCCGGGTAGCCGCGGATCCAGGCGGTGATTTGGGACGGCCGTGGGCATGGCCCGGCCTGCCGATGGGCACGAGATGGCAGCACAGCCAGTCAAACCCATCGCGCGGGAGGTCGTTATCAGCCGCATGCAGCGCATCAGCCGTGGTCTGGCCGACCTGTCCGGGCGCGCGGGCCCGCGGCCGCAAGCGCAGCCGCGACGGACGCGAACCAGTCTCCCGCGCGGCCTGTTGCCGCGGACCGTGCAGCTCTGCATCCACTGCCGCGAGAACCCAGCCGGGTTCTGGGTCAGCCGCAAGGACGCCAGGGTCGTGCGGCGGCCATGGTGCCTGTCCTGCTGCCAGTTGTTCGACGCGACCAGCTGCGACATGACGCCGTTCGGTGGTTAGCTACGTCCCTCACCACGAGCGGCCGCGCGCCGAGACCTGCGCCTTCTCCAGCGATCCGTCCGGGTAGACGAGCCACACGACATCGTGCAGGTTGAAGGTCAGCCGCACGTGCTCAGGCCGCAGGACGACACGCTGGCCGAGCGCCGGAACCGGCCCAGCGGCAGGATCGAACCGCAGCGTGGTGTGCTCCTCGTTGAATGCCACAACCTCAGCCCCGTGGGCCAGCGGTCGAGGCGGGCCGTAGTCGCTCGCGACGGACTTGCGTCCGACGTCGAGCACTGCGCGGTCAGGCGCGCGGCTGATCACGGTCGCGACAATCCAGAGCGCAGGCTCGAACGGCAGCCCTAGACCGTCGATGTCGGACTCCATCAGCGCATATGTGCCCGCCTGGATCTCGGTGACGAACGGATCGGCCAGCGCTTCGCGCAGGGTGGATGTCCCGGCGGCTGAGATTGTGCCGGCGGGCAGGCCCGCCCGGTCGAACGACTGCTTAACCTCGGCCAGCGTGGCGTAGGCGCGCTCGATCACGGCGGCCCGGTCCGGATCGCTCAGCCGTCTCCTGCCCTCGTAACCCATCAGGCCGGCGAGCCGCAACCCGGCAGACCGCTGGACCATCGCGCCGAGCGCGGTTGCCGCCGCCGGTCCGGCCACCCCGCACCGGCCAAGGCCGACGTCCACGTCGACCAGCACGGCGACAGTCGAGTGGGCCGCGCATGCTGCCTCGGCGAGCGCGGTCACCGCATCGGGCGAATCGGCCGCCACGCACACCTGCGCACGATGAGCCAGCGCCGCGATGCGCCCGAGCTTCCCGCTGTCGACAATCTCATTGGCGATCAGGATGTCGCTGGCTCCCGCCTGCACCATGGCCTCGGCCTCGCCGACCGTCGCGCAGGTCAGCCCTGCGGCGGCTGACGTCAGCTGCCGGAGTGCCAGCGCGGGGGTGCGATGGGTCTTGACGTGCGGCCGGATCTTCTTGCCGGTTCCCCTGAACCAGTCCTCGGCGGCGGCCACATTCAACTCAAAGCGACCCAGGTCGACAATCAGCGCAGGCGATGGGAGCTCAGGCGCGCCGGTATCTGGATCGAACAGGCTGGCCAGCCGAAGGGTCTTCCCGAAGCTCGTTGTCATGCCCCTGCTCCCTCAGGCCGCCGAGATCACTGCGAGCAGGGTAACGACGATGCGGACAATCACCAATGCCCATCCGCGGGCATGCTGATTTCCGCCCTTGTCAGCCGGCCGCGCGTCAAGACACAATGCGCCGGTGAGCCTGGTCGGCATCGACGTCGGATCCAGCGCTGTGAAAGCAGCCGCGTACCGCGCAGGCGGCGGGCTGCTCGCTCAGGCCGCTGAGGACGTGCCATCGCGGCATCCGGCTCCTGGCGCGGCCGAGGTCGGCGGTGACGACGTCTGGGCTGGCGTCGTCCGGGCGGTGCGGCGGCTGACTGCCAGCGAGCGGGTCAGGCGTGACCCGCCGGTGGCGCTCGCGGTCTCGGCCTCAGGCCGGGAGGGCTTCCCTGTGGCCGCCGCGCTTCCGCGACCGGCAGCGCAATGGATCAGGGACTGCGGCCACGTCCCGGATCACATGGACCCGACCAATCGCATCATGTGGTGGAATGAGCAGTCGCCAGCGACGATGACGCGGGCACGCTGGTTCCTCGGCTGGCACGAGCAGGTGTCGCTGCACCTGATGGGCTACCCGACGATTGATCCCGCGCTCGCGTCCGGCTTCGGCATCTTTGACCTCGCCACACGCTCCTGGTCGGCGGAGCGGGTCAGCGCGCTGGGCATCAATCCGCGCCTACTGCCGGAGGTCATCACGTGGGCCACACCGCTCGGCCGGATCAGGCCGAAGGCGGCTGCCGAGCTTGACCTGCCGCCGACATGCACGTTCGTGACCGGAAGCTGGGACGGCTCCTGCGCGGCCGTCGGTGCCGGAGTTGTCGACGACGGCGGCGTGCTGGTCGCGGCCGGCACCTGGGAATCGGCGGTAGCCCCGCTGCGAAGGCCGCGATTGCGGCAGGTCGCCGTCTGGCGGCTCGCGCTCACCCCCCAGCCCAGCACTCCCGGACAGGCCTTGTGGGCGAGGAGCCCGAACGGCACTAGCGTCCTTGACTGGGCTCTTGGCGTCACCGGCATCAGGCTCGCGGAGCTCGAGCAGGCGCTCGATTCGGCCGGCCCCGACCCGTCGCCGGTCCTGATGGTGCCGCACCTGTCCGGGGCTCCAGGGCCGTGGCCGCAGGTCAGTTCTACCGCCGGATCGGTGCTCGGCCTGACCCTGGCCACCTCCGGCGCCGATCTGGTCCGGGCAGCCCTTGAAGGCATCGCGATCGAGCTCACGCTCGCGGTCGGCGCGCTGCGGGCCGGCGGCTGTCCGATCAGGATCTGCACGGTCGCCGGCGGCGGGGCCCGGTCGCCATGGTGGATGCAGCTCAAGGCCGATCTTCTCGGGATACCTGTGCAGGTCGCCCAGGTGCCCGAGCCCGGCACGCTCGGCGCTGCGATGCTCGCCGGGGTGGGCGCCGGCGTCTACGGATCGGTTGGCGAGGCGGCCGCGCAGGCGCGCATCGCCCGGCGGTTCGAGCCCGATGAAGAGCGTGCGTCACG
>WNFD01005591.1_pt1 | contig 22742 bp, 19 predicted proteins | sample 5400491 | NCBI WGS metagenome assembly WNFD01 (sample SAMN13153343, study PRJNA577476) | soil metagenome | isolation source: 120 cm saprolite under Douglas fir tree site 2 hole 2 replicate 2 | place: USA:California | collected 2015-04-18
TTGCAGACTGTCCATCACGGCCTTCTGGTGCAGCTGGATCTCTTGGCGAGAACCCAGCGTCACCCGAAGGCCGTTCCCATGTCCAGGGAACAGCGGAAACCCACACCTAAACGATCTTCACTTCCTTAAATCGCAAGCTTAGCTCAGGGCGCCTCAGACCGCAGCCTTCCAAGCTGGTCATGAGGGTCCGATTCCCTTCGCCCGCTCCCACTGTCCCAGACCAGGTCAGGTATCCAGGCTCACGTGTTGGATGCTGATGACCTCTTGACCTTCGTGCACGGTGACCGTGTACCAGATTGTCACGTTGTCAGCGGGCAAATGCAGTTCGTAAGCACCAGGCAGCGGATCGTCACTGGGGAAAGGATCCGCCAGGGTCGGGACTGGCTCGTCTAGCAAGTGGAAGATCGCGCGCTGAACCGTCCATCGCAGTGGCTGCGGCAGGGCTTCGATCTCCTGCCAGGACGCTCCGGGGAAGCGGACGAGGCGATCACTCACCAATTCCCCACGCTTCAGCAAGCTGCCCTCGCGTGAACGTGGGCGCCTCATCGCCCGGACCGGGATCAGCTCGAATACGCGCCCTGGCCACGCCTCGCCCGACCTCACGCCGCAACCGCCTCACTTCGGCTTTCAGCGCATCCAGTTCGGCACGGGGGATGCTGACCATCTCGGATGCTTCGACGCTCACGTGCAGCTCCCTTGGCTCGGCGCTGGCACACCAAAGTCTAGGTGAATGATCACGAGAAGGAGGGCCATGCTGCGCGTGCGATCAGGCCGGACGGCGTGCCCGCTGCGCCCTTGCCGCAACTGCCAGCCGTCCGGCTCGAACTCCGCGCGCACATTCGCGGCAGTCAGGGCTACTGCTGCCGTGTCCTTGCCGCCGGTCCCGGTCACCGCTGGGCCTCGGCGTCGCGGATGCGCTGGCGTAACGCCAGCGGGGTCGTTCCGGCCACGACGAGGGGCGGGCTGGAGTGCCTGAGGCTGGCGTACAGTCGGTCGGCCACGCCTTCCCAGCAGTGCCAGCGGGAGAACTCGCGGGCCACGTCGTCAAGCGTCGGCAGCGCGGGGCCGAACATGGCGGTCATGTCGAGGCGGTCCCGGGCCGGCGGCTTGACGGCGTCCAGGGCACGCAGCGCGGTTGCCGTGATCTGGGCTGGCGGGGTCCCAGGCGGGTACCAGAAACGCAGCTCCGCATAGCCGTCCTCGTCGATCCAGAACTCGGCCCCACGCAGGTGGGCCGGGCTGAGGGTCGCGGTTAAGTCGAGGCCGACGCGGTGATCGGTGAGGCGCGCAGTCAGGCCACGCTCGGTCAGCCCGGCAGCGATCGCGCGCATGTGCTCCGGGCCGCACTGGGCGATCGCGGCTGCGTCGGCGCCGCTGGTCTCGATCCTGGGCATGTGTCCTCCTGATTGCTGATCGGCGCCGGCAAGCTCCGGCCGGGCGGGTCTGGTCATGCGCGGATGGCTAGCACGCGGGCGATCGCGTCAGCCGCGCCTCCCGTATTGGCCACCCCGGTTATCCGCTCGGCCCACGAGCACCAGAACGACCCGCCGTCAGCGAGGATCACCTCGGTGAGCTGCGCCGCTTGCGGGTTACGGATCGTTAAGAACGGGAGCCTGTCGTCCGGGGTCGTGAGGCGGGTATCGAAGCCGCGTGCGCCAAGCTCGGCGGCGAGCTTCTCCAACGATGTGACATCTGCTTCATGTGATGTTTCTGCAGCCATTGCTCAACTGTGCCGACGTGCGGTTACGGTAGAAAAGAGGGCATGGTGGGAGCACCGGGGGCGCAATCCGGAGCCGTGGGGACGCGAGGTGGGTGCAATGCCGGCGGGAGACTGGGCGGAGCCCGGCGCACGGCTTGGTGCCGAGCGCCGCAGGCGGGGCTTAACCAAGCCGGAGCTGGCGCGGAGGCTGGTCCCGCATGTAACCGAGCAGTGTCCCGGCCTGGACACGCTCATCTCCTACTTAAAGCGCTGGGAGGCCGGCCGGTCAGGTATCAGCGAGCGCTACCGGTTCGCCTGCGCCAAGGCGCTCGACATGGACGAGGCCGAGCTGTTCGGCCAGGAGAGGGTGGCTGAGCCCGCGCCGCCGGGTGCGCTGACATGGGTAGAGAGCCTGGCATCGCCGCCGGGTAGCTTGGATGAACTGGGCACCATCGGCGATTGGGACGACATGGAACTGAGCTAGCCGCGGTCAGGCCTGGCCGGCTCTGGATCTTGTCCAGTCCTGCGCCGGCGACATCGGCTCGGCGCCCGCGTCCCGCTCGGGCGTCGCTGGGTGAGAACATCCCGCCGCCAGGCGTGCGGCAGTGGCCGCCTGGGTTTGGTTAGTGCGTCAGCAGGTGCACGACCAGGGTGATAACGCCGATGCCGAGGATGAGCTTGAGTGCGAGGATCGCGCCGCTGGCAGCGATGGTGATCAGCCAGCCTCGCCGGGTCCTGGGCCGCCGGATGTGCTTGAGGGCCGGCCAGCGCCTGGTGGTCCGCTCGGTCACAACGCGCCTCCGTATGGTGCGGGATGGTGGGGCGGCGTGCTCTTGGCGCACGCCCGTGTCCTGGCTTGCGGCGGGGGCGGCAGGCGGTCCGCCGCCCCGGGCCGTACGGGTCACTGGCCGGTCGGCGCGTTCCAGTCGAGGAGCTGGACGATGACGCCATTGGGGTCGGTGACCTGGAACGCGCGCTCGCCCCAGGGCTCCTCACGCAGCGGCATGGTGATGTCCACGCCCTCCCCCCGCAGCCGGGCCAGTTCACCCTCGAGGTCCTCGACGACGAACGCCAGGATCAAGCCGGCCGCGTGGGTGTCGCGCTGGTCCTCGGGCAGCAAGGGCAGGCCGCGGCGCAGGAAGACGACGTTCATCCCGGCGTCCTGGCGTGCCAGGGAGGCGAAGCCGTCGGCGGCCATCTCCTGCCGGAAGCCGAAGTGGCTGGTCAGGAAGGCCGCGGAGGCGGGCACGTCGGCGACGTTGAGGGATACGGCGGATGCGGTGATCTGCACGGGCAAGCTCCTCGGGTGGGCGAGCAGAACGGCAATCAATAATGTACATTGTACATTGTACTACGTATAACACAAGCGCGCGGGAGGATGTTCCCATGCCTGCCGAACACAGCAGCGCCGGCGACCCGGCCCGCACCCTGGAGTTGCTCTGGCGCGAGCCCGGTCCCGCGGACTCCCGGCGCGGACCGCGCCAGGGCCTGAGCGCCGAGCGGGTCGCCGCGGCCGCGATCGCCCTGGCGGACAGCGACGGCCTGGGCTCCGTCACGATGCGCGCGGTCGCCCACGCCCTGGGCGTGGTGCCGATGTCGCTGTATACCTACGTGCCCGGCAAGGCCGAACTACTCGACCTGATGCTCGACACGGTCTACCGCCAGATGCCCCGCGGCGATCTGTCCGGCCTGCCGTGGCGCGAGCGCCTGGCCGCCGTCGCCCAAGAAAACCGGGACCTGTTCACCCTGCACCCCTGGATCGCCGGGATCTCCACCAGCCGGCCCCCGCTCGGCCCCGGGCTCATGGCCAAATACGAGCACGAGCTTCAGGCGTTCGAGGGCCTCGGGCTCGACGACGTCGAGATGGACGCCGCCCTGACCTTCCTGCTCGGCTTCGTCCAGGCCGCCGCACGCTCGGCCGCCGAGGCGGCCGCCGCCCGGCAAGACAGCGCAATGAGCGAGGAGCAGTGGTGGGCCGCCAACGCCCCCCTGCTCGCCCGGGTCTTCGACGAGACGAAGTACCCCACGGCCGCCCGCGTGGGCGCCGCCGCAGGCGCCGCCCACGGCGCAGCCTATGACCCCGACCACGCCTACACCTTCGGCCTGCAGCGCGTCCTCGACGGCCTCGGCGCCCTCATCGACACCAGCGGGCCGGCGTCCGCCCAGTGCCCCGTCGGCTGACCCAGGTTGGCGGGGCGTCCGTTTCTAGTGTCCGAGGCGCCTAGGGCGACGGTTCTCTTGGCAACGGCTACGCCGTCGGGGCGGGCGGACGCCTAGCACGATGGCCGCGTCGCTCCAACGGCCGTAACTATCCCGACCTCCGTGCTAGGGCGTCCGTGCGGTGAACCGCAGGCGTAACCGTTGCGGCCGGAACCACCCGTCAACGCGTCTCGGGCACTACGGGCGGACGTGTCACCTGCCCATGCCAGCCGGCGGTTCACTGTGCGGATGCCCACTAGACTCGGCTGACGTGACCGGAGAAGACCAGGCCCAGCTTCCGCCGCAGTATGCGCCAGGCGACGTGGAGCCGCGCCTCTACGACCGCTGGGAGTCCAGCGGGCTGTTCACGGCGGACGCGAAGGCGAGCAAGCCGCCGTTCTGCATTGTCATTCCGCCGCCTAATGTGACTGGTTCGCTGCATATCGGCCACGCGCTCGATCACACGCTGATCGACGCGCTTGTGCGGCGGCGGCGGATGCAGGGCTATAACGCGCTCTGGCTGCCGGGTATGGACCATGCGGGCATCGCGACCCAGAACGTGGTGGAGCGCGAACTCGCCAACGAGGGCCTGAGCCGGCACGACCTCGGCCGTGAGAAGTTCGTGGAACGGGTCTGGCAGTGGAAGGCCGAGTCTGGCGGCAAGATCCTCGGCCAGATGCGCCGGCTCGGCGACAGCGTGGACTGGTCCCGCGAGCGCTTCACGATGGACGAGGGCCTGTCCCGCGCGGTGCAGACGATCTTCAAGCGGCTCTTCGACGACGGTCTCATCTACCGCGCCGAGCGGATCATCAACTGGTGCCCGCGCTGCCTCACGGCGCTCTCCGACATCGAGGTCGACCACAGCGACGAGGACGGCGAACTCGTCTCCATCCGCTACGGGGAGGCCGAGGATTCCATCGTGGTCGCCACGACCCGGGCGGAAACGATGCTCGGCGACACCGCGGTGGCCGTCCATCCCGACGACCCGAGGTACAGCCACCTGGTCGGCCGGGAGATCGAACTGCCGCTGTCGGGCCGCCGCATCCCGGTGGTGGCTGATCCGCACGTCGACCCGCAGTTCGGCACCGGGGCGGTCAAGGTGACCCCGGCACACGACCCGGACGACTTCGAGATCGGCCGCCGGCACGGCCTGCCCAGCCGCACCATCCTGAACGAGCGTGGCGTCATCACCGCCAAGGGCCCGTTCGAGGGCCTGGACCGGTTCGAGGCGCGGCCAGCGGTCGTGGCGGCCTTGCGCGAGCAGGGCCGCATCGTCGCGGAGGTCCGCCCCTACGTGCACGCGGTCGGGCACTGCATGCGGTGCGGCACGGTGGTGGAGCCCCGGCTGTCGCTGCAGTGGTTCGTCAAGGTCGGCCCGCTGGCCAAGGTGGCCGGCGACGCGGTCCGTGACGGCCGGGTCCGCATCCACCCGACGGACATGGCCGCCCGCTACTTCGACTGGGTCGACGACATGCACGACTGGTGCATCAGCCGCCAGCTCTGGTGGGGGCACCGAATCCCGGTCTGGTACGGGCCCGACGGCCAGGTCAGCTCCGTCGGTCCGGGGGAGGATCCGCCGGGGGAGGGCTGGTACCAGGACCCTGACGTGCTCGACACCTGGTTCTCCTCGGCGCTGTGGCCCTTCTCCACGCTCGGCTGGCCAGACGACACCGATGACCTGCGTGTCTTCTATCCGACCAGCGTCCTGGTCACCGGGTACGACATCTTGTTCTTCTGGGTGGCCAGGATGATGATGTTCGGCCTGTACGCGATGGCCGACCGTGGTCCCATTGACGCCGTCCCGTTCCGCGTCGTCGCCCTGCACGGCCTGGTGCGTGACGCTCACGGCAAGAAGATGTCCAAGTCCCGTGGCAACACCGTGGACCCGCTGGACTGGATCGACCGGTTCGGCGCCGATGCCACCCGGTTCACCCTGGCCCGCGGCGCCAGCCCGGGCAGCGACGTGGCGATCAGCGAGGAATGGGTCACCGGGGCCAGGAACTTCTGCAACAAGCTCTGGAACGCGACCCGGTTCGCGTTGCTGAACGGGGCCCGCGTGCCCGCCGCCCGGCCGCCGCGCGAGGCGCTGTCCGTGGCCGACCGGTGGATCCTGTCCCGGCTCGCCGCGGTCACCGCCGATGCCGACGCGCTGTTCGAGCAGTTCGAGTTCGCCAAGTTGTGCGAGGCGCTGTACCACTTCGCCTGGGACGAGGTCTGTGACTGGTACCTGGAGCTGGCCAAGCTGCCGCTGTCCAGTGGTGATAGCGCCGCTGCCCGCACGACCCGCGATGTGCTGGGCTATGTGCTCGACCGGCTGCTGAAGTTGCTCCACCCGGTGATCCCGTTCGTCACCGAGGAGCTCTGGGTGGCGCTGACCGGCGGGGATTCAATCATGATCGCGCCCTGGCCGGGCAGCTTGGCGGGGGGCTCCGGGGAGTCGTCCCCCCGGGCCAGCACAGCCAGCACCGGGGACGCGGCTGGGCCGGCCTATCATGACCGGGCGGCCGAGGCCGAGATCTCCTCGCTCGTGGCGCTGGTCACCGAGGTCCGCCGGTTCCGTTCTGATCAAGGCCTGCGCCCCGGCCAGCCGGTGCCCGCAGTGCTGTCCGGGATCGCCGGCACGCCACTGGCCGCCCACGAGCCGAGCATCCGCACGCTGCTCCGGCTGACCCCGCCCGGCGCCGCGTTCGAGGCCACCGCGTCCATCCAGGCCGAAGGGGTCACCGTCGAACTGGGCACCGCGGCGGCGATCGACGTCGCCGCCGAGCGCCGCAGGATGGAGAAGGATCTCGCGGCGGCCCGCAAAGAATACGATCAAGCCGAACGCAAGCTCGGCAACGAATCGTTCCTGGCCAAGGCGCCTGCCGATGTGGTGACCAAGACCAGGGACCGGCTCGATGCCGCCCGCGCTGACATGGCCCGGATTTCCGGGCGCCTGGCCGCCTTGCCCGCGCCGCCTGCCCCAGAGCAGGCCGATCCGGCGCAGGCCGATCCGGCGCAGGCCGATCCGGCCCGGGCCGGATCGCAGCGGGAGGACGGTTGACCGCCGAGCAGCGGCTGCGCGAGGTGGAACAGGAGATCCTCGCGCGCCGCCCCGAGCACGCCATCGAACCGACCCTGGACCGGATCGCGGAGCTGGCCACATTGCTCGGCGACCCGCAGCGGGCCTACCCGGTGATCCATGTCACCGGCACCAACGGCAAGACCTCGACGGCCCGGATGATCGAGGTCTTGCTGCGCACCCGCGGGCTGCGCACCGGGCTGTTCACCAGCCCGCACCTGTCGTCCATCCGGGAGCGGATCGCGGTGGACGGTGAGCCGCTGTCGGCCGAGGCGTTCGTCGCCGCCTATGAGGAGGTGGCGCCGTATCTGGCCGTGGTGGATGAGCGCCAGCCGTCCCGCCTGTCGTTCTTCGAGGTGCTCGCCGGGATGGCCTTCGCGGCCTTCGCCGACGCGCCGGTGGACGTGGCGGTGATCGAGGTCGGCCTCGGCGGCACCTGGGACGCGACCAACATCGCCGACGGCGCGGTCGCGGTGGTGACCCCGGTCGCCATCGACCACATCCAGTACCTCGGCGACACGATCGAGGAGATCGCGGCGGAGAAGGCCGGCATCATCAAGCCGGGCGCGGTGGCCGTCCTCGGGCAACAGCCGGTCGCCGCGGCGGAGGTGCTGCTGCGCCGGGCGGCGGACGTGGGCGCCAGCGTGGCCCGGGAGGGCCTGGAGTTCGGGGTGACCAGCCGGGAACTCGCGGTCGGCGGGCAGCAGTTGGCCATCCACGGCCTGCACGGCGACTATGACGACCTGCTGCTGCCGCTGTTCGGCGAGTATCAGGCGGGCAACGCGGCGTGCGCGCTGGCCGCGGTTGAGGCGTTCGCCGGCGCCGGCGACATGGGCCCGGTCATGGTGAACGGCGAGGCCGTAGCGGGCGCTGAGATGAAGGACGTAAGCCCCGCCTTCAGCACGGACCAGATCGACCCGGGTCTGGTCCAGCAGGCGTTCGCCGCGATGACCTCACCCGGGCGGCTGGAGGTGGTCAGGCGCAGCCCGCTGGTGGTGGTGGACGCCGCGCACAATCCAGCTGGCATGGCGGCCGCCGTGGCGGGCCTGACCGAGGCGTTCACGTTCACCGACATGGTGGGCGTGCTGGCGGTCAGCGTGGACAAGGACGTGGCCGGGATCCTCGATGAGCTGGAGCCGGTGATCTCCGAACTGGTGGTGACCCGGAACTCCTCCAGCCGGTCCATGGACCCCGAAGCTCTCGCCGAACTGGCGGCGGACGTGTTCGGGCCAGAGCGGGTGCGGTCGGCCGAGCGGCTGGACGACGCGCTGGAGATCGCCGTCGGCCTCGCCGACGACGCAGCCGGGCCGGACGGCATGGGCCGGCCCGGGGTGCTCGTCACCGGATCGGTGATCACCGCGGGAGACGCGCGGCAGCTGCTCACCACGCCGACCCGGGGGGCTGCGGAGCAGGGATGAGGCGGCTGTGCGGCACCGTGCTGATCATGGAGGCGATCGTGATCGGGCTCGCGATCCCGGTGGCCATCACCATCGGGCACTCATCCCCCCGCGCCGCGGGCATCGCCGGCGGGGTGCTGGCGGTCGCGGCGGTGCTGCTCGCGGCGGTGGCAGGCCGGCCGGGCCTGCGCTGGGCGCTGGTGGCAGGCAGCGTGCTGCAGGTGTGCGTGATCGCGGCGGGCGCGCTGGTGCCCGTGATGTACGCGCTTGGGGCCATCTTCGCCGGGTTCTGGATCCTGGCCATCTGGATGGGCCGGCGCGCCGAATCAACCTGACATCCCGCCGGGCCGGCGGACAGGCCGCGAACGGTATGTTCTACGCTGCGCGGGCGCGCCGGGTCCGGCTCGGCCCGGTCCGTCACCGATAGGATTCTCACGCAGCGGGCTTATCCCTGATCACTGAGTGATGGCCCGCCGTCGCGGCTGGCGAGGAGGAGCATTTCTTGTCTGAACGCACCCTGGTCCTGGTGAAGCCCGACGGCGTGCGGCGCGGGCTGATCGGCGAGGTCCTGTCCCGGATCGAGCGCAAAGGCCTCCGGATCGTGGCGATGGACCTGCGGACTCTCGACCCTGGAACGGCGACGACGCACTACGCGGAACATGACGGGAAACCTTTCTTCGATTCGCTCGTCGACTTCATTACCTCGGGGCCACTGGTTGCCCTGGTCGTGGAGGGTCCACGGGCGATCGAGGCGTTCCGCGCCCTGGCCGGCGCCACCGACCCGGTCCGCGCGTCGCCGGGCACCATCCGCGGCGACTACTCGTTGATAGTCCAGTCGAACATCGTGCATGGATCTGACGGCCCGGACTCCGCGGCGCGGGAAATCAAGATCTTCTTTCCTGACCTCGTTTAGGCGGCCCGACACTGGCCGATGAACATATAGGGCCGCGGTCGGTTCTCCGGGGGAGGGTTTGAGCTGCGGTTTTGACACAGATCACCCTGGCATTACCCATTCTGGAAGGTCTCGTTCCTCATGAGCAACGCGTTGGCGTTTCTGGGCCGTGACATGGCGGTCGATCTGGGCACCGCGAACACCCTGGTCTACGTGCGGGGTCGCGGGATCGTGCTCAACGAGCCGTCCGTGGTGGCGCTGAATACCAACAACGGCCAGATAGTCGCCGTGGGGGTCGAGGCTAAACGGATGATCGGCCGGACCCCAGGCAACATCGTGGCGGTCCGCCCGCTGAAGGACGGGGTCATCGCGGACTTCGACGTGACCGAGCGGATGCTCCGCTACTTCATCCAGAAGGTGCACCGGCGCAGGCACCTGGCCAAACCGCGGGTTGTCGTCGCGGTGCCGAGCGGGATCACCGGGGTGGAGCAGAGCGCGGTCAAGGAGGCCGGCCATCAGGCCGGCGCGCGGCGGGTGTACATCATCGAGGAACCCATGGCCGCGGCGATCGGGGCCGGCCTGCCGGTCAACGAGCCGACCGGGAACATGGTGGTGGACATCGGCGGCGGCACCACCGAGGTGGCGGTGATCTCGCTGGGCGGCATCGTGACGTCCCAGTCGATCCGCATCGGCGGGGACGAGATGGACCAGGCGATCATCACCTTCGGCAAGAAGGAGTACTCGCTCATGCTGGGCGAGCGGACCGCCGAGGAGATCAAGATGGCCCTCGGCTCCGCGTTCCCCTCGGCGGACGAGCCGCACGCCGAGATCCGCGGCCGGGACCTGGTGAGCGGCCTGCCGAAGACCATCGTGATCTCTGCCGAGGAGATCCGCCGGGCCATCGAGGAGCCGCTCGTCCTCATCGTGGACGCGGTCAAGACGACGCTGGACAAGTGCCCGCCCGAGCTGGCCGGTGACGTCATGGACCGGGGAATCGTGCTGACCGGCGGCGGTGCGCTGCTGCGCAACCTGGACGAGCGGATCCGCGAGGAGACCGGCATGCCGGTGCACGTGGCCGACAACCCCCTCGATTCCGTGGCGCTCGGCACGGGCAAATGCGTGGAGGATTTCGACACGCTGCGCCAGGTGCTGGTGCCGGAATCCAGGCGCTGACCGCCGGAGGGCGTCAGCCGCCACGGCGGCAGGGATGAGGAGATCCGGTGCACGACACCCGGCGAACCCGGCTCGTTCTGGCCGTCCTCCTGGCGGCCGCTCTGGCGTTGATCACGGTCGATTACCGGGGCGGCCCGGCGTCGCCGCTGAGCGGCCTGAACTCCTTCGGCGGCTCGGTCCTCGGGTCCGCCGAGGGCTCGGTCAGCCTGCTGACCTCGCCGGTCAGACGGATCGCCGACGCCATCACCGGAGGGTCCGGATCGCAGGCCAAGATCGCCTCGCTACAGCGCCAGCTGGCCCAGCTACGGGCGGAACTCAGCCAGCAGCAGCTGAGCCGGGCGCAGGCGGCCCAGCTGAGCGGGCTGCTGCAGCTGGCGGGGCGCGGCGGGTACCGGATCGTGGCCGCGAACGTGATCGCGGCCGGGCCGGCCTACGCTGACACGATCACGATCGACGCCGGCCGCAAGGACGGCATCAAGCCGGACGAGACCGTGCTGAACGGCGCGGGGCTGGTCGGCACGGTCACCGCGGTGGGTCCGCGGACCGCGACCGTCCTGCTGACCACGGACGCGAGCGCGACCGTCGGCGTGCGGCTCGCGGGCACCGGGCTGATCGGCGCGGTGACCGGTACCGGCAAGAGCCTGTCCAGCGCCGGACTGCTGCGCTTGCAGGTGTTCAGCAGCAATGCCGTGCTCCGGCCCGGGGAGCAGCTGGTCACCTTCGGCTCCGTCGGCGGCAGCCCGTACGTGCCGGGGGTCCCGGTCGGCGTGATCACCAAGGTGGTAGGCAGCACGAGCTCGCTGATGCGGCTGGCCCTGGTCCGGCCCTTCGCGAGCATGGCGACCCTCGGGGTGGTGGGCGTCGTCGTGGTCCCGCCCCGGACCAACCCGCGGGACTCGGTGCTGCCGCCCAAGCCCAGCCCGACGCCGGCCGCCACTGCGAGGCCGAAGCCGACTTCCGGCGCGACGGTCAGCGCCGGCGCTTCGTCGGCGCCGACCCAGTCAGTGCCGACTCAGGCCGGGCCGACCCAGGCCACGCCGGGATCGGGGGGCTGAGGTGCGCCGTGCCGCGCTGCTGGCCGCCGCATCGCTGGCCGCGATCCTGATCCAGCTGACCTTGCTCAACCGCCTGCCGCTGCCCGGTGGCGCGGCGCCGGATCTCGTGCTGGTCCTGGTGGTCGCGGTCGCGCTGACCGGGGGCCCGATGGACGGCATGCTGACCGGCTTCTTCGCGGGGCTGGCGCTCGATGTCGCGCCGCCCGCCAGTCACCTGGTGGGCCAGTACGCGCTGGTGTTCTGCGTGGCCGGGTATGCCGCGGGTCGGCTCAGCAACGCCCTCAGCCGGGCCAGCTGGCTGCCGCTCGGGGCGGTGGCCCTGTGCGCGGCGGGCGGCGAGGCGCTGTATGCGGCGGTCGGGATGCTGTTCGGTGATCCGGGCGTCACATGGTCCGCGGTGCGCCATGTGCTCCCCGTCTCGGTCGGCTACGACCTTCTGGTGTGCCCGTTCGTCCTGCGGGCGACCGTGGCGGCCCGTGCTTGGACAACCCATGGCTGGTCCGCCGACGGTCTCGGGGCGGGCCGCGGTGCGCTGGCCGGCTCGTCCGGGGCGGCCACGGCGGGAGTGGCCGCGGCCGGAGCCGGCCGGGCCGTACGGGACACCGGAACGGGGCGCAGCCCGCGGCTGAGGGTGGCCACAGGCCGGCCTGGCGATGGCTGGATCGGCGGCGCAAGCCAGCGGGCCGGCCGGGCTGCGGCCCAGGTGCTCGCCACCCGGCCGACCCACCTGCGGCTGCGCGGCGGGCAGGCCGGCTCCGCCGCCGGCGGCGGGGCCAGCAAGACGCTCCCGGCCCGGCCGGTGCACTTGCACTTCGGCCATGGCGGCGGGTCGGCGCGCAGCGGCCCCAGCAGCGGGCAGGGGGCCAAAGTCCGCTCGGCCCCTCCGGTGCACCTGCGGTTTGGGGGCGGCACCCGCCGCCGGGACGGTGCGGTGGGCGGCTCGGTGCTCGGCCGCCTCGGGTCCGGGCCGAAGATGCTGCGCGGCCGGGCACCCAGGGGCCGCGCGCTGCGCCGCGGAATGCCCGGAGGCAGCGCGCTGCGCGGCGGAATGCCCGGCCCCGGGGCGCTCGGTTCCAGGGCACCAGGTTCCAAAAAAGCACGGGGTTCCAGGGCACTGGGTTCCAAAGCACGGGGTTCCACGGCACTGGGTTCCACGGCCCTGGGTTCCCAAGCACGGGGCGGCCGGCGGCCCAGGGGCAGTGCGCTGCGCGGCGGCGGCCCCGGTGGTAGCGCGGTGAGTCGTGGCGGAGGATCGTTCGGGAACGGGTTGCGTTCGGGATCCGGGAAAGGCGCGGAACCTCACTTCCGGCGTCAGTCACGCCGCGGCGCCGGGACCGGCGGCCGGGCCCGGCGCGGGCTGGCCGACGGTGGCTGGCTGCGGCGGGGCCGGCGCCGGGCCAGGTTCGGCCGCCGTTCGACCGTGTGGCGGATCGGAAGCAAGCGGACGGGAGGCCGGTCATGATCCCGGCGTCGCGGCGGCGCCTGGTGGTGCTGTACGTGGTGGTGGCGGCGCTGCTCATCTCGCTCGGCGGGCGGCTGTGGTACCTGCAGGTGATGACCGGCCGGTCATACGTCAGCCTGGCGGCGCAGGACCAGGCCCGGTATGTCATCGTGCCCTCGGTCCGCGGGGAGATCGTCGACGACGTCGGCCAGCCCCTGGTGGACAACCGCACGGCGCTGGTCGTCTCGGTGGCCAGGACGACACTGTCGGCGCAGGCCGATGGGGGCGCCGCTGTGCTGCACCGGCTCGCCACCCTGCTCGGCATGCCCTACCAGCTGCTGTCGGAAAAGATCCGGCTGTGCACCGCCGGGGTGTCCCAGCCCTGCTGGAGCGGGTCGCCGTACCAGCCGATCCCGGTCGACCAGCACGTCTCCGACACGGTCGCCCTGCACATCATGGAGGACCACAGCCAGTTTCCCGGGGTCACCGCGGAGGTGCAGCCGGTGGTCAGCTACCCCGCGCCCACCGGGGCCGAGGCGGCGCAGATGCTCGGTTACCTGCAGCCCATCACGCCCGGGGAGGTCAAGCAGCGGCACCTGCCCGTGACCGGCTTCTCCGGGGTGGATCTCGTCGGGCAATCGGGCCTGGAGGCGCAGTACGACCGGCAGTTGCGCGGCACGGCAGGCACGCAGGTGCTGTCGGTCAACGCGGCAGGCCAAGTGACCGGCACCATCAGGCAGACCCCGGCGAAGGCCGGTGACAACCTGGTCACCAGCATTAATGCGCAGGTCCAGGCCGACACGGCGAACGCGCTCAGCCAGGCCATCCAGCGGGCGCAGGCGGAAGGCAACGTCGGTGCCACGACCGGCGCCGCAGTGGTGATGACCACCACCGGCCGGGTCGTGGCGATGGCCAGCTACCCGAGCTACAACCCGGGCGTGTGGTCAGGCGGCATCTCCCAGGCGCAGTTCAACGACCTGTTCGGCACCTCCCGTGGTGAGCCCATCCTCAACCGGGCGACCCAGGGTGAGTACGCGCCCGGATCGACGTGGAAGGTCACCTCCACGGCGGCCGCGCTCGCGAACGGGTTCAGCGCGGACGGGCCCTACTCCTGCCCGGGCGCGGTGACCGTGGCCGGGCGCGTCTTCAACAACTGGACCACCCAGAACCTCGGTGAGATGTCCCTGCACCAGGCGCTGGTCATGTCCTGCGACACGGTGTTCTACCAGATCGCCTACCAGATGTGGCTGACCGACAACCAGCATGCGGACCTGGTCGCCAACCCCCATGCGCCGGTGCAGAAGATGCAGCAGATGGAGCTGGCCTGGGGATTTGGCCGCAATACCGGAATTGACCTGCCCGAGGAGTCACCCGGCACAGTGCCGACCCGGCAGTGGCTGTACAACTACTGGGCGCAGTACAAGAAGTTCTGGTGCTCCAACGGCAAGCAGAACGGGTCCTACATCCAGCAGATCGAGTACGACAACTGCCAGTCCGGCTTCGTGTGGGCGCCCGGCCAGGCGGTCAACGCGTCCATCGGCCAGGGGTATGTCACGGTGACCCCGCTGCAGCTGGCGCGGGCGTACGCCGCGCTGGCCAACGGCGGCACCCTGTACAGCCCCCGGATCGGCTCCGCGCTCCTGTCGCCGGCCGGCCGGGTGGTCGCCAAGATCAAGCCGCCGGTCACAGGTCACCTGCCGGTGTCCCGGTCCGCTCTGGCCTACATCAAGGACTCGCTGGTCGCCGTGGTGACCCAGGGCACGGCGGCGGGCGCGTTCGCCGGATTCCCGCTGGGCAAGCTGCCCATCGCGGCCAAGACCGGTACCGCCGAAGTCGTCGGCGGCCAGGCCACGTCGGTGTTCGCCTCGTTCGCCCCGGCCTACGACCCGAAGTACGTGGTGGTGGTCATGGTCCCCAAGTCGGGTGAGGGCGCCGACGTGTCCGCGCCCGCCGCGCGGCAGATCTGGGACGGCATCTACGGCCTGGAGGGCCACAAGGCGGCGTTCCCGGGCGGCCGGGCGCCCGCCGCGCTGCCGGGCGTCTCCGCCGCAGGCGTGATCACCGCTCCGGCTGGATACGGGGGATCCTCATGAGTTCCTGGCGAGGCCCGGGGCTAGGCCGGGGCGGCTCTGTTTACGGCCGGGCTTACGGCAGGCTCGAGCCGGTGCGCCAGTCCAGGCCGGGCTACGGCGGCCTACGTCCCGGCGGCCTGCGTCCCGGCGGCCTGCGTCCCGGCGGCCTGATGCGCCCCACGACCCTCTGGCAGCGCGCCGTGGCCAGACAGTCCCTGCTGCGCCGCTTCGACTGGCTGCTGACGGCCGCGGTGCTCGGGCTCAGCCTGGTCGGCGTGCTGCTGGTCTGGTCAGCCACCGAGCACGGGCTGGGGCAGGCGGGGGCCGATCCCCAGACGTACCTGAAGAAGCAACTGCTCAACATCATGATCGGCCTGATCCTGATGGCGGCCGTGAGCACGCTCGACTACCGGACGCTGCGCACCTACGCGCCGGTCGCGTACGCCATGACCAGCCTCGGGCTGCTGGTGGTGCTCAGCCCGGTGGGTAGCACCGTCAACGGGGCGCATTCCTGGATCGCGCTGCCCGGCGGCTTCCAGACGGAGCCGTCGGAGTTCGCCAAGGTCACCCTGATCCTGATGACGGCCGTGATCCTGTCCGAACTCCGCGACGGGGACCGGCGCCCGCGCCCGCGGGATCTGGTGGCGGCGCTGGCCTGCGGGGCGCTGCCGCTGGCCCTCGTGATCGCCGAGCCCGACCTCGGAGTCTCGATCCTGATGGCGGTGATGCTGGCCGGCGTGATCGCGCTGTCCGGGATCCGGCTGCGCTGGCTGGCCGGGCTGGGCGCCGTCATCGGCCTGGCCGGCCTGGTGACGTGGAGCATGCACCTGCTCAAGCCCTACCAGGTGCAGCGCCTCACCGCGTTCGTCAACCCGTCGGCCGACCCGACGGGAACCGGGTACAGCGCCGCGCAGGCGAAGATCGCGATCGGCTCCGGCGGAATGTTCGGCCAGGGACTGTTCCATGGCTCGCTGGTCGCCGGCAACTTCGTGCCCGAGCAGCACACCGACTTCATATTCGCGGTGGCCGGAGAGGAACTGGGCTTCGTCGGCACGATCACGATCGTCGGCCTGATCGCCGTGCTGCTGGTTCGCTCGCTGCGCATCGCGGTCCGCGCCGACGACCAGTTCGGCCTGCTGGTGGCCTCCGGCATCGCGATCTGGTTCGCTGTCCAGGCCTTCGTCAACATCGGGATGACGATCGGGATCACGCCGGTCACCGGGCTGCCGCTGCCGTTCGTGTCCTACGGCGGCTCCGCCATGTTCGCCGACATGATCGCCATCGGCATGCTCCAGGCCATCCACCGCCGCCATTCAGTTTTCGACTGACCCGGCGTCTTTCGACTGACCAGCGCCCGCCGACGTACCGCCCCGCCGCCTCCTCGCCCGCCCGCTTCCCCGACCGCAACGACACCGATTCCGCACCGGGGTCGTCCTGACGACACCGATTCCGCACCGGGCTCGTTGCCGGGCAGCGCGCGGCCGTGACAATCGTTCGGCTGACGCCGGCGGCCCGGTCAATGGCGGGCCGGTAGGCTGTGGGAATGCCCGTGGAATCGGTGTACTCCCGGCTGGAGCCGCTGCTCCCCCTGGTGCGCAAGCCGATCCAGTATGTGGGCGGCGAACTGAACTCGGTCGTCAGCGACTGGGACGCCGCGGAGGTCCGCTGGGCGCTCATGTATCCCGATGCCTATGAGATCGGCCTGGCCAACCAGGGCATCCAGATCCTCTACGAGATCCTGAACGAATCCGATGGCGTGCTCGCGGAGCGCACCTACAGCGTCTGGCCAGATCTCGAAGCGCTGATGCGGGAGCACCGGATTCCCCAGTTCACGGTCGATGCGCACCGGCCGGTACGGGCGTTCGACGTGCTCGGCGTGAGCTTCGCGACGGAACTGGGCTACACGAACCTGCTCACCGCGCTCGACCTGGCCGGGATACCGCTGGCGGCCGCGGACCGGGCCGCGGGCGACCCGATCGTGCTGGCGGGCGGGCACGCCGCGTTCAACCCCGAGCCCATCGCCGAGTTCCTCGACGGCGCCGTGCTCGGCGACGGCGAGCAGGCGGCGCTGGCGATCTCGGCGCTGATCAGGGAGTGGAAGCGGGCCGGGCGCCCGGAAGGCCGGGACGGCCTGCTGGCGGCGCTGGCGGCCGAGGGAGGTGTCTACGTCCCGCGCTTCTACGACGTGGACTACCTGCCGGACGGCCGGATCCAGCGGGTCGCGCCGAACCGCCCGGACGCCCCGTACAGCATTGCCAAGCACACCGTTATGGATCTGGACGCCTGGCAGTACCCGAGCAAGCCCATCGTGCCGGTGGCGGAGTCGGTGCACGAGCGGTTCAGCGTGGAGATCTTCCGCGGCTGCACCAGGGGCTGCCGGTTCTGCCAGGCCGGGATGATCACCCGGCCGGTCCGCGAGCGCAGCATCACCACGATCGGCGACATGGTCGAGCGTGGGCTGGCCGCGAGCGGGCTCGACGAGGTCGGCCTGCTCTCACTGTCCAGCGCCGACCACAGTGAGATCAACGAGATCGCCACCGGCCTGGCCGACCGGTACGAGGGCACGAACGTCGGGCTGTCCCTGCCCTCGACGAGGGTGGATGCGTTCAACGTGACGCTCGCCGACGAACTGAGCAGGAACGGGCGGCGGTCCGGGCTGACCTTCGCCCCGGAGGGCGGGTCGGAGCGGATCCGCAAGGTGATCAACAAGATGGTCACCGAGGAGGACCTGATCCGGACCGTCACCACCGCCTACGCCAGCGGCTGGCGGCAGGTGAAGCTGTATTTCATGTGCGGCCTGCCCACCGAGACCGACGAGGACGTGCTCGCCGTGGCCAGGCTGGCCCGCGAAGTGATCAAGGCTGGGCGGCAGGCGTCCGGGCGGCGTGACATCCGGTGCACGGTGTCCATCGGCGCCTTCGTGCCCAAGCCGCACACGCCGTTCCAGTGGGCGGCCCAGTGCGACCGCCAGACCGTGGATGACCGGCTGCGCAAGCTGGGCGGCGCGCTGCGCTCCGATCCCGCCTATGGCAAGGCGGTGGGCTACCGCTATCACGACGGCAAGCCGGCCATCATCGAGGGCCTGCTGTCGCGCGGCGACCGCCGGGTCGCGAAGGTGATCAAGGCGGCATGGGCGGACGGGGCGCGGTTCGACGGGTGGACAGAGCACTTCTCCTTCGACCGCTGGGCGCGCTGCGCGGCGCAGGCCCTGGCCGCCGACGGCGTGGACCTGGACTGGTACACCACCCGCGAACGCGAGTACAGCGAAGTGCTGCCCTGGGATCACCTGGACGCCGGGCTGGACCGCGACTGGCTCTGGCAGGACTGGCAGGACGCCATCGACCCGGCCGGGCCGGCCGAGGTGGATGATTGCCGCTGGACTCCTTGTTATGACTGCGGAGTATGTCCGACCATGGGCACCGAGATCCAGACCGGGCCGACAGGAGCCAGGCTGCTCCCGCTGACCGTGGCAGGCGCACAGTCACCGGCCATGATGGCGCGGGGCACCGCTGCGCCGGCCAACGGGCCGGGCGTCTAGATGGCGCGTCCCGCTCCGCCGCGGCCGGCCGGGCAGGCCGCCCCGCCGCCCGTCGTCCAGCGTCTTCGTGTCCGGTACGCTAAAAGAGGCAGGATGCGTTTCGCCAGTCACAGGGATATCGCGCGGGCCGTTGAACGGGGAGTTCGCAGGGCGGGTTTGCCCATCGCCTACTCGGCCGGATTCACGCCGCACCCGAAGATCTCCTACGCTGGCGCGGCCCCGACGGGGACCGCGAGTGAGGCTGAGTACCTAGAGCTTTCTCTCACGGAAGCGTGCGCCGTGGGCGACGTGCGGGACGGGCTCGACGCGGCCCTGCCGGACGGGATTGATGTGATCGACGTGACCGAGGAAGCCGGGTCTCTGGGCGCCAACGCGGCGGAGGCGTCCCAGTGGGAGGTCGTGCTCCCCGGAGTCGGGCCGGAGCAGGCAGCCATGGCGGTCGAGGCATTTCTCGCCACCGACACTCTGGAAGTGGAGCGCCTGACCAGCAAGGGACTCAGGCGCATGGACGCCCGCGCCGCGGTGGTCACCATGGAGACAGACCGGCGTGCCGTGGACGAGCGGAACGCCGGGTATGCGATACTTCGAATGGTTGTTCGGCACATGACACCTGCCGTACGACCCGACGACATCCTGGCCGCACTTCGCCGCGTGGCTGCTCTTGCGCCGTCGTCACCACCGCTGGTGACCAGGCTGGCGCAGGGGCCACTCGCCGTAATGGCTGCCTCGGCAGCCGAGGCGCATGTGCAAGGCCTGGCACAGGGACAGATAGAGACAACGCGCCCGGGAGCGCTGACCGTCCACGAGACGGGCACCCTCCCAGCGAGCGCGTACGACCAGCTCCTGCGCGGAGCGGCGGGTTCTTTGCGAACCCACGCGCCCGGGAGCCTGACGGGAGAATACCCGGATGCTCGAAACCGAGCTGAACGACAGTGAGAACAGCAGTGATGGGCACGGAAGCGCAGATCCTGCTGGCGTAAGAGCTGCGCCGGCGGTCAGCGGGCCTCAGGCGGGCCAGGGGACCGATGCTGGGGCCCAGCAGCCTGCGGCGGCCACGGCCCCGCCCGCGAGTCCTGAGGGCGGCGCGGGGGGCCGCAAGACGACGGGCCGTACCCGCCGCGCCGTCACCCGGGCGGCAGGTCCGCCGGCTGCTGAGCCCGCATCGGCGGTGGCGGCGACCGCGGCAGGCACGTCGGCCGCTGAGCCCGCCCCAGCGGTGGCGGCGACCGCGGCAGGTACGTCGGCCGCCGGGTCCGCCCCGGCCGGGTCGGCCGCCGCGTCGGCCCAGGTACCTGACACGGCGGCCAGCGGAGCGCCGGCTACGGCGTCGGCTGGCCGGGCCCCGGCTGGGTCGAGAGGCCGGGCCCCGGCTGGGTCGAGAGGCCGGGCCGCGGCTGGGTCGAGAGGCCGGGCCGCGGCTGGGTCGAGAGGCCGGGCCGCGGCGGTTCCGCCCGTAGCGGTTCCGCCTGCCCCGGCGCAATCCGCCGCGGCGCCGGCGGCCGCGGCTGCACCCGCGGCGGTTCCGCCCGCGACCTTCCAGCCTCCGCCGGTTATCTTCCAGCCGCCCGCGGCCGGTGAGCCCGCGGACGGCGGCGACCGGCAACGCGACGACGCCGGGGGGGCCAGGGGCGCCGAGCCGGACGGGCAAGCCCGTGACCGGGGCGGGTCATCGCGGCGCAGGACCACCCGCACCAAAGCTGCGGCCGCGGACCACGATGGTGCCGAAGAGCAGGCAGCGCAGGCCGGCGAGGTATCAGCTGACCGTCGCGCCGGTGCCGGCTCGAGCTCGGCTGCGGCCGATGACCAGGAAGCCGAAACGGATGCGGCCGGGCGCCGTCGGCGGCGCCGGGGGAGCCGGTCGAGGACTCGCGGCGACGGCGAGGCGCCCGGCGCCGAGGACGCCGCGTCAGCGGACCACGACGCTGCGGCCACCGAGAACGCTCAGGCCCGCGGCGGCAGGCGGAGGTCGGCCGACGCGGAGGCCCAGTCCGCCGACGGCGGACCGGCCGGTGACGCTGAGCAGGGCGGCGATGGCCAGGAGGGTGATGAGGGACCGGGCGGCACCAGGCGCCGCAGGCGCAAGCGGCGTCGCGGCTCACTGGCCGAGGGTGACCAGCCGACCCCAGACGACCCGCCCAACACCGTGGTGCACGTGCGGCCACCCCGTCAGCACGGGCCGGACGATTCCGGGCCCTCCAGCGATGTCCAGTCGGTCCGTGGCTCAACCCGGCTGGAGGCGAAGCGGCAGCGTCGCCGGGAAGGCCGCGAATCCGGGCGGCGGCGTCCGCCGGTCATTACCGAGTCCGAGTTCCTCGCCCGGCGTGAAGCCGTGGACCGGGTCATGGTCGTCCGCCAGCGAGGCGAGCGGACGCAGATCGCGGTGCTCGAGGACGGCGTTCTCGTCGAGCACTACGTGGACAAGTCAAGTCACCAGTCGTTCGTCGGCAACGTCTATCTCGGCAAGGTGCAAAACGTCCTGCCATCCATGGAGGCCGCCTTCGTCGACATCGGCAAGGGGCGCAATGCCGTTCTGTATGCCGGTGAGGTTAATTTCGATGCCAGTGGCCTGGAGGGTGAGTCCAAGCGGATCGAATCCGCGCTCAAGTCCGGCCAGTCGGTGCTCGTCCAGGTCACCAAGGACCCGGTCGGGCACAAGGGGGCGCGGCTGACCAGCCAGGTCAGCCTGCCCGGCCGCTATCTGGTCTATGTGCCGGGCGCCTCCATGATGGGCATCAGCCGCAAGCTGCCCGACAAGGAGCGGACCCGGCTGAAGCAGATCCTCAAGCAGGTGATGCCCGAGGGCGCGGGCGTGATCGTGCGTACCGCGGCGGAAGGTGCCGCGGAGGAGGAACTGGCCCACGACGTGGCCCGGTTGTCGGCCCAGTGGGAGAGCATCGAGCGCAAGGCGAAGACGGCGAGCGCTCCCGAGCTCCTCTACAGCGAGCCTGACCTGACCATCCGCGTGGTCAGGGACATCTTCAACGAGGACTTCAGCAAGCTGGTCGTGGCCGGCGACGAAGGCTGGGACCTGGTCGATGAGTACGTCCGCTACGTGGCCCCGCACCTGGCCGACCGGCTGGTTCGCTGGGACGACGAGGACGAGGATGCCTTCGCCCGGTACCGCATCGACGAGCAGCTCGCCAAGGCGCTGGAGCGGAAGGTATGGCTGCCCAGCGGTGGCTCGCTGGTGATCGACAACACCGAGGCGATGACCGTCGTCGACGTCAACACCGGGAAGTTCACCGGCAAGGGCGGAAACCTGGAGGAGACGGTCACCAAGAACAACCTGGAGGCGGCCGAGGAGATGGTCCGCCAGCTCCGGCTGCGCGACATCGGCGGCATCATCGTGATCGACTTCATCGACATGGTCCTGGAGAGCAACAGGGATCTGGTGCTGCGGCGGCTGCTCGAATGCCTCGCGCGGGACCGGACCAAGCACCAGGTCGCGGAGGTCACCTCGCTGGGCTTGGTGCAGATGACCCGCAAGCGGGTCGGCAGCGGGCTGCTTGAAGCGTTCTCCGAGCCCTGCGAGTGCTGCAACGGGCGCGGCCGCATCGTGTCGCTGGAGCTCACCGACCATGCCCAGGAAGGCCAGCGCGGACGCGGCGGCGCCAAGGCGGACAGCCGCCAGCCGAAGGACGGCAGGCAGGCCAGAGGCGGGCGGCACGAGAGGAACGGCAAGGTTGATCAGGGCGATGCCTTGTCGGACCTGGCCGGGTCGGACCTTCGGACCTGGCCGGGTCGGACCTGGCCGGGTCGGGCGTTGCCGGGTCGGGCGTTGCCGGGTCGGACATCGCTGGGTCGGCTACCGCTGGGCAGGCCACCGCTGGGCAGGCCACCGCTGGGTCGGCCACTGCGGCCGGTACAGATGCGCGGGTGTCTGATGCGCCGCCGTCGGATGTGGCTGGGTCCAGCGCGTGGGGGTCTGCTGCGTCGCCGGACTCCGATGCCGAGACGGGCGGTTCCGCCAGGCAGGGCGGCCGCCGTCGGCGGCGGGCTGCGAGCAGAGGGCAGGGGCCCCCAGACCAATCGACCCTGGGGGACTCGGCTCCGGGTCTGTCGGCTCCGGTTCAGCGTGCCCTGGGCGACTCGGCTCCGGGCCAGCCGAGCCTGTCAGCTCCGGTCCAGCCGGCCCTGGGGAACTCAGCGCTCGGCCGGTCGGCGCTTGACCAGTCGGCGACCGTCGCTCCCGACGGTCCGGATCACGTCGCTACG
>WNFD01004998.1_pt1 | contig 22732 bp, 18 predicted proteins | sample 5400491 | NCBI WGS metagenome assembly WNFD01 (sample SAMN13153343, study PRJNA577476) | soil metagenome | isolation source: 120 cm saprolite under Douglas fir tree site 2 hole 2 replicate 2 | place: USA:California | collected 2015-04-18
AGCCCCGACGGACCCTGCTCCACGACGCCGACGAACTCGTGGCCCAGGATCCCGGTGAACGTGTAGTAGCCGCGGGTGAGCTCGATGTCGGTGTTGCAGATTCCCGCGCGCAGCACGCGTACGAGGGCTTCGCCCGGGGGCGGCTCGGGCGTCGCAACGTCGTTCCGCATTCGCAGGCGGCGGTCCTCCAGCCAGAGGGCTCGCATGCCCGGTAATATGTCGCCGCGTCGTTGACAGGGCCTCGGCCTCCATGGTAGTCTCGGCGCGATGACCGACCTGCCGTCCCTTCCCGCCTGGGCCAAGACTCTCCAGCGGCGCATCCGCCAGCGCGGTATCGACTTCTTCATCCTGCACGGGCCGGGTGTGCGCGACCTTCATCCGCTCGGGGCCCGGCGGTTCGGCACGATCGGCGACTGCCTGGCCCAGGTGATCCTGAACGACCGTTCGGCAATCATCACATACGACCGCGGCGCGGGGATCGGGTTCTCCGACCGCGACGTCGAGAACGACTTCAAGACGGTGCTCAAGGCCTACGACAAGCTGGGCGGAACGAACCTGGCCCAGGTGCAGCCGCGGGACCCCGACCGAGCCCTGCAGCTGATCGAGACCTACCTGCGCTACCAGCTCAGCGGGAACCCACGCTTCTCGGCCGCCGTCATCATTGATTATGGAGAGACCGTGGCGCCCGCGGGCGAGCCGGGGCAGCTCCCGGCGGAGGATCGCGGCGCGATCGTCACGCTGCGCCGCTGGGCCAGCGAGCCGCTGTTCCTGCAGCGCACGGTGACGTTCTGCGTGCTCGTGGAAACGACGGCGACGCTCTCGGCCGCCTTGGTGAGCGACGCCCGCACGTTCGAGATCGCCGTTCCCGTGCCGGATGAGCAGGAGCGCTTCGCGTATCTCGCGGGGCGCGGCAGCCGTCCCGAGACGTTTTCGGTGGTGGACGCCCGTCGTGTCGCGATCCTCACCGCGGGCCTCACACGCCTCCACCTCGAGAGCCTGCTCGCCGAAGCCGAGGCAGGCGGCGCCCCGCTCGATCAGGAGGCGCTCACGCGTGAAAAGAAGCGGCTGATCGAAGAGGCGAGCGGGGGCTTGCTGACGTTCATGACGAGCCGGGTGGGCCTCGATGCGGTCGCCGGGCACGAAGGCGCGAAGGCGCTGCTGCGCGAGACGGCGCGGGCGCTGTCGCAGGGACGGCTCGACGTGGTACCGATGGGCTACCTGATCTGCGGGCCGGTGGGCACCGGCAAGAGCTTCATCGTCCAATGCTTCGCGAAAGAGATCGGGATCCCGGTGGTCGAGCTGTTGAACTTTCGCTCCAAGTGGCAGGGGCAGACCGAGGCGAACCTGGAGCGCGTGCTCTCGCTGCTCGACGCCATCGGTCCGGTGGCGGTGGTGGTGGACGAAGCGGACGCCGCGCTGGGAACCCGCGAAACGGGCGGCGCGGACTCCGGGGTTTCCGAGCGGGTGTTCGCGTCGCTCGCCGCCTTCATGGGCGACACGCGCCGCCGAGGCAAGGTGATCTGGTTCCTGATGACCAGCCGGCCCGACCTGGTGCCGGTGGACCTGAAGCGCCAGGGGCGCGCCGAGGAGCACCTGGCGCTGTTTCCGCCCGCCACCGTCGCGGAGCGCGTGAAGGTGTTCGATCTGCTGCGGCAGCGGCTGGGGATCACGCTCGAGCCCCGGGCGTCGATGCCGCGGCGCTGTTTGCGGAGAGCCGCGACGCGCTTTCGGCGGCCGACCTGGAAGCGATCCTGGTGCGCGCGAGCCGGCGCATGGCGTCCGGGGGCCAGCAGGCCTTGAGCGCCGGGCTGTTACGCGAGCTGATCCGGGACTTCCAGCCGCCCTCCTATCCGCTGGAGCTCGAATACCAGCGCCTCATTGCCGCCTTCGAGTGCACCAGCCGCCAGTTGTTGCCTCCCGACCTGGCCGCCGTGCCGCCCGAAGCGATCGGCGCCCGGCTCGCCGAGCTGCGGGCGGCGCTCGGAAAGTCGGCGTGACTCTCTCCTTTTGACCCGGGTCTGAACACGTGACTTTGCTGCTCGCCTTCTTATTCATCACCGACAGTGCGTCGGTGCCGCATGCGTTCATGGTGCCGGTGGGTCGGGCGGAGTCGCTGTCCGTCGAGACCGCGGGTCGTGGCGACCCGGTGGTCCTCATTCCGGGGCTGTTCGGTTCGGCATACGGCTTCCGTAAGGTCGTCCCGCTGCTCGTAGACGCGGGCTACCGGACGATCGTCATCGAGCCGCTGGGGGTCGGGGCGTCCGCCCGGCCCGAGAAGGCGAACTACTCGCTCACCGCCCAAGCCGACCGCATCGCCGCGGTGCTCGACTCGCTGCACGTGCGCAACGCGCTGATCATGGCGCATTCGATCGGCGGCTCCGAGGCGTTCCGACTCGCCTACCGGCGGCCGGATCTGGTGCGGGGACTGTTGTCGATCGAGGGCGGACCCACCGAGAAAGCGATCACCCCGGCGTTCAAACGAGCGCTCCGGTTCGCGCCGTGGATCAAGCTGTTCGGCGGGATGCGGCTCATCCGGCGCAAGATCCGGGGCATGCTGGTGGACTCATCGGGTGACCCGAGCTGGGTCACGGACTCCGCGGTCCTCGGCTACACGGCCGGCGCCGGGCGCGACCTCGACGCCACCCTCAAGGCGTATCTCGCGATGGCGAACTCGCGCGAGCCGGAGCTGCTGGCGCCCCGCCTGCCGCAGATCCGCTGTCCCGTGCGCCTGCTGGTCGGCGGCGCGCGCCACGATGGTGACGTCGGGTCCAAGGAAGTGGACCTGCTGGCGCGCACCCTTCCCGCCTTCGCGCTCGATTCGGTGCCGGCCGCGGGGCACTTCATTCAAGAAGAAGAGCCGGGCGCGGTGTTGGCCGGCGTCGCGCGCCTCAAGGCAAGCGTGACGGCGGCCCACGCCACCGGGTCACAGTGACGGAGGATCGCCCGATGCGCATCGCCTTAGTGGCCGAAGACTATTATCCGCAGCTCGGGGGCGTTCCCGAGCACGTGCACAACCTCGCCCTGCAGCTCAACGGCTGGGGGCACACCGCTCACGTCGTCACGTCCCGCATGGGGGACTACCCGGACGCGGACTTCGTGCGCCGGGTGGGCACGAGCCGCGTGATCTACGCCAACGGGGGCGTGTCACGCGTCACGACGGGGTGGCGGCTGCGGCACCGGCTCGAGGACCTGTTCCGTGCGTGGCGCTACGACATCGTGCACGTGCACGGCGGGCTCGCCCCGACGCTCGGGCTGGCGGCGCCGTTCGCCGCGTGGCGTGCCGGCATCCCGGTGGTGGCCACGTTTCACTCGTGGTTCGCGCGCTCGATGGGCTGCCGCGTGTTCCGGCGGCCGCTCCAGAAGATCCTCGACCGCCACGCGGCGACCATCGCCGTGAGCGAGCCGGTGGTGGATGCCAACGCGCGCTACTTCCGCGCCAATTGGGACGTCATCCCGAACGGCGTAGATACGAGTTTCTTCCGGCCCAACGGCCGGCAACCCACCGACGCCTTCACCGAGCATCCCCGGCTCTTGTTCCTCGGGCGCATCGAGCCGCGCAACGGCCTGGGCACGCTGCTCGACGCGATGCCGCGCATCCTGGCGCGCTATCCCAACGCCGTGCTCACCGTGGCGGGAGACGGGCCGTGGCGCGGCTACTACGAGCGGCGCGCCCAGGAGCTGGGCCCAAGCGTGCGGTTCGCCGGGCAGGTATTCGGCGACCGCCCGGCATACTACGGCTCGGCCGATCTGTACCTCTGCCCCACCACCATCGCATCGTTCGGCGTCACGCTCCTCGAGGCGATGGCGTGCGGCACGCCGATGATCGTCTCAGACAACCCCGGCTTCCGCTCGGTGATCGACGGCGGCGAGGAGGCGGTGATCATCCCGAAGGACGACCCGACGGTGTGGGCAGAGACGACGATCGCGCTGCTGGGCGACCCGGAGCGCCGCGCGGCAATGGGACGCGCCGGGGCCGCGAAGGCGGCCCGGTTCGCGTGGCCGCGGATCGCGCGAGCGGAGCTCGCGGTCTACGAGCGCGTGCTGGGCCGGAGCGCCAGGGCCGCGAAGAGCGCTGGCACCGATCCGCGGTACGTCCGCGCGCCCATGAAGACGTCGGTGATGGCTTCGACCAGCCGCTGACCCACCCGCCGGAACATCCAACAGCGCGCGCGGGGGTGCTCGTACAGTAGGCGGGCCAGCATGCGGGCGACGCGCAACTCGACCAGCATGGGCCGGAGGGCCGCGCGGTAGGCGGCGCGCGCGCGCGGCGGATCGAGCTGGCTCGCGACAAGCGCGTCGGCCGCGAGCTCGCCGCTCCGCGCCGCGAGGCTGATCCCCTCCGCCGTCACCGGGTCCGCCAGCCCCGCAGCATCCCCCACCAGCAGCATGCGCTGGCGCGCCAGCGGCCCGGCACGCGGGCGGACCGGGATCACGAATCCGTGGCGCTCCATCGACCGCGGCGCGATCCCGATCACCCGCAGGTACTGCTCGAGCCAGCGGTGCAGGTTGATCGCGCCGCGCCGCGTGGTCAGCACGCCCACCGAGAGGTGCGCCGTCTTGGGGAACACCCAGGCGTACCCGTACGGAACGACGCCCACATCGAAGCGGGGCACCCGCGCGAAACGGTCGAGCGTGGCGTCGTCCACGTGCACCTCGTATTCGAGCGCGGGGATCAGATGGCGCCCGTCCCCCCAACCCGCGAGCCGTGCGAGCTCACCCGTGGCGCCGTCCGCCGCGATCACGAACGCCGCGGTCACCGGGCCCGCATCGGTGTCGAGCCGCACGTGACGCGGATCGAGGCTCACGCCGCTCACGGTGCACGGTGCATGCAGCGCCGCCCCAGCCGCGCTGGCGGCTGACGCGAGCACCTGGTCCAGCCGGTCGCGCATGGTCATCGCCATGATCGGCGGGCCAGGAGGCTCCCGCGCGGAGCCGTAGTGCAGGTCTCCGTCGAGCAAGTGGAGCTCGGCTCGCCCACACCGCCGCTCGATGACCGTCTGGATTTCCGCTGGGAGCAGCGCCAGGCCGCGCCCCACGAGCGCGCCGCCGCAGGTCTTGTAGCGCGGCAGGGCGGCCTTTTCGAGCAGCGCGACGTTGAGCCCGCGTCGCGCGAGGGTGAGCGCGGCGGTCGCCCCGGCGGGGCCGGCGCCGACCACGGCGACGTCGAACATGTTGATCATTAAGTTATCCCCCATGACCAAGCTCGCTGCCGCCGCGACGGCGGTGATCGTCGCCAGCCATCTCGGTCGCGACCGCGTGCCGCGCCCAGACTCGGGCAGACACGACCGAGATGGACGCCATGGACTTGACCGACCAGCACGCAGCCCACGCGGCTCACGAAGCCATGAGCGGACCCATGTCCATGGATCCGCACATGACGCTCACACCGCTGCGTCCACGCAGTCCCGTCGACTCGATCCGGGCGGCGCAGCTCGTAGCGCAGATGCGCACGGCGCTCGCTCGCTACCGCGACGTGGGCGCCGCGGAGGCGGATGGGTTTCGCAAGTTTTTGCCGGGCGTGAAGCAGCCCATCTACCACTTCACGAGCTGGCGTTGGGCATTGCGCGCCGGGCGCCGGTTCGATCCAACCCGGCCCACGTCGCTCCTGTACCGGGAGGGCCCCGGTGGAACGCTCGTCCTCGCGGGAGCGATGTACACGGCGCCCGCCCGCACCTCGCTCGACGCGCTCGACCAAAGGATTCCCTTGTCCGTGGCGCGGTGGCATGAGCATGTGAACTGGTGCCTCCCGCCCAGGGGCCAGCGGGAGCGGTGGCGCGAGACCCGCGACGGGAAGCCCTTGTTCGGCCCCAAGTCGCCGATCGCGACCGCGGAGGCGTGCAGCGCGGTGGGAGGGCGCTTCGTGCCGCGCCTGTTCGGGTGGATGGTGCACGTGATGGCCTTCGAGAGCGACGATCCCAACATCATCTGGGGCGGTGGGGCCGAGCACGATCATATGCACCAGTGACGCGCCGTCCGTCCGCCCTTCGCTTGGGGCCCCTGGTAGCGGTGATGTTCTTCACCGTGTCCGGCGGGCCGTTCGGGTTGGAGGGGCTGGTCGGCGCGGTCGGGCCCGGCGTGGCGGTGCTGCTGCTGGTCGCGACGCCGCTCCTTTATAGCGTCCCTGAAACACTGCTCATCGGCGAGCTGGCCTCGATGCTGCCCGCCGAAGGCGGCTACTACCAGTGGGTGAAGCGGGCGTTCGGCCGCTTCTGGGGATTCTGGAACGGCTGGCTCTCCTGGACCTATTCGCTGCTCGACATGGCGATCTACCCCGTGCTGTTCATCCAGTACCTGCGCTTCTTCGCGCCAGGGCTGTCGCAGCTCGATGCGTGGCTGGTGGCCCTCGCCCTGATCTGGGGTGCGACCTGGCTCAACCTCCGCGGCACACTCGTGGTAGGACGGGCGTCGGGCTGGTTCGTGGCGACCGTGCTGCTGCCGTTCGGGGTGCTGGTGGGTGTGGCGATCGTCCGCTGGATGGGGCAATCGGCCACGCCGTTCCCGGTCACGCCATTCCACGCCGCCGGCAGCTCGTTCCTGGGTGCCCTGGGCCTGGGGGTCTCACAGAGCATCTGGAACTACTCGGGCTGGGACAATGCCTCGACGATCGGCGGGGAGATCGAGCACGCGACGGCGACGTATCCGCGGGCGCTGGCGCGCGCGCTGCCGCTCGTGACGGTGGTGTACCTGCTGTCGGTCATTCCCGTGCTGGCGCTGACGCCGTGGACGGCATGGACCGACGGCGCGTGGCCGGACCTCGCGACTCGCGTCGCGGGCCCGTGGCTCGGGAGCTGGCTCGCGCTCGCGGGCATGGTGAGCGCGTTTGCGCTCTTCAATGCGCTGCTGCTCGTGTACTCGCGCATCCCGCTGGTGCTGGCAGCGGACGGTCTCCTGTCGCGGGGGCTCGCGGTAACCGACGCGCGCGGTACGCCGCGCAACGCGGTGCTGGTCTCGGCGGTGGCGTATTCGGTGTTCGCGCTGCTGCCGTTCGGTGGGCTGCTCGCGGGGGACGTGATGCTCTACACCGCCGCGTTGGCGCTCGAGTTCGCCGCGCTGGTGCGCTTGCGACGCGCGGAGCCCGAGCTGCGCGGGGTGTTTCGCCTGCCGCTGGGTGTTCGCACCCTGGTGGCCCTCGCGGCGCTGCCGATCCTGCTCCTGGTCGCGGGTGTCGCCCTCGAGGTGCAGAGCCGGGCGATCGGGCTCCCGGGCGTGCTGGTGGCCGTGGCGCTCGCCGCCCTCGGGCCGCCCCTGTATGCCGGGCTGCTTGCGCGCCGGGCGCGGCTCGAGCCGCGGCGCGCGCCGTGACGCCTTAACCCGCTTTTCCCCGCCCTCCTTGCGGACCTCCGGAATCGCGCGCAACATAGCGGCGTTGCGATTTCGTGCGGGTCGAGCTGCTACCACTGAGCATCAGGTCTGGAGGGTCCGTGGCACAGCGCATCTGGTTGGTCTCGCTCGCGCTGAGCATCGGCGTCGCTATCGGCGCCGCGGCTCAGCAGCGTCCCATCTCGGGGAAGGTCGTGAGTGCGACGACGGCGACCCCCATTGCCGGCGCCAGCGTGTCGGTGGTCGGCACGCCGATCGGCGCCGTCACAAATGATCGGGGGGAGTTCTCGCTCGCGGCGCCCGGGGGAGCGGTGACCCTTGCGGTCCGCAGCGTCGGCTTCAAGCGCCAGCAGCTGGCCGTGCCGGCCGATCAGGCTAGCGTCAGCGTGAGCCTCGAGCCGGACGTGTTCAATCTCGAGGCCGTCGTCGTCACTGGTATCGCAACCGGTGTGGAGCGACGCAACCTTGGGAACGCGGTCGCTACCGTAAGCGCGGCGCAGCTGGGATTCGCCCCATCGGCCAGCGTCGAGCAGCAGCTCCAGGGCAAGGTGGCCGGTGCCGATATCCAAGAGAACGGGGGCGCGCCCGGCGGCGGGCTGCAGGTCCGGCTGCGCGGCGTGACGTCGATCAACGCCACAGCGGAGCCGCTCTACGTGGTGGACGGCGTCATCGTGAGCGACGTCGCGATCCCGTCGAACCAGAACGCGGTGACGGCCGCGTCGGGGGGGTCGAATCCATCGCTCAACCAGGACGCCCAGGTCAATCGGATCGCCGATCTGAATCCCAACGACATCGAGAGCATGGAGATCCTGCGCGGCGCATCGGCGAGCGCGATCTACGGCCAAAAAGCGTCGAACGGGGTGGTGGTCATCAAGACCAAGCGGGGCCAGTCCGGCGCGCCACAGTTCAGCGTGACGCAGCGGTTCGGGACTTTCGAGATTTCCAACAAGATGGGCTCGCGCACCTTTGCGGACTCCACGTCAGCCGTTGCGGCGTTCGGATCGAGTGCGGCCAAGTACTTTCGGAACAACGCGACCAACCCCTACTTCGGGAGACCCGGCTACCAACCGGGCCAGGCGTTCGACCTCGAGAATGAGTTGGCTGGTCGTAAGCCCCTTTCCTATGAATCGGCGGTGAGCATCTCGGGCGGGACCGACAACACGCAGTACTTTGCGTCGGCGACGTCCAAGAACGACGGTGGCATCATCGAGAATACCGGCTTTCAGCGCCAGGCCATACGGTTGAATCTCGATCAACGGCTCGGCTCGAGCGTACAAGCCAGCCTCAACACGAGCTTCACGCGGACACTGGCCCAGCGTGGGCTCACGAACAACGACAACACGGGCACGAGCTTCTACGTCGTGCTGTCCGCCACCCCGAGCTTCGTCGACCTCGGACGCCAGCCAGGAGATACGTTCGCCCGCAATCCGTTTGTCCCGAGCAATCCGGTGCAAACGGCCGCGCTCATGAAAAACGATGAAAACGTGTGGCGATTCATTGGGGCGAGCACGTTGCGATGGGACGCGGTCCAGACACCACAGCACTATTTGCGGTTCGTGGCCACCGGGGGCGCGGATCTGTTCTCCCAGACGAACACGCTGTTCTTCCCTCCCGAGCTGCAGTTCGAGCCGAATGACGGGGAGCCGGGGACCTCACTGCTTTCGAACAGTGACAACCTCAACCTCAACCTGAACACCAGCGCCGTACACACGTTTACGCCGAGCGGCAACGCGTTTTCCGCCACGACGTCGATCGGCCTGCAGTACGCCAGGCGGAGGCTCGACATCTCGCGCATCACCAGTCGAAACCTGACCGCGGGACAGCAGAACGTCGACGCGGGCACGGACATCACCATCGGACAGACGCGCTCGCTGATCAAGGATCTGGGCTTCTTCGCTCAAGAGGAGTTCCTGGCGAACGACGAGCGCCTCCTCTTGACCGCCGGGATCCGTGCCGACCAGAGCAGTCTCAACGCCGATGCCAGCAAGCTGTACTACTTCCCGAAGGCGTCCGCGTCGTACCGCTTTGCGCGACCCCTCGGCTTTGTGGACGAGTTCAAGCTGCGGGGGGCGTACGGCGAATCCGGCAACGAACCGACCTACGGCCAGAAGTTCACCTCGCTCCGCATCACGGGAAAGGTCGGCGGCATACCCGGCACCGTGGGCGGCGATACGACCGGGGCGAAGGATCTTCGGCCGGAGCGAGAGCGCGAGATCGAAGGTGGCTTCGACGCGACCCTGTGGAACAGTCACGCAAACGTGGAATTCACTGTCTACCAGAAGAACGTCAGCGATCTGCTGTTGCCGCGGCAGCTGGCGCCGATCGGTGGCATCAACTTCGAGATCTTCAACGGCGGCAAGCTGCGCACGCGCGGCCTGGAAGTCGCCTTGGGGTTGATCCCGCTACAAAGAGGGGATCTCAACTGGCAGTTCCGGACGACGTTTGCGCTGAACCGCAGCGTGATCACGGAATTGCCGATCCCCGCCTTCAGTGCGGGCGGCTTCGGCGCGTCGATCGGCCAGTTCCGCGTCGAGCAAGGCACGTCTGCGACCCAGATCGTGGGCAACGATACGCTTACCGCCGCCGACACGCTCAACCCGCTCTACAAAGGCATGGCGGTGGGCTCCATCGTGGCCCGCAAAGTCGCCGATGCCAACCCGGACTTCCGGATGTCGTTCATGAACGACGTGACGTACAAGAGCTTCAGCCTGCACTTTCTGCTCGACTGGCAGAAGGGGAGCGCCATCCTGAATCTGACCAGGCTCCTGTACGACTTCGGCCAGGTCACGTCGGACTACGGGGATCTCCTGGCTACTCCGCTGATCATTCCCCGCCCGGGCGGCGGTGCCGACACGTTGCGAACCGTTGGCCAGAAGCGCCTCGCGGGCTTCGCGAAGGTCACCTCGAACTACATCGAGAGCGCCAGCTTCCTGAAGCTGAGGGAGATCACGCTGACGTACGAGCTTCCGACGAGCCTCATCCGCGGCATCTGGTCGGGCGCCCGGTACGCACGCATCAGCGCGAGTGGACGGAACCTCTTCACGGCGACGCCCTACACGGGGCTCGATCCGGAAGTGAGCAACTTCGGAAACCAACCGATCGCCCGGAACATCGACGTGACGCCGTTCCCGCCGAGCCGGAGCTTCTGGTTCGCCGTTGACGTGGGGTTTTAACCATGAAGACGCCAACGAGGTACTCGAGTATGAACGCGACACGGTGGCTGGCGGCCCTGCTCGGCAGCGTGATGCTGGCCGCGTGCACGACACTGGATGTAGGAAACCTGAACAGCCCAGGCCTTGAAGACTTCCAGAACAACCCGACGCGCAGCCAGGTCCTCTCAGTGGCGTCAGGGTTGCTGCTCGGCACTCGCACCGGGATCGCGCCACAAAACGGCTACGTGTCGCTGCTCGGGATTCTCGGCCGGGAATCGTACAACCTCGATCCCGCCGACCCGCGCTTCGTGAGCGAAATGCTCGTCGGCCCACTCGATGGCGGCAGCCCGGCGTTCGGGGGCAACCTGTGGGCCAACCCGTATCGCAACATCCGGAATGCCAACCTGGAACTCGCGGCGCTGAACAAGGTGCCCTTGGTGAACGACGCGGAGAAGGAAGCCATTCGCGGGCTCACCCAGACCATCCAGGCATTCGACTATCTCAAAGTGATCGCCACCCGGGACGCGAACGGCACCGGGATTCCTACGAATCTGGATCCGCTTGCGCCACCGGCGGCGATCGTGAGCAGGGACTCCGTGTTCGCCCACATCGCGCGGCTGCTCGACTCCGCCCGAGCGCACTTGGACTCCGCCGGAACCCTGTCGGGCGGGAGCCTGGGCTTTCCGTTCGGTCTGAGCCCGGGGTTTACGGGATTCACCACGACGGCGTCGTTCCGTAAGTTCAACCGCGCGCTGATGGCGCGGGTGCAAGTGTACAAGGGCAGCTTCGGCTGTGCAGCGTGCTGGGACTCAGCGCTCACGGCGGTGACCGGCTCCTTCATCGACACGACGGCGAGCTTGGACCTCGGTGTCTTCTATTCATACGCCACGGTGTCCGGTGACGAGACCAACGCGCTGTTCGACCCCAACGCCCGGGCGCTGGTGGCGCATCCCTCATTCGAGACCGATGCACAGCTGCAGACGGGCGGCGCGAAGGATGACCGCTTCGTGCGTAAGACCGCGGCGCTGGCGAGCCCCAAGACCACCCAGGGCCTGTCGTCGCAGCTGCAGTATGTGATCTACAAGAGCAACACGGAGCCGATCGCCATCATTCGGAATGAGGAATTGATCCTGATCCGCGCCGAAGCGAATATCGGCAAGGGCGGGGCCGCGGATCTCGCCGCGGCCGTCACGGATCTCAACACGATCCGGATCAAGTCCGGAAAGCTCCCGGTCTACGCCGGGGCCGTGACTCAAGCGGCGTTGCTGGATGAGCTGCTGTACAACCGGCGCTACTCCTTGGCGTTCGAGGGCGGGCACCGCTGGATCGACCTGCGCCGCTACGGCAGGCTCGCGACGCTCCCGACCGAGACCACGAGCAGCGGTGCCGCCAAGCGGTTCGCCAAGTTCCCATTCCCGCAGTTCGACTGCGACGCACGGTCGCCCAAGCCGGCGGGGTGCGGGACGGAGGCGGGCTTCTAATCCCGCACCTGCTGTGGCCGGACTTCACCGCCGAGCGCTTTGCGCTCGGCGGTTTTTTATGCGTCGCGGCGCATGTTTTGTCACAATTCGCGACCGCCTGTCCCATCCTTGCGGGGTCGCCGTTCGGGCGGCACCATATGGAGTGCTTCGTGCGGCTTCAGTGACTTCGGACCCTCCGAGGAGGCTTTCGTGGTAACGCGCATTCCCCTACTCACGCTGGCGCTGGCGACGCTCGTCGGCGTGGCGGCTGTGTCGGCGCAGCAACGCCAGATCACCGGTCGAGTGACGTCGGGCGCGACCACCGAGCCCGTCGCGGGCGTCACCGTATCCGTGACCGGCGCCGCGTTCGCGGCCGTCACGAATTCAGACGGTCGCTACGCGATTTCGGCTCCATCCGGTGTCATAACGCTTGTGTTCCGCCGTATCGCCTTCAAGCGGCGCGAAGTGTCCGTGCCGGCCGACCAGAACGCCGCCGACGCGACGCTCGAGCCCGACGTGTTCAACCTCGAAGCCGTGGTGGTGACGGGTCAGGCCACAGGTATTGAGCGACGCAACGCGGCCATCGCGACCACCAACGTGACCGGCGAAGAGGTCTCGCGCGTCCCGGCGCCGTCTCTGGACCGAGCGCTTGCGGGCCGCGTTCCCGGAGCGATCATCAGTCAGAACTCGGGTGCGCCGGGTGGTGGTACGCAGATCCAGTTGCGCGGCAACAACACGGTGATCGGCAACCCCGACCCGCTATTCGTCGTGGACGGGGTGATCTACAGCGACGTCGCGCTCCCCACGGGATTGTTCACGGTGACCGGCAGCTCCGCCAACCGGGGCAACGGCGAGCTGCAGGACGATCCCGTCAACCGTCTGGCGGACATAAACAACGACGACATTGAGTCCGTCGAAGTCCTGCGCGGCGCGGCGGCGGCGTCGATCTACGGGTCCAAAGCCGCGAATGGCGTGATCGTCATCAAGACCAAACGCGGTCAGGCCGGCAAGCCTCGTGCGACCATCACGCAGAGCCTGGGCTTCTTCGGGTTGCAGCGCGGACCGGCGACGCGCCTCTTCACTCCAAGCCCCCCAGTGGTCGTGAATCACGGGGCGCTCGGGGCCGACACGATCCCGTGGTTCTTTCCCTATGATTCGGCCACCGTCAGGTCGTACGCGGTGGGCGGCGCGATCCCCAACTATGATCACCTCCAGGAAATCGCCGGCAACAAGCCACTGGCGTACCGCACCGATATCAATGTGAGCGGCGGAAGCGAGAACACGACGTACTTCCTGTCCGCCGGCAACGCCCACGACGGCGGAATCATCAGCAATACGTTCAACAACCGCCAGAACATTCGTGCCAACGTGGAGCAGGTCTTCTCGGAGAGGCTGCGCCTCAGCGTGAACACGGCGTGGACAAGGAATCAGACGGACAAGGGCTTTACGAACAACGACAACAACGGCGCGAGCGTCACCTACGCCATCGCCTATATCCCGGGATTCCTCAACATTCAGCCCCGGAGCGGTGTCTTCCCACAACCAGCATTTACCTACTTGGGCTCGAACCCGCTGCAGACCATCGCGCTCGGGCGCAACGACGAGACGGTCCTCCGGTTCACGGGTGGAGGAACGTTGACCTACCAGGCGGTGCAGAGCGAGCGCCAGCGTTTGCAACTCAGTGCCGGAGGCGGCATCGACTTCTTCTCACAGAACACCCAGGTCATCGGCCCGCCCGAGCTGTTCTTCGAGCAGACCGGCTCCCTCCCGGGTACGTCGGCACTCTCTAACGCGACCAGCCGGCAGTGGAATTGGAATCTGAACGCGATTCACACCTACACGCCGGGAGCGGTCAAGCTCACGACCTCGGCCGGTGTGCAGGTGGAGGACCGCGAGCTCGACCGCTCGCGCCTCACGGCTCAGGGCCTACTCCCGGGACAGTCGAACATTGACCAGGGTTCCGCCGTCACTCCGTTCGAACTCAAGGCGACGGAACGGACGTTGGCGTTCTACGGACAAGAGGAAGCACTCGCGCTGCAGGAGCGGCTGCTGCTCTCAGCCGGGCTACGTGCCGAACGCTCGAGCGCGAATGGTGACATCAGCAAGTACTACATCTTCCCCAAGGCGTCCGCGTCGTACCGGTTCCCGAACCTGCTGGGCGGCGGCACCGAGCTCAAGCTCCGCGCCTCATATGGCGAAACGGGGAACCAGCCATTGTTTGGACAGAAGTTCACGACCCTCTCGAGTACGGTCATCAGCGGGGCGGTGGGCACCGTGATCACCGGTGTCGCCGGCGCTCCGAACATCAAGCCTGAGCGTGTGAAGGAGCTCGAGGCGGGGGTCGATGCGAGCGCCTGGAACGGCCGGGCCACGATCGAGGTGACGGGCTACACACGTCACACCTACGACTTGCTGCTCCAGAGCACGCCGGCGCCGTCCACCGGGTACACCACCCGCATTCTGAACGGCGGCGTGCTCTGGAACGAAGGGATCGAGATCGCTGCCGGGATCACGCCGATTCAGCACAAGGATCTCAACTGGGTCTTCCGGACGACCTTCACCTCGCTCAAAAACCGCGTACAAGAGCTGCCGGTGCCCGACGTGTGCACAGTGGCGTCACTCACTGACACCACGGTGGCATGCGGCTTCCGACCCTCGAACGCGGGGTTCGGGCTTGCCTTCGGCGAGTTCTTCATTCAAAAGGGGAAGCCGATTACGCAGATCATCGGCACAGACACGGTTCCGGGAAGCTGCGTGCGGAGCGGCGGCAGCATCGCCTCCGGCGGCAGCATTTCCTGCAGCACCCGCCCCCGCTACCTCGGCCAAACGAACCCGAAGTTCCAGATGTCGTTCTCGAATGACGTCACATACAAGCGCGTGTCGCTCTCGATGCTGTGGGCCTGGCAGGCGGGAGGCGTCGCCCAGAACCAAACACTGTCGCTCTACGACTGCAACGGCTTGGCGCCCGATTTGCGGACGCCCACGGGACTGGGCCGATACGAATCCTGCAACGACACGCAGGCTGCGCCGGCGTTCGTCCAGTCGACGACGTTTCTCAAGCTCCGCGAGGCGAGCATCAGCGTGGACCTTCCCGGGAGTTGGGCCGGCTGGTTCGGCGCTCGCAACGCTCGCTTCAGCGTGACCGGGAGAAACCTGTTGCTGTTCACGAGCTACTTCGGATACGATCCTGAAGTCTCGAACTACGGCCAACAGGCGATCGTACGGAACATTGATCTCGGGCCGTATCCGCCGACGCGCAGCTTCTACTTCTCGATCACCGCGGGGTTCTGACAATGACCACCAAACTGACTATCCGTTCGGTGCATGCCGGAGCCCTGCTCACCGTGCTGCTGCTGACGGCGGCTTGCTCCGGCTTTTTCGACGTACGGAACACCAACCAGCCGAACCTCGAGGACCTGGTCAACAACCCCACTCGGTCCAAGCTTGTGGGTGCGGCTACCGGCATCCTCGCGAGCGCGCGCACCGGCATCCAGAGCTACATCTGGCGCCTCGGGTCGCTGGGTCGCGAAGGCATCAATCTCTCGGGAAACAACCAGCCCGACTACTCGGAGCCTTATTTCGGCCCGCTGCAGAGCACCGGGTTCGGCGGCAGCCAGTGGACCGACCGATACCAGAATATCCGCAACATCAATATCTATCTGGACGCGCTAGCCCGGGTGAGCACCGCTGAGGTATCCGATTCCGGGAAAGCGGCGGGTCGTGCGATGGCCAACACATTGAAGGCGCTCGCCTTCATGTACGTGATCTTCACGCGCGACACGCTTGGCGCGCCCGTGGACGTCGACCTGCCGATCACCGCTGCTCCGGCGCCGTTCGTCAAGAGGGACAGTGTGTACGGGTACATTCTTGGCCTTCTGGACTCGGCGCAGGCCGATCTCCCGCGGGCGAACGCCTTCTGGTTCGCCGTCCCGCCGGGCCTCGCGGGGTTTGACACCCCCGCAACGTTCGGCAAGTTCAATCGCGCCTTGGCCGCCAAGGCCGAGCTGATGCGCGCAAGCGCGGCAGGGTGCGGAGCCCCCTGTTACGACAAGGCGATCACTGCCCTCGGCGGGTCGTTCTTCGTCGCCGATTCCACCAAGTTTGGTCTCGGGGTCAACTTCGATTTCTTGAGCGAGGCTGGGGGCTCCACGAATGGTCTTTCCGAGCCGCTGAACGGCGTGACTTTCTTCGCCCACCCGTCCGACAGCCTGGACGCGCAGCTGCAGCCCGGTGGCCAGTCGGACCGACGGGTCCTTGAAAAGGTCGCCGCGAAGTCAGGTGCGCCGCAGGTACTCGGCGGGATCCCACAGATTCCCGGCACGCAGAAGTTCACGATCTACTTGACAGGCGGGCAGGCCGACCCCGGCCACCCGATCCCCGTCATCCGTAACGAGGAGTTGATCCTGCTCGACGCCGAGGCGCAATGGTTCCGCAGTGCCCCGAACAAGCTGCAGGCCATTTCCGATATCAATTTGATCCGGCAGGGCGCCGGCGGCCTGGCCGTTACGACGATCACGATCGCGAGTCCTGACTCGGACTTCGTCAAAGAGCTGATCTACAATCGACGCTATTCGCTGCTTTGGGAGCAAGGAACCCGCTGGCTCGATGCTCGCCGTTTCAATCGCATGGGCGACATCGTCAATGAGCTGCCGAGCCTCCCCTTCGCGCCGAGGGTCATGCCTCTTCCCAAGGCCGAGTGCGATCGGCGCGGTCTCGGAGACAACTGCCAACCGCCGAGAAGCTGACCTCTTCGGCCTGCAGGCAACAACAGGGCGCGGAGCGATCGCGCCCTGTTCGAACGGGATCTGCAGGATCAGACTTCCTTGTACACGTACGCCCCCACGACGGTCGCGAGGGGAATCGAGATCAACGCCACGCACGTGCCGATCGTCATGAGGCGCTGCGGCATGAACCCCATGGGCGATTCGCCGATCTGGTGCACCAGGCCGACGAAGAACCACACGGCCAGCCCCGCGATCACCGCCGTCTTCACTCCCGCGCCGAACCGTGGCCGGATGGCCGCGTACACCCACACCAGGCCGATTCCGGACACGAAATCCAGCGCTACCCACAGGGGAATGGCGCTGTCCATCGCCGCCGGCGATTTGCCAAGCGCCGTCATCGCGGCGGCCATGTCCGGCTTGAGCCATACGCCGTAGGTGAGGAAATCGACGATGTTCAGCACCAGCCCTGCCAGCAGCCCGCCCAGCACCACACGACCCCAATTGATCTTGCCCATAATCACCTCGGGGAGGGAGAAGAGCGACCAGCACGCCGCCCCGACAGTATGGGTCAACCCAACCCCCGTCAAGCAAGTCTGCGCGTCTGTGCGCCTGCGCGTCTACCCTTACGGCACAACCAGCACCGCCACCATCCCACCCATCCCGTCCGGGACCGTCGCCACACCGTTCGGCACCACCCAGTCCGATCCGTCTACCTGCAGGTTGAAATGGTACAATCCCCGTCGCAGCACCAGGGTGCCCTCCCACACGTCGTCGCCCACTGGGCGCAGCCCCACCGGTTGCCAAGCGTTCCAGTCGCCCGCGATCGCGACCGCGCGGGCGCCGGGCATCCGGAACTGCACGACTAAGCTGTCACCACGCGATGCGGGTTCCAGGGGTGCCCACCGGGCGCCGGCGGCGACGGGCGGCACGCGGGGAGACTTGTGGAATCGCACGCCGACCGTGATGAACCCCGCGCGGGGGAGCCCCTGGTAGGGTTCTCTGAGCGAGCTCCCCGCCCCGAGCTCCAGCGATACGCGTGGCCTGACGAACAGCTGCAGGTACATGCTGCCAGCGGCGGTCGAGCCGTACGTGGACGAGAGCCGTGCCACGGTCAAGAGGGATACGACCGCCCGAGCGCGCTCGAACGTCGCGCCCGCGCTGGCGTCCGTGAACCAGCCATCGGGAAAGTGTGTCGGCTCGACGCTCAGCTGCACGGTCGGCGATGTCGCGGCGTCGCCGGGCCGCCACCACAGGTGCGCGCGCGTGCGGAGCGCCGTCACGGGCAGCTCGCCCGAGATCAACCCGGTAGAGGGTCCGGCCGCGAAACCGCCACCCCACGTAGCGGCGGACCAGCGCAGCTCCCCCATGGCGTGCGCCGCCGCGGTCGGGCCGGCGCCTGTGACCGCGGTTGCTGCAAAGGTCGCTTCGACGCCGAGCTGCCGTCCGCCGGCGGACGGCACGGTGACCGCCGACAGATTCGCCAGACCCAGGCCGGCCCATTCCCCACCGGGGAGCGAGGCGATCGAGCTCGAGAGGTCCGCGACCAACGCGTCACTCGTGTACCGAACGCCCGGTGAGAGGATCGCCGAGCCGAAGCTCGTTCCCCCAGGATAGCGCACGGTACCCGCGCCCACGCCGACGGACCCATCGACTTGGGCCGCTGCCGGCGCGGCGCAGGCAATCGCCGCCGCCAGCAGCACGATTCTTCGCCTCACGGTGCAAAGCTAGCCCTGGTTGTGAAACCGTACGCGGCCGACGCCTAGGGTTGATGACTGCCCGATTGGCCGCCCTTGTTGGCGGGCACGGCCGGCGTAGCGCGCTTGGCGCGCACGGTAGGCACGACGCCGTGCCCGGGAACGGCTGGCGTGGCTCGAACGGCGGGCGTCGCCGCGTTGGGGTTCCGCGTCTGTGGCACCGTCACCACTTCGCCGCGCCGGCGCGTTGCGCGGTGCGCGGCACCCTGGGAATGCAACGCGACCATGGCCTTCCCTCTAGCGGACGCGTGCTCGTTGGGGATCTGCGGTGTCTGCGCCGCCACCAGTGTGGGCAGCGCCAGTGTCACCGCCAGCCCGAGTAGCTTGTTGATCATCGGACTCCTCGATCATCGTGATATGGGGGCCCCTTCGGGAAGGCGCGCTCAATCGACCGGGCCATTCCCGCGCCAGGAGCAGCCCGCGAGCATGGCTCCGAGCGATCTCCTTGAGCCAAACCGACACCGACTGGTTCGTCCTGGTGAGGAACCGTGCGGCGATGCGCCAGAGGTGAGCGAACGTCTCGGAGACCACCTCTTCCGCGTCACCTGGGTCAGCGAGCATCCCATAGGCGAGCGCGTAAATACTCTCGCCGTGACGCTGATGCAAGGCGTGCAGGGCATCCGCCTCGCCGCGCGCCACACCGTCCAGGAGCTGACGGTCCGCTACCGGGGTCGTGTCGTTGAGCATTACGCCATGAAGACTGTCGAAACCAGGGCCAGGTAACGCTCACGGCCGGAAGTGCTTACGGGGCAGGGCGTTACCAAAGTTACCGATGGGGACTCTTTTAGGCTGGGACTGGTTGCCCGCGATACCCCGGTGCTCTACCATCTCCTGCATCACTTCCGGCGGTGGGGGCTCTGTTGGGTCTCGAGGGTGAGGCGACGGACGCGGAGGTCGTGCGGGCGGTGCTGGCGGGCGACGTCGAGCGCTATGCCGTCCTGGTGCGGCGCTACCGCGATCGGTTCGCGCGCTACGCGGCGCGCATGCTTGGCTCCCGGGACGTCGCCGAGGATGCGGTGCAAGACGCCCTGGTGCGGGCGTTCGATCGACTGGCGGACTGCCGGGAGCCCGACAAGTTTGGCGGGTGGCTGTTCCTGATCCTGCGGAACCGCTGCTTCGCTGAGCGACGGCGGCACCAGCGCGAGGGACGCTTGGCGGAGGACGCAGCCGACGCGCTGGCGGCGCCGGACCGCTCCGACGGCGCCATGGAGCGGCGCGAGCAAGCCCGGGCGTTGGAGCTGGCCCTCGGGCAGCTGACACCGGAGCAGCGGGAAGCATTCGTGCTGAAGCATGTGGCGGGAATGCCCTACGAAGAGATCGCGCAGCTCACCGGGGCCACGGTGGCCTCGCTGAAGATGCGGATGCACCGGGCGTATGACCGGTTGCGAGAACTGATGAAGGAGTATCGATGAAGGAGTACCGATGAAGACCTTTGACCTGCGGGTGAAGCAGCTCCTGGACGGCGACCTCTCGCTGGCCGACCTGCCGCCCGAGTTGCGCGCCGAGGGCGAGGAGGCGCTCCGCCTGCTCGCGGCGGTCGATCGGACGCCGGTCACGTTGTCACCGGCGCTCGATGCTCGAGTCATGGCCCTCGTGCGTCAGCATGCCAAGTCGCCCGCACGGCGCGCCTGGCGCTGGCTCAACACGCCGCGAGACCTGGAGCTGCGGTTGCGAGTGCGCCCGTGGACTGTGTGGGCCGGCGCCCTTGCCGCGGCAGCCGCTCTGGCGCTGCTGCTTGGGCGCGCCGCGCCGGCGCCGGCGCCGGTGCCCGGCGTCCAGGCGCGCAGCGGCACGCGCGATTCGGTCTTCGTGCGGTTCGTGTTGTACGCACCCGGCGCACGACGCGTCGCGCTTGCGGGCACCTTCAATCAGTGGGACCGCGGCGCCGCGCTACTCGCGCCGGCCGGTACGAGCGGTGTGTGGACGACTACGCTCGCGCTTCCCGTCGGGCAGCATCAGTACGCCTTTGTCGTGGATGGTGCACGCTGGGTGGTGGATCCGAGCGCCCCAGCGGTGGACGACGGCTTCGGTCGCCGCAACAGCGTCGTCGCGGTGACCGCGCAAGGAGCGCACCTGTGAGGACAATCGGCCTGGTCCTTACCCTCGTGCTGGGCTTGACCCTCACCGGTGCGCTTGACGCTCAGGACGTGGGGCCGCGCCTCGACGACCGTGTCTCACCAGAGGTGCAACGGGCCGTCCAGCGCATCGCGGCAGACGCCGCGGCGCAAGGCCTCCCGATCGATCCGCTGCTGCAAAAGGCGATCGAGGGCGCCGCGAAGGGCGTACCCGGCGGCCGGGTGATCGCGGCCGTGCGCGCGCTGGCCGGACGCCTCGGGCAGTCCATGGCGGCGGTGCGCGAAGGCGGCCTCTCCACGCCCGGCGGAGACGTTGTGGAGGGGGGAGCGGACGCCCTCAACGCGGGGCTCACTGGACGCGAGGTAAGCGATCTGGTTCGTGTGAGCCGGCCGCCACAGGATCCCACCCTCACGCTCCGGGTAGCCGCCACGCTGGCGGCTCTCGGCGTGCCGGCGAAGCAGGTGCTCACGCTGCTGCAGGGGCTGATCAGCGACGGCCGGTCGCAGAGCGACCTGCTCGGCCTGCCCGGCCAGGTTCAGACGGGCGTGGCGCAGGGGGCCACACCAGCGCAGGCCGCAGCCGGCCTGGCGCGCGCCGCCGGCGGCCTGCCGCCGGGGCGCACCCCCGACTGGGTCCCGCCCGGGCAACGGAAGCCGAAGAACCCGCACAAGCCCTGACGCCGGCGGCGCTCGCGGCGGGCGCGTTACTTCCGGGCCCGGGCCTAGGTAGATTGCATGCCCTATGCCCATCGCCCACAATCTCGGCTTCCCACACCTCGGGGCCGCGCGTGAGCTGAAGCGCGCCACCGAGGGCTACTGGGGCGGCAAGGTCTCCTTGCCGGACCTCCTCAAGACCGGCGCCGAGCTGCGCGCCCGCCACTGGCGGTTGCAGCAGGACGCCGGCATCGATCTCATCCCGTCGAACGACTTCTCGTACTACGACCGCATGCTCGACACCTGCGCGCTGGTGGGCGCCGTGCCGAAACGCTACGGCTGGGCCGGGGGGCCGGTCGACATCGACACGTACTTCGCGATGGCGCGCGGCGTACAGTCGGGCGGGCGGGACGTGACGGCGATGGAAATGACGAAGTGGTTCGATACCAACTACCACTATCTCGTGCCCGAGTTCGAGCCGGGACAGACGTTCCGGCTGTCATCGTCCAAGCCGGTGGACGAGTTCCAGGAGGCGAAAGCGCGGGGCATCCACACCAAACCCGTGCTGATCGGGCCGGTGACGTTCCTGCTGCTCGGGAAGGCGCGTACCGCGCGGTTCGACCGCCTCACGCTGCTCGACGCGCTGCTGCCGGTGTATGCGGAGGTGCTGTCGCGCCTCGCCGCCGCCGGCGCGACGCCGAAGCTGAAGATCCTCGTCGCCACCTACTTCGCGGGGCTCGACGATAACCTGTCGACGGCGCTCGAGCTGCCGGTGGCCGGGCTGCACCTCGACGTGGTCCGCGCGGGTGGCCGCTTCGACGCGCTGCTCCAGGCATGGCCGGCGGGGGGCGGCCGCGAAGGCAAGGTCTTGTCGCTCGGTGTGATCGACGGTCGGAACATCTGGAAAGCGGATCTCCCGGCGGTGCTGCGCCAGCTCGAGGACGCGCTCGAGCGCGCCGGTGCGGCCCAAGTGTGGGTGGCGCCGTCGTGCTCGCTGCAGCACGTGCCGATCGACCTCGATTTGGAGACGCGGCTCGACAGCGAATTGAAAGGGTGGCTGGCCTTCGCGAAGCAGAAGCTCGTCGAGGTAGCGACCCTGACGCGGGCCCTGCGCGACGGGCGGGACAGTGTGTCGGCCCAGCTCGACGCCAACACGCGCGCGCTCGCCGGTCGGCGCACCTCGCGCCGCATTCACAACCCCGCGGTGAAGCAGCGGGCCCGCGGGGTCACCGAGCACGACATGCGCCGCACGTCGCCGCATGCCGCGCGCCGCAAGAAGCAGCTGCGGCTGCCGCTGTTCCCGACCACCACCATCGGCTCGTTTCCGCAGACGGCCGACGTGCGAAACGCGCGCAAGAAGCTGCATGACGGCAAGCTGACGGCGGCGGCGTACGACGCGTTCATCGCCGAGCAGATCACGCGCACGCTCAAGCTGCAGGAAGAGCTGGGACTGGACGTACTGGTGCACGGCGAGTTCGAGCGCAACGACATGGTGGAGTATTTCGGCGAGCAGCTCGAAGGGTTCGCGTTCACGGAGCACGGCTGGGTGCAGTCGTACGGCAGCCGCTACGTGAAGCCGCCGATCATCTACGG
>WNFD01003016.1_pt1 | contig 22727 bp, 15 predicted proteins | sample 5400491 | NCBI WGS metagenome assembly WNFD01 (sample SAMN13153343, study PRJNA577476) | soil metagenome | isolation source: 120 cm saprolite under Douglas fir tree site 2 hole 2 replicate 2 | place: USA:California | collected 2015-04-18
CGAAAACAAACGTCCCCGCGCCACGCGGCTCGGAAGCGACTCTCTATTCGCACGGGAACCTCGAAGAAATCGCTTCAGAAACATCCGAAGCGGAGCGCCGCGCCAACGGCGCCGAACGCGAACTGATGGACTGGAAAACCGCTCAATTTATGGAAGAACATCTCGGCGAGGAATACGATGGCCTGATCATCTCGATACAGAAATTCGGCTGCTTCGTGGAACTATTCGAAGTCTTCGTCGAAGGCCTTCTGCCCATTGGGGCCCTAGAGGAATTTGCCGGCACACGCTGCGCCTTGCGCGAACGCGATCACGCCATCGTTGCCCTGCAGGGTGGCGGCAGCCGCGGACCGGGCACTGGCCGCGGATCCCGCGGCTCGGGCTCTCGCCGAAATCCCGCAGGGCCGGGGCAAACCTCATCCGTCCGCACCGGCGGCGCATCAGGTGCTCGCCTCGTTAGCGGCCCCGGCACAGCCGTTTCCGCTTCTGGCCGCGGCGCAAAACCCCGCCAACTCGAATGGCATCTCGGCGACAAGGTCCGCGTGCGCGCCGAACGCATCGACCCCATGCGCAAACGCGTCGAATTCGCCCTCGTCTCCGGCACGTAATCGCATCCTCGTAGTGGCCGACCTTCAGGTCGGTTCTTCTCTCTTTGCCTTTGTAGCGCCGGGTGACACCTGTCCCGACCTTGTCGGGATCGTGCTCTCCCCGGAACGCCGGCATCCCCGCCGGCATCATTCCTCGCCTTTGTAGTGGCGGGTCTTCAAGACCCGTTCTTTGCCTTTCCCTTCTAGCAGTTTCTTCTCCCCGCGCCATTTGCAGTTTGCATGTAGCAGTCGTATGACCCATACTACATGTCATACAAACTGCTTCCACGGAGAACATAGATGCTTTCCATCCGCTTGAAACCCGCGCTCGAACGGCGCCTCTCGCGCCTCGCGCGGCAAACCGGCCGCACCAAGACTTTTTACGCCACCAAGCTGATCGAGGAAAACATCGAGGACCTCGAGGACCGCTACCTCGCCGAGGCCCGCCTCGAAAATCGCGGCAAGCGCTACTCCACTGCCCAGGTCCGGAGGCAGCTTGGCTTGGACGATTGAGTACGACGAAGCCGCCGTCAAGGACCTCAAGAAACTTGATCCTCAGGTACAACGCGAAATCCTCAATTTCATGGAAAAGCGCATCGGCCAGGCGGAGGACCCGCGCTCCTTTGGCAAGCCGCTTCGCCACAGCAAGTTCGGTCTATGGCGCTATCGCCTGCGCGACTATCGCATCATCTGCCGGCTTCAGCACGCCAAGCTCATCGTCCTCGTCGTGGCCATCGGCCATCGCAGCATCATCTACGAAGACTAATCAGGGACCGAGTGCTGAGACCGAGGGTTCCGACCTTGTTGGAAGGAATGTCTTCTGCTTTCCATCCGCTTACGCACTGGTGTCGTACGCCGACAGCTGCAACCCCCTCGCAGAGACGAAGGCCGATCTTCGCCTAGAAGTGCAATCAAACCGGCGATGCCCTGCGGACGTTGCGGGGTTGGTGACCCTAAGGCTGCGTCGCCCCGATTCATCTCAACCTCGGTGATAGACTAACGCCCAGGGCCGTGATAATGCATCAGTTAAACTGGTCGAGACGGTTAAGATCAAGCTCTCCGTGGAGACAAAGTCAATGACCGAGCGACGTCAACAGATCCTCGACAGCAACCAGATTCAGAGTGCTCTGGAGGTTATGCGAGCTTATTTGGCTGCTCCCAAGAACCCCGACGGTCGAACTCCAATGGAGGTTCAAACGGAACGGGACCAACAGCGTGTACGTCTGATCGAGAGTGAACTTAAGCCATTGCTGAAGGATTACCTCTCAGGGCAGTTGAACCTGACTGAGTTCAAGACGAAAGTCGATGGAATAAATAAGCGAAACGAGTTCTGGGGCTTTAAGGGGATCAAGGGGCAGATGTTCTTCAACATGGTGGTCAACGTTGCAGATGACTCGACCAAATGCGATCAGGAAATAAAGGCGGCGATAAAGGTGCCGACGAATGAGGACATGGCTTCCGGCCAGATCAAGACTTTCTGCAACTACGTGAATCGCATCGGCGAACACCATCTGGGGTCGGGTGGCACAAAGGCAGGCCGACCCAAGCCAGGTAGCGCTCCTTTCTTCCTGTCTTACTTTTGGCAAATTCAGGAACGAGATGTCTGGCCGGTTTACTATACGAATAGCGTAAACGTGATGACTGATATGAACCTTTGGTTGCCGATCGGGGAAGTTAGCGCTGACTACCTTGCTTACAGGCGGATTCATGAAGAGCTGGGCCACGTGTTTACACAGGAAAGCGGAAAGCACTTCGGACTTTACATGGTTGAGCATGTGTTCTGGTTCAAGGGCGGAAACCCTTCGGGTGGAAATAAGCCTCTGGTGCGAGAAAACATTCATGTAGAAACGCCGAGAAGCCCGATCATTGCAACTGCTCCAGGGACGATGATTCGTCTGCCAGAGAGTTACGTTCCCCCAATCGTCGGAGTCTTGCCAAGAATGGCAAGAAATGAAGCAGCCTTGTGCGAAGCAGCGAAGGCATCGGGCACGAGCTTGGAACGGGCCTTTGAAAAGAGTATTAACGCTGCTTTCACTGTGCTGGGCTACGAGACAAAGCTGCTTGGTCAAGGAAAAGGTAGAGTGCCGGATGGCCAAGCTCTGAGTCTCGATGATTCTTACGCAATCCTTTGGGATGCCAAGGTGCGAGGTGAATTTGGTGATGACTATGAGGACGCTATTCGCTCTCTTAGATGGAAACTGACGTAAATGAGGTGTGCTTAGTAGAGGCCGATGCTTTGGTTGTTATGGTGGAAGCGAAAATGCGTTCACCCCGCGAAGTGAGTCTGGGACCCGACGGTCTCCAACGGCTTTTCAGCATGAGCGGCGTGTTGTCCGCTGATTCGGTACGCGAAAACTTAGTTTGATGGCTTAGGGTGGCCTTGCTTTCGTTGCGTTTAACTTTTCCTCGATCTTCTCACTCCACCCGCTTTTCCTCAAGATTTTCCACTCTCCTGTTCCGGATCCCATTCCTGAATTTCAACCTTTAAACCTGTAACCTGCAAACATTCCAACGTCTTACAGTTCCATTCGAATGATATCCAAGTAATTACTTGAAATGTGATTTAGTTTCATGCTACACTTCCGCGTGTTTGCTAGACGAATCTCTCGCTCATCGGCGGTTTCATTCCTGAGCCGAACCCCTGTTCCGCCGCGATCCTTCCCTAAGTGCCATGAAATCATATCGTTTGCAGACCCCCACCCCTTAAACTCTGTCCTGTCATATCGTTACAAAAACATGGGGAGGCAGGGGCACCATTCACGTCCCATGCTAGGAACGCACAAAAACCCGTCGCGCATCTGCCTTTCTATTCAACAGCTTATGAAATGCAAATTTCACAACTCCTTTCTTTTGATATTCATGCAAATTGGTGGGGGGTGTACCCCCCTCCCTCTTCTCAAGTCACCCGCATCTGTTATTCTGGAAGGCCAAAAATGAGAACCGATTCGCCACTGCTGTCACAGATCGCCACACGAAAAAGGAAACCCACGCCGTGACTCACGCAACCGTCAGCGCTCGCGCCGCCAAGCGCGTCCACAATTTCAACGCGGGTCCGGGAGCGCTTCCCCTTCCGGTACTCGAACGCATCCGCGAAGAACTCCTCGACTGGCGCGGCAGCGGCATGTCCGTCATGGAGATGAGCCACCGCTCGCCCGAATTTGAGAGCATCAATACGGCGGCCAACCAAAAACTCCGCAGTCTGCTCGGAATTTCCGACGACTACGCGGTCATCTTCCTTCAGGGCGGCGGCAGCATGCAATTCACCATGGCTCCCATGAACCTTTGCCTTCCCGGAAAGCCCGTTGACGTTCTCCATGCCGGCGCTTGGACCACCAAGGCCATTGGTGAATTGAAAAAAGGGTTCCTCCACCGTATTGCGGCCTCCACCGAATCGGAAAAGTTCGCGCGTCTTCCCCGCCGCGACGAAATGAAATTTTCCCCGGACGCTTCCTACGTCCACATCTGCACCAACAACACCATCGAAGGCACGCAGTGGACTACTCTTCCGGAAACCGGCCCCGAAAGCCGCAATGTCCCGCTGGTCGCCGACATGTCCTCGGACATTGCTTCGCGCCCTGTCGACGTCAAAAAGTTCGGCCTCATCTTTGCCGGCGCCCAGAAAAACCTGGGCCCTTCCGGCGTCACGATCGTCATCATTCGCAAGGATCTCGCTGAGCGCGCGGACAAAAATCTCCCCACGCTTCTTCAATACCGCACGCATATCAAGGAAAACTCGCTCTATCACACGCCGCCCACATTCGCCGTTTACGTCGTCGGCCTGGTTCTCGAATGGATCGCATCCGAAGGCGGAGTTCAGGGAATGGAGAAGCGCAATGAAGCCAAAGCCAAGCTTCTCTATGACACCATTGAAGCCAGCGGCGGTTTTTACCATTGCCCGGTTGAGAATAGCTCGCGTTCGAAGATGAACGTTGTTTTTCGCGTGGGCGGCGGTGATGAGTCGCTCGAAAACCAATTTGCCAACCAAGCTGCCGCCGTCGGCCTCGTGGGCACACCCGGCCACCGCTCCGTCGGCGGCATGCGCGTCTCGCTTTACAACGCCCTCGAACCTGCCGCCGTCGAGGCCCTAACCGGCTTTATGCGCGAGTTCCAGCGCACCCGCGGCTGAAAGCATCGTGTGTTTTGCTCCGCCGCGCGGCCAGTTGTTGTAGCAACGTGATTCTGTCACCCTAATGGCAACATGAAAATGTCACCCCCCTGGTAGGGCTGAATGCTCTAAGCGGGTGTCGCCGTAGTAGAGCGAGACGCGCCCGTCGAGGGCTTGATAGATGTGCACTTTGGCTCCGGCGAAGCTGAAGCGGCGGGCTTGTTGGGGGATTTGGAAGCGGCGGCCATCCCACTGCACGACGTTGTCGTTGCTAACCACGCGTTCGTGGACGAAGCATTTTCGCGAGGCTGGCGGGAGAAACGACGGTTGTAGTCGGTGATGAACTTGCGCAGGAGGGCGTTGGCGGAGTCGATGTCGGCCGCCTTGGCCAGGCGTAGTTCGCTGGTGAGGCGATCTTGCAGCACGCCCCAGAGGCGCTCGACGCGGCCTTTGGCCTGCGGACTGTTGGCGGCGATGAAGGTGACACCGAGTTGTTCTAGGGCGCGGCCGAACTGGGTGGGCTGGCGTTTTCCGGCGAGCTGTTCCTCCACGGTCCAGTTGTCGTCGTTGCGGACGAAGACGCCGCTGTGATCGCCGTAAAAAGCGAGCGGCGTGCCGTGGCGGCGGAGCAGTTGGCGAAGCAAGCAGAGATAGCCGAAAGTGGTTTCCGAGGGAAAGAACTGGGCAGCCAGGATTTTGCCGGTGGCGTCGTCCTGCATGCCGAGAGCGGTGAGCTGTGGGCCGCGTCCTTCGAGCCAGTCGTGTGGGCTGCCGTCGAGTTGCACCAGTTCACCGAGGCGCGCGGACCGCAAGCGGCGCTGGCGATGAGCGGGAGCGCGGCGTTTACGTGGCGAACCGAGGCCGTGCTGGCGCAGCAAGCGACGCAGAGTTTCGCGGCTGAGGGAAAAGCCCTCGCGCTCGACCAACTTCTCGCAGAGATGGTGATCGTTGAAACCAGCGTAAGTGCCGCGCGCCAGTTGGACGATCCGCTGCCGCACGGCATCGGGCAGGCGACGCGGGCTGGGCCGGCCACGGTTGGCGTGAGCCAGAGCCGCCTCCCCGTCTTCGCGCATACGCCTTTTCAAGCGCTTGATCTGGCGCACGCTCAGACACAGGAGTCCGGCGGCTCTGGCACACGCCATGTCTCCCTTGATGCATGCACTGATGATGGTCACTCGCTGCAGTTCCTTCTGGCTCAACGTGAATGTCTCCTGTCTCATGGGGTGACATTTTCACGTTGCCGTTAAGGGGTGACAGAATTATGGAGCTAAGACAACATTGGAAGATTGTTCAGCACGCCGCAGCGCCCATCATGTGCCCGGCCGAAAAACCTATGGCAGACCTGCTTCCATCTCTCGTCATCGTCGGCCGCCCCAATGTGGGCAAGTCCACGCTCTTCAACCGTTTGACCGGTACGCGCCGCGCCATCGTCACCAACGAGCCGGGCATCACCCGCGACCGCATCTACGGCAAAGCCGAATGGCGCGGCCGCTCTTTGGAAGTTGTGGATACCGGCGGCATCGTCCCCGACGACAAGGCTCTGATCCCGCAGGAAATGCTGCGCCAAGCTCATGTAGCCATCAAGAAGGCCGCGCTGCTCGTTCTGGTCGTGGACAGCCAAGCCGGCCTTACGCCCCTAGACGAAGAACTCGCCCGCCTCCTGCGTACTACAGGCAAACCGTTTGTGATTGCCGTTAACAAAGTGGACGCCATGTCGCAGGAATCCAACGCCAACGTTTTCCATCGCCTCGGTGTTCCCGTGTTCCCCGTCGCCGCCGAGCACGGCACCGGCGTCGACGATCTCCTCGACGCCGCCCTCACGAAATTTTATCCGACTGCTTCGGCTCCAGCCGTTGTAGTGGCGCAGCTTGCTGGGCCCTCCGCTCCCTTCGAGACCGTCGAGAAAGAAAAACAAACCGACATCATCGAAGTTGCCATCATCGGCCGCCCCAACGTCGGCAAGTCCACGCTGCTGAACCGCATGGTCGGCGAAGAACGCTCCATCGTCTCGCCCATTCCCGGAACCACTATGGACAACGTGGACACGGAATTCACGCGCGACGGCCGCGCCTATCGTTTCGTGGATACCGCCGGAATTCGCCGCAAAGGCAAAACCACGCTGGTGGCGGAAAAACTCAGCGTGGTGATGGCCCGCCGCGGACTGGAGCGTTGCGATGTCGCTCTCCTCGTCGTCGACGGCGAACAGGGCGTCACGCAGGGCGATGCGCAGATCGCCAGCTATGCCGAAGAGTCCAGCCGCTCCGTGGTTATCGCCATCAACAAATGGGATCTCGCCGTCGTTGCCGCGCGCGAAGCTGCCTCGCGCGATGCGGCCACCGCGAAAGGCAAAGCCAAACGCGCTCCTGGCGAGCGCCACAAACCAGAAAACTTCGATGCTGGCCGGCTGATGTTTGACTACGAAAAGATGATCCGCGCCAAACTGAAATTCCTGAGCTACGCGCCGATCGTTTTTCTTTCCGCGAAAACCGGCGAGCGCGCCGACAAGCTTTTTCCGCTCATCAATCAGTGCTGGGATGCCCGCCGTCGACGCATCGCCACGCCGGTTCTGAACAATTGGCTCAAGGAAGAAGTCGACCTCCAGCGCGGCACCACGCCAAAGGCTCGGCCCGTGCGGATTTACTACATCACGCAGGCAAAAATCGCGCCGCCCACGTTTCTTCTCTTCACCAACCAGAAAGCTCCGTTGCACTTCAGCTACGAGCGCTTCCTCGAAAATCAGCTTCGCGCCAAATTCGATTTCGTCGGCACACCGGTCCGCTTCATCCAGCGCCTCCGCAAACGCGACAAGCGCTCCTCCCGAGGAGGCGCCGACCGTGACGAATGAATGCTCCCTCTGCATCAACCGCTCGCGAGAAGCAGGTGTCATCTTGAGGCGAACCGATAAGGTTCGCCGAAGGATCTCAACGATTGCACGGTCTTCCAAATCAAATGTGGTCGCTCACTCCCGCGCTGAGATCCTTCACGTCCCGATCAGAATCGGGACGTTCAGGATGACAAGTCTTGCCAAGCGCGGACAAGCAAGAGCGAGGAAGCTCTACAGCAATCCCGCACAAACTGCTACGATAGCGGCATCGCCCTTCAAGCTGGGCTTTCCGATGCCAAACAACGGCACAGCAGCGCAAGTCGCCACGGAGAAAAAACTCTACCGCATCGGCGAAGTCAGCCGCCTGGCGGACTTGAAACCTTTCGTTCTGCGTTACTGGGAAACCGAATTCCCCATGCTCGAGCCGGTCAAAAGCCCCAGCGGACATCGCCTGTACCGCCAGGATGACGTGGACATGGTCTTCCGCATCAAGCGGCTGCTCTACGACGAAGGATTCACCATCGCGGGTGCACGCCGCTTTCTGCGCGAGCATGAAGGAAATTTCGAGGCGGAAAACGCGAGCGAGAGGCATGCGGCGGAAGGCGCGGCGCAGCTCCTGAGCCGCAAAATGCTGCTCGATTTGCGCGATACGCTGCGCGCTTTCTTGACGCTTCTCGAACGCCGGTGATAGCCTTGTCAGTGCAGAAGCTACCGCGATTCGGCCCTCTCGAAGTTGCCGTGTCGTTGTCAGGTTTCCCGTCGGGACGTAGCGCAGCCTGGTAGCGCGCACGCTTGGGGTGCGTGAGGTCGCGAGTTCAAATCTCGCCGTCCCGACCATTTCTTCTTCGGACGCCGAACAGTCGCCCCGCAATCTTGCAGGCCGTGAACCGTCCGCTGTGCTTGTCTTGAAAGAACAAGCTTCGAAAACATTTTGCCAATGGCGCATATTCTTCTGACTAACGATGATGGGTATCAGGCGGAAGGGCTGCGGGCGTTGGCGGCGGCGCTGGAAGATTTTGCGACGGTGAGCATTGTGGCGCCGAGCCGGGAGCAGAGCGGGACGGCGCAGTCGCTGACGCTGCGGCAGCCGATCGTGTGCAACCGAATCGCGGACCGCGAGTGGGCCATTGACGGGACGCCGGCGGATTGCGTGATCGTGGCGCTGCACAAACTTTTGCCGGAAAAACCGGACATGGTGATTTCCGGAATCAACCACGGCGCGAATCTCGGTGAAAATGTCTATTACTCGGGCACCGTGGGAGCGGCTCGAGAAGGCGCGCTGCATCACATTCCGTCGGTGGCGATGTCGCTGTGCTCGAAAAAGACCGAAGCGAAATTTGAAAACTCCGCGCGCGTGGCGCGGGCCGCGGCGGAAATGATTTTGAAGGAAGGATTGCCGGACCAGGTTTTGCTGAACGTGAATGTGCCCGAGCCGTGGAACGGCAGCGTGAAATTCACGCGACAATCCCAAAAAATCACCCGCAACCAGTTGAGCGAAGGAAAAGATCCGCGCGGGCGCAGTTATTTCTGGCTCTTTGAACAGAGAATTGATAAGGACGTGGAGCCGGACACGGATTACGCGGCGATTTTTTCCGGCGCCGTTTCCATTACGCCGCTGCACCTCGATCCCACGCACACCGAATCGCTGAATCATCTTTCGCACTGGGCCGCGCCCATCGGAGCCGCGTTCAAGAAATAAGTTTTGTAGAGGCCGGACTTTAGTCCGGCCTTTGCAAGATCCGGCAACAAAACATTCAACTTTGTTTGCCAAAGCTAGTTGGCTTTGGGCGCGGATGGGGCGATGAGGGGGACGTTGTTTTTCTGCATGCTGTCGTTGAGCGCGGGTAGATCTTTCGCAAGAACCTCGCGCCACTTCACGAGCTGCGCTTCCAGTTGCGGGTCGAGCTCCGCGAACACGGCGAGTTCGGCGGCAGTCGGCGCGGCATCGGCGCTGTCCACGGCCTGACCCAGATAGCCGAGCTTGCTATTGAGTTTAGTGGGATAGTTGGCCTCGTCCTCGGAAGCTTTGGCATTTACCTGGATCAGCTCTTCCTCGATGGCGCTGATTTTCTTGCGCAAGTCGCTGGAAGCCGATGCTACCGGCTTGGCATCGTCCCGCCCTGCAACCCGCCGTTCGAGCGTCTGGAGCTGAGTTCGCAAATCACGAATGGCCAGGATGGCTTTATTCATCTCGTCCTGCCGGTCGCGCAGTTTGAGCATTAGCTCAAATTGTTTGCGCAAGTCTTCCTCAGATGCCTTGACTCGCGGATCGAGTTTCACTTCGAGCGGCGCAGTAGAACTCTTTCCGGCAACCGTCAGCCGCACTTGGTACTTGCCCGGAAGAACGAGCGGGCCAATCGGCTGACCGTTGCTATAAATGGCGGCGGGAATCTTCGCGGGAGTCTCATAACGCAAATCCCAGACAAATAGGTTCAGACCGGCCTCGGAAGGGATATGCTCCGCCTCTTCATCCCGTTCCCATTCGGGCGGAGCTTCGTCGGTTTTTTTCTTCTCGCTCGTGAAGTGGCGGATGACCTTTCCCTGCGTGTCGAGCAGCTCGAGTGTCGCGGGTTCCTTGGGCTTCTCTTTCAAGTAGTAGTAGAGAATCGCGCCATCGGGCGGGTTTTCGCCGATAGCATAACGACGGCGCCGAAGATGCCCCGTGCGCGTACGGGTCGCGGTGCGAGAGGTGAAGAGATGCGCGTCCTCCGCGGCGATGGAGGCACTTACCTGGCGGAGCGGACTGAGATCATCCAAAACCCAGAACGAACGGCCGTGAGTCGCGACAACCAGATCGTCGGCATGAATAATCAAATCGTGGATGGGAGTGGTGGGAAGGTTGAGTTGCAGCGTCTGCCAGTGTAAACCGTCGTCAAACGAAACCCACACCGCGGTCTCCGTGCCCGCGTAGAGCAAGCCCTTGCGGCCGGGATCTTCGCGAACGGCATGCACGTAAGAGTTATCCGGCAAGCCGCCGATGATTTTTGTCCAGGTCTTTCCGAAATCGCTGGTCTTGAAAATGTACGGATGAAAATTGTCGAGTTTGTGAGCGTCCACGGCGACGTAGGCAGTGGCAACATCAAACGGCGACGCTTCGATGAGGCTGACCATCCCCCACTCGGGCATCTCCTTGGGCGTGACATTGGACCAGGTCTTTCCACCGTCTTGCGTTAATTGCACCAGGCCGTCGTCTGTTCCAGCCCACAGCACGCCGTCCTTCTTCGGCGATTCCGCCAAGCTGAAAACGACGTCGTAATACTCGACGGTGTACTGATCCTTCGTGAGCGGCCCGCCAGAATCCTGCTGCTTGGACTTATCGTTGCGCGTGAGGTCCGGACTGATCTCCGTCCAGGTGCGGCCCTCGTCGGCCGAACGAAAAACGACCTGGGCCGCGTGATAGATGACGTCCGGATTGTGATTCGAAATGAGCAGCGGCATGGTCCAGGTGTAGCGGTATTTCTGTTCCGCGGCGGGGTGGCCATCGGGAATTAGCGGCCATTGCTGAATGCTTTGGGCCTGATTGGTGCGGCGATCGAAGCGCGTGAAAATGGGGCCTTCGTCGTCAGCGTAAACGATATTGGAATCGCGCGGGTCCACGGCGATGGCGCCGCTCTCCCCGCCGCCGACGGCATCCCAGTCGGGGCGATCGATGAAGCCGTGGTCGCTGCGCGTTCGAATGCCGATGGAAGAGTTGTCCTGCTGGGAGCCATAAACGCGATAGAGAAAATCGTTGTCGGCAGCGACGTGGTAGAACTGCGCGGTGGGCTGATTTCCCTGGGTCGTCCAATTTTTTCCGCCATCGATGGAAATGGTTGCGCCGCCGTCATTACCGTTGATGAGGCGGTTGGGATTGTGGGGATCAATCCACAGGCCATGGTGATCGCCATGAGGCGCATTGAGGCGTTCGAAGGACTTGCCGCCGTCGTTGGAACGGAAAAGACCGGTATTGGCGATGTAGACCTTGTTCGAATCCCTGGGATCGGCCCAAACGTGGGTGAAATACCAGGCGCGCTGGCGGAAACGATGATCATCGGTGATAAGGGTCCAGTTGGTGCCGCCGTCATCGCTGCGGTAGAGACCGCCTTTCTTTGCTTCGATGAGCGCGTAGACAATATTCGAATCAGCGCCAGAAACGGCCACGCCGATGCGGCCGAGCGGGCCCTCGGGCATGCCGTTGCCTTCGACGCGCTTCCAGGTGGTGCCGTCGTCGTTCGAACGGTAGAGTCCGTCCTTTTCGCCGCCGCTGTTGAGTGTCCAGGGTGTGCGGTAGCCTTCCCACATCGCGGCGAAAAGAACGTGGGGATTCTGGGGATCGAAAACGATGTCGATGCCGCCGGTGCGATCGTCGAGGTAGAGAACTTTCTCCCAGTTCTTGCCGCCATCGCGAGTGCGGAAGATGCCGCGCTCGGTGTTTTTGCCATAGGCATGGCCAAGAGCGGCGACAAAGGCGACGTCGGGATTGGCGGGATGGACGATGACCTTGCCGATGTGGCGCGTATCCTTCAAGCCGATGTTGTTCCAGGTCTTGCCGCCGTCGTTCGAGCGATAGACACCGTCGCCGAAAGAGATGTTGCCGCGAATACAGGCTTCGCCGGTGCCAACATAAATTACATTGGGATCGGAATCGGAGACCGCGATGGCCCCAATGGACGAGGTGCTCTGCTTCTCGAAGAGAGGATCCCAGGAAACGCCGCCATCGGTGGTTTTCCAGACGCCGCCGGCGACGGCACCAAAATAGTAAGTATTCGGCTGGCTGGGCACGCCAGTGACGGCCAGGGCGCGGCCGCCACGGAATGGGCCGATGAGGCGCCATTTCATGCCGCCGTAGGTCTTGGGGTCGATGGGAGCGGCGGCCGCAGGGCGGCCGGCCTGCTGGGCGTTTGCTGCTGCAATCAGGAAAAGGAAGACGAGAGAAAAAATGCAGGCATAAAAAGGCTGGCGGGACAATTTCACACAATCCTCCGGTGATGGGAGCGAAAAACGCAAAATCGTACCGCTTCCGGTACTTGGAAGAAAGAGTTTTTCTTTGGATTTGAGAGTCAGCTTGCGGTACGCTAACTATCCTGCAAACAAGGCAACATCCACGAAGGGGACCTCTGCGGAATCAACGACAAGTCACTTGTCCAGAAAATGCCTTTCGGCCACTGACCTGGGGAATGCTGCAATCTCTATTTTTTTCTCGCCGCTAGAATGGGAAGCGGACAGACAAAATGCCGTTGTGGTTGTTCGTATGGAAATGAGTCGTGGCGATCTGGAATCCGCCGCCGACGGTGAGCGCCAAGCGCTTCCAAAGATGGAGTCTTCCGATGACCAAGCCGGGGGTCATGAAAACTTGAGTCTTGCCATTGTTCGGGCCGTCCTGGAAATGCGTATAGTTCACTTCTAATTCCGGCCAGAACTTTCGATAAAGGTGATACTGAAACGCATTGTTCCAGGGAATTGTGCGGCCAATCTTGCCCTCGTTGCCCGTCGGCAAGGTCACGCCGAGCGTGCCTTGAATGTCGAATGCCCCGAAACCCTTCCCGTAGGCGATAGTAGGGGTGATGATAGCGTCGGTCGCTCCATTCTTGTACTGGCCGGTGGGCAGAGTAGTTTGGAAGAACGCCGTTAATATGTACTTTCCATGCTCTTCATTCGAAGAAAGAATCCGGTACTTCACGAGGAAGCTCCAATGACCAAATCCATCCTGCACGGCGGCGTTGTTATGCACGATATAGGCTGGCGGAGCGACGAGAATCACTTCGACACGCTCGGCAGGGATTAACTCCAGTCCCTTTGCTCCTCCATAGTTTTCAGTTGTAATGCCACTGTTGTTTGTCTGCCAGAGAGTGTCGTAGCGAAACTCTTCCTCGAGACGTGGTGTCGTAGTGGCGAGCGGTGTCGCCCAATGCGGCTGCTCAGCCTGCGTCCGGTCTACGCGGTTGAACCAGTCGGCGAAGTACCCTGGACTAGTCCCGCTGCTGGAATTTGCGGAACCCTGGGCACGGGACGGGACTGCTGGCAAGAATAAGAGAGCAAGGAAACCTAAGGCATTCCGACAGTTGCGCACGCATTCTCCTCCGCGTTCGAAGCCCGTTAGGTTAGCCGCTGGGCATCAAACGGCAAGCTTCGAGCCGGTAGACACATTAATACGGATGGAAACGAGAAATAAAATCGTATCAATACGGTCTAGAGGTACGCAGAAATCATCACAAATTCGGCCAACCTTGACCGCAGCTTAAGCTGGCCGGCTAACTGCACCGGAGACGGACCCACTAGCTCGTTGGGGCCCGGGTTGCGATAGGATGCTCGAGCCATGGGCAGACAGAGAACATACGACGTTGCGGTGATCGGGGCGGGAGCGTTTGGCGGGTGGACGGCGTGGCATTTGGCGAAGCGAGGCCAGCGAGTGGCGCTGATGGAAGCCTACGGTCCGGCGCATTCGCGGGCAAGCTCGGGAGGCGAAACGCGGATCATTCGAATGGGCTACGGCGCGGATGAGCTGTACACGCGATGGGCGAAGCAGTCGCTCGCGCAGTGGAAGGAGTTTTTTGAGGCCACGAAGAACCCCCTTTTTCTTGAAACGGGCGTTCTTTGGATGGCGGACAGGGATGACGCGCGCTTGCAGGACACGAAGCAGACGCTGGGGCGTTGTGGAGTTCGGTTCGAGGAATTGGATCGCAAGGCGCTCGAAAGAAGATACCCGCAAATCGGATTGGAAGAGATCCAATGCGGAATCCTGGAGCCGAATAGCGGCGTGCTGCTGGCGCGGCGGGCGGTGGCTGCCGTGGCGGAAGATGCGATTCGGCTGGGAGCGGAGTATCGCTGCGCTCAGGTCCTCCAGCCAGCAGCTTCCGGCCGCGTTCACGAAGTAAAAACAAGTGGCGGCGAAAAAATCTCGGCAGGGGATTTTGTGTTTGCGTGCGGGCCGTGGCTTGGAAAAGTTTTTCCGGACGTTCTTGAGCCGAGGATATTCCCTTCGCGACAAGAAGTGTTTTTCTTTGGGATTCCCGCGGGCGATACGCGGTTTGCGGCACCGGCGCTGCCGACTTGGCTGTTTCAAGAAGACCTGGTTTATGGAATGCCGGACATCGAAAGACGAGGATTGAAGATTGCCTTTGACGAGCATGGGGAGCGAGTTGATCCGGACACGCAGTCGAGGATTGTTTCTTCGGCGATGACGGAGATGGTGCGAAAGTACGTGACGCGGCGATTCCCGGCACTGAAGGATGCGCCGATTGTCGAAACGCGTGTGTGCCAGTACGAAAACAGTTCGAACGGGGATTTTCTGATCGACCGGCATCCAGAGATGGAGAATGTTTGGTTTGTGGGCGGGGGCTCGGGACATGGATTCAAACATGGGCCGGCGGTCGGCGCGTATGTTACCGGCCAGCTCCTCGACGGCGCGGCTGTGGAGGCGCGATTTACGCTGGCGACGAAGGACACTAGTCAGAAGCGCGCGGTATACTGACGGTCCCGGTCTGAAACAAGGACAACAATTGAAACCTCCAGGCGCGGCGTGCGTCTTGTAACAAAGGAGTGGTTGTGCGTTTGCCTGGGTGACTCAGCAGAGAGAACGAAAAATACGGAGGAACAATGCGTTTGAAGACTGACCGAGCCGTGCGAGCCTTCGCGCTGTTCGCGGCGGCGGTATTGACGATGGCGGCGGCAGGCGCGTCAGGGCAGGACATCAAAATTACCTATGATAAATTTGTGCTTCCCAACGGGCTGACGGTGATCGTTCACGAAGATCATAAGGCGCCGATCGTAGCCCTGAACATCTGGTATCACGTGGGCTCCAAGAACGAGAAGCCGGGGAAGACCGGGTTTGCGCACCTGTTCGAACACTTGATGTTCGGCGGCAGCGAAAATCTGAAGGGGCGGTATCTCGATGCGATGGAGCGCGTGGGCGCGACGGACCTGAACGGCACGACCAATTCCGACCGCACGAACTATTTCGAGGATGTGCCCACATCAGCGCTCGATTATGCGCTGTTCCTGGAATCCGACCGCATGGGACATTTTTACAACACCATTAACAAGGAAACCTTGGACCTGCAGCGCGGCGTGGTACAGAACGAAAAGCGGCAAGGCGATAACCAGCCCTATTCGATCTCGAGGTATCTGATCACCGAGAACACGTATCCCGCCGGGCATGGGTATTCGTGGACGACGATCGGCTCGATGGAGGACTTGAACGCGGCGTCGCTCGCGGATGTACAGGAGTGGTTCAAGACGTATTATGGGCCTTCGAATGCGACGCTGGTGATTGCCGGCGATATCGATGTGAAAACAGCACGCGAAAAGGTGGAAAAGTATTTCGGGGATATTCCCGCCGGTCCGCCGGTGGCGCACCAGACGGAATGGGTGGCGAAGATGACCGGCATGCACCGCCAGCAGGCGCAAGACCGCGTGCCGGCGGCGCGAGTATTCAACGTCTGGAATGTTCCGGAATATGGGCAGGCCGACACCGATTATTTGGACCTCGTGAGCGACGTGCTGGCAGAGGGCAAGGATTCGCGGTTTTACAAGCGGCTCGTTTATGACGAACAAATCGCGACATCCGTGAACTGCGGCATCAATCCGAACGAAATCGGCGGCCAGTTCATTGTTGGCGCGGCGGCGAAACCCGGGGGAAGCCTGGCGCCCATTAACAAGGACGTGCAGGAAGAGCTCGACAAATTCTTGAAGGACGGACCGACGGCGGAAGAGTTGGAGCGCGTCAAGACCGCTTATGAAGCGAATCTCGTGCGCGGGCTGGACCGCATCGGAGGCTTTGGCGGGAAATCCGACATCCTCGCTCGCGGCCAAGTATTCACGGGAAATCCGGAACAGTATGTGATTTCGCTGGACCGCGTGCGCAAAGCGACGGCTCAGGATTTGCGCGATGCGGCGCGGCGCTGGCTGGGCGACGGTCTCTATCAACTCGAAGTGGTGCCCTATCCGGAGTACAAGACGGCAGGCGCGGGCGCGGACCGTTCGAAACTCCCGGAGGTTGGAGCGACGCCAAATGTGAAGCTGCCGGCGTTCGAGCGCATGACGCTTTCGAATGGGTTGAAAGTCGTTCTGGCGGAACGCCATGAATTGCCGCTCGTAGATTTCACGATGCTGGTGGATGCGGGGACCTCCGCGGACAGTCCAGCCATGCCAGGTATGGCGAGTATGACGTCCTCGCTGCTGACCAGCGGCACCGACAAATACACCGCGCTGCAAATCAGCGATGAGATTCAGAGACTGGGAGCAGAGCTCGAGGCAGGTTCAGGACTGGACAGTTCGACGGTTTATCTTTCCGCGTTGAAGAGCAAGCTGGAGCCGTCGCTCGCGTTGTTTTCCGATGTACTGCTACATCCTACGTTCCCACAGGAAGATTTCGCGCGCCAGCAGAAGCTGCAGATTGCCGCAATTCAACGGGCGAAGACTTCACCAGGCGCGATGGCGGGCCGCGTGATGACTCCGGCGCTCTACGGCAAGGAGCATCCCTACGGATTGGAGTTGACCGAAGCGGGCGTGGGCAAATTGACGCGCGACACGATCGCCAAATTCCACGACACGTGGTACCGGCCGAATAACACGACGCTGGTGATCGTAGGCGACACCACGCTGTCGGAGATTAAACCGCAACTGGAAAAGGCCTTTGCGTCCTGGAAGCAAGGGAATACACCCAAGAAAAGCATTTCGAACGTAACCGCGCCGAAGCGGCCCGAAGTTTTTTTGATCGACAAACCAGGCGCGGCGCAGTCTTTTATTTTAGCGGGAACGATCGCTCCGCCGCGCAACAGTCCGCAGGAAATCGCGCTGGGAATCTGGAACGACGTGATGGGAGGAACGTTTGGCGGGCGCGTAAACATGAACCTGCGCGAGGATAAACACTGGTCTTACGGCGCTCGCACGGCGTTTCAGTTTGCGCGCGGCGACAGCGCCTGGGTAACGCAAGCGCCGGTGCAGACGGATAAAACGAAAGAATCTCTCGTCGAGATCAACAAAGAATTGCGCGACGTGTTCGGAGCGCGTCCCATCTCGCAGGATGAACTCAATAAGGACAAGGACAATCGAACTCTTCGCCTGGCGGGTTCGCGAGAGACCATGGCCGAAGTCGGCGATGCGATCGAGAACGTGGTGCAATATCGTTTGCCCGACGACTACTACTCGACACATGCATTTAAGGTGCGGGCGCTGTCGACAAACGATCTCACCACCGCGGGGAAATCTTTCCTGAACCCGGATCGGCTGGTGTGGGTCATCGTCGGGGACCTTGCCAAGGTGGAAGCCGGAATTCGCGAGCTGAATCTCGGCACGGTGCACATCGTGGATGCCGATGGCAACTCGATTAGATAGAGCTACTAAATTTAACTCTGCACATGCGCTTTGGCCTTCAAGTCTTGGGACTACGGCGGCGGGGATTGAGCGCAGCAGTGGCGCGCTTTCCCCGTTTTGCTTTTTCTGTGTAGAGATCCTTGTCCGCCTCGGAAAGAAGTTTTTCGATGCGCTCGCCATCGCCGCGGTAGATAGAGATTCCGATACTCGCGGAGAGGCGGGGCGGTTCATCGTCGGTGGCGAGGACTTCGCGGATGCGATTGGCAACGCGGTGCGCTTCGTCCTCCTGCGATTCGGGGAGGACCAGCGCGAACTCATCGCCGCCGTATCGCGCGGCAGTGTCAATGGCGCGGCAATGAATCCGGAGAACGTCGGCGAGGCGGCAGATGGAGCGGCTGCCGACGAGATGGCCGTAACTGTCGTTAATCGTTTTGAGACCATCAAGATCGAGAAGCAATACGGAGAAGGGACGGCCGGTGCGGTCGGTGCGCTCCGTCTCGTTTTCGAGAACGTCGAGGAGGCGGCGGTAGTTGGCAAGACCGGTGAGGGGATCGCTGACGGCAAGATGGTGAACTTGTTCGAAGAGGCGAGCGTTTTCAAGCAGTGCGCCGCCGAGCGCGACGGTGTAGCCCAACACCATGAGCGCCTGGGCAAAAACGAATGGGGCGTCGAGAAGGCGGGCAGATTGCGCGGCCGAGAGTTGGGCGGCAACATTTAGCCAGGTTGCTGCATAGATGGTGCGGTCGAAGGAGGAGTCTTCAACCGACAAGCGGCGGCGGTACCAGACGAGACTCACGAGAAAAATTGCGCCGGGCAGCAACTGCTCCGGATTGGGAAAGAAGGCGCCGGGATGCCGGGAGACGTCCGGGGGCAAACCGCGAAGCGTCGCAGCAAGGATGTAGGTCAGTACGATGACAGTTAGCAGAGCGCCGGCAATCTCACCGCGCGGATGGCGCGAACGACGGAGGAAACGCTCCACGAGAAGCGCAACGATGAGGAGAAGCGACAGGACCATGCGGCCGATCCACCAGGCGATGGGCGCCCACTGAACCCGCAGAGGCGCGTCCGGGAAAAACTGGAAAAAGAGCACGCTGGTGGCGGCGAGGATAGCGCCGGAAAGAAGAAACCCGGCGCCAAGAATCAATGAAATGCGGTCCTGGGTGCCCTGGAAACGGACAAGAGTTACGGCGGCGAAAACGAAGGCGAGAAGACCGCTGATGACCTGCAAATAGCCTTGAAGAATGGGGTCGGGCTGAAGAGCAATGCTGCGAAGCCAGTAAGCGGCCAGAACTACAAAAACGAAGACAGCGAAATGCGCAAGGAAAATGGTGATGTTGCTGCGGCTGTTTCTGTGAGGAGCCTCGCCCATGAGTCTTTCCGAATTTATCTTTCTTCTCCGGGCCGGTCGCCTACTTAATTAGACTACACGGGAGGCACGTCGGTTACCGGCAATTCGAGGGATGCGTGAGGCAAGAGATACCGTCCTGTGGATTTCACGACCTGTACTAAAGTGCAGGACAAAATGTGGCGGCGGGAACGGCATGGTGGGAGGAGTGCGGCCTCCTGGGAAACTTTTTTTGCAGTTGCGCGCGAGAATAGGATTGCGCACACTGTCTGCATTGAAACGATTGAATACAGACTGATAGCTGGCCGCGAACAGTAACGCCTGCACAAAAAGGAGAGGGTTTGAGCAACGAAACCGCGACGAGTTCCGCGCCACGGCTGCGGCGGACTCTGACGCTCTGGGACCTGATTCTTTACGGAGTCATCGTGATTCAGCCGGTGGCGCCAATGTCCATTTACGGCGTCTTGAGCGATCGGGGTAAAGGCCATGTCGTAACAGCGATACTGATCGCGATGGTGGCGATGCTGTTTACGGGGATCAGCTATGGGCGCATGGCCCGGGCATATCCGAGCGCGGGTTCCGCGTTCACCTATGTCGCGCAGGAAATTCACCCCAGTGTTGGATTTGTCACCGGTTGGAGCATGGTGATGGATTATATGCTCAACCCGCTGATCTGCACCGTGTGGTGTGCAGGACAGGCCCACGACTTCGCGCCTGGAGTCCCCATCTGGGGCTGGAAAGTCTTTTTTGCAGCGGTCTTTACGCTCCTTAATATTCGCGGCATCAAAACATCCGCGCGCATTAACGCCGGCATGGCTGCAGGCATGGGCGCCGTCGTCGTCGTTATCTTCGTGGTTGCTGCGCGATATATCTTCGGCCATCCGCACCCCGATCCAGCCTTTTTCACCAGGCCGTTTTACGATCCACAAACCTTTACCTCCAGCGGCCTCTTTGGATGCACCTCCATTGCGGTGCTGACCTACATAGGTTTCGACGGGATTTCCACGCTGTCTGAAGAGGCCGAGAATCCGCGGCGCAATATCATGCTGGCAACGGTTCTCACTTGTGTGGTAATTGGACTTCTATCCGCGGCGGAAGTTTACATCGCCCAGCTCATCTGGCCGATATCTCAGCAATTCCCGGACGTAAATACCGCTTATCCGGAGATTATGCGCCGTCTCTGGCCGGCCCTGCACGTGGGAACGCATACCATTGCACCTCTGTTTCTCCTCGTTGGTTTCACACTGCTGCTCGCCAATTTCGGTTCGGGACTAGGATCTCAAATTGGCGCGGCGCGCCTGCTCTTCGGCATGGGGCGGAGCAATGCGCTGCCTAAGTCATTCTTTGGAAAGCTGGATGGAAAACACCAGATTCCCAAGAACAATGTTCTGTTTGTGGGAGGCGCTGCACTCCTCGGCGCGTTTTTTCTTGAAGTAGTGGCCGGATACAGATCTTACATACACGATGCGCAGGCAATGGATTGGGGAATTTTTCTGAAAATCCTAAATGGGGACAAGGCTTATGGACTCGGCGCGGAAATGCTGAATTTTGGAGCATTGATTGCGTTTATGGGCGTGAACGCAGCAGCGTTTGTGCGCTATTACATTCGCGCGGAGGAGAAAAAGCTGGTCAACTTGATTCCACCCATCCTGGGGTTTCTGATCTGCCTCGCGCTATGGGTGAACTTAAGCCGGCCGGCGATGATCGTCGGCTCAATCTGGATGGCCGCGGGCATCGCGTTCGGAGTTTGGAAAACGCGCGGATTTCGCGAACAACTCTCGTTTGAGACCCCTGCGGAATGACGCGTCCGTTCCAGAAGAGCCCATTGCGTGATGAGCGACTCTAGAAGGATGATGGGCGTGGCAGCGGAGGCGCTCGTTCCAGTGAAAAGGCAAAGCGGAGAGGCCCATACCATCACGATGAGGGACGTCGCGAAGTCCAGCGGCTTCTCTCCTGCAACGGTTTCGATCGTGCTGAACAATGCGCCGCTGGCGCGGTACATCGCGCCGGCCACAAAAAAACGCATCGAAGCAGTGGCGAAAAAGCTTGGCTACCGTCCCAACGCGATGGCCCGATTCTTGCGCAGTAAACGGAGCCACAGCGTGGGAGTGATGTTCTTCGACATTACCGATCCCTTTTGCACGCCGGTCCTTCGCGGCATCGAGAACGCGCTTTATCAATCTTCGTACGTGCCGATTTTCGCAGATGCCCATAACCAGAGAAACCGGTTTGAGCGCTACTTGGAAATGCTGCTGGAACATCACGTCGAGGCTTTGATCGTGGTAGCGAACTGGCTGTTCGTGGACATCCAACTGCTCGCGGACCTAAGCAAGAGAAACATTACGGCGGCCACCATTGGTTGGGAGATGCCTGGTGACGCCGTCAGCTCCGTGATGGTGGACAATGAAGCGGGAGGGCGGCTCGCTCTTGAGCACCTTCACCAGCTCGGGCACCGCAAGATCGCTTTCATCCGCGGGCCAAAAATGCTGATCGACAGCGCTCCACGGTGGAAAGGGATTCAAAAATTCGCCCATTCGGCAGGCATGACGATCGATCCGGGACTCGTTCTGCAACTGCCGGATTCTTTCGATCCGAACTCAGGCTTTGAAGGCGGCCACCGGTTCACGGAAGAACTGCTGGAGCGCAAGAAGCGTTTTACGGCAGTGGTGGCATTTGACGATTTGACGGCGCTGGGCGCGATCCGCGCGCTGAGCAAAGCGGGCGAGAGAGTGCCGGAGAATTGCTCGGTAGTGGGGTTCGATGACGTCCCGCTCTCCTCGCTGTCCGCGCCTTCTCTGACCACCGTAAGGCAGCCGCTGGAAGCGATGGGAAATCTAGCGGTGAATATAGTGATGGACGGGGTCAACGCTGGCCTGGAAAAGCGCGATTGGAAAATCTCGCGGCACAAGATGAACCCGGAACTGGTAATCCGTGATTCCACGCGAGCGGCAGCGCTCAGCGGATCTAACGACTAAATTTTGCTTTCCTTCAGAGAAGAAGAAAACGGCCCGCCTCCCCGACAAGGATCGGGGTTGACCACGGCCTCACTTCGAGGCAGGGAGAAAGACTTGCGAGGCCGCGAGGAACTCTACGTGAGACAGCTCGCTCGAAACCCGGACGCGCTCGAAACGGCCTTTCGCCCCTCCACTACCTCTGAACGTCAGCAGATATTGATTGCTGAGGTGGGTAGAGATTTCATCGAAGTATGGCTTGAGTGTTACAGGCGCGCCGGTCCCTAGAAAAAAGGATTCCGCACCGGTCTCCTCCGAAAGTTGGCTGAGATTCGACTGCGCCTGGAAACCGCGGAAGAACCCGCGGCCCAAGTGCCCCGCATCGGGGGCATAGATCGTCCAGACATTGATATTCTGCTTTTGCGCGCGCTCGATAGTGGAATCAAGATCCGGGCTCTTCGGACCGAATCCCCCGCCCCGAAAATAGTCGATTCCAGAAGAGATCAGGAGAATGGAACGCCGGTCGGGGGAAGAAGGCCAGCGCTTCATCAGATCCTGAATCGCGAGATACGGGCTGGTAAACGCGCCACCACCCCCGATGGGCAGACGCAAAGCCTTGGCGGCG
>WNFD01001899.1_pt1 | contig 22717 bp, 23 predicted proteins | sample 5400491 | NCBI WGS metagenome assembly WNFD01 (sample SAMN13153343, study PRJNA577476) | soil metagenome | isolation source: 120 cm saprolite under Douglas fir tree site 2 hole 2 replicate 2 | place: USA:California | collected 2015-04-18
GCCACTCCGGGAAGGAACACTAAGCCAAGCGCGGCTACGGGAATAGATGCTGGCACCGGATTGTGAGCGATGAAGCGGTCGAAGGCCAGAATGACAGGAGTGATCAGCAAAATAGTGGCGAGAAAAGGCACGATGGGGAAGATGATTGAGAGAAAGATCGCGCGCCGGGAGCCGCCCGCGCGATGGGAGAGAAATGCTCCTAGGGCTCCAACGAGCGGCAAGGCAAACAGCCAGGGAATGAAAACTACTGCCATGGGAGGATGCCCCCAGGAGAGAATCCAGGGCTTATGGCCGAAAACTCGACCGATCTCAACTGTTCCGTTTAAAATGAAGAGGTGCTCCCGTGTCACGACCGGGCGCGACTGGGTTAGTTGGAGAAGGCACATGGAGAGGGTGAAGGTCAAGAGTCCGGGAAGCCAGAGTTGCGTGACGCGGTTGGACATGACGTTTTCCTTTCTTCGTGCGGCTTGAAGGCTTCGGCGAAGGGAATTCCAGTCCCTCACCTCGTCGAGGCAGCGCGAAGTGGCGTTCTCTTCGGTGAGTCCTCGCTTGCGCAAATCCATGAAGGTTTCGGCGAAATGGGCAGCGAGTTCTTCTATGACTTCTTCGCGCTCCTGCGCGTCAAGGGCCAGCGTAGCAAGATGTCCACCCACGAGTTTGCGCCAATCAGGCATCGGCCACCTTCGCAAGCTGCCGCAACGCATGGAAAAGTTCAGACCACTCCTGCCGAAGCGGCATCAGCTTCCTTTTCCCCGCTGCGGTCAGCCGGTAACAACGCCGGCGGCGGCCATTTCCGCTCACTTCCCACGCTCCGCGCACCAAGCCTTTGTTCTCCATGCGATAGAGCAGCGGATAGAGCGAAGCCAAGGTGAAACGCAGCTTGCCGCGAGTCTGGCGCTCAATCTTGTGTGCGATTTCGTAGCCGTGCAAGGAGCCGCCCTCCAGCACGCTGAGAATCGCCAGTTCCGCTGTTCCCCGTTTTGTGCCTGCGCCGATCATACATAGGAACCCTATATGTAGCGACCAACACTGTCAATGGTACTTCGTGCCCCCGCAAAACCCTTCCCGGCGACACGCCTTTCAAAATTAAGTTTTTCCCTTGACAATCATCTACCTCTCGCGTACAGTCGCTGTTGGGCAATATCGCGCCTTGACCCCGCACCGCCAGCATCGCTGCTGGCGTTTTTGCTTTCTGGAGCCTGCCAGGAGGCCTTAATCTTTCGTTTCCGATCTTGCGAAGCATGCCGGATCATCATTTTAGTGCCATACAAGTTCTTTAGAATCAACACTTGCAAAAGTGTATGAAAACAAACAACTTTAACCTCCTTTAGAATGAACACTTATGAAAAAAGGGGGGAGGGGGGAGCGGGGCCCTAAGGCCGCGGGGCGTATTCTCCTCAACTGCCAGAAAGAGGCTAAATCGCTGCTGCGCGGGCACTTAGCGTCGGTACAGCCACGCGCATGGCAGCTCGTTGGGCGTCTTCGCCGACTGGCATTCCGGGATGGAAAACGCCGGCCAGTGCTTCAATCCCCGTGACCAGGCGCGGGCCCGGCCGCGAGAAATAGCTGTTGGCCTCCAGCGCGTGCACCCGCCCGCTGCGCACCGCCGGTATGGCATTCCATTCGTCCGTATGCGACATCGATAGATACTCGTTTCGGGCTCGCTGCGCGCTGTAGCCGCAGGGTGAAATCAGGATGATATCTGGCGCGGCTGCGACGATTTCTTCAAGCGTTACGCGAAATGACGGTGTGTGCGTGCAGCCCAAAACATCGTGGCCGCCCGCGAGCGCGATCATCTCAGGAACCCAGTGACCCCCAACGTAAAACGGCTGCAGCCATTCGAGAAAAGCCACGCGCGGACGCTCGGACGTTTGCGCAATACTTTCTTCCAGGCCGGCTAGGCGCTCGCCGATTTGCTCGAGCAGTGCTTCCGCGGCTCGCCCGCGCCGTGTCTCTTCGCCCACCCAAAGAATATCGCGCCACACATCGCCAAGATCCTGCGGATTAAGGCACAGCACTTCGGGGCGTTCGGCAAAGCGTGCCAGCGCCGCGCCCAAATCATCAGGCGAGGCGGCGCACACATGGCATAAATCCTGCGTAATGATCAGGTCTGGAGCTAGCTCTTCGAGCGCCTGCGCGTCCACCTCATACAGGCTTTCCCCGCGCGACACATATTCGCGCACCAAACGATCGATCTCCGCCGGCGCCGCATCGTGCGGAATGCGCGACTGAATCACCACGCGCTTGCTGCGAGCCTGTTCCGGGAAATCGCACTCATGGCTGACCCCGATCACTTCGCGGTCGAAGCCCAGCGCAAACAGAATCTCCGTAGCCGATGGCAGCAGCGAAACAATCCGCATGCGCAAAATGTACCACACACAATTGCAAGAGACAGAAACAAACTAGCGTGCCCCTGTGCGCAACTCCGCGCACTCTGCGTCTCTTTGCCCAGAGCCGCGAAGGGTGCGCTATCTTTTCTCTCGGTTTTCGTTCGCCTGGCTATTTGTAGAGGGAATATTTCTTTCGCAGCTGCTCAAACGTACGGAGGTCGGCGTTCCAGCCTTCCTCAATTTTCTCCGGCCGCATGCCCGCTTGCAGCTCACGTATCGTTTCCGCATTGCCTACCAGCACCAACAGTTTCTCGGGATCAAATTTCTCCGGATACAATTTCTTAAGAATGGTTGCAATCTCCATTCCCATGCGCATCGCGCGCACCGCCTGCCGATCCCTGACCCGCACGGCCACGCCGCCGCAGCGCTGTCCCGAATACAGCCCTGCCACCGGAACAAACGGCTGATTCGTAAACCGCAAACCGGCCAGATGCCGCTCGTTAAGCGCCGCCGCAACTTCTTCTCCGTTGATCCACGGCGCGCCGAACTCCTCGAAAGGTGTTTCCGTCCCGCGGCCTACCGAAACGCCGGCACTCTGCAAAATCTCGATCCCCGGATAGAGAACCGCGCCCTTCAATGTCCGCAGATTCGGTGAAGGCGGAATCCACCGCGCTCCGGTGCTCTCAAAGAAATAATTCCGGTGCCAATTCTTCATCGCGATCACGTGCAAATCGCAATTGATGTGATTTTCCGCGTTAAAGAATTGCGCCAGCTCGCCAATTGTGAGTCCGTAGCGCACCGGCAGTGGAAAGTACGCCGTGAAGCTGGTCTTGTCCGCATCCAGCATCGGTCCTTCCACGATGTTGCCGCCCACTGGATTCGGCCGGTCCAGCACGTAGAACGCCATTTTGCGCTTCGCCGCTTCTTCCATGCAGTAGCCCATCGTGGTCGCGTAGGTGTAGAAGCGCACACCCGCGTCCTGCACGTCAAACACCAGCGCGTCGATTCCCCGCAGCATCTCGTCCGTTGGCCGCTGCGTTTCGCCGTACAAACTGAAAATCGGCAAGCCGGTCGCCGCATCCTTGCTCGATGCGATTTTTTCGTCATTGCGTCCGGCCAGTCCATGCTCCGGACTGAACAGCGCCACCAGATGCACTCCCGGCGCATGGGTAAGCAGGTCTGCGGTACTGCGTCCCTGCGAGTCCAAGCCTGTGTGATTGGTGATCAGGCCGATGTGTTTGTTGCGCAGCGCCACAAATTTCTGGGCCTCGAGAACGTCGAGGCCGGTTTGCACGCGGCCTGGGCGGCCGGACTTTTTCGAGCGGGCGTCGGCAGACTCACAAGCGAACGCGGCTAAGACCGTACATAGGACGATACGGATAGCGCGCGCTTGCCATGCACAGTCGCGAGTGAGGCGCGGGTTCTTCATTGTTCCAGCAGCAATGATATTGTGGAACTTTGCTTTTTGAGTTGCGTTGTTCGCTTGATGTGCGTGTGTTATATACAAACTTTGCATCTGGCGTGTGCGGGGAGATTCACACTTGAGGAAAGGACGCGCTGGCGTTCTGTTCGTAATTCCCGCCACAATCGTTTTTCTTATGGCCCACACTGCGCGAACGCAAACCCGCACGCCTGCCGCGAAATCAGCCGCCGCCGAGAAAAAACCGACCGCTCCGAACACAGCGGCACATCGCCTCTCGCCAGCCGCATCGCAGTGGGTCGAAGCCACGTTTGGCAAAATGACCCTTGACGAAAAAATCGGCCAAGTCCTCTTCGCAACTTACCACGGCAGCTTTACGTCGACCGACGCGGCTGCGTACGCGCAGATGCTACATTGCGTCAATGATCTCCACGTCGGCGGCTTCATCAACATCACGCAAGGCTCGCCGCTCGGCATCGTAAAGAGCCAGGCCTACCCAACCGCGGTGCTGATGAATCAGTTGCAAGCCAAATCGAAATTGCCGCTGCTCGTCGGCGCTGACTTCGAGCGCGGCACGGCCATGCGCCTGGACGAAGGCACGTCGTTTCCTACCGCCATGGCGCTCGCTGCCGCAGGAAATCCCCGCGACGCGTACACCATGGGCAAAGTCACCGCCCTCGAAGCCCGCGCCGTCGGCATTCACTGGGTCTATGCGCCCGATGCCGACGTCAACAACAATCCGGGCAATCCCATCATCAACACGCGCTCCTTCGGCGAAGATCCCGCGCGCGTCGCCGAGTTCGTCAAGGAATTCGTCCGCGGCGTCGAAGAGAACGGCGCCCTGGCCACCGCAAAACATTTTCCCGGCCACGGCGATACGGCGAGCGATTCGCATATTGATTTGCCGGTGATTCACGCGGACCGCGAACGCCTGGAACAATTGGAGTTCGTGCCGTTTCGCGCGGCTATTTCCGCGGGCGTGAGCAGCATCATGACCGGTCATCTCTCCGTACCCGCGCTCGAGCCGGATCCCAACACGCCCGCAACGCTTTCCTCCCGAATTCTGACCGATCTCCTCCGCAACGAACTCCACTTTGAAGGGCTCGTCGTCACCGACGCCATGGACATGGGCGGCATCACCGTGCGCTATGCGCCCGGAGAAGCTGCGGTGCGCGCGTTCGCCGCCGGCGCCGACGCCTTGCTCATGCCGCCGGTGCCCGACGCGGCGTTTGAAGGCCTGCAAAACGCCTTGAAATCCGGCCGCATCTCGCGCGAGCGCCTCGACGCCTCCGTGCGCCGCATCCTGCACGCCAAAGCCAAACTTGGCCTCGACAAAGATCGCCTCGTCGACATCAACGCCATCAACCACAAATTTGGGCATGTGGCGTGGCAGAGCGAGGCTCAGGACATTTCGGACCGCGGCGTGACGCTGCTGCGCGATACCTCGCATCGCTTGCCGCTCGATGGCACGAAGCCAACGCGCGCGCTGCTGCTCGCGTTCTACGCCGATCCGGAACCTTACCCGGCGGAAGACTTGGAGCGCGAGCTGCGCCCGCGTTTTGATTCGCTCACCACGCTGCGCGCGGACACGAAGTTCGTCAAAGCCGACATGCTGAAGCTGCCTCCGCCGGATTCATACGACGTCGCGATTCTCGCGCTTTTTGTGCGCGTCAGCGACCGCAAAGGAAATGTCGATGTCCCGTCGGAGCAGGCAGCACTGGCCGAGCAACTTTTCAAGACCGGCAAGCCGGTGATCACCATCGGACTCGGCAGCCCCTATCTCATCGAGCGATTTCCGCAAGCGGAGACGTGGCTGGCGGCTTTCGGCATCAGCGACGTGGCGCAGATCTCGGCGGCGCGCGCGCTCTTCGGCCAAATTCCCGTGCGCGGGCATGTGCCCGTAACCATTCCCAGCGTCAATATGAAATTGGGTTTCGGCCTCGAGCTGCCGGAAAATTCCATGACGCTCCAGCCAATGGACGTTCGTGGCGAGGCTCAGCTGCAACCCGCGTTCCAAGTGATCGAGCGCGCGATCGCTGACAAAGCGTCTCCCGGCGCCGCGGTGGCCGTCGGCTATCGCGGAAAAGTTTCGCTGCATGCTTTTGGCAATCTGAGCTACGCCGCCAACGCGGCCGCGGTTGACACACACACGATGTACGACATCGCTTCGCTCACCAAAGTTGTGGCCACGACCACGCTCGTAGCCAAACTCGTGGAAGGCGACTTCCCTGTTCCGCTCGATCTCGACGCGCGCGTCGAGCGCTACTTGCCCGAATGGGCCAGCGGACCGCAACCCGAATGGCGCCACCAGGTCACCGTCCGCCACTTGCTGACGCACACCTCCGGCCTGCCAGCCTTCAAGGAATATTGGCGCACCTCAAAAAATAAGCAGGACACGCTCGCGAAAATCTTTGCTGAGCCGCTGGAATACGAGCCGGGCACGAAAGAAATTTATTCCGACCTCGGCATCACCCTCATGGCGGAAATCATCGAGCGGCTCACCGGCCGCACGCTCGACGACCTCGCAAAGACTTACATTTTCACGCCGCTCGCCATGAAAGACACTATGTTCCGCCCGCCCAAGAAACTGTGGCCGTGGATTGCGCCGACGGAGATCGACAACAAATTGCGGCACCGCCTGGTGCAAGGCGAAGTGCACGACGAAAACGCCTTCGCCATCGGCGGCGTCTCCGGTCACGCCGGACTCTTCAGCACCGCGCCTGATGTCGCCGCGTTTTGCCAGATGCTGCTCAACGGCGGAGTCTACGCACATCACCGCATTCTGCGCCGCGCGACCACCGCGCAATTCACCACCCCGCAGCAGCTTTCAAGCGGCACGCGCACCCTCGGCTGGGCCGTCCCCACCGAAGGCGGCTCCAGCGGCCATTACTTTTCTCCACACAGCTTCGGCCACACCGGCTTCACCGGCACCAGCATCTGGATCGATCCCGACCGCCAGCTTTTCGTCGCACTCCTCACCAACCGCGTCCACCCCACCCGCGACAACCAAAAGATCGCACAACTCCGCTCCGCTTGCCACGACGCCGTGATGCAAGCGCTAGGATTCGCGACGGCCGCAGCGCCGGCAAAGTGAATCAGTCTTAAATTACCTTGGTGGCTGCTTACTGGCGGAGGGCCTTTTGCTCTAAGTCCTGAGCGGCTTGCTGCAGATCGGCTGGCTTGCCGAGGTCGCGCCAGTAATACTCGTCTGCACGAAACGCTGCGATCTTTTCTCCGCTGGCGGCGAGACGCAAATAGGAATCGATAATGGAGAAGACGCCTTCTTCCTTCATCAGCGCAAACAGGCGAGGAGAAATGATGTGGATGCCGGAAAACGCTAGCGCTTGCGTTCGCGGTGAGGGTCGCGCTATCTCCGGTTTCTGATCGCATCCGGCGCGACGACCGCAAAGCTGAAGCTGCTCGTCGAAGAGCAAGTACCGGCTCGTTTCGCGCTCTTGCACTGCGAGCATCGCCAGCGCTTGGTTTTGCTGGTGAAATTGCACCATCCGCTCCAGATCGATAGTGCTGATTACGTCTACATTGTGCAACAGGAACGGCTCCTCGCGTTTGGAATCCTCCAGGAAAAACCACCCGGCCTTTTTCAGTCCGCCGCCGGTGTCGAGCAACACATCTTCGCGCGAGACTTCAATGCGCATGCCGAAATTGTCGTGAGCTTTCAGATAGGCAACCACCATATCTGCAAAGTGATGCACGTTGACGATTACCTCGCTAACGCCAAATGTCCGCAAGCGAGCCAGCGCAATCTCCAATAGCGTGCGGCCGGCGACCTCCACCAAGGCTTTCGGGCGATCGTTAGTCAGCGGCCGCAAGCGCGTGCCGAGCCCCGCAGCCAGGATCATAGCTCTCATTGCGGGGCTTTCATCGGGGCGCCTTCATTTGCCCAGCTTCTCCAGTTCCAGATGCCGCACCGCCACCTCCACACCGTTCGTGGCGCGGAAGTGCTTCGCCAACTGCTCCGCCAGATACACCGAGCGATGCTGCCCGCCGGTGCATCCGAAGGACACCATCAAGTTCTTGAAGCCGCGTTGCCGATAACTACTGACGCTGGCATCCACCAGCGACATCACGCTGGCCAGAAACTGGTGCACGCTCTCCTGTTGATTGAGGTACTGGATCACCGGCGCGTCTTTTCCGGTCAGCGCTTTGAAGCGCTCCTCGCGGCCGGGATTCGGCAAGCTGCGGCCATCAAAAACGAATCCGCCTCCGTGTCCGCTTTCGTCCCTCGGCACGCCGCGGTGAAAGGAAAAACTGAAAATCCGCACGACGAGATTTTCCGCTTCATTCGCCAAACCGAGCAATTTCTCCGACGCCAGCATGCTCTGGAACGCGCCCATCAGCGTCGGAAGCGCAATGGGCAGCTCGACGTGATGCAGCAGCCAGCGCAGGTTCTTCAGCGCGTACGGCACGCTTTGCAGAAAATGCGCTTTGCGCTCGTAAAAGCCGCGAAATCCATAGGCGCCCAAGGCCTGCATGATGCGCACGTAAACGTAGGCGTAGTAGTGCCGCGTGAACGCTTCGCGATCGAGCCTTATGTACTGACCCAGTGCGTCCAGATAATGATTGAGCAAATCTTGGCGCAGCTCCGGCGGCAGGTCGGCCTTGGCATCGAACAAAAGAGAGGCGATGTCGTATTGCAGCGCGCCTTTGCGCCCGCCCTGGTAATCCACAAAGAACGGTTCGCCGCCGCACAACAAAATATTTCGTGACTGAAAATCGCGGTACAGAAAATAATCACGGTCCGCGGTCATCAAGAATTCCGTCAAGCGCCCGAAATTGTTTTCCAGCGCTTGCTCGTTAAAGGGAATGCCCGCGAGCCGGAGAAAATAATACTTGAAGTAATTCAGATCCCACGCGACGGACTGGCGGTCGAAACTGGCGATCGGATAGCAAACGTCGTAATTCAAATCGCGCCCGGCTTCGACTTGAAACCGCGGCAACACCGCGACCACTTTGCGATACGTGTCCGCCACGGGCGGAGCGATGGTCTCCGCGCTGCGATTCGTCGAGAGAAACTCAAACAGCGTGGTGTCGCCCAGGTCTTCTTCGAGATACGCCCCGTGGTTCAGATCTTCGCCGTAAATTTCCGGAACCGGCAGTCCATGCTTGCGAAAATGCCTGGAAAATTCCAGGAAGGCGGCGTTCTCTTCGCGCACGCCGTACAGAATGCCGATCGCGCTGTTGCGTTCGTTGGAAAGGCGAATGATTTTGCGGCCTGAGCCGCCAAGCTCGCCCTGCAGCGGCTGAATCCGCTTCACCGGCCAGTGAAAGTGCTCCTCAAACAGCCTGTTGAGAATGTCCATTGAAGGAGGTTTCCGCAATTCTGTTTTGTACCACAGGTAATTCGCTAGAAGGGATTTGCTTGCGGGTGGGTTGCTATGCAATGAAGCGCGCCTTTTAACACTGCAGTAAGTCCGCCGAATCAGATGGCGGTCCCTCTGGCAACCTGGGCAGCGAGCAGGAATGTCTTGGGATGCGAGCCACGGCCGCAAATCTTAAAGGAACCAAAGTCCTTATACCAATCGCCTTCCGGGACTTCCGGCTCCGACTCAATCCAGATACGAAGTTGATTTAAGTCCGCAAGGCTGATCGCCCGTTCGTTCATCCGTTCAGTCAAATGTTCGCGGGCGCCCGCTGGTAGGTCCTTCCAGCGTGCAATCCGGGGCATCAGTCGCCAAACACCATCTGGCCTAGTTTGTCACCGAGCCGCTTGGCTTCTTCAGGGTCGGTGGCACTGCGGAAACGCTCGGCGAGATCAAAGAATTCCTGCTGTCGGCGATTCTCTGCTTCAATTCCGTTCTCGATCAGTTCAACCAACATCCGGTTCGAGCTGACCCTCCGCGTCTTGGCCATAGTACGCACCCGAGCGGCTGTTTTTTCTGGGAGACTGACGCTCTGGCGCACTGTCTTACTTCCGGCTTTCATGGCACCAGTATGCACCAGAATGGTGCGATTCCACAAGTCGAAGGTCCCAAACGTGCCAGGATATGCACACTACTGACGATCTCAAAGCTAACGCTCTCTTCTTTTCCGCGTACTCCTCCTGAAACACTGCACCTCACGGCTATAATCGAGGAATGCCATCCCAGCCCAAGGAACAGAGGCGCACCGAGCAACGAAATGCCGCATCGAAGAACCTCGACCGCATGAGCGCGATGCAGATCCTGCGGCTGATGAATCGTGAGGATCGCAAGGTGGCCGCTGCGGTCGGCCGGGCGCTTTCCGCTGTCGCACGCGCGGTCGACGCCATTGTGAAGGCCATTCGCAGCGGCGGGCGGCTGATTTATGTGGGCGCAGGATCCAGCGGGCGGATTGCGGTTCTGGACGCAGCCGAGTGCCCGCCGACGTTTGGGACTTCGCCGAAACTTGTGCAAGCATTGATCGCTGGCGGCCGGCCGGCGGTGACGGGCGCGGTGGAAGGCGCAGAGGATTCGCTGGCAAACGCCAGGAGCGATATGCGGGCAAAGAAATTGACGCGACACGACGTGGTCGTGGGAATCACCGCGAGCGGCACTACGCCGTATGTGCTCGCGGCGCTGCAATGCGCGCGGCGGCGAAGGGCGGCGACCGTGGCGATTACCGTGAACCCGAACACCCCGGTCGCGCGGCTGGCAAAGATTCTGATTGCCACGCAAGTGGGTCCCGAAGTCTTGACGGGCTCGACGCGGCTGAAGGCCGGGACGGCACAAAAAATGGTGCTGAACATGCTCACTACCGCGGCGATGGCCCGGCTCGGACACGTCTATGAGAACTTGATGATTGATGTAAAGGCGTCGAATCAGAAAGTTTCAAATCGCATCGTGCGCATTCTTGCCGAAGCCAGCGGCAAGAGTGGGTCGGCTACGGAACACGCTTTGCGTCAGGCGGGACACAATATGCGTCTCGCATTGGTGATGTTGAAGTTGGGAGTAGGCGCCGGAGGCGCGAAGAAAAAACTGGCGGCCGCAAAGGGAGATTTGCGTGAAGCCCTGGGCGAGTAGACAGCACAAGCAACGCATTTCCGCGCCACTCCGCGCGCTCTGCGTCTCTGCGTTATCCTTTTCCGCAGTTCGGAACCCATGGACAAATTCCTAATCAAAGGCGGCAAACCTCTGCGCGGCACTGTGCGCGTCAGCGGCGCGAAAAATTCTGCGTTGCCGGTAATGGCCGCCGCCCTGCTCACTTCGGACCAAGTCTCCGTTCACAATATCCCCAAAGTTCGCGACCTCATCACCATGAGCAAACTCCTCGCGTTCATGGGCGCCGGCGTTTCCGCCACCGAAATCCCGGCCAGCGATTACACCATCTCCGCCCCGACGTTGAATCACGCGGAAGCCCCTTACGAACTCGTGAAAACGATGCGCGCCTCGATTCTCACGCTCGGGCCGCTGATGGCGCGTCTCGGCGTTGCGCGCGTTTCCCTTCCCGGGGGCTGCGCCATTGGCGCGCGCCCCATCGACCTGCATCTCGCCGCGCTGGAAAAAATGGGCGCCGAAATCACCATGTCGCACGGATACATCGAAGCCAAAGTGCCCAATCACGGCCGCTTGCAGGGCGCGCACATCATCTTCGAAAAAATCACCGTCACCGGAACCGAAAATATTGTGATGGCCGCCACGCTCGCCGACGGGGAATCCATTCTCGAAAATGCCGCTTGCGAACCGGAGGTCACGGACCTGGTCGTCATGCTGCGCAAGATGGGGGCGCGCATCACGGGCGACGGCACCTCCACGCTGCACGTTCGCGGAGTGGGGGAACTTCACGGCACCCAGCACACCATCATCCCCGACCGCATCGAGGCCGGCACCTTCCTCGTCGCCGGAGCCATCACCGGCGGCGATCTGACCATCGCCAACTGCTACCCCGATCATCTCGGCGCGGTCATTGCCAAGCTGCAACAAGCCGGAGTCTGCACCGACATCGTTGATGAGTCCACGGTGCACGTCCGCCCTTCAAAAAAACTCGTCGCCGCCGACGTCACCACCGAGGAATATCCCGGCTTCGCCACCGACATGCAGGCCCAATACATGGCGCTGGCCACACAAGCCGAGGGCACCTCGGTGATCACCGAAACGATCTTCGAGAACCGCTACCTCCACGCCAGCGAAATGGTGCGCATGGGCGCCAACATTTCCGTCGATGGCCGCCGCGCTGTAGTCCGCGGCCCCGCGCAACTTTCTGGTACCACCGTGCAAGCCTCCGACTTGCGCGCCAGCGCGGGCCTAGTGTTGGCCGCATTAGTCGCCAGCGGCGAAACCATCATCGACCGCGTCTACCACATCGATCGCGGCTACCAAGGCATCGTAGAAAAACTCCGCAGCGTAGGCGCTGACATCACCCGCATCCACGCGCCGGCCTCCTAACCACGCACTCGCGCCGAATATCACCCTCGCGCAGCGCTGGCATCCTGCCGGCGCCGCCAGAATCTTGCCGGGCCGTGTTGGCCAGCAAAGTTACCTGAAATTTGCTACAATTCGCCGCTTAACCGCGCCCGCGCTGTTGCGTGCCTGGAGGCAGTCATGGCCAACACGGAGTTACTTGCCCGGCTGGACGCCGCAATCGCCGAAAAAAATCTGCTGAACCATCCGTTCTACCAGGATTGGCAAGCCGGCAAGCTCAGCCGCGAAGCATTGCAGCTTTACGCCGCGCAGTATTACCGCCACGTCGAAGCCTTCCCCAAGCATCTCCGCGTACTGGCCGCCCGCACCGAAGGCCCGCTGCGCGACACGGTGATGGAAAACCTCGCCGAAGAAGAAAATCCCAGCGCTTCGCACCCCAAGCTCTGGCGTGATTTCGCCGCCGCCGTCGGCGTCTGCGAAGACGACATCACCTGCTGCCCGGCCCTTCCCGGCACACAAAATGTCGTCTCCACGTTCCGCGAAATCTGCGGCGATCGGCCCGTCGCCGAAGCCGTCGCCGCCCTCTATGCCTACGAAGCGCAAGTCCCCGAAATCTCCAGCACCAAAATCGACGGCCTCCGCAAATTCTATGGCGTCAACAAACCCGCCGCTCTGGCCTACTTCGCCATCCACGAAGAGGCCGACAAAGCCCATCGCGAAGCTTGGCGCACCTGGCTCAACGAACATACCGACGCCAACAGCAACGACGAAGCCGTGGCCACCGCAAGCGAAGCGCTAACCGCGCTCTGGGGCGCGCTAGACGCTGTCCACTACACACGCCTAGTCGCCAAACGCGCCGCCGCGGGGTAAGTAACAACCGCCCTCAGGTGCGGGAAGACATCAAGTGAAAAAGGCCTTCTCTGCGAGTCTCAGCGGGCTCTGCGTCTCAGCGTTATCCTTTCTCTGGCTCTACTCCGAAGCCGCGCTGGCCCCGCCGGTGCTTCCTCCGCCGCCGCTTCCAGCCGCCTCTTTCTTCTGCTGCTTCTCGCGCGCTTCGCGAATCAGGGCTTTGCGCGAGAGCCGCACCTTGTTGCCCTCAATCGAGAGCACTTTGACCAGCACCTGGTCGCCCAGCTTCAGCTCGTCGCGGACGTCGCGAATGCGATGCTCGGAAATCTCACTGATGTGCAGCAAGCCATCCGTGCCCGGGAACAGCTCGACGAACGCGCCGAACTCCGCCAGCCGCACCACTTTGCCGAGATAGGTCTTGCCAATCTCCGCCGAAGCGGTCACTTCGCGCACCATTTGCAGCGCCGAATCGCCTCCCGCGCCGCTGGTCGAGAAAATGTGCACGGTGCCGTCTTCCAGCACATCGATCTTCACGCCGGTCGCCTCGATGATCGACCTGATCTTCTTCCCGCCCGGACCGATCAAATCGCGTATCTTGTCGGTAGGAATGTGGAGCTTGTAGAGCCGCGGAGCGAAGGTGGAAATCGCAGTGCGCGCCTCGGTCAGCGTCTTGTCCATGATGTCGAGAATTTCCAGCCGCGCCTTTTTGGCTTGCGCCAGAGCCTCGCGCATCATGCCGATGCTGATGCCCAAGACTTTGATGTCCATCTGCAGCGCGGTAATTCCCGCGCGCGTGCCGGCCACCTTGAAGTCCATATCGCCGTAGTGATCTTCGGCTCCGGCAATATCCGTCAAGATCGAATACTTGTTTCCGTCGCCGACCACGAGCCCCATCGCAATGCCCGCGCAAGCTGCTTTCATGGGCACGCCAGCATCCATCAACGCTAGCGAACCACCGCAAACGGTGGCCATCGACGATGAGCCATTCGATTCCAAAATGTCGGAAACCAGCCGCATCGCGTACGGGAAGTCCGCCTCGGGCGGAAGTAAATTCACCAAAGCCCGTTCCGCTAGCGCGCCGTGGCCAATCTCGCGCCGGCCAGGCCCGCGCAAAAACTTCACTTCGCCCACGCTAAAGGGCGGAAAATTGTAGTGCAGCATGAAGCGCTTGAACTGGTCTTGCTCAAAAAGCAAGTCCAGCCGCTGCATGTCTTCCTTCGTGCCCAGCGTCAGGGTCGCCAGCGCCTGCGTCTCTCCGCGCGTAAACAGCGCCGAGCCGTGCACGCGCGGCAGCAACCCCACTTCGCAGGTGATCTGCCGGATCTGGTCAAACGCGCGCCCATCCGGACGCCGCCGCTTGTTCAAAATGTCGTCGCGGAAATATTCCTCGCGCAACCGCTCGAAAGCGCGTTTCGCCAGCGTGCGCTTCTCTTCGTTTTCTTCCGGAATCGCCTCGACAATCTCGTCCTTCAGCGCATCCACTAGGTGATAGCTTTCCTTCTTCGGATGCTTCTGCGTATCCAGCGCGTCGTGCAGCCGCTCGCCATACTTCTTCGTAATCTCCTTGTACAGCGCTTCATCAAACGGAAACGGCGCGACGGTCACTTTCTTCGGATTGATGTGCTTATACAGCTCCCGAATCGCGCCCACAATTTTCTTGACCTGCGCGTGCCCAAACTCCAGTGCATCCGCCACCGCTTCTTCGGAAACTTCCAGCGCGCCGGACTCCACCATCACGATTGCGTCTTCCGTTCCCGCAATCACGATATTCAGCAAACTCTTCTTCTGGTCCGCGACAGTAGGATTCGCCACCAACTGCCCATCGAGCAATCCCACGCGCACGGCCGCAATCGGTTTGTCGAACGGCAAATCCGAGCAGTAGCAAGCCGCCGACGCTCCGGTTACGGCAATCACATCGGGGTCGTTGTCGCTGTCCGCCGACAGCACCATGCTTACGATCTGCGTCTCGTTCCGCCACGATTCCGGGAACAGCGGCCGCATCGGCCGGTCAATCAGCCGCGAAGTCAAAATCTCTTTTTCCGACGGCCGTCCTTCGCGCTTGAAAAATCCGCCCGGAATTTTTCCCGCGGAGTAGGTGTTCTCGCGATAGTCCACCGTCAATGGCAGAAAATCGCGGTCGTTCGCAGTCGGGGCCATGCAAGCCGTAGTCAGCACCACGGTATCGCCGTAACGCGCCACAATCGCGCCATTGGCCTGCTTGGCGATTTTCCCCGTCTCCAGAATCAGCGGGCGCCCGCCGACCTCAACCGTGACTTGGTGTGGAGCAGGCGTAACATTGTTCTCAGACATAACTAAATTTTCCTTTGGCTCCGCTTCAGCGGAGCATTTCTGCGGAGAATGCGTCTCCGCTCATTTGTAAGTAGAAGAGATGAGAGGTGTTGCGAGGGTTGACGCTAACGCCGGACTACACCACGAGAACGCCGGCCAAACTACAGCCGTTCGCCTGACAATTCACCGGCGGCCACAAAGCGGCGCGCCGACACACTCCCACTGGAATTTGTCACTTCGCAGAAACGCAGTGGATGCCGCTGTTCTACTCCGCGGCTACTTGCGCAGGCTAAGCCGTTCAACAATCTCGCGGTACCGATCCGGGTCCCGGCGGTTGAGATAGTCCAGCAAGCGTCGCCGTTTGTTCACCATCATGATCAACCCGCGGCGCGATGCGTGGTCTTTAATGTGGGACTTGAGGTGCGTCGTCAGGTAGTTGATCCGCTCGCTTAGAAGCGCGATCTGCACTTCCGGTGAGCCGGTGTCCTTTATATGTGCCCGGAACTGTTCGATCAACACTGCCTTGGCTTCGCTCAAGTGCCCCTCTCCGTCGTCCCCTGAATTTTTCCTCTTCTCTTCGACCAATTCAGGCTAACACAATACAAACAAAGGTGTAAAGCAATCAGAACACTCGCCGGACGGCGATTCTTGATCTGCGGGAACTTCACGAACGCAAAATTTATACGTCTAATCGCAGCGAGGTCCTGGAATTCTTCCGTTCCATTCGGTGCCCATGATAAAGTTCCGCGTCGGAGGACATAACATGCGTAAACCAATCATCGTCGGAAGCACTGTGATTGTAACTCTCGCCCTCGCTGGCATCGCACTTCTCGCTCAGCAGGATAAATCCAGTCGCCCCAGCCCGCCGGCGAAAGCCGAATGCAAACTTCAAGGCGGCAAGGGCATCACCATCGACTACTCCAGCCCGCGCGCCAAAGGACGCAAAATCTTCGGAGCCTTAGTTCCCTACGGGCAAATCTGGCGCGCGGGAGCCAATGAATCCACCACTTTCGTCGTCGGCTCAGATGTCACCGTCGGCGGCAAAGCCGTGCCCGCGGGCAACTACACCATCTTCACCATTCCCGGCGAAGACAAATGGACGCTCGTGATCAGCAAGAAAACCGGCGAATGGGGCACCGCCTATCCCGGCCCGGACAACGACCTCGCCCGCATCGACATGAAAGTTTCCAAGCTTTCTTCGCCCGTTGAAAATTTCACCATCGCGTTCGATCAAGCGGGCGGCGGCTGCGCCCTGAAAATGGAATGGGAAACAACCCAAGCCTCAGTCGATATCAAGAAGTGAGAGAGGGCTGCGCTTCAAACCAGCGTCACCATGGACATGAGGACAGCCAGAAATGGTTGTCCCACTAGTCCCGCTGCAACCGCGCTGTCCCCCGATCCACCAGCACCACTGCGCCAATCACCATCGCGCCGGCCATCGCCACATTCAACGTCACTCGCTCGTTCGCCAGCAACCATCCCAGCAACACCGCCACAATTGGATTCACATACGTATGCGTCGCCACCAGCGTCGGCGAGTAATGCTCCAGCAGCCAGTTGTACGCCGTGAACGTAATCAGGGAACCGAACAGAATCAGATAACCCAGCGCCATCCACGAGCGGTGCGACACGCTCGCGAAATGAAAGCCCCGGCCCTCTCCGGCAACGGTCCCCGCAAGCAGCAGCAACAGCGAACCCGAAACCAGTGAAAGCGCGGATAGCAGCAGCGGATGGCCGGAGAGATGCGACTTACGCGAATAGACAATTCCCACCGCCCACGACAGCGCCCCCAGCAACGTAACCACGGCTGCAGTCGCCATTCCGGGCCCGGTCATCAGCGTGTTCTTTCCAAACAGCAGCGCCACGCCGCCGAGTCCCAGGGCAATCCCCGCCAGCAACCGCGCATTCATGCGCCAGCGTTTCTCCGCCGCAGCCGCCAGCACGAAAACGAAGATCGGCTCCGTCGCAATCAAGAGCGAAGCCAGCCCCGAATTGATCCGCTGTTCCGCCCAGTGCAGCGCGCCGTGGCCGCCGAGAAAAAACAGCGCGCCGATGACGACGCTGGCCCGCAGTTGCGCGCGTGTCGGCCGTAGTTTCTTCCAGGCGCACCACGCCAGGAGGATCGCGCCGGCGACCAGGTGCCGGAATCCGGCGGTGTACAGAGGAGGAATTGTCTCCACCGCGTAGCGGATGGCCAAATACGTCGATCCCCAGATGATGTAAATCGCGAAGAAGGCCAGCGCCACTTGCACGCGCAGCGAGCGCGTCCGGCTCGCAGGCAAAACTCCTGCCGCGGAAACCTGTGCAATTGCAGGCGCGCTCATGATCGGCGCCTTGCCGCCACGGCGGAAGGCATGGCCTCTGGTGTGTAACGGTCTATTTGTGTTATACTCATTACATGAGAATAGCGCGGCTCGCGTAACGAGTCAAGAGGATTTATCTCATTACCATGATTCGCACCTCGCAGGACTATCGCCAAGCCGGCTTCGGCGGCCAATTCGCCTGGCTCGATTTCGTCAACAGCCAGGAGCGCGACGGCTTCGACCGTTTGACCGACCATCTCCGCAATCCCCTTTGGCTCGCCAATTTCTTGCGTCATTTCCATCTGGCAGATCCGCCTCCGCCTTCGGTTCCGCTCCGCGCCCTTGCCGATTTGCGCGAATTCCTGCGCCGCGTCGCGGAAAATTTGGCCGCCTGCCGCACCCTCAGCGCCAGCGATATCCGCACCCTCAATGCCACGCTCATGGTGCCCGCCCGCCAGAAACTCTTCCAGCACCAAAATGGATTTCGCGCGGAGCTTTTTCCCATGTGTGCCGGCTGGCCCTGGATTTTATCGAGGATTGCCGCGTCACTCGCCGATACGTTGACCCGCTACGATCGCGAACGCGTCAAGATTTGCGCCAACGACGGCTGTCGCTGGGCCTACTACGATCTCACCAAGGGAAGCACTCGCCGCTGGTGTAATGACCGCACTTGCGGCAATCGCGACCGCGTCCGCCGCGCCCGCGCCGCCGCAAAGCGCCACCGCGGCTGAGGGGTCAGCCAATCCAGACTGCGCATAAGAGCGCTTGTAAAGAATTTTGCGTTGAGGTCCTTCGGCTACCCTCGCCCTTCGCAAAAGGCGCTCAGGGCAAGTCTGGCAGCCTCAGGATGACACCCATTCCCAAATTGTCGCTGAAAATGCGGGTCCGCGCTTTCGTCAGCTTTTCTTCCCCACCAGCGCCAAAAACTCATCGCGCGTCTGCTTGTTCTCTCGAAACGCTCCCAGCATCGCGCTGGTCACCGCCTGCCCATGCTGCTTCTCCACGCCGCGCATCTGCATGCACAAGTGCCGCGCCTCGATAATCACGCCCACTCCCTGCGGCGCGATTTTCTCCTCGAGAGCGCGCGCGATCTGGCTGGTCAGGCGCTCCTGAATCTGCAGCCGCCGCGCGTACATATTCACCAGCCGGGCCACCTTGCTCAGACCAATCACTTTCTTGCTCGGCAAATACGCCACGTGCGCCTTCCCGAAAAAGGGCAGCAAGTGATGCTCGCACAAACTGAAAAACTCAATGTCCTTCACCACCACCATCTCGTCATAGCACACGCTGAACGTCGCGCCATTCAGCAAATGGTCCACATTCTGGTGATACCCGCTGGTCAAAAACTTTAGCGCCTTCTCATAACGCTCCGGCGTCTTCTTCAACCCTTCGCGCTCTGGATTCTCTCCAATCAGCGGAATCATCTTCCGCACCAGAGACGCCACGCTCTCCGGCTTCGCGCCGTCTTTAGTTTCGTTGAGTAAAATCTCTTCCGTTGGTTTGGTCACAACTGCTCCCTTCCATTCTCTCCCGCATACTCAAAACTATTATTCGACGTCTCCTGCACCCGAACCCGCTCCAACTTCGCCTTCGGAAAGCTCTTCAACCGCTCGAAAATCTCAATGCACAAATTCTCCGTGGTTGGCACAACGTCCTGAAATGCCGCGACATCCTCATTCAGCGAGCGGCGATCAAAAGCCTCAATCACTTCTTGCTCCACAAAACTATCGAGCTCCGCCAAATTCGCGATCATCCCCGTCGCCGGATCCACATCGCCCGAGACGGTGATCTCCAGCACATAGTTGTGCCCGTGCCCGTAAGGATTCGCGCATTTCCCAAACACCCGCGCGTTCTCCTCCTCGCTCAATCTCTCCGTATGCAAACGGTGGGAAGCCGCAAATCGATACCGCCTCCCGAGCTCGATTTTCACCGCCATCAGCATGCCGCGCCATTCCGGTAACAATCCGCAAACAAATCCGCCGACTCATACAAGCGCACGCGATGCAACCGCCCCTGCTTGATTTTCGGGTCCAGCAATTCCCAAATCACTCGCGCGATATTCTCGCACGTCGGAATCTGACCTTTCAGCTCCGCCACCTCGTAATTCAAAAAGCGGTGATCCATCCGTTGCATCACTTCGCGGTCCAAAATCTCCTTCAGCTCCTTCAAATCCAGCACCATTCCGGTAACCGGATCCGGCTCCCCCGCCACGGTCACTTCCAACGTGTAGTTGTGCCCATGCCCGTGCGGATTATTGCACTTCCCAAACACGCGCCGGTTCTGCTCCGCCGAAAAAGCCGGATTGTGATAAAGATGCGAAGCCGAAAACTCAATCTTCCGTGTAATCAAGACCATATCGATCTCTCGCTACTCCGCCGCCCGCACCGAAATCCGCCGCCCCTTCCATTCCACATCCCCTTGCAGGTTGGCTCGATACGACGCCCAAAGCACACCCGCATACAACGCCACGCCCGGCATGTAATACAGGATGTACAGGACCCTGAAATGGTTACGCAAAAGCGTGCTCCCGTACACCGCATGCCGCGCTACCAGGAGCCCCAGTCCGGCCACAAAAGCCGGCGGCGCTTTCAAACCAAAAACTAGTAGTGCAAACGTAACCCACGGCACCACCCAAACCAACTCGCGAACCACTGCGCCGGGGGTACCTCCCACCAATAAATACAGGTTCTTCTTCCATCCCTCGCACATCTCATCAAACGAACGGTACATCCGCACGCGCACCACTCCCGCCCCCGAACCAAACCAAATACGATGTCGCGCGGCCTTCGTTCGCTTCGCCAGCGCCACATCCTCCAAGACGTCTCCCGCAACGCTTTCGTGCCCGCCAATCTCGTGGTAAACATCTTCGCGTATCATCAGGAATTGGCCGTTCGCCGCGGCTATCTTTGACTCTGCGTCATTTACCGCGTCGTACGAAAAGTGTTTCGCCAGCCGGCTGTACACAAATGGAATCAGGGCCTTTTCATACCAGTTTTTCGTGACCTGGTCCGGTGAAAACGACACCAATGCCGCGCCCGTCTCCTTCGCAATCCGCAATGCGCGCGCTGTCGCTCCGTCCAGCAGCTCCGCATCGGCGTCCGTGAATAACAGCCACTGGCTCGTCGCGTGCTTCGCCCCCTCCCAGACGGCATTGTTTTTCCCCAACCACCCGGCGGGAATCTCCCGCGCCTCAAGCAAGTGCAACTTACGGATCTCCTTGGTCAGACCTTGCACAATTTCCGCCGTGCGATCCGTCGAGTCATCGTTGACTACAAAGATTTCCGCAATCTCCGCCTGCCGGGCGAGCGACCTCACGCACGCCTCGATGGTCATCTCTTCGTCGCGCGCCGGCACAATCGCGGTAATACGCTCGTCGGGTGTGGGTCCAGAAACAGTGGCGGCAGCTTCGCTCTCAGCGGATATTGTTGGCATTGTGCGTTGAGCGACCGCTCGCGATTGAGGCAGTTAAGCTAGTATAGCATTATGGGAATGGGCCGAAGACTCCTTATCGTGGTCTTCGCCATGCCCAGTTACCGCCAGGGTGAAGCCTCCATCGCCGGAACCACTGCCGGGGACTTCGCCCTGGAACTCTCAGGCAAGCCCATTCGCCTCTCGAACTTACGCGGCAAGGTCGTCGTCCTCGACTTCTGGGCCAGTTGGTGCGCCCCCTGCGTGGACGAAGCCCCCTCCCTCAACCGCCTCCAGAAGTACATTGAGTCCCGCAACGGCATGGTCCTCGGCGTGGCCGCCGACGAAGACCCCTACGCGTTCTCCAAATTCCTGATCGACCAGGGCGTTGCCTTCCCCACGTATCGCGATCCCGGTACCAAGGAGCATTCCTCCCCCATCGCCCTTTCCTACGGCACCTCCATGATCCCGGAAACCTATATCATCGACCGTCACGGCAAAATCGCGCGCAAAGTCATTGGCCGCCAGGAATGGGACTCTCCTGATATGCGCGCCTACTTCGACGCCCTCCTCGCCCAGAATTGACCGCTCCGGCCGATTTTCCTTGACTCTTGTAAAAGCATCGCCCTCGGCACGAGATCCGCCGATGAAAAGCACGCGCGACGCACAGTTCAGCAACCCATGGCGATTTTCACCATTGTGGAAAGGTCACAAATCCTTCTATGGCTCACGATTCGCAAACCCGAACGGGGCGGGACCAACTGCGTCTTTCTCACAGTCGTGATATCTTCCGCTCTGGCAATTGAGTCGGCAGGAAGGCCTGTCTCTCCGGCGAGCAGCAGCAAATGCGTCGGGGTGTCTGCTTTATGGACGCTTGTGGATAATGGAATCACCAGAACGGTGTCTGCTGAATCGCGGATGTTGCGAGCTTCACTGGATACGATGATGACTGGGCGGCGACCCTTCTCTGGCGGATCGGTTGGCATCTGCAAGAACCAGATTTCTCCCCGGCTTGCGCGATGCGATGGCATCTTATTCTCGGTATTTGTCCAACTCGATGGCTAAAAATTCTCCGGTCGCGAGCTTGCCCCACTCGATCTCTTCCTGACGCTCCTTGTCAGAGCGCTCGTCGTAGTATTTTCCGATCTTGTCCTCATTTTCCTGTCGCTCTTTGTCTTTGCCAATTGCGAGGAGAAGATTATCCAGAACTGCGGAAACCGATTCCTGCCCCCGCGATTTCTTGCGACAAGCGGAAAGTTCTTCAAGAAAGGCTACGGATTCATGAGAGAGCGTGAAGGTCCTGCGTTGCTTAATTGGGCGGCGCGAGCGGGTCTGGTTCGCCGATGCTTGCCGGTTCATACGTTTGCTCATACTAACCATCATACCACACCAGGAGCAGTAAAACGGGCGAGTTTACAGCGGGGATTTGCGGAGGCGGAGGGCGTTGGCGATTACGGAGACGGAGCTGAAGCTCATGGCGGCGCTGGCGAGCATGGGGCTAAGCAGCCAGCCGAAGAACGGATATAAGAGGCCTGCGGCAATGGGAATTCCTAGCGTGTTGTAGAGGAAAGCGAAGGCGAGATTTTGGCGGATATTTTTGATGGTGGCGCCGCTCAGGCGGCGGGCGCGCACGATGCCGCGCAGGTCGCCTTTCAATAGAGTGATTCCGGCGCTCTCGATGGCGACGTCGGTGCCGGTTCCCATGGCGATGCCCACGTCAGCGGCTGCCAGCGCCGGGGCGTCGTTGATGCCGTCACCGGCCATGGCCACAATACGGCCTTG
>WNFD01003313.1_pt1 | contig 22717 bp, 24 predicted proteins | sample 5400491 | NCBI WGS metagenome assembly WNFD01 (sample SAMN13153343, study PRJNA577476) | soil metagenome | isolation source: 120 cm saprolite under Douglas fir tree site 2 hole 2 replicate 2 | place: USA:California | collected 2015-04-18
CTTGGTTGCGGCTTCCTCTCTCGACGTTCCGCCACGAACCAACAACCAGAATTGCGTGAGGACTTGCCGACCTGCAAACGCTGTCATCGCCTGACCTCTTCAATTCAGAGGTGTTGCGACGACTCCTTGAACCCAAGGCCGGCGAGACGACCATCCGGGCACTGATGGCTGATTCCGAACGATCGACTTAGACTGCGCCAGATGCCGCACGCGGTTGTCGTCGGTGCCGGGCCGGCTGGTTTGTTCACCGCTCTCTTGTTGGCGCGCCGCGGGTGGCTGGTCGACGTCTTCGACAGAGATCCCATGCCCCCTCCCCCTCACCCCGCCGACGCTTTCGCAAGCTGGGACCGACCGAGCGTCCCGCAATGGCGACAGATCCACGGCATGCCCGCCCGGGAACGGCTCCTTCTACTGCAGCACCTTCCCGACGTTGCGCAGGCTGCATATGAGGCCGGCGCCTGGGACCTAGACCTCGCGCAGGCGATTCCGGCTGACGCCCGGCTGCCGGAGGACGTGGAACTCCAGCGTTTGTGCTGCCGGCGTCCGGTCCTGGAGTGGTTGCTTGCCGACATCTGCGCTCGCGAGCCGGGTGTGATTGTGCGCCGCGGTATGGCGGTGGCCGGCCTGGTGGGCCGAAACGGCGTCTGCCCGATTGTCAGCGGCGTGCAACTTGCGGGCGGTGGATCGATTCCGGCCGACCTGGTTGTGGACGCGGGCGGACGTCGTTCGCCATCAGGGGCATGGCTGACCGGCATGGGTGCTGCGCCGCCGCCGTGGGATACCCGCCCGGTAGGCATCATCTACTACACACGGTTCTATGAATTGGTCAGCGGGGCCGATCGGCCGAGCGGGACGCGCACCGACATCGGCTACGCCATTGCAGGCATCGCCCTTGCCGACAACCGCGCTTTCTCGATACATCTTTTCGTAGACACGGCAGACCGAGACCTCCGGCTTCTGCACGAAGAAGCCCCTTTCGAGGCCGCCGTGGCGGCGATCCCATTCCTTGCACAAGGCCGAAGGCGTGCGCGTCCGACTGGCGGCGTGGAGGCCATGGGTGCCTTCCAGAACCGCCACTGGTCCGTTCTATCTAGTGCCTCGCCGGTGGCCAGACGTTGGGTGCCAGTTGGCGACTCGATCTGCCAGACCGACCCATCGATGGGGCGGGGCCTTTCTCAGGCGCTATGGCATGCCGTCGCGCTCGCCGAGGCAGCTGACAGATGCTCGGCAAACGTGGACGACATGACCGCGGCTTACTCCGAGTCGGTCGCCGCGCCTACCCGGGCTGTTTTTGAGGACGTGGCCGAGGCCAGCGCGGCACGCCTGTCGCGCTGGCACGGCGAGAGCACTTCAGACGACCGCCAGGTGGTCAGGATGGCCATGTGGAACGCTGCCCAAACCGATCCGTGGCTGTGGCGGAAAGTCACGCGGTACGAGCATTTCCTGTCCCCGCCCGAGACGGTCTTCGGCGACCCGCAGGTCCTCGCGGCGGCGCGGCGGGTGGCGTCGGCCCAATCGCCACGCTTGGCGCCTGACCGGGCGGATATGGTCAGCCTGCTGAGGAACGCGACTCGAGAACCGAGCACCTCGGCCTGATTCCGCTGACCTTAGCCGCGGAGCTGCTCGACCCCTGCCTCGCCTCGGGCCAGCCGTCCGCGGAGAACCGCGAAGTACCACCCGGCGGCGACCGTGAGGACGATGACGACGATCAGGTCGGCGCCCCAGAAATCCTTCGGGATCATGAGGGCGCCGAGCGCGATCAGAATCCAGGCGAGCGCCGCGTACATGACCGGCTTCGCCCAAACCCCGAGGTCGAACGCCTCCGGCAGCTTGTCCATCCGGTGGCGCCGCGTCACGTACGCGAGCACGGTCAGGAGGTAGACGACGAACGGGAGCGTGGCCGTGGCCGTGATCAGAAGCAGGAACGCTGAGCCTCCCTTCCCGGTGACCGCGCTCAAGTAGCCCCAGGCCACGAAGAGCAGGCCGAGCGACGAGGCGGCGACCAGGGCGCGGATCGGCGTCCGCGTCTGCGGGTTGACCTTCTTCAAGGCGGACGAGAACGGAATGATGTTGTCCCGCGCAAACGAGAAGATCAGCCTGCCCGTGGCGGCGAGCCCGACCACGTCCAGGGCCAGGATCGAGAACACCACGACGACGACGAAGACGTCCTTCGCCACGTCTCCCATCCAGTACGCGACGATGTCGACGAGCGGCACTTGCGACGCGGTGATCTTGCCCAGGTCTGGGATGGCGATCGTGAATCCGATCAGCGCCAACATGCCCAGGATCGCCGAGCTGGCGACCGACCAGATCACCGCTTTCGGGACCGTGACGCGCGCCGCGACGGCCTCTTCGCCGAGGTCGGCGGCGAGCTCGAAGCCGACGATGGTGAAGATGCCCATCAGGGCGGCGTACGGGAGCGCACGGAGGATGTCTCCGCCATGAACCCCGCCGGTGTCGCCGAGGAACGTGATCGAGTGGTTGGGGTGGATCGCCCACAGGACGAAGAGAATCAGCCCGAACCCGACCATGCCGGCGATCTCGGTGAACACAGCGACGTTGTTGATGCGAGCCGCCAGCGCGATCGAGATGATGTTGATCGTCAGCACCGCCAGGAAGATGACGACGGTGATCACGAGGTTGATGGTCGGGTTGCTCGCATCCAGGTTGAGGATGGTGGCGATGAGCGGCGCCAGCACTGCGAAGTTGATCCCGGCCGCGCCCACCGCGAGGTAAGCCAGCCCCACGAAACCGGTGAACCAACCGTATGTCGTGCTCACCAGGCGCGCGCCCCATTGGTACGAGTAGCCGGCCAGCGGAATGCGCGTGCCCAGCTCGGCGACCACCAGCGCCACGAGCATCTGGCCGATCGCGGCCACCGGCCAGAGCCAGATCATGGCCGCGCCGAGGTGGGCGAGGCCGAATCCGTAGTTCGCGAACAGCCCGGTGGTGATGGAGATGATCGAGAAGGCGACCGCGTAGAGCGAGAAGAGCCTCAGCGCCCGGCGGAGCTCCTGCTTGTAGCCGAAGGATTGGTTGATGCCTTCGTCGGACGCCGCTAGCTGCTCGGACACGGTTTCCCCCTCCTTTATATGTCTGCGGGCCCTGTCTGCGCGCCGTACCCCAGCACGCGATCGAGGTAGGCGTTCCCGAACAACCGGTTGGGATCAAGACGATCGCGCACGGCGACGAACCGATTCCAGAGTGGGTAGCGCTGCCGCAGCGTGGCAGCGGTCTGGAAATGGAGCTTGCCCCAATGCGGGCGGCCCTCGTGGGCATTCATGATCGCCTCCGCCTCGCGGAAGTAGGGCTCGTACTCGAAGCGGTGGTAGACGTGCACGGCGATGTAGCCGGTGTCGCGCGCGTACGCCGGGCTCAGCGGGATGTCATCGGCAGCCACCGCGCGCACCTCGACCGGGAAGCTGATCAGCAGGCGCTTGCGCTCGATCATCGCGCGGATGTCACGCACCGCCGCGATCAGCTGGGCGCGCGGCACCGCGTACTCCATCTCCGCAAACCTCACCAGCCGTGTGTTGGCGAAGATTCGATCGCTGCGGTCCGTCATCTCCTTGCGCGACATCGTCCGCGCCGTGATGGCGGCAAGGCCGGGGATCCACGTGCGACGCACCTGAGCCGCTCGCTGGATCATCCCGAACGCATGGTTCTCGAGCAGGATGTCGTTGATGTACGCGCCGAAGCCGGTGCGGCGCTGATTTGCGGGAGGAGCGTCCTGGGTGCGCGTGTTGGTGATCGCCTGCGCCCATTCCGTGTGCGGAAACCAGAAGAATTCGAAGTGGTCGTTCTGCTTGCAGAGCTCATCGAACTCGTCTAGCAGCTCGTCGATCCGGCGCGGCTCCTGCACCGAGTGGATGTTGTAGGCAGGCACGCACCGCAAGGTCACGGTCGACAGCACGCCCAGCGCGCCGAGGCCGACCTGCGCCGCCTTAAAAGTCTCGGGCTCGAGGTCGGCCGAGCAATGCAGCACATCGCCGTTGGCCAGCACCAGTGAAAGGGAAACGACCTGGCTGGAGAGATTGCGGAAGCGCTCGCCGGTGCCGTGAGTCGCGGTGGCGATGGCCCCGCTGATCGTCTGGTAGCCGACGTCGCCCATGTTCTCCATCGCCAGCCCGAAATGCGCGAGCGCGTCGCTGAGCTCGAGGATGGTGATGCCGGCCTGGGCGGTGATGGTGGCTGCCTCGCGATCGACGTCGAGGACCTTGTTGTAGCGGTCTAGCTTGATCATGCAGCCGTCCGTGCATCCAATGTCGGTGAAGCTGTGCCCGCTGCCGATGACCTTCACATGCTCGCCGCGTTCTGCTGCGGCCCGGACGATGGCGACTATCTTTTCTTCGCTGCTGGGTGATTCGATGCGGGTGGGGCTGCAGCCGTAGGTACCGCCCCAGTTGGTCCACCTGGTGCGGGGCTCCGTCACCATCCGCGCAGATCGACCTCCCAGGTCTCGAGCACCTCGCCGTCGCGGACCAGGTGCATGCGTTCGTGGTAGGCGATGGTTGGATCGCAGTGAGCCGGCAGGACGCGGATCTGGTCGCCGACCGCGATCGATGTCTCCGGGATGAACGTGATGTGCTCGTCGGAAACGATCAACACGTCGCCGCCGCCGGCGATGTCCGGGTTGCCGTGGTCCATGCCGAGAGCTTTGAGGCCGCAGTTCGCGACCGCGTAGCCGGCGGCCGATGTCGAGATGACGGTGGCGAGCACGCTCGCGGCCTGCTTGAACGGAAGCCCGAGCTTGGCGTAGGCCGTGTCCATGAGGGCGTACGAGCCCGCCTGGATCTCGTTGGCCCAAGTGTTCAGGTCGTATGAGCCGGTGCCGCCCGCGGAGATGATGTCGCCGCCGACATCCTTGTGCGCCTGCACCAGGAGCTCCATCGCCTTGGCTGTCAACTCCTGCCGCAGGGTGCGGTCGTCGAGCCCGACCGCGTGTCCCTCGTAGCCCATCACCCCGCGCACGACCAGGCCTTTCGACCGAGCCATCTCAGCCAAGGCGCCGGCACTTTCTGGCGCGCAGCCGCAGCGGGGCAGCCCCACGTTGACGTCGATCAGAACCTCTTTGACGCCACCCTTGGCGGCCGCCTCGATGGTCTGGAGCGAGTCGACCGCGAGTGTGATCCGGGCGTCCAAGCGGCCGAGCCGGGAGGCGTCCAAGACCTCATTGGCCAGCAATATGTCCTCGCCCAGACCCGCCACGGCCATCCCCTCGACCTCTTTGATGGTGGCGCACGTAAAGGTGTGATGGCCGGCCGCGAGCTGACGCCGGGCGAGGGCGGTGCACTTGTGGGCCTTGACGTGCGGGCGGAGCCGCGGCCCTGGCAGCGCGGTGGCCATGGTCGAGATGTTGTGCTCGAGCGTGTCCACGTCCACTAGCAGAGCGGGGGTCACCAACTCCTCGATGCGCGTCGCGGTCACGCGTGCATCATGCCATCCCCCAAGGCCACCTAAAAGTTCAGTAGCTCTACTGACGACTGGCCAGTCCGCACGGCTTAGGTTGCCGTCATGCGTTGTGTTCCCGCCGAGAAGTTGTCCGGAGGTGAGTCCTGATGGGCTTGTGGACGAGGCTAAAGCTGATCTTTTCCGCCAAGGCCAGCAGCGCGCTGGATCGGGCCGAGGACCCGCGACAGGTGCTCGACTACGCATACACGCAGCAGCAGCAGCTCCTGGTCACGTTGCGCCAGGGGCTGGTCGAAGTGGCGACTTCGAAGCAGCAGCTCGACCGCCAGTCCAAAAAGCTGCAGGCACGCGTGCCGCAGCTGGACGACCAGGCCAGGCGGGCAGTCGGCGCAGGGCGCGACGATCTCGCCCGCATCGCCCTCGAACGCAAGCGCACCGCTGTGGCGGAGATCGAGGGCCTGATGGCGCAGATCGCGGAGGTCAGCGCCGAAGAGAACAGGCTCGCCAGCCAGGAGCGTTCGCTCCAGGTCCGCATCGAGGAGTTCCGCACCCACCGTGACGTGGTGTCGGCGCGCTACAGCGCCGCCGAGGCCGAGGTCAAGGTCAAGGAAGCGCTGTCTGGCGTATCGGGCGAGCTGGCCGAGCTGGGCATGGCCGTCGGGCGAGCCGAGGAAAAGGCAGACCGTCTCCAGGCGCGAGCTCAAGCCCTCGATTCGCTAGCCGACCTGGGATCCCTGCAGCCGGTCGGCGGCGGCGACTACGTGGACAACGAGCTGAGGCGGCTGACAAGTGGGGCCGAGATCGATGACGAGCTCGAGCGCCTGAAAGCTGAGATTGGCGGGCCGCGATTGGCGGCGCCGACTGGAGATGGAAGCGATGGCAGCCGATAACGAGAGCGTCGACCGCGAAGAGCAGTGGTTCACTTGGGCCAAGTCAGCGCTCGGCGCCGACGAGGCGAGGGGCCGGGCCGCGGCCCGCGCAGCGGCCGCGGTGCAGGGGACGGGAGCCGGCTTCACCGCTGCGGCTGCCGCCGCTCGGGCGGCCTACGCGGATGATGGAGCGTCGCGAACCGATCCCTTGCCATGGGCGGCCAATTCGGCACCGGCCGGGATCGAACACGGTTCAACCCGGTTGCATTCTCCCGACGGCCACTGGATCTGGAACGGCCAGGACTGGATCGTTGCCGATCACAGGCGCGCGGCTGTCGCTCGCGAGCCGCTCAAACCCCTGATGCCGCCGAGCAAAGGTCTCAGCTCCTGGGTAGACGGCGCGACCTCTGAGGATCTCTTCTACGGTCGATCCTGCAGATCCAGCTGGCTGCGATCATCGCACTGGCCTTCGGCAACTTTTACCTCCACGTCCAGCTTCTGCGTGGCCATCCCGCCATCGATCGGGTCGTCTATGCAGCAAGCGCCGCAGACCTCGTCGTCGTGACGACCCTTGTCATCGCCCAGGGCGGCTACAGCTCCCCGGTGTTCGTCTTTTACTTCGCGGCGGTGCTCGGCCTGTCGGTCGCCTTTCCGACGATCCTGACTGCGCTGTACACGGCGGCTGTGGTCGTTCTTTACGGCATCGTCTGCCTGGTCACATCCGACGGCTCGGTGTCGGAGTTGTCTGCGGTGTTCACTCGGCTGTTGATGATCGCGGCGATCGCAGTCTGCGGAGCGCTCTTCGCGCGGAGCGAGTCACACCGGCGGGCGGACGCTCTCCACATGCACGAGGGCGTGTCGGGCGACGGCATTCTGCCGGCCACAGCCGGTGATCGCGAACCTGCGCCCGCGGGCGTGGCCTGAGAGGAGGACAAAATGGAACAGAAGCAAGTCAGAGAAGTCCGGTCGCACGAGCAGGCAGCGCTCGAAGACGTTTTCTTCGGGCAGTCCGTGATCCTGTGGGCGCGCTGGAGCATCATCCTCGCGGGCGCAGTGCTGGTGCTATGGACCTCCACAACCGTCGCCCAGCTGACTCGAACATTTCCCTTCTTCCTGGTCCTCATGGCCATGAACTTCTTCCTGCACGGGCGCTACGTGATGGGCAGCCCGCTCAACAGGACGGTGGTCGTCGCGGCCAGCGTTGCAGACCTGGTGCTGATTACGGCGATTGTCGTTTTCTGGCCCGGCAGCGTCGGCTTGAAAAACCAGTTCTTCGTCCTCTACTACCCGGTCGTGTTCGCCTTCGCACTGGTCTTTCCACGAATGATCGAGGCCGCCTACACAGTGCTCGCGATGCTGGCGTACGCGACCGCGTGCTTTGCGCTGGGCACGGTTTCGTTTGCTCATGGCGCCCTGGACCTGAAGGTCCTGCTGATGCGCCTGATCGTGATCGCCGCGATGGGCTTCTTGGGGAACTACTACTTCCGGATCCAGCGCGACCGGCTCCGCCGTGCATCGCAGGGCACGCCCTCAGCATTGGAGGAGCTGAGGACCAGGCTCCAACCCGCTGGGCGCCACGCCCATTCGTGAGCCTTCGAGTCAGGGGGCAGATCAAGTGCGCATGCTGGGCCAGATCGCTGCCAGTCTGAGGGCCGGTCTCAACGCGGCCCTCGCGCCCGCGGCGGATCCGCGGACGGCGTACGTAAGCGCGCATCAGAAGCAGCAGGCGCTGCTCGCCCAGGTGGGCCTGGCGGTGAATCAGGTGACGGCGTCCAAGCAGCGTCTCCAGGCAAGGGCAAAGGAAGACCGAGCCAGGCTGCCGCAGATGCTCGAGGAAGCGCGGGCGGAGCTCGTCGCCGGGCGCGCGGATGCAGCAAGGCTTTCGTTGCGACGCCGGCAAGTCGTGGCGCTGGAGCTCGGCGCGCTAGAAGCGCAGCTCGCCGAGGTGGAGAAGGACGAGGCGAACCTGAAAATGCTCGAGCACCGTCTGGCCAACCAGGTCGACGAGTTCGTGACCCGCCAGGAGCTGATCATGGCGCGATACAACGCTGCCGAGGCGCAGATCCAGATCAAGGAGGCGGTGACCGGCGTGTCGAAGGAGTTCGCCGAGCTCGCCGCGGCCCTGGAGCAGGCCGAGGAGAAGACGGAGGGGATGGAGGCTCGCGTGAGCGCCATCGACCGGCTCGTGCGCGACGGGCTGCTGACGCAAGCGCCGTTCGCCCGATCCGCCGACGGCGTCGACGCGAGGCTGCAGCTGGCCGGCGCCGACGACGACGTCGAAGGCCAGCTGGCCGCGCTTCAGCGCGACATCGCGCGACCTTAGCGAGGCAGGCGACCCGCTCGATACGATTCGGGCATCATCCGCAGCTCACCTGCGCTGGCCGAAATCGAGACCCTGGACCCGGCGACCGACTGGGAGCGGATCGGCTACCTGAGCACCAACTACGACTTCCCCTGGGATGTCGAGCAGTCGCTGAGCCTGGCCTTCTTCAAGACCTACGGAATACCCTCCATCAGCGCCTTGCTGGACAAGACCGGCGAGTTCCGGGACCAGGCCCAGAAGCGTTACGACGACACCAAGCTGATCCTTGCCGAGATCTTCGACCACGGCATGGATTCCGACCGGGGCCGCGACGCAAGCCGCCGCATGAACGGGATGCACGGCCGCTACGACATCAGCAACGACGACTACCTGTACGTGCTTTCGACCTTCGTCCTTGTGCCGGGCCGGTGGAACGACAACTTCGGCTGGCGGCCCTACTCGGCCAAGGAGCGGCGCGCCGGGCTCAACTACTGGCGCGCGCTGGGGCGGCGGATGAACATCAGGGAGATCCCGAACGACGTGGACGACCTTGATCGCTGGAGCCGCGCCTACGAACTCGCGAATTCGAGGTATGCGGAGAGCAATCGTCAGGTCGCAGACGACACGCTGAACCTGTTCCTGTCGTGGTACCCGAGGTGGCTGCGACCCCTCGTCCGGCTCGGCGTTTTGTCCCTGCTCGAGGACTACCTGCTGGACGCGTTCGGCTACAAACACCCTCCCCGGTGGTTCCGGCGGCTCGTCGAGCTGAGCCTACGGATCCGCGCGCGCGTCATTCCTTGGCTGCCCCGCCGCCGGAGCCCGCGCCTGATAACCAACGAGCGCATGCGAAGCTATCCCGGGGGTTACCGCATCGACGAGTTGGGGGTTGGCCCGCTCGACGCACGAACGTCGTGATCCTCAAACGAATCAACTCGGAAGAGCCCATTAGTGCCGGCAGGGCTTTGGGCCGCAGCTCACCAACGGCACTTGGTCGCTGCCTACGACATCCGGGCCGGCGTCGGCGGGGCCGCCTGAATCTGCTGCAGTTGGGTTGCCCCCTCGGCCGGTCGGCGGCTGCGATCCAAGCTCCGACGGAGCGGCGTTCTTGTTCGCGGACCCATCGTCAGCGCCGGCGGAAAGCGGAGACCCGTCCACGTTGGCTGGCGTCGCTGTGGGTGCTGGGTCAAGCCAATGTTGGACAAAAGTCCCCTGCCTGACTCCGGCCTGAACCGCGATCGCGAGGACAACTAGCGCCACCAGCACCAACAGCGGAAAGGCCTGCCTCACGGTTGTGCGGGCAAACATCGCCCAACCACCTTAGCGCGGCCGGGCTACTGATCTCGGCCAAACGGCCGACCCAAATTGACTATTGAATCCCACGCTCGGCCAAGTTACATTTGGGCTCCGTTTCACTGGTCGAGGGAGGGGGTGAGAGCCTGGGGGACTTCTGAACCACGCGGGCGAGAGGTGCTTCCACGTCTTTTTTTCTGGGGAGGTGTAAATGAAGTTTCTCAAGCTAAGGGCTGCCCTCGTGTCTGCCGGGGCGCTGGCGGCAGCCCTGATTCCTGTCACTACGGTCCATTCGACCCAGCCGGCCAGCCTGCACTGCGAGCGCGGCACGGCCACTTGCGCCGAACTGGCGGATTCCGAAGAAGTGTTCGGCGAGGGCGTTTACATCGGTCACGACGAGCCTTCGCTCCTCTTCTACTCCAACCAGGCCGGGGCGGGCAATCGCATGAAGGCGGAGCTCACGTTGCCAACCGATCCTCGGCCGGTCCCCAAGAACGGGCGCTCGTTCAACTTCCAGCTCCATCCAGCCTTCTGGTTCGGTATGGCTCTATGCGACACCAACTCGTTTCCGAACGCGGTCAGCACCTGTGCGCCAGATAGCGACTCCAACATCGCGACCCTTGCCACCCACCCGGGCGCAGCGTTTATGGAGCTTCAGTTCTACCCGCCAGGATGGGCCCCGGCTCCGCTTGGCAGCAGCTGTGACGCCCGACGCTACTGCGTCGCAATCGCCAGCTTCAGCCTGGCCGAGGATGCGATCCGTGGCACCTTCCTAAACGACGCATGCGCGAGCCGTACCGGGCTCGAGTACGCGAACTACGCTTTCCTGACCAGGAGCGGACACCCGCACGCCGCCCCCAACCCAGTGCAGGCCACCGCGGGTACCTTTACGCCCAATCCCGCAACCGACCTCTTCATGAACCCGGGCGATCGGCTATCGGTGTCGATGCACGACACGAGCCATGGACTCCGCATCGATGTTATGGACCAGACGACCGAGCAGCACGGATCCATGACCATGAGCGCCGACAACGGCTTCGGGATGGTCAAGTACGCTGCCAATCCGTCGACGGAGTGCACCAACATCCCCTACGACTTCCACCCCATGTACAGCACCTCGTCCGAGCAGACCCGGGTCATCTGGGCAGCGCATTCCTACAACATTGCCTTCTCTGATGAGATCGGCCATTTCGACCACTGCACCAACACAGTCCCCGACCCGAACAACGCTCCGTTCAAGATGTGCGCCACCAGCGCCCAAGAGGGGATGGTGGGCGACCGCGAAACCGCTGAAGGCCCTCCGACGGCCGCTAACGCGGCGGCCGACGACAACTTCTGTTTTAGCGCCAGTGAATCCACCCTGGTCCGCATGGCCGGCTGCCAGGGCACAAACCAAGGCTTCGACGGAGTGCCGTACAAGCAGCTGTGGGCTGACGGCAACCCCGAACATGCAGGAGCCTTTTTCTTCAGCAGTCCCAGGACTGGCGAGGAGTTCGAATCGCAGTACCAGCGGGTTGCCTTCGAAGCGGACCTACCCCGCATCGAGATTGCGCCGTCGTTCCAGAGCTGCAACCGAACCACGGGCGCAAACTGCACCTTGATCCCGGTCACCGACGATGGGACCCCTGCGGACTTCTACCCGTTCTACAGCCTCGGCACGATGGATGGGCAGTGCACGTGGACCCTGGCCAATGACATTCCCGGGTTCACGACCAACGATTTCGGCAAGAACGCCCAGTACGGCACCCTGCTGAACCTGGAGTACCTCAGGTTCGGTGCGGGGGGTGCCACCAGGATGCGAATCAACGACTTTCGCGGCGTCATCCCGAACCCGTGCGGAGGTGGGGGCGAAGACAGCCAAAACTGAATCGACGCGGCTTAGAAAACCGTCGCAATGCCAGTAAGGGGCCGCTCATGCGAGCGGCCCCTCTTTCGTGGGCTCGACCGGTGGCTGACTGGGGGTACTTATGAGCCCCAGCTGCCCCCTAAAAATTCAGTAGCTGTACTGACGACACCCAACCGGCTCGGGCTTAGCTTGCCGTCATGGCTCAGGTGCCGGTAAAACCCCCGCCGGTGCCTGGCCACTTTCCATCGCAGGGCTTACATCGTGTAGCTGTCGCCGCTTAGGCTGATCGGCGGCGATGCGAGAGGCGGGGTTCAACGTCCGGCTGCTCTCGGCCGGTCCATTCGTGACCATGATCGATCGCTTCGCGGTCGCCCCTGTCCTGATCCCCATCGCGGTCGAGTTCCGCGCCCCGGTCGGCGCCGTCGCCATTGCGGCCACCGCGTACTACCTCGCCTACGGGTTGGCGCAGCCGTTCTGGGGCTTCGCGTCGGACCGCGCCGGCCGGATTCGCATCATCAGGATCAGCCTGGCCGCGACGGCGGCCGCCTGCGCTCTGACGGCGCTCGCGCCCAACCTCGGTTTCCTCATCGGCGCGCGGATCCTGGCGGGCCTGTCGGTCTGCGCGGTCCTCCCGAGCGCGCTCGTCTACATCGGCGACGTGATCCCGTTCAAGACCCGCCAGGCCGTCATCGCCGACGTTCTGGCCGCGGTCGCTATCGGCACCGCCGCCGGCAGCCTCGGCGGCGGACTCTTCGCGCGCTATCTCACCTGGCGGCTGATCTTCGGCGTCGCCGCAGTCCTCGCCGCGGTTCTCGCCGTGGCCATGGCCCGGCTGCCGGAGTCCAATGCTCGCCCATCGACGGGCGGTCCGATCGCACAGCTGGGCCAGGCGTTCCGCCGCCCGTGGGCGCGATTCGTGATCCTCTTTGCCATCCCGGAGGGCGCGATGGTGCTTGGCTTCCTGGTCTACTTCGCTCCCGCGCTCGAGGCGACCGGGACGAACGCCGCGTTGGCCGGACTGGTGGTCGCCACCTATGGGGGCGCGGTACTCGCCGGGACCCGCGTGATCAAGCGCTTTGCGTCCCGCACCCCGGCCTGGGTCCCGATCAGCATCGGCGGCGCAATGGGATGCGGCGGGTACCTGGCGGCGGGCCTGGATCAGCACGCGGTCGCCATACTCCTGGCCAGCGTCCTGGTCGGCGGCTGCTACGCGATCTTCCACTCGACGATGCAGGCCTGGGCGACCGACATCGCGCCCGAGGTGCGCGGCACGGCGGCGGCGCTCTTCGTCACCAGCGCGTTCACAGGCGGCGCAATCGGGTCCGGGCTGGGCGCCTTCTTCGCCCAGGCGCACCAGTACAGGTCCCTATTTCTCCTCGCCGCGGTCCTCAGCGTTCCGGTCGTCATCACCGCGGCGCTGACACGTGCCCGGTACCCGGGGTCGGTGCCGGCGGAGCAGGTCGAGGAGGTGGCCGGTTCGTAGTCGAGGGATTAAGATTTGGCAGTCGGGAGCACCTGATTCGGGGGGAGGTTCGAGCATGGCAGTTCGCAAATTGGCGTTGCTCGCGGTGGCAGCGGTCGCCGCGTTCGCATGTGGGACGGCCACCCCTACAGAGCCGACGACCGGCTCCACGATCACCCTCGGAGCCCCACTCGGGCTGACCGGCTCCCTGACCAAGGAATCGAAGCTCACCCAGCAGGGCTACGACTTATGGAGTGACTGGATCAACGCGCGTGGCGGCATCCTCGTCAACAACGTCAAGCACCCCGTGGTGATCAAGTACTACGACGACACCAGCAACGCCAACCAGTCGGCGGTTCTGATGCAGAAGCTCATCACCGAGGACAAGGCGAGCTTCCTCCTGGGTCCGTATGGGAGCGCCGCGACGGCGACGGACGCGGTCGTTGCGGAGACGAACCAGATTCCGATGGTCGAGGCCAACGGGGCGGCGCAGTCGATCTTCAACCAGGGCTACAAGTACACGTTCGGCGTGCTGAGCCCGGCCAACAAGTACCTCCAGGGCGTCATCGACATGGCGGCCACCCTCACTCCCAAGCCGACCACCATCGCGATGCTGAGCGCCGATGACAACTTCAGCCTCGAGGTGGCCAACGCGATCAACACCTACGCGCCGAGCCAAGGCATGAACGTCGTCCTGTTCAAGAAGTACAAGAACGGCGCCACCAACCTCTCGGCCGAGGTGCAGGCGGCGAAGGCCGTCAACGCCGATATCGTGCTCAATTCGGGCCACCTCCAAGAGGCGATCGCCATCAACAAGGCGGCCAAGGAGCAGAAGCTGAACGCGAAGATCTTCGCGTACTCGGTCGGCCCGTCGACGCCGGACTTCATCACCGCGCTCGGCGGTGACGCCAACTACGTCTACGACGGCTCGCAGTGGACGCCGCAGGTCAAGTACACGCCGGCCTTTTACCTCAGCGAGGCCGACTATGTCGCCGCGTACAAGGCGAAATACCCTGGGTTGGGTGATCCCGACTACCACGTCGCCGAGTCGACGGCCGCGTGCCTGGCGCTGCAGCGGGCGATCGAAAACGCCGGGTCGCTGGATCCGACGAAGGTACGCGATGCGCTCGCGAAGCTGGACGTGACCGTGTTCTTTGGGCAGATCAAGTTCGACAGCCGCGGGATCAACATCTATAAGCCGATGGTCGTGGAGCAGATCCAGAACGGCGTGCACCACACCGTCTTTCCCGCGAGCGTCGCCGACGCCAAGCCTATGTACCCGACGCCCAACTGGGACCAGCGCTGATCCTGCCGGGCCGCTAGTGGCCGACTTCGTCCAGCTGGTCATCCTCGGCCTGCTGGCCGGAGGCGTCTATGTCGCCGTCGGCGTCGGCTTCGGCCTGGTGTGGGGCGTGCTCAACATCGTCAACCTCGCGCATGGCGCGCTGGTGATCGTCGGCGGCTACATCACGTGGCGGCTCTTCACCGCGCTTCACCTCGATCCGTTTCTGACGCTTCCGGTGGACGCGGTGGCGCTGTTCGTGCTCGGCTATGCGCTCCAACGAGGTGTGATCAACCGGATCATTCGCGCGCCGCTACTCTTTACCTTCCTGCTCACGTTCGGGCTGAACCTGGTGCTCGTCAACATCCTCCTTTTGATCTTCGGGTCAGACTTCCGCTCGGTCACGCCCGCGTACGCGGGCAAGGGGTTGGAGTTCGGCAGCATCGTCATCCCCTATGTCCCGCTGATCTCGCTGGGCGCGGCCATCCTGCTGTCGGCCGGGCTTGCCTTCCTCCTGAACCGAACCCGCACCGGCCTCGCGATCAACGCGATCGCTGCGGACCGCGACGCGGCCCAGCTCGTTGGCATCGACCTGCGCCACGCATACGCGGTCACCTATGGGTTGGGGGCCGCATGCGCCGGCGTCGCCGGCGGCCTCATCGCCCTGATCCAGGCCATCACCCCGACCGCCGGCGAGCCATACACCCTGCAGGCGTTCGTGGTCGTGATCCTTGGCGGGTTGGGGAGGGTCAGCGCCACGGTGGTTGGCGGCCTGGCCTTCGGATTGGTCGAAGCCTTCGGTCAATCGCTCCCCGGCTCGGGTTCCGTCTTCGCCAACGCGATCGCGTTCGGCCTCATGGTCGTGGTGCTGGTGACGCGACCTCAGGGTCTGATGGGCCGCCTGCGGTGATCGGGACGGCCACCTCGAACCGCCGGTGGCGCCGAGTTTTCTTGATCGCGGGTGCGATTCTGGCGGCTTACGCTCTGCTTGCTCCGCTGACATCGCTCGAGGCCGCAGGGTCCGCCAACGTTCCCCTCCTGGCAGACAAGTACTGGTTTCGTATCGCGACCTACATCGCGATGTTCATCGTGATGGCGACTGCCTGGAACATCATCGGCGGGATCACCGGATACGCCGCCTTCGGCAACGTGGCCTTCTTCGGCATCGGCGCCTACACGACCGGCATGCTCGTCGCCAAGGCGAAGTGGCCTTTTCTCCTTGCCCTGCCGCTCGCACCGATCGTGGCCGCGGCCTTCGCCGCGCTGGTAGGGCTCCCGTTGCTCCGGCTGCACGGACACTACTTCGCCGTCGCCAGCCTGGGAGTGGGCGTGGCCGTGGGCGAGCTGGTCCAGAACATCGACTACGGCGGCCAGCCGGTCTTCGGCGGCGCCAGCGGCCTGTTTCTTCCGATCCTGCGGATCGACAACCGCGGCCTTTTCTTTTTCTACCTGATGTCGGCGGCGGCGGTGATCTCGATCGCGATCACGTGGTGGGTGCTGCGCAGCCAGTTCGGTTATGGCCTGATCGCGATCCGCGAGAACGAAGAGGCGGCTTCAGTGCTCGGCGTCAACACCACCGCGTACAAGGTTGCGGCCTTCGCGCTGGCTGCGGCCCTGACTGGCCTGGCGGGAGGGATCTTCTCCCAGTGGAACGTTTTCATCAACCAGGACAACGTGTTTCCGATCGAATACAACGTCCAGATGATCCTCATGGCGCTGCTCGGCGGCACCGGCACCGTGTTCGGCCCTGCGGCCGGTGCCGTCCTCCTGCAGCTGCTCATCCAGTTTCTGGGCGGCACCTTGCCGATCTCGTTCGACATACCGTTCGTCTCGTCGGACGCGCGGCCCATCGTCGCGCAGGTCATCCTCGGCTTGCTCCTGGTCGGGGTCGTGATCTTCGTGCCCCGCGGAGTCATCGACTTTTTCGGTGGTCGCACCCGACTGAGCCTGGCGTATTTGCGCCGTTCGCTCCGCGAGACATCCTTGTGAGTGCGGCCGCCACGCCGGCCCAGCTCGAGCTGCGCGGCGTCACCAAGCGCTTCGGTGGCGTGGCGGCGGTGAATGGGGTGAGCTTCGAGATCGCCAAGGGCGACATTGTCGGGATCATCGGCCCCAACGGCGCCGGCAAGACGACGCTGCTCAACTGCATCAGCGGCGTCAATCACCTCGACGGCGGCGACATCCGGCTGAACGGCTCCTCGATCGCCGGCATGGCGCCGCACCGGGTCGCCCGGCTCGGGATCGGCCGCACCTTCCAGATCGTCAAGCCGTTCGGCTCCATGACCGCGCGGGAAAACGTGGGGATCGGGGCGCTGTTCGGCAGCGCGCAAGCGCGACGCGGGGTCAAGCAAGCGTTCGCGCTGGCCGATGACGTGCTGGCGCTGGTCGGCCTCAAAGCTAAGGCGGATCAGCCTGTCTCGGCGCTGACGATCCCCGATCGCAAGAGGCTCGAGGTCGCGCGCGCGGTGGCCACGAGGCCGCAGCTGTTGCTGCTGGACGAGGTGATGGCGGGGCTCAACAACGTCGAGATCGACGAGGCGCTCGAGATGGTCCGGTCAGTGCATGCCACCGGCGTGACAGTCCTGCTGATCGAGCATGTGATGCGCGTGATCGTCGGGGTCTGCCGCCGCGCGATCGTCCTCGACTCCGGCCAGGTCCTGGCCCAGGGCGAGCCGGAGGTCGTGCTACGCGACGAGCGTGTGATCCAGGCCTATCTGGGCGAGCGCTATGCCAAACGCCTCAAGTCTTCCTGAACCTCTCCTCAAAGTTCGGGGGTTGACCGCCGGGTACGACGCCGGGCCGGTGCTGTTCGGGATCGATCTCGAAGTCGCGCCGGCCGAGCTGATCGCCCTGGTGGGCGCAAACGGCGCGGGGAAGTCCACCTTGCTCGGCGTCCTGAGCGGACTCGTCCGCGCCACTTCGGGGACCGTCAGTCTCGGCGGCCACGACGTCACAAACGCGCGGCCCGAGGTCCACGTCCGGAATGGCGTCGCCCACGTTCCGCAGGGCCGCCGCCTGTTCGGAACCATGTCGGTCGAGAGGAACCTGATCCTCGGCGCGTACCTGCGGCGCGATCGTGAGGTTCGCGACGACCTCACGCGTGTGCTCGGCTACTTCCCGGCGCTCAAGGACAAGCTCTCGCGAGACGCCGGCACGCTGTCGGGCGGGGAGCAGCAGATGGTGGCGATCGGGCGGGGGATGATGGCCCGGCCCAAGCTCCTGATGGTCGACGAGCTTTCGCTCGGGCTGGCTCCGAATGTGGTCGAGCGCCTGATCGACGTGGTCCAGCAGATCAACCGCGACGGCACGGCGCTGCTCCTCGTCGAGCAGGACGTGCTCGTGGCGCTGGACGCGGCCGATCGCGCCTATGTGCTGGAGAACGGCCGGGTCGCGCTGAGCGGACCGGCGGCCGAGGTTCGTGACGACCCCGGTGTGCGAAAGGCATACCTGGGGCTGTGACCCCAGCCTCCCCACATGTCTCATGATCACGGGCGAGAAGTGACTGTCAAAGAGGGCTGGCGCGGGCGTTTCTTCGAGGATTTCGAGGTGGGCGACGTCTACGAGCACCCGCTCGGCCGGACGATCACCTCGGCCGACAACATCTGGTTCACGCTGTTGACACAGAACACCGCGCCGATCCACTTCGACCACCATTACGCGGCTCAGACCGAGTTCGGCAAGCCACTTGTCAACAGCTGCCTCACCCTGGCCCTGGTCACTGGCCAGAGCGTGACCGACGTGACCCAGAACGTGATGGCCAATCTCGGGTGGGACGAGGTGCGGCTGCCCAACCCGGTCTTCGAAGGCGACACGGTTTACTCGCGCTCCGAGGTGCTCGAGGCGCGCGCGTCGGGCTCGCGCAAGAACGTGGGCATCGTGACCGTGCGCACGACCGGCTTCAAACAAGACGGGACCGAGGTGATCTCATTCAAACGCACGGCGATGATTTACCGCCGCGGCCAGGCCCCGCGGATCGCCAAGGCGGGGAAGTAGGCGCGATGGACTTCGAGCTTTCGGAACAGCAGGCCGCGTTCCGCGACCTCATGCGCGATTTCGCCCGCAAGAGCATCAGCCCGGTGGCGCGCGAGATGGAGCTGGCCGGCCGCTACCCGGAAGAGATTGTCGACGAGATGAAGGCGATGGGCCTGTTCGGGATGCTCGTGCCAGAAGAGTACGGGGGCATCGCCATCGACGCAGTCTCGTACTCGATCGTCTTCGAGGAAATCTCGAAGGCATGGATGGGCGTGGCCGGAATCCTCGGCTCACATTCGCTGGCCACGCTGATGCTGGCGCGATTCGGGACGCCCGAACAACGCAGTCGGTGGCTGCCAGACCTCGCGACCGGCAAGCGGCGCTCGGGCATCGCGCTCACCGAGCCGCAGGCGGGCAGCGACCTCCAGGGCATCGCCACCGTGGCCAAGCGTTCGGGCGACCACTATGTCGTCAACGGCGCTAAGACGTGGATCACCAACGCGCGCCACGCCGACCCGCTTCCGGTTCTGGTCAAGACCGACCCGAACGCGCAGCCTCGCCATCGCGGCATGACCGTCCTGATGATCGAGCAAGGGACGCCGGGCTTCACGGTCGGCAAGGACCTCGACAAGCTCGGATACAAGGGACCGGAATCGTCAGAAGTATTTTTGAGCGACTGCAGGGTGCCGGTAGAGAACCTGTTGGGCGGGGAGGAGGGCCACGGGCTGCAGCAAGCGCTTTCGGCGCTCGAGTTTGGGCGGGTCAACATCGCCGGCCGCGCGGTAGGCGTCGCGCAAGCAAGCCTCGACCGGTCACTCGCATACGCACGGGATCGCCACGCGTTCGGACGGCCGATTGCGGAGTTTCAGGCGATCCAACTCAAGCTCGCAGACATGGCGACCGAGGTGCAGGCGGCGCGGCTGCTGACATGGTGGGCAGCGTCGGCGCTCGATTCGGGACGGCGGGCCGACCTCCAGACCGGGATGGCGAAGCTGTACGCGTCCGAGGTCTGCATCAAGGCGTCGCTCGAGGCGATGCGCATCCATGGCGGCTATGGCTACTCGACCGAGTATGAGATCGAGCGGTTCTATCGGGACGCGCCGCTGATGGCGATCGGCGAAGGCACCAACGACATCCTCCGGACAGTGATCGCGCGCCAGCTGGTACGTGAAGACATTCCCTAACCTCTCCGGCGGCGGAGTGACACGATCGCCGCGCAGCTGGCTCTTTGCGCCTGGTCACAACGAGAAGCTCTTGCGCCTGGTGTTCGACGCCGGGGCGGACGTGGTGCTGCTCGACCTTGAGGACGCGGTCCCGCCTGACATTAAGGATCGCGCGCGCGAGATGGTCGCCGAGGTGGCCGCCGCACGGCCGTGTTGGGTGCGGGTCAACCGGGCCCGGACCGAGTTGTGCGAACGCGACCTCGACGCGCTGGCCGGCTCGGCGCTAGGACTTCGCATCCCCAAAGTCGAGTCGGCGGACGAGGTCACCTGGGTGGCAGAACGTGCGCCTGAAGTGCTGCTCGACTGCACCATCGAATCCGCCCGGGGTGTGCTCGCTGCCTTCGAAATCGCATCTGCGCCGGCCTGCGCGTTGCTTTCTTATGGAGGCATCGACCTCGCCGTCGACCTCGGGATCGCGGGCGGCGACCATGAGACGCTGTTCGCGCGGTCCTTTCTGGTGGCCGCGGCCCGTGCGGCGAGCAAACCGCCTCCGAGCGACGGGGTGCATCCGATGCTCGAGGATGACGATGGCCTCAAGAAGGAGGCAGAGGCCGCGCGGCGGCTGGGTTTTTTCGGCAAGTCGGCGATCCACCCGCGCCAGGTGCCGATCATCAATGCAGTGTTTGCGCCCACACCCGAGGAGCTGGCATGGGCGAACAAAGTGTTGTTGGCGTTCGAGGCGTCGGGCGGTGCAGCCACACGTACAGCGGATGGAGAGTTCGTCGACCTGCCGATGGCCGAGCGAGCCCGGCGCCTACTGAGCTCGTAATAGCTCCGGAAGCCACCGATACGAACTCAGCACCTAGAATCAACGAGCCGTTCCGGACTAGCTCAACGGTAGAGCAGGCGGCTGTTAACCGCAAGGTTCAGGGTTCGAATCCCTGGTCCGGAGCCAAACTTGAATTCGAAACTCGAACTGCTGTCAACCCCGGCTTGACAGGTATACAGCATTCGTACAGCAACCCCATAGTATCTCGGAGGTAGCCGCAGACTGGGACCGCTCAGTGTTTGCTTAGTCGCTCAACCTCGGTCGTCGGAACTTGAGGAGGCCAACCAAGGCGCCAACCAAGGCTCCTAACAGAGCCAGCGCGGCGAGCGTGCGCATACGGACGGCCCGAGACGACCGCGGCCGAGATACATCGTCTTCCTTCGCAACTCCCCATACCCATGGCTGCAGCTCTTTCACACCCGCTCGCTCGAAAATCTCACTGACTTTCTGGGAGAGTTCGGGCGATGCTGGCCAAGGACGCAACTCGATAGTGTCGTCGGCGAGTAGGCGGGGACGGACGGCGCCCAGCTCAGCCAGCTCCCCCATTACCCGATTGATTCTCTCGCTCAATCGTTCACTCAGTGCAACGATTGTTTTGCGTTTTCTTGCGTTCGAGCGGTCACGTGGTTAGGCGGCGCGGGCGGGATGGCGGCGGGACTGATCCTCTAGGGGAATGAATGGACGGTCGGAATACGCCTGTCCCGAGCGGCATGCTTGCAGAGAGTCATCGGCGGTCTGCACTCTTTGGCTTAGAGCAGAATGGGGTTGTGGCTGCCGACCTGCAGGCGTCTTACGTTCAACAAGCAGGGCGCCTCGACTTCACCGCAGTGGTCAAGCAGTCGGACGGCCAGAGCGTCTGGAACTGCGAGCACATCACTCACGCCAACCCGTCCTCAGCGATCGATTGCGCGCGCCGTGAAGTGGCGCGGCGCACTGCCCCCGAGAAACACTCGAAGCCCTAATTTCGCCGGCAGCAACCTGGCCGAGGTGGCCGACCGCCTCCCCAGGTCAGCGTGGCCGCTTCACTGAGCGGCGAAAGCGCTCAGTACTTGCTCGGGGCCTTGCAGCTGAAGATCGAAGCTAGCTGCTGGGTCTTGCGCTTACCACAGTCCGGACAGGCCGGTGGCCGGTTTTTCAGGCGGTCGTGCTCGCTGATCGCCATGCTTATCTCGAAGCGCTTACCGCAGGATTGGCACTCGAACTCGTAAACAGCCATGTGTCACCCCACCTCCTCACGCAAGTACAGCGCTGCGGCCGGAGGCTGTCAACCCGGCATGCCGTACAGCGGCTGTCGGAGACGAAATACCGACCGGTGACGGGCGCTCTTGCCGGGCTGCACAGCCATGCCGGCACCATGTGAGGCAGACGATCCTGGCAACTTACTCCGCCGCGCCTCGCGCTTGCGGGGCGTAACCTCAAGCAGGGAGGTACCGGTGCACTTCGAGAGTTTCTCCTTTGGCTCCATCCGGATCGACGGCGTGACTTATGAGCACGACGTGGTCATCGACCGGTGTGCGATTCGGAAGCGAAAGAAGAAGGCCTCCAAGCAGTATCGGGACATCTATGGCATACACCGCTCTCGACCAAAGAAGACATCCCGTGGGGCTGCCGCCGGCTGGTGGTAGGAACCGGAGCCGAGGGCGGGTTGACAGTGATGGCCGAAGTGCGAAAGGAGGCCCAGCTTCGCAAGGTGGAGCTCCCGAGCCTGCCGACCAAAGCTGCCATCGCCATCCTAGATGGCGGCCGTAATGACACCAACGCCATCCTGCACGTAACCTGCTGAGTTCAACTGGTGGATGTGCGCCGAGCATTCGGTTCCACCCGGCGTAGGCTGACAGGAGAGCCGACCGCGACGAGCTCGCCATGCTCGTGACCGAGGATCGCCGCCTCGTCCAGGTGATTCGGGCGTCAAAGGATTAACAGGGGGACAGGGCTAGTTGGCGAAGACGCTAGCTACGATCGAGTCAAAGCTCAAGGAGGAGCGGGTCCGCGTCGCCGAGTACCTGATCGTTAAGGGCAAGGAGCAAGGCTACCTGACTCCTGACAACATTCTCGACTCATTCCCCGAGATGGAGGCCGAGCCGGAGCAGGTGTTCCTGGTCTTCCAGGTCTTTAGGGAAATGGGTATCACCGTCGCGGACGGGGAGAAGGACGTCGAGGAGATCGACGACGAGATGCTGCTTGACACCGAGATGATGGACTCGGTCTCCCTCGACGACCCGGTGCGGATGTACCTCAAGGAAATCGGGCGCGTCAGCCTGCTCACCGCCAACGACGAGGTCGTGCTGGCGCA
>WNFD01005565.1_pt1 | contig 22713 bp, 23 predicted proteins | sample 5400491 | NCBI WGS metagenome assembly WNFD01 (sample SAMN13153343, study PRJNA577476) | soil metagenome | isolation source: 120 cm saprolite under Douglas fir tree site 2 hole 2 replicate 2 | place: USA:California | collected 2015-04-18
TGTCGAAGGATCTCGCGCGGCATTCCTCTGCCGCGTGATTTGCTGTGTACGCGAAGAAAGAATCATCACGGCCGCAAAGATGGCGGCCGCGAGATTCTTCGACACAGCCACGCCTTCAGCGTGGCTGGCTCAGAATGACGGACCGGGAGCGCACAACCTTGCATGACCGAAGCTCTACTTTCATGTCAGGATGACAAACCGCAGAGAGCAAAATTCGACAACCTCTGACCGGGGGAGGGATCAAAGGCGCCCAGCCCCGACGACCAATCCGGACAGGCCGAGTCCAGCACCCAACCGTTGTTACGCGAAATCATGCAACTAAACACTAGTGGCCTGTAACGTTGAAAACGATAGTGACTTGTCGTCTCGAAACGAAGGCGGTCGACCCCCACCTAACCCTCCCCCTGGTCAGGGGGAGGGATTTCCGGCGATACCGATTTCAATGTTACAGCCCACTAGTTGCCCCAGGCGCTGCCGCCGTCGACGTTGATGGCCTGGCCGGTAATCCATTTTCCACGCTCACTCACCAGGAAGAGCACGAATTCGGCGCATTCGCTGCCGTCGCCCGGATAGCCCAACGGGATCATGGTCTTGACGAAATTTCGCCACCGCTCTCCCCGGCCCAGGTCGTCCATCCGAAAAGTGTCAATTATGCCCGGGCACACCGCATTGACTCGTATCCGATGGGGCGCGAGTTCGAGCGCCATCGAACGGCTCAGGGCATTGATCGCGGCCTTCGATGAAGCATAGGCGGCGGTATTGGGCGGTGCGAGCTTGCTGGCAATCGATGAGATATTAACGATGCTGCCGCCCTCGCCTTGAGCGATCATTTGACGGGCCGCGGCGCGTGACAGCAGGAATGTACCATCGACATTGGTGACCATAACCTTGCGCCAGACCTCGTAGGGCATTTCAGTCACCGGCACACGGTCGGGCCCACGCGCCGCGCTGGCATTGTTGATCACGATATCGAGCCGCCCGAATTCCGCCACCGTTCGGCGGACCAGTTGGTCCATCGCGCCTTCGTCACGAACATCGGAAACCAGCGCCAGGCAGCGTGCATCGAGCCGACGGATTTCATCCGCCACGCTCTCGATGTCGCGCCATCCGGCGGTCTTTTCGTCCTCGGGATAATCCTCCGGGTGACGCCCGGTTCCCGTAATCACGATGGTGGCGCCGGCCTGGCCCAGCATCTTCGCGATCGGGCGGCCGATGCTACGCATGCGTCCCGCGCCTGTGACAATTGCAACTCTGCCGGCGAGTTCCTGATTCATGAGCGAAGCCTCTGCACCTGGTAATGTCCCGATCGGAGACCCATTCCGATGCGTCGACAGCCTGGCGCGAGCCTAGCCGAGACAGTTACCGTGCGACAAGCAGGCGAGTACTTTGGAGTTGGTTCGAATGCGCGCTGGAGGCTCGCTCCCTGCACGGGACAGTTATGCCCTCGGTTACTTTGCGGGGGAGCGACTGCTCAACGGTTGGGGAAACGAAATTATGAAATCGGACGAACTTGCGTCGCGGCCATATCTCTCGATCCCCGCCGAGTTCAATATCGCCCGCGCTATCGTCGATCGGCACGTCGCCGCGGGGCGCGGCGCCAAGGTTGCGGCGTGGTTCGATGACCGTTCGTATACGTATGCCGAGTTGCGCGAATTATCGAATCGCTTCGCCAACGTCCTGCGCGAGCTAGGCGTCCAGCGCGGCGACCGCGTGATGCTGCGGCTCGGCACCAATCTCCATGCGATGGTCGCGATACTGGGTACGCTGAAGCTCGGCGCCGTAGTAATCCCGTCCAGTTTTCTACTGCGCGAGCATGAGGTCGAAAAAATTCTGCGCAACAGCGACGCCGTCGTCGCCGTCTCAACGCCTGAACTCGCCGGTCCGATCGAGGCGGTGCGCTCCCGGACGGCATTAAAAGATCTGATTCTGACGGGCGGGGCAACCGCCTCCCCCTCAGGGCGAGGGGAAGGCAATGCAATGGGCTGGGATTTGTTGATGGAACGCGCCTCGGCGGAATTCATCCCCGCGCCCACGCTGGCACGCGAACCCGCCTTCATCATGTACACCTCGGGCACCACCGGCGAGCCCAAGGGAGTCGAACATGCCCATCGATGGGCGCTGGGCACAGGCGATCCGGTAATCCGTGAGATGATCGATCTTAAGCCTACCGACGTCTGCTACCAGCCGCAGGACTGGTCGTTTATGTATCCGCTCGGCTCGAGTTTTTTCCATCCGCTGTTGGCCGGCGCCACGGTGGTCGTCAACCACGGCCGCTTCGAACCGGAAAAAGCGCTCGCAACCATTCAGCGGCACGGCGTCACTGTATTCGCCGCGGTACCGACGATTTATCGCCTGCTGCTTGCCGTTCCACAGGCCGAGTCACGCTATCATTTAGGTTCGCTGCGCCTGGGAATGAGCGCGGGCGAGGCACTGCCGCCGGACACATTTGGGCAATGGCGCGAACGCTTCGGGGTCACGATCTACGACGGGCTCGGCCAGACTGAGGGTCACATCTTTATTGCAAATCAGCTAAACATGCCGATACGGCCGGGTTCGATGGGCAAACCGCTGCGGGGTTATGAAGCTGCGGTACTCAATGACAGCGGCGGTCTGCAAGCGCGCGGCACCCCCGGCCACCTGGCGATTCGCAATGAGGACCATCCGGGGCTCGCGCTGGGTTACCGCAAGGACCCGGAGCGGTGGGCTGCGGTTAACCGCGACGGGTGGTATTACACCCAGGACATCGCCTACATCGACGACGATGGCTACTACTGGTACGTGGCGCGTTCCGACGATCTGATCAAAAGCCGCGCTTACCTGATTTCGCCGAAAGAGGTTGAATCCGCCTTGCTCGAACATCCGGCGATTCTCGAGGCCGCGGTAGTGGGGATACCCGACCCAGCATTAACCAATAAGATAAGAGCGTTTGTAACGCTGAAACCCGGCAATGAGCCGTCCGGCGGTCTTGCCGGTCAAATCCGCGATTACGTTCGTTCGGTGATCGCGCCCTACAAGGTGCCGCAGGAAATTGAATTTCTCAGTGAGCTTCCGAAAACCGCGAACGGCAAAATCCTACGGCGCGAACTCCGCGCGAGAATTTGAAAACACCGGCAACCCAGGGCATCGCAGCTTCGTGCAGGTAGAACCCTGGATCACCGCGCTGCGGAGCAGGGCGGTATCAAGCGCGCCAATTGCGCGCGTTACTCGCCCGGGATGCAACGCTAACAACATGGGCGACGAGTTTACGACGCGTGCGGCAGCCTATGGAGCGGTGCATTATTGTAATAGAATTCAGTGGTTATGGGTTACGTGCCGGTATTCCTCGAGGTTTCCGGGCGGTCGTGCATTATAATTGGCGGCGGGAACGTTGCCGAAAGCAAGGTGCGCGCCCTGCTTGAAGCCGGCGCAGTCGTTACCGTCGTCGATGCCCAGGCCAGCGCAGGAATAAAGTTGCAGACTGGCGGCGAGGTTCGTTACCTGGCGCGCGGATACGAATACGGCGATCTGCGAGGCAATTCGCTCGCTTACGTCGCGACGGGCGACCCTGAGGTTGTGCGCCGTGCCGCTCGGGAGGCCCGCGAGCTGGGAATTCCGCTCAACGTCGTCGATAGACCTGAATTTTCAACCTTTATCTCTCCAGCAACCTTGAAACGCGGCGACCTCCAAATCGCAATCTCAACCGGGGGTTCGAGCCCGGCAGTGGCACGGATGCTGCGCGAGCGTCTGGAACAGCAGATTGGACCGGAGTACGCCTTGCTGCTGGAAACTATGAGTCGTGCACGCCAATTCCTCCGCGACGGTGAAACGAACCGGGATGGACGCGCCTGCATTTTGAAGTCACTGGCAAGGACACTTTTGGATTCGGTCGAAACACTCGATAATACGCTGATTGATGAAGCCCTCAGGCAGCATCTCCATGTGGGCATGGCAGAGCTTGGCCTTGACGCGCAACACCACATAAAGCCGTGCGGGCCTGCCGGAGCTTCGACGCGATGAGTAGACTCTTGCGATGAATTTATTCTGGGCGCTGTTCGCGTTGAGCTGCTATTTCGTTTCGGCAGCCATTTTTGTGACGGAGCGTCTCGGTCTGGTTAATCGATGGAGCAGCGACGCCGCCGCGTTGCTGGGCGCGGGCGCCGCTTTGCAACTTATCGAGTTTGCGACCGGCGTGATCCAGACCGGCAATCTGCCGGTCACCAATTTTGCCCAATCTTTGTCGTTTCTGGCCTGGCTGACGGCCCTCGCCGGTTTGCTTGTGATTGTGCGCTTCAGGATGCCGGTGGTCGGAGCCCTCGTTGCGCCGATCGTCTTCATCGTGCTGGGTGCTGCCACCCTGACGATGCGAGACCGGCGTATAACTGTGCCCGCCGCGCTGCGGAGCGTGTGGTTGCCGATTCACGTAACGCTCGCCTTTCTCGGTTATGCGTTGTTCGTGTTGGCTGCCGGGGTGAGCCTCGTCTACCTCGTGTACGAACGGCGGCTCAAGGCCAAGCGGCTGTCACTCACCGTGGCAGAGTCCGCGCCCAGTCTCGAAAAACTCGATCGGGTTAATTACCGCCTGCTGGGCTGGGGCTTTCTGATGCTGACCCTCGCGATCGTAAGCGGAGCGCTCTGGGCGGAGAGCACCTGGGGCCATTTCTGGTCGTGGGAGCCACAGGAATCGTGGTCGTTGGCAATCTGGCTGCTCTACGCGGCGTTGTTGGAGTCGCGCCTGACGATAGGATGGCGCGGCAGGCGAGCCGCTGCACTCACGATCATTCTATTTTCAGTGCTGGTGGGTTCTTTCCTCGGCGTTAGCCTGGTGACGCCCGGCAAACACGGCGGCAGCTTCGGCTAGCAGGTTGATGAAAAAGTCTTCACAGCCTGCTTCCCCCTCTGTAGTCTCCGCCGCAAGCGGGAGAGAGCTAAACACTAGCGGAGCCGAAGGCGGAGCGAGCTAACGAGTCCGCGAGGTGCGCAGATAAGAGGAAGGAAGCCAGCTTTCACGCAGGGTGTTGAGGCTGATCTCCCAGCAAATGCCCTTGGTAATCCTTTCTTCAACACCTGCTAGATGATGCAACAGAAGCTCCTCATTTTGGGCCTCAATCATCAGAGTGCACCGGTCGCAACCCGGGAGCGGCTGGCTTATGCCGAAAGCGAGATAGTTCCCGCTCTGCTAAGGCTGAAGCAGCGGGTGCCGTCGCTCGCCGAAGCCGCCCTGCTGTCCACCTGCAATCGAGTCGAGATAATCAGTGCCGGCGCAGACAGCATCAGGGCGGCGGAGGAAAGCTTGCGCTTTCTGGCAGATGATCGCGGCGTCGCGCCTGAGACATTCAGGGCCGCGCTGTATCATTTCGAGGGCCGCGCCGCGGCGCGCCATCTTTTCCGGGTTGGCGCCAGCCTCGACTCGATGGTGGTCGGTGAACCGCAAATTCTAGGGCAAGTCAAGGCTGCCTATGCCCACGCGGCGGAGGCCGGCACGGCAGGCTTAGTGCTTCATCGCGCGTTTCACAAGGCCTTCGCGGTGGCAAAGCAGGTGCGCAAGGCGACCCTGATCGGACATGGGTCAGTTTCGTTAAGTTCCGCAGCCGTCAGCCTGGCCGGCAAGATCTTCGATACGCTGGACGACAAAACTGTGATGCTGATGGGTGCCGGCCGCATGGCGGAACTGACCGCACGCAGCTTGAAGCGGCTCGGCATCGAGGCGCTGCTGATTACCAGCCGTACATTTGATAACGCGGTGGCCCTGGCACGCGAACTCGGCGGCACCGCGGTGCCCTACGACAATTTCAAGCCTCATCTCAGGATGGCCGACATTGTGATCGGCTCGTTGGCCGTGACCCAAGCAGTACTCGGCCCGGCAGAGTTCGAAATTATCGTGAGGGAACGGCGCTACCGCCCTACCTTTCTGATTGACCTGGGCGTACCACGAAATTTTGACGCGCGGCTCAATTCACTCGAAAATGTCTACCTGTATGATATCGACGACCTTGGAAAGGTGGCGCTCGAATCACGTGACGAACGTGAGCGCGAGGCATTGCGGGCCGAGCCGCTCGTGGAGCTCGAAGTGGATTCGTTCATGCGATGGCTGGATGGACTGGAACTGGTGCCAGCTATCAAAGATATCCGCTCCAGTATTGAGCAATTACGTGCCGGCGAACTCGAACGCCACCAGGCGTGGCTCGCAAGCCTCGCTCCCGGCGAGCGCGCGCGAATCGAATTAATGACCCGCAGCCTGGTTAACAAACTGTTACATCGGGTGCTGTCCGGTTTACGCAACAGCCGGAATGAGGCGCCGGAAGGAGCCTATGCTGCCGCAATCGCGCGCCGGCTGCTTTGTGCCGGCCTGAACCTCGATGAGCCAGAGCTCGACGATAACGCCGAAGGCGACGAGGTCTCCGCTGTCACGTTGCCTGGCCAAGGCCGTGGTGGGACCGGCTTTCCAGCGGGCCGAGAGCCCGGAGTGGCTGTCCCCCAGCCGGCCGAAGCCCTGAGCGAAGCCGAAGGGGGAGCAAAGGATCTCCGTGAAGAGATTCCGGTAAGGGCGCGTAGAGAAAAATAGTATCGCTCCCGCAAACTCATTCCTTTTTGGCCGCGCCCACTCGCGAATGACTAGCTCTCCGCAATTTCTGGTTGGTACGGCATCGTGGACCGATCCGACGCTGGTCAAATCGGAGCTCTTCTATCCGCCGGGTGCGACTTCGGCGGCTGCGCGGCTGGCTTTCTATGCCAGCCATTTCCCCACGGTGGAGGTCGATTCGAGCTATTACGCGATCCTCTCGGAACAGGTGGCCAAGCTATGGGTGGAACGGACTCCGCCGGGGTTTATCTTCAATGTGAAAGCCTTCGCCTGGCTCACGCAACATCCGGCGGAGACCGGCCGTCTGCCATCTGTGATCAAAGACGCCCTGCCCGCGGAGCTGAAATCAGCCCAGCGGATCAAGAATCCGCCGGCCGAGCTGCTGAGTCTCGCCTTCCAGATGTTCTGGAGTTCGCTTAAACCATTGCGGGATGCGGGCAAGATGGGCCGAGTGCTTTTCCAGTTACCGCCCTATGTGACCTGGCGGCAATCCAATCTGGACTACCTGGCAGCGCTGCCGGAACGCTTGCCAGGCGCCGCGATCGCAGTCGAATTCCGCCATCCGAGCTGGACGGCAACTGGGCACAGGCGCACCGACACTCTCGGGTTTCTGCGTGATCACGGATTCGCCTACGTGTCGATTGATGTGCCGTCACAATCAGGTCTCGGGCCTTTTCTGGCAACCACTGCGGACGACGCCTACATCCGTTTCCACGGCCGCAACGATGAAAATTGGTTCAAGCATAACGTCAGCGCGGCCGAACGTTTCAAATACTTGTATTCTGAACGAGAACTTGCCGAATGGGCAGGCAGGCTCAAGCAACTCTCCGGTGTGGGGCGCGCCTTCGCCATTTTCAACAACTGCTACTCCAACTTCGGCATCATGAACGCCACTACCATGCGTGAGATCCTCTCACGCGCATAAATAATCATGATGCGCTTGTACCAATTCGCCACCAGCCCGTTTTGCGCCAAGGTGCGCAAAATTCTCGATTACAAGGGCCTCGATTACGAAACCGTCGAAGTGGATTACGTCGAGCGCAAGGAACTGGTGCTGGCCTCCGGTCAACTGATGGTGCCGGCCCTGACGCTGGACAGCGGCGAGACGCTGGTGGATTCGGACCGGATCGCGCTGGCGCTCGAAGAACATTACCCCGAGCCAACCATTTTTCCCCGGGCCTGGCAGGGAGTTCATCGGGCGCTCGCACGATATTTCGATACGGAACTGGAGGACGCGCTGTTCCGGGCTGCCGTACCTGACGAAATTAACTACTACCGGCGGCAGGGGGCGGATCGCGAAGCGTTATGGTGTCTTATCCGGGAGCGCAAGTATGGCGCCGGCTTTGTCGAGCAGATGGTCCGTGAGCATTCGGCAAATCTTGCCCGCGCGCATGCGTTGCTGGTGCCGCTCGAAGATTCGCTCGGTGATCGCGCCTTCGTCCTCGGCCGCATCGGCTATGCGGATTTTGCGCTCTACGGCCAACTCACCTATTTTACGCTTAGCGGTACTCTGACAATTCCGGCAAATTTGCCCAATCTGCGGGCATTTTTCGAGCGGATCGACCGGATTTCTTCAGCCGTTGACGGCTAGTGGCCTGTAACATTGAGGCCGGCATCGCTTCTTAATCCCTCCCCCCTGACCAGGGAAGAGGAGAGCCTGCCCTGAGGAGCGCGAGCGACGAATGGGTTAGGTGGGGGCCGTCTGGTTCGTTTCGATGGACCTCGTTGATACTAATCTCAACGTTACAGGCCACTAGACTAGTGCTTAGTTGCATGATTTTGCGGAACAAGGATTTGAGTGCTTAGCTCGGCCCGATGGGATTGTTTGTCGGGGGCCTGGAGGTCTTGACCGCTCCCCCTTGACTCTGAGCGTGTCCCATAATTCCGCGGCTGGACACTGGGTTAAACGATCTTTATTCGATGTTTTGCCGGATAGCTTCGTAGGATCGCCTCATCAAGAATATGCTCGTGGCATCCAAGACGCCGGGATGCGAACAGTATTTGTTCATGTAGGTGGAAATACGCTCCCAGAAGGGGTGATTGGGCATCGAGGCTATCAGCGCGTTGCACACGATCTTATCGAGCCCGCGCTACTTGACCGCAGGGCGCTCGGCGTGCGACTGCGGCTCGAGCCGGAGCACTAGCTCGGCACCGGCGAGTAGCAGGTCGAGCGGGCGAAGGCATTCAAAGTCCAGATCGAGATAGAGCCGGAGCTTGCCAAAACATAGGGTGCTGGCGTAAGGGCTCTGTATGAGCCGACGTTCGTGCGTGCACGTCACGGACTCCTTAGTTCGTCCCCGCTTCGCTCCGCCTGGTGTTCGCTTTAGTGTTATATTCGACAGGCGCGAACGGCCGGATGAAAAGCGCGGCGATACGAACAGAGGGGAGCGGCTACTAATTCCAAGGAATCGTTAGAGGAGAGTCTTATGAAAGTCGGAATGACACTGCAGTTGACCAGTTTTGGCGGCAAGCCAGACCAGGAAACTTATCAGGACGAGTTGTCGCTGATGGAGATGGCCGAGGGATATGGTTTCGACTCGGTTTGGGCCCTCGACCACCATTTCACCGGCTACGTGATGTCTCCCAATCCGACCCAACTACTGTCGTATGTGGCCGGACGAACGAAGCGGATTCAGCTCGGCACCGCGGTGATTGTACTGCCGTGGCACGACCCGGTCGAAATAGCCGAGAATATCGCCCTGCTCGACCTGCTGTCGGGCGGACGGACGATATTTGGCTTCGGACGCGGCGCTGCCACCGTCGAGTACAATGGCTTCCGGATTCCGATGGACGAATCGCGCGACCGCTTCATCGAATGCGCCATGATCGTCCGCAAGGGGATGACCCAGCAGAGTTTCTCGTTCGATGGAAAATATTACCAGATTCCCGAAATCCAGATTCGGCCCCGTCCGGTGTCCCATCCCGAGAATCGCTTCTACGCATCGGCGGTCAGTCCGGAGTCGGTCGAGATCTTCGCCAAGATGGGCTTCGGAGTGTTAATCATCGCGCAGCGCAGTTGGGAGGACACCGCGGCCGACTACCGCCGTTATGTCGAGACCTCGCTTGCCAACAACTTCCGCCCACGTCCGCCGATTGGTCTGCTCAACGTGCTAGTGGCCGACGATGCCAGCGAAGCTCAGGACCTGGCCTCGGTGCATATGGAAGCGATGTGGGACTCGATCGACCGCCATTACCATTTCTCCGACGGTCATCTCAAAGGGGTTAAGGGTTACGAGTTCTACGCCAAAATGGCCAAAACTTATTCCAAACTACAAGCCGACGAGGAGGCCAAAGCCAAGGCGGTCGAGTTCTACCGCAGCCTGCATGCAGAGGGCACTCCGGCCAAAGTGCTTGAAAAGCTGCGCTATGTACATCACACGGTTCCGCTCGAGCACGTGATTGGAACCTTTGGGTTCGGCGGCCTGCCTTATCCGAAGCTGGAGCGGAGTTTCAAGCTATTCGCCGAAAAGGTGCTGCCGGTGTTGCACGATGACCCGGCATTCAAGCTCCCCGCTGAGCAGACCAGCGCGGCTCAAGCGAGCGCGAATAAGTAGTAGGCAACAAGGCTCCCTTCCGGTACTGTCCTCATCGGGACAGTACCGGACCAGCGACCTTCGCGTGAGCTGATTGGACTGACGCCCGGGTAACCCTCTGTGCCAGCCGTTGCAGGCGCCGCTACCACTGGCGAAACGAGGATTTGGCGTTGGTTTCGTCGCTGGGTTGCTTATTTATTTGGAAGTCAAACCAGAGATTGCGGTGCTATGAAGAAGCGACGGCTAAACTGGTCTCTTTGGGCGGGGTTCTTGGTTAGCGGGGTCGCCTTTGCCACTTATTTTCTATTCTTCGCGCAATTCCCTGTTACACGGGACTTTCCATGGGTGAATTTGTTGCTGTTTGGAGCAGCGGCAGCGTTGTTCATCGTGGGACTGCAACGCGCGTTTGTCAACGCCTCCTCCTATCGCGGAAGAGTCTCGGGCCCGATCCTCACCACGTTGAGCACGGTGATCCTGGGGTTCTTTTGTTTCAGCGTGTTTGTGGAGTCCAGGCATTTGCCATCCGCTGAGAATGCACCGCAGGTCGGTCAAAAAGCGCCGCAGTTTTCCTTGCCTGACACAAACGGCAAGTCAGAGTCATTATCGGAACTACTCTCCACTCCAATCGGCGCTCCGTCCACTCAGAGGCGCGTTCCGAAGGGCGTGCTGCTGGTGTTCTACCGCGGCTACTGGTGACCGTTCTGCAACTCCGAGTTGCGGGGTATTGAAAGAAATCTGAATACACTTGAAGCGATGGGCATCCGCCCCGTCGCGATCAGCGTAGATGCTCCCGAAGTCTCGAGGGGCCTGTGTCAGAGACGCGGTTACACCTTTATTTTTCTTTCTGATCCCAAAGCAGAGGTTATTAGACGCTACGACCTTCTACATCGCGGTGCCGGTATCAAAGGTCATGACATCGCACGCCCGGCAGAATTTCTAGTGGACTCGGCGAGGACGGTGCGCTGGGCAAATCTGACCGAAGCCCTGCGAGTTCGCGCACGACCGGAGCAGATGATAGAGGCCGCAAAAGTGCTCCAGTAAGCGTGAGCGAGGAGGAGGAACTAGGCCACAACACGCGATGGCACCGGATGTTGCATCGTCAGACAATGGATTGCGCCGAGGCCCCAGACTAAATCGACCGACGGAATTGCGAGCACGCGCCGGTCCGGGAATAAGCGTGCGAGCGTTGCTTGCGCCACCTCGTCGGCGGCGCATCCAAACGACGGCATCAGTACGACGCCGTTGGCGATATAGAAGTTTGCGTACGATGCCGGCAGGCGGACGCCGTCGAAATACAGCGGTGGCGGCATCGGCAGGGTTGCGATTGTGAACGGCTTGCCCTCGCGGTTGCGCATCGCGCGCAGTCGCCGCAGGTTGTCCTGCAGGGGCGCGTAATTTACGTCCGCCGGATCCTGCTCGACAACCGTGACGATGGTGCGGGTCCCGGTGAAACGCGCGAGGTCATCGACGTGGCCGTCGGTGTCGTCGCCGGCGATACCTTCGCCGAGCCAGAGAATCCGCTCGACTCCCAGGTAGACACGCAGATTTTGCTCGACTTCCGTACGGTTCATCGACGGGTTGCGATTTCCGTTCAGGAGGCAGGACTCAGTCGTGAGCAAAAGGCCATCACCGTTGACGTCGAACGAACCGCCTTCGAGTACCATATCCGCTTCGACCACTTCGAACCGATAGTGTTCAGCCAGCCGCTGCGGCACCGTGTCATCCAGGTTGCAAGCGCCGTATTTGCCGCCCCACGAGTTAAACCGCCAGTCCACCGCTATCTGCCTCGGCCCGTCTTTGCCGGCTGCGATGCGGTTCAGGAAAATCGGACCATAGTCGCGAATCCACGAATCATTGGTAGCGATGGGCAGCAACTCGATTCGATCCATTCGCAGCGGCTCGCCGTCTACTGCGCTAACGGCACGGATTATCTCACGTACATCGAACATTTGAGTTGCATCGGGTACGAGAATTCGGACCGATTCGAAATGCACAAGAGCGGCCGCTATCCGCGCGAAAATGGTCGGCACCGATGCGAATTTACCTGGCCACGTGTCGAGATTGTGCGGCCATACCAGGTATGTGGCGAGGTGCGGCTCCCATTCCGCGGGCATCCGATAGTTTGCGAGTAATCGCCGGTGAGCAACGGGCAGTGGCACGTGGCTTAGCTGCGAAACCGCCGGGACAGGTCGGCGTACGCGTCGATCCTGCGGTCGCGCAGAAAAGGCCAGTTGCGCCGCGTGTGCTCAATCCGTGCGAGATCGCAGTCCACCACCAGAGTTTGTTCCGTCGCATGGCTCGCCCGCGCCATCACTTCGCCGAATGGATCGCAGACGAAGGAGCCACCCCAAAATTCGATACCACCTTCGATACCCACGCGGTTAATTGCTGCGACGAAAACGCCGTTGGCAATCGCGTGTGAACGCTGGATCGTTTCCCATCCCTCGTACATTCGCTTGCGTGTATGCGCGGACATGTCGGCAGTCCATCCAATGGCGGTCCCAGCAGATCAGTACGCCGATATCGGCTGGACCGGCGTGATGGCTGATGAAGTCGAGGTCGCCCGGGGCGAAATAGAATTTCTCGTAGTAACCGGGGTCATCCGGAATATGCATTTTCCGATAATGGCCGGCCACCGCGCCGGAGCTATCCAGCACCACCGCCGAATTATGATAAACGCCAGGCGCCCGACGCTCGAAAATCGGCGCGATGATCACGATGTTGCGCGCGGCGGCGATTTTACCCAGCGTTTGGCTGCTCGGACCTGGAATCGGCTCGGCCAGATCGAACTGACAATTATCTTCGGATTGGCACGGATACAGTGAGCGGTAAAGCTCCTGCAAACAGACGATTTGTGCGCCGTCGCTGGCTGCCTGCTCAATTCGTATGGCGGCCTTTTCGAGGTTAGCGGCGGGTTCACGCTCGCAGGTCATCTGGACCAGTCCGATTCGCAAGTGACCGCTGTCCATTATTATTTGATAGCAACGGGACTCGGCCCGCGCCACCCTGCGTAACAACTATCTCGTCGCGAACAGTGAACCCAGTGAGGTCGCGTTGATTGAAAAGAAGGACTAAACGTCCGCTGTTGCAGAAAAATTGCGTCAGCCGACAATCATGGCGGAGCAGGCTGCGAAAAAAGGCTTCCGCACCCTGCTCTCCCTCTCTGTAATCTGTTGTGAAAATAGAAGACAACCCCCACCTACCCATTCGTCACGGCCGCTCCTCAGGGCAGGCTCTCCCTTATGTAGTGCGCACGTCGCAGACTCCTTAGCTCGGCTCCGCTGCGCTCCGCCTAGTATTCCCTGGTCAGATGTTTCACCGGGTCCGTTGGACCCGCCACGTTGCACGAAAGTAGACTATATATGTCCGTCATCCCGAGCGTAGTCGAGGGATCGCGCCCCGTCCTCGGGGCGCATGCTCGGATCTCTGCACATTCGAGGCAGCCCGGCGAGGCGAGAGGCTCGCGCCTGCGCGCCGCAGACGGCATGCGATCCCTCCACTTCGGTCGGGATGACAGAAGGGACCGCCGCCCCACCGAACTCCACCTTCATGTCAGCAGGAGGGATTGGATTTTCATCTCAGCGGGGTGGGTCGCAGACCCATGAACAACTCCCCGGAGGGGGAGAACTAAACGCAAGCGGAGCCGAAAGGCGGAGCGAGCTAACGAGTCCGCGAGGTGCAAATCAAAAAGGGAAAGGAAGCCAGTTTTATCGCTGGGTGCGGAAACGACTTTCTTGAGCAAATAGGGTTTTCCGCACCCTGCTAGACTAGTGTGGTGTCCCACTAAATAAGTTGCGTAAAGGCGGGCTGTCATCCTGAGCCGGCGAGCAACGCGAGCCGTGTCGAAGGTTCTCGCGCGGCATTCTTTTGTCGCGTGATTTGCAGCGCACATAAAGAAAAAATAATCACGGCCGCAAACATGGCGGCCGCGAGATTCTTCGCCTTCGGCTCAGAATGACGTCCTGGGGCTTTGTGAAGTTATTTGCGGGACGCCATACTAGCGGTGCCATGCGGCGCCAATGTGATAATCTATGCAATACACGTTAACGGCAGCCAGCGGCAGAGATTGCTGGCGGCTGTCGTTGGAGATGGAATCAACTGCCCGCCGCTGATAGCCGGGTCCTGCGCAAGGGAACGCCGCGAACCCCGCCAGGTCCGGAAGGAAGCAACGGTACCGGTCAATTTCCTGTGCCGCAGGTACGCCTGGCTATCATTCGACGGGCATTTCAGAGAGGAGAGAGTGATGAGGAGTGAGAAGTGAGAAAAGAATTGACCGTGCATAAGCCTGCTCTCGTTTCTCAATTCTCTGCCCTCTTTACTGGTTTCTAATGGCTTCGGCTACGTCATCGCACCTGGTGCTGGCGCGCAAATGGCGCCCGGAACGGTTTAGTGACCTGGTCGGGCAAGAGCACGTCACGCGGACCTTGGTACAAGCGCTAAAAAGCGGCCGCATTGCTCATGCGTTTCTGTTTACCGGGATTCGCGGGGTCGGCAAGACCACCGCGGCGCGGATTTTGGCGCGCTGCCTGGATTGTGCACAGGGGCCCACCGCGGAACCCTGCGGGAATTGCGCGGCATGCCAGGAGATTCGCGCCGGCAATGCGCTCGATGTGGTTGAGATTGATGGCGCGACTTACCGTAAAATCGACGACGCCCGCGCGATCATCGAAAATCTGGGTTATCGTCCGGCCCGTGATCGGTTCAAGATCTACATCATCGACGAAGCCCACCAGCTCACCGACCAGGCCTTCAATGCATTGCCGAAAACCCTCGAAGAGCCACCACCGCACGTCAAGTTTATCCTGGCAACCACCGAACCGCAGAAGATGCCTGAAACGATCCTCTCGCGGCTTCAGCGTTACGATTTCCGGCGAATACCGTTTGCTGTTATTCGCACCCGGTTGCATGAGCTAGCGGGGCGCGAAGGAGTCGATATCGGCGAGAGCGCGCTCACCTTGTTGGCGCGTGAGTCCAGCGGCAGCATGCGCGATGCCGAACGGATGTTGGAAACCGCCATCGCGTCATTGGGCGCGCAGGTCAACGAAAGCGAGCTGGCCGCAATTCTTGGCGTTGCCAGCCGCACGCGGATTTTTGAAATGATCGCCGCTATTCTCGACAAAGACCCGGCCAACGCTCTGCGCGCAGTGCGCGAGCTGAATCAGCGCGGCGCTAATCTTGAATCGCTCGGAAGGGAGCTGCTGGAGATGGTGCGCAATCTCGCCGTCGCCAAGCTTCCCGCCGCCAATGGCCCGAACAGCCTGCTGGCTGACCTCCCGGATCAGGAAGCAGCCGAGGTGCAGCGGCTCGCGACGCGGGCGAGCGCGCGCGATCTGATGCGGTTGTTTCGGCTGATGGCTGACGCGCAGGAACAGTTAGCGCGCTCGCCCTACCCGGACCTGATGCTCGAAATGACGATGATCCGGATGGCCACGCTGGCGCCGGTGCTCGATGCGGACGAACTCATGCGGGCAATTGGCTCGGCCGGTGGCGGCGGGACCAGTTCCGCCGGCAATGATATTCGCAGCGGGTTATCGGCAACATCACAACCACCGGAGGGTCAACCACCCTCAACGCGCAGAGCACTTTCCTCAGCGGAAGAATCGTTCCCGGAAACATCCGCCGCGGCGCCACTGTCAACATCGACGGAAACCAACTCATCTCCGACCCGCCGAATTCGCTTCGAAGGTGATGTGAAGGCGGATGCGCCGCGCCGGGTGGCGGCGTCGACCGTATCGGCGCCCGTTGGCAGCGCCGGAGAGCTGCCTGATCTGAGAGATTTCATTCGCAGCCGGCGCGCGGCATTGGCCGGCTTTATGGAGCAGGGCGCCTCTCTACAGCTTGACGGCGACCTGCTGACGGTAACCCCCCGCAGCGATATCTACGTGCGCTATCTGACTGACAACCGCAGTGTGATTGGCGAGTTGGCGTCAGAACTTTACGGCCGGCGCATCAAGGTTGAGATGGCAGGTACGCACGCAAGCGGAAGCGCATTATCGGATAGGCTTGAGTCGCCCGACGGGACTGCCGCATACCCGTCGGCGGCGCAACCCACGCCGGGCTCTGCTCCAACAGCCGCTGGCAGAGGCGCTCCGGTGACCTTGGCCTCATCCGTGCCTCCAGCCGGGCAATCTCAGCCCGATGCGCGACAAAAGCTTTATGCCGATCCCCTGGTGCAGCGTATTTTTGAAGAATTTGACGCGCGATTAGTCGAGGTCAAAACCACGTCCATACGGCCCGACGCCTCTGTTTCATCGGACCGCAAGAAATAATCGGCACGTCGGTTGATTAAATTTCAGGAGTATTCTCGTGGCGCAATTCGATCTCTCATCGTTGCTGCAACAAGCTCAGGCAATGCAGGAAAAGTTCAAGCAGATGCAGGAGGAAATAGCGGCCAAAACGGTACAGGCCGAAGCCGGTGGCGGAATGGTCCGGGTGGTGGCTGACGGCTCGATGCGTGTCCGCACTATCCGGCTCGAACCGGCATTACTCGCGGCCAATGACAAAGCGATGCTGGAGGACCTCATAGTCGCCGCGATCAATGACGCATTGCGCCGCGCGCAGGACCTGTTCACGCAAGAGATGGGCAAGCTTTCACCATTCGGCGGAATCAACATCCCCGGATTGTTCGGGGGGCGCGAATAAAAAGGGGGAGGAGATAAGAGATCCGAAGATAAGAGGGCAACTGAGCCGCCCGGCTTCCTCTTCCCCCTGTCTCATGTCTCTCTTCTCAGTCCAATGGCGGAGAATCTCAAGCGCAGCGACGGTTTGCCTCCCGCGATGACGCGCCTGGTCAAGGAATTGTCGCGCCTGCCAGGCATCGGAGAGAAAACCGCTTCGCGTCTCGCCTTCAATCTATTGAACCGGCCGCGAGACCAGGTGATCGCGCTGGCCGAAGCGTTGCTCGAAATGAAGGAACGGGTCGGCATGTGTGCTGAATGCTTCGGGCTGTCGGATACTCCGCGATGCCCGATTTGCTGCGACTCGGCGCGCGACAGTGAGTTGATTTGTGTGGTGGAAGGGCCGGCCGACCTGATGGCGATCGAGCGGGCCCGCAGCTACAACGGTCTTTATCATGTGCTGCATGGAGCGATCGCGCCGCTTGATGGCATCGGCCCCGATGATATCAAGATTCAGGAATTGATGTCTCGGCTGGAGAATCCCGGCGCGCTGCGCGAGGTAATTATCGCGACCAATGCCACGGTCGAAGGCGAAGCGACCGCTCTGTATCTTGCCAAGGTTCTCAAGCCATTGGGCGTCCGGGCAACGCGGCTGGCCCGGGGGCTTCCGGCAGGTGGCGATCTCGAATATAGCGATGCGGCCACGCTTTCGAGCGCGCTCAGCGGCAGACGCGAGTTGTAACGTTCCGCCTCTGAACTGGAGGAACTCGAACCGTTTGCGCTCCGTTCAGAAACAGCGACGGTAAAGCCACAAGGACCTATAGGGTTGCGAGTCAAATTTAAGGCACGTCGGCCGGGCACCTATTCTGATCAGGTCGTTATCCAGAGCGATGCAAGCGAAGCTTCAACCGAGGCTTTCGTTGGCCTGTTCGGCTCGATAGGAAAATAGTCACCGAACGTCCCGGGGCCAGCCCGGCGGACTGAAGTGCCAATCTTGCAAGCCGCTCAAGGCGAGCGTTAGAATTTGATTGAACGCAACTCGCGCGCATGCCCGACTCGCGTGACGGCATGGGCTGCTGTGCTCGCCGGCATGAGCCCGCGCGTCTTCGCATCTCTACACAAAAGGACGGTAAACCTCTATGGCCTTTGAATTGCCGAATCTGCCCTATGCCATCGACGCGCTCGCGCCGCACATTTCGAAAGAAACCCTCGAGTTCCATCACGGCAAACATCACGCCACCTACGTCACCAACCTCAACAATCTGGTAAAGGGCGGCAAGTTCGAGAAGATGAGTCTCGAAGAAATCGTCAAGGAAGCGGGTCAAGGCCCGGTCTTCAATAATGCTGCCCAGCATTTCAATCATAGCTTCTATTGGAATTGTTTGAGGCCGCACGGCGGTGGTGAGCCACGCGGGCGGATGGCCGACGCGATAAAGAAATCCTGCGGCGATTTCGAGAGCTTCAAGAAAAAATTCACCGAGACCGCAGTCGGTCATTTCGGCAGCGGATGGGCCTGGCTGGTGCAGAACACCGACGGCTCACTCGCGATTGAGGGCGGCCATGACGCCGACAATCCGCTTGTTCATAATAAGCGAGCAATCTTAACGTGCGACGTCTGGGAGCACGCTTATTATATCGATTATCGCAATGCACGAGCGAAGTACGTCGAGGCTTTCTGGAACATCATCAACTGGGACTTTGCGGAATCCAACCTGAAGTAAATCAGGGATGTCGCGCTGCCGGTAATTGCACTTTCGCTGTTTTGCGCGATTGCGTTCGCGCGTCGATCCCGCGCGTAGATCGTGAAGGACGCGTGAGTTTCGCCGAACGATCGTGGGCCGCGGTGCGCAACGAATTCGACGGTCATGCGGCCGTCAAACATCGCGAATAGAAGCATTTTGATGGCCGCCGTTTTACCTCACGGCTCCGTTCATGCGCCCGGCTCGTTTCATCCGATGCCGCAGGAAGTTCCCTGCACGCTGGTGATTCTGGGTGGGGCGGGCGATTTGAGCCATAAGAAGCTGCTGCCGGCGCTCTACAACTTGACGCTGGACGGTGCGCTGGGGCCGAAATTTGCGATTCTGGGTTTTTCGCTCGAAACGCTGGACGACGAGCAATACCGCCTGTTTGCCCACAGCGGCATCGAGGCGTTCTCGCGCCGCAAGTTGACGGAAAGCGGCTGGAGCAAATTCGCCCCGCTGCTTCATTTTGTCTCCGGCAGTTTTATGGAAGCTGCCGATTATCAAAAACTCAAGCAGCGGCTTGCCGAAATCGATAGTCAATTCGGCACGGGCGGAAACCAGGTATTTTATTTTGCGATTCCGCCGCAGTTTATCGATCAATGTTCCGCCGGCTTGACCCAGGCCGGCCTGATTGGCCCCGCCGACGGCAATCGCGGCTTTACCCGGGTGGTGATCGAAAAACCCATAGGGCATGATCTGGCGAGCGCGGCCGAGATTAACAATCAGCTAGCGCGGCATTTCGACGAGAGTCAGATCTTTCGCATCGATCATTATCTCGGCAAGGAAACCGTCGAAAATCTGATGGTGCTGAGATTCGCCAATGCGATTTTCGAACCGATTTGGACCTCGCGTTTCGTCGACCATGTGCAAATTACCGTCGCTGAGCAAGAAGGTGTTGGCACCCGCGCGGCCTATTACGACAAGGCCGGCGCGCTGCGCGATATGGTGCAAAGCCATCTGCTGCAAGTGCTGTGCATGATCGCGATGGAGGCGCCGCGTTCGACCCATCCTGATGCCGTGCGCGATGCGAAGCGCGACGTGTTGCTATCGCTCAGGCCCTTCGAACCGGCCGATGCGGACAAAGTAGTCGTGCGCGGCCAATACGAGCAAGGCCTGGTGAACGGTGAAAAAGTGCCGGCCTATCGGGCGGAAGAGCATATTCCGCCTGATTCGACAACCGAGACCTTTGTCGCCCTCAAATGTTACATCGAGAACTGGCGATGGGCGGGAGTGCCATTTTACCTGCGGACCGGCAAGCGGATGAGCAGGCGCGCCAGTGAGATCGCGATTTATTTCAAACGGGTGCCCCGGATCCTGTACAACACGCGGCCCGCGCCGGCGCTTCCCGCCAACGTGCTGTCAATTCGGATTCAACCCGACGAGGGTCTCTCGCTTAACATAGTTGGCAAACAGCCAGGTGCGCCGCTGCGCCTGGGCCCGGTCAAAGTGGATTTCCATAACGCGACCACCTCGCCCGAAGCATATGAGACGCTGCTGCGCGATATCATCGCGGGCGATCAGACTTTGTTTATGCGGCGCGACACGGTAGAGGCGGCATGGCAGTTTATCCAGAATATCATCGACTATTGGGCGGTGGATGGGAGCGAGCCATTTCCCTACCCGGCGGGCTCTTCGGGACCGACTGAGGCAGCTGTGATGATCGCACGTGACGGCCGCGCCTGGCGCAACCTGTAGCTGGACTGGACTCAGCGGTGCGCTCAGCCTTTAATTCGATCGCGGAGTCGCAGTGATCCCATCCACCGAGCGCTATTTTTTTACGGCCGAGCTCTTCGGTTCCATGGGGAGCTAACATCATGGCTTGGACCATAAGGGCAGAGATGGTAGAGACCTGCAGTTGCAACATGCTGCGTCCCTGTTGGTATGGCGTCAAGGAGCTGATGATAATGGACCAAGGCTGATGCGCTGGCGCGTTCCTCTTTCGCATTCGAGAGGGCGATTCAGATGGCGTGAACCTAGGCGGGCGGACTGCGGCCATGTGGGACTACTTCCCAGGACCAACTCTCTTTGACGGCGATGGCACTGCGCGCCTCTATATTGACGACGGCGCCAGTGCTGAGCAGTGCCGGGAACTGGAGGCGATCTTCCAAGGCAAGAAAGGTGGCCCGTGGGCGATACTCGGCGGACTCATAACGACGTGGCTGTCAACCCAGACAACAAAGATCGACATCCGGGAGGAGAATGGCGCGCTCACGGCCACGGTTGGCAGCGTTGGCCAGATAAAATCGCAGCGGCTGACAAACGAGGCAGGACAACCCATGATGATGCAGAACACTGGGTTGACCACCGCACTGCAATTTGACAACCAGGCCGCCCAGTTGGCCCCTGGCACTGGGACCCAATGGTCGGACCCGGATCTGCCTCACCGTTTCGAGCACAAGTCTGGTGCCGTAGCCGCATTTACCTGGCGCGCGAGCTAATAGCGGTGCGCTGAATAGGAGGCGACGAAACACTCCGTCACTCCCGAGAGGGCTTGGCGAGAGGTTAGCCCCAAGGCTCCCCAGCCTGCAGCAACAGTCCGGGTACCCATGATGCTTAGAGCGGGACGGAACCAAAGCGGCTTGACCAAATAACAAGTTGGCTACTGCATGGAAGCCTGGGCAGTGCTGTGTGCTGACCTACCAGTTGAACTTGACCGCTTAGAAGCAACCCAGAACTTCTCTCGGACTTGTTTCAATGAAGAGCACAATAAGGTGTTTCTTGGAGCCGATGCTTTTCCTGGATCAGGAATGGACTCGAATTCTCGCATGTCTACACTCGCGTGCTTAGCCCACGAACTAGCCCATGTGGAGCGGTTTCGGCTGCGGTACCGGCGCCCAACAGAACTACCAGACGTGCTCCTGGACGAGGCAGAGACCAGCTTGCGCGCCGCATTCACCTCGATCCTCCGGAGGAAAGATCGTGAAGACTTGGTAGAAGATGCTCGCGACCGCCTGATTCAGTGGCTCGCCCGCCATCAGCGAGAAGGAGACAGCAATGACAAGAGTTGAACCGACCGGCGTCGTGCTGAAAGGGGTCTGTCAAATGCAAACTCCGCGATGCACAGTCAAAGCCGAGGGACCGATTACCGCGGTATGGGGTCCACCGGGCCGGACGCAGACTAAGGTGTGCCGGGCGTGCCTCGAAGAAAAGATTCGGCTCGGCGAGTGGGAAGTCGAAGGGGCGAGGCCGCGGGAGCACGCCTAAGCAATGACCATTAACCATGCGTTGCACCGTATCGCCGCCCGTTGGCGGTTCTAACTGAAGCCGAAGCCCACCGGCTGGGCGACGCGTGGTGAGCGTTGGCGCTAGCGTTCTGAGGAAAACTGGAATGGTCATTCTGGCCGGCGACATAGGCGCGACCAAAACCCATCTGGGACTGTATCGCGCTGGCGACGGCGGCTTAACGCGGGTGCATGATCACATCTACCGGACGCAAGACTTCCCCAGCCTCGAAAAAGCAGTGAGTGACTTCGTCAAGGGTGATGAGCAGATCGCTGTCGCCTGCCTGGGGGTCCCAGGGCCGGTGATCGGCGGTCTCGCTCATCCGACCAACATCGCCTGGGAAATACGTGAGGAGTCGCTCTCGACAGCATTGCACGGCGCCCCCGCCCGGCTGGTCAATGACTTGGCGGCGACCGCTTATGGAATGCTCCATCTCGCGCCCTCCGAGATTGTGGAGTTGCATCAAGGCGAGGATCTCCGTCAACCGGCGAATATTGCGGTAATAGCTGCTGGAACGGGCTTGGGTGAGGCAGGACTGATAGCGGAGCGCGCCGGTTGGAGCGCGGTCGCGTCGGAAGGCGGGCATTGTGATTTTGCACCGCGTGGGGCGGAACAGGTGGCGCTGCTTCAATTCCTCGAACGCGAATTCGGCCACGCCAGCTACGAGCGCGCGGTATCCGGCCCCGGCCTGCACAATCTCTACCGCTTCCTCCTCCAATATTCACCCGAGCCGGAGCCCGAATGGCTGACGCAACGCATGGCCGCCGGCGACGCATCGGCGGTTATCGGTGAGGTCGCGCTTGCGGGCCATGACCCGCGTTGCGTCCACGCGCTGGAACTTTTCACCGATATTTATGGAGCGGAGGCGGCGAACCTGGCGCTCAAATTTCTCGCGTTCGGCGGTTTGTACATCGGTGGCGGGATAGCGCCGAAGATTCTGCCGTTTCTGCAACGCGGCGGCTTCATGCGATCCTTTCTCAACAAGGGCCGCTTAAACGCAACCCTTGAACGGATGCCGGTGCGCATTTCGCTCAAGCAGG
>WNFD01006017.1_pt1 | contig 22705 bp, 25 predicted proteins | sample 5400491 | NCBI WGS metagenome assembly WNFD01 (sample SAMN13153343, study PRJNA577476) | soil metagenome | isolation source: 120 cm saprolite under Douglas fir tree site 2 hole 2 replicate 2 | place: USA:California | collected 2015-04-18
CAGCAACTCGTCATACATAGCCTGTCTTTCCTCAGCTGATCCCGTACGAATGGCCTGGGCAGCACAGTGAGTGAGGTGATTGCGCATCAGGGCCCGGGCGACCGCTCTGAGCGCCTCCTGCGCTGAAGAGACCTGGGTAAGAATGTCGGCGCAGTAGCGATCCTCTTCAACCATACGCTGCAGGCCGCGAATCTGGCCTTCGATACGACGCAGCCGCCGCAGGTTCGAAGCCTTGATCCCCGCGTCGACGCCGACTGCTTTGCGTCCCGGCAAATCCGGCTCGTGAGCGCAGAGACCTCCCTCGACGGCGCTGTGTTTCAGCATGTTCTTTTTCGTAGCCATATCTTTCCTCACGCGAGCTTAAGCCGGCGCAACCGCAGGCTGTTCGTAACAACACTGACAGAACTCAACGCCATCGCCGCACTGGCGAGCACCGGGCTAAGCAACAAACCGCAGACCGGATACAGCGCGCCAGCCGCAAGCGGAATGCCGATCACGTTATAGATAAAAGCCCAGAACAGGTTTTGCCGCATCACCCGCATAGTGCCACGCGAGAGCGCAATCGCCGCCGCCACTCCGGTCAGGTCGCTACGCATCAACGTTACATCTCCCGCCTCCATCGCAATGTCAGAGCCGCTGGCCATCGTGAGACCCACATCCGCCTGCGCCAACGCAGGAGCATCATTGACGCCGTCCCCTACCATGGCAACCACGCGGCCCTCGTCCTGCAGTCGCTTGATGGCATCGACTTTTCCCGCCGGCAGCACGTTCGCGATCACCTCATCGACACCAGCCTCGCGTGCAATCGCATCAGCCGTGAGTTTGTTGTCGCCGGTCAGCATCACTACGCGAAGCCCCTCTGCATGCATCTGGCGAATAGCTATGATTGAGGTGGGCTTGATCGTGTCGGCGACCGCGATGATGCCAGCGAGTCCACCGCCGGCCGCAAGCCAGAGCGGCGTTTCACCTTCCTCCGCAATGCGCCCGGCCGCTGCCTCCAGTGAGTCCGTCGCGATACCGTACTTCTCCATCAGCGCGGCATTGCCGATCAGCGTTCTCTCGCCTTCCACAATCCCGATGATGCCGAGGCCAGTCAGCGACTCAAACTCCTGGGCATGCGGAAGAGTTAGACCACGTTCCTGTGCACGGCGAACCACAGCTTCGGCAAGAGGATGTTCGCTCGCGTGCTCGAGCGCAGCTCCGATGCGAAGAAGACGATCCTCAGCATAGAATGTGTTCTCGGTCGTTGCATCCCCGCTCGGATGCGCAGCCAGCAGCACATCCCTCACCTCCGGACGGCCCTCAGTAATCGTGCCAGTCTTGTCGAGCACGACAGTGTCGATCTTCTCCAACCGCTGTAACGCTTCGCCGCCTTTGATGAGAATCCCGAAGGCAGCTCCACGCCCGGTCGCCACCATCACAGCCGTGGGAACGGCCAGCCCCATCGCGCACGGACAAGCAATCACCAACACGGTGACCGCGGCAGCGAAAGCCTGCATGATGCCGGCATGCGGCGCAAAAAATCTCCACGCACAAAACGTAACGATCGCTATTCCGAGCACCGTCGGGACGAAGATCGCGCTGATGCGATCAGCCACCCGCTGGATCGGTGCACGAGATCCCTGCGCCTCACGCAGCAGTCGCACAATCTGCGCCAGCGTGCTACCCGCTCCCAGACTCTCCGCGCGATACTGCAACGATCCATTCTGATTGAGCGATCCCCCGATGACTCTGTCTTCCGCGGCCTTCTCTACTGGCAGCGACTCTCCCGTGAGCATCGACTCGTCCACTGCGCTCTTGCCCGAAATCACTCTGCCGTCCGTCGGAATGCGCTCACCAGGACGCACCAGGATGGTGTCTCCCTCCTGAATCGACTCGACAGGCAGATCGAGTTCCATGCCATTCCGCAAAACCGTTGCGGTCTTTGGTTGTAGTTGAACGAGTTTCCGCAAAGCGCTCGCGGTCTGACCCTTCGCTCTGCTCTCCAGCGCATTGCCGGTCAGCACTAAACCGATGATCAGAATCGCAGCTTCAAAATAAACGTCAGGGGCGATGCCATGCGCGACGAAGAACCCAGGCGCAATCGTTCCCGCTGCAGAGTAAAGGAAAGCAGCCCCGGTGCCGAGCGCCACCAGCGTGTTCATATCTGCCGTCTTGTGCAAAAGAGCAGACCAGGCCTTCGTATAAAAACGACGTCCCGCCCAACCCAGAATGAACGCTGCAAGCGCGAACAGGAACCAGCGAATAGCATCCTCACTCACCCGATACATCCACGGCAGCGTCTTTCGCAAAACAGGATCAAGCACGCGCATATTCCAACTCATCAGTGGATCTCTCATGCGCTCCATGCCGCCCACACGACTCAGGCTCATCAGCGGCATGGACAAGATCATGGCGAAAAAACCCGCAGTCACGCTTACTACAGCCTTCAGGCGCAGCTGCCTGTATTCGCGCAACTGTTCTTCATCGTGTTCTGCCTGCTCTGCAAGAATCGAAGAATGCTGAACTGGAATCTCGGCGCCGTAACCAGTCCCTTGGATCGTGTCCACCAACGTAGAGGCAGAGGTCACGCCCGGATCAAACGTCACCGTTGCATTGTGCAGCATAAGATTGACTGCTGCGTCCCGCACACCGGCCTGGCTGGCCAACGTCCGCTGGATAAAAGACTGGCATGCCGAGCAGGTCATCCCCGTAACAGGAATCGTGATGCGTTCCGGCGAGACTGCCAACACGGCCGCAGCAGCGTCTCCAGTACCCTCGTTCTTCAATGCGTGAGACATGGTGATCTCCTCATGCCTTCTCAACACGTGCGGAAAAGCCTATGCGGTTGACAGCGGCAGCGATCTCTTCGGCACTCGTCTGGTTTGAGTCAAAGGTCGTCTTCGCCGAGCCCACCTCGACGGAACCCACCTCAACTCCCTTAACGCCTTGAAGGGCAGCGGTAACCCGGCGAACGCAGCCTTCGCAATGCATTCCTTCAATCGACAATGTCAGCACGTTCTGCATGAAATTCTCCTTCCAGAAGAATAGATGCATATACCCCCAGAGGGTATTCATCCTACTCCAATTTTTCGGCTGCGAAAGCACTCAGCTCTTCGCGGTCTTCTACAAAACATTGCATCCCACGCACTACTCCCATACACTGACTCTGGCCTACGGAATCGAAATGGGCGGTTAGCTCAGTTGGTTAGAGCGCCTGCCTTACAAGCAGGATGTCGGGGGTTCGAGTCCCTCACTGCCCACCAAGTCTCCCATAACTCACGCCATATAAGTGATTTAGGCTGCTAGCGCTCAGAAAAATCTTCAGGGGAAATTGACTCCCAAAAAGCCATCCGGAGTTCTTTTTGGCGCGCTTTTCCTGAACGCATCAGAAATAGAACGGAATCAAAACGAAAATCATGGTTCATCCCATCTGCACTCATGAGACATTCATGAGACTATGATCCATGCGTAAAACCTATGCTGCCGCCGTGCTATCGCTTATAGCGACGCTGCCGCCGTTGCGCGCACAAGGCAAGCCGCCCATAACGCCCCCCAGGCTGATCAGCTTGCCCACGCCGGATTGCAAAGCAGGGAAGCCCTGCCACGGAAGTCACGGCCAGGTAAGGCTGATTATCGACGTAATGGAGGACGGCAAATCTGGCGATATTCGGGCGGAGCTCGGGGATGCGGTTCTGATTGATGCCGCGACAGCAGCTGCGCAGCAAGCCCACTTTGTGCCCGGCTCGTATTTTGGCAAACCGACAATGATGGACTATGTCCTGACCCTTCACTTCTAGCACCGCCCACATCCCCGAACTGCCTTATAAACAAATATCTTACCTGCCGTCCCGCCTATCTTTTTGTCACCGCCCCGACACCTGTCGTTTGCCACCAAACCGCAAGCCCCCGGGGTCTATGTCGCTACCGATGGCTCTTCGTTCGTCCCGGAAGTTTCATAAATTCTTCCACAAGCGGCAAATTCCTCATCGTTCCGCTATCAAGGAAATGTAGCCATAGGAGTATCATTAGACCGTGCCGAAATATTCCATCGTCGTTCCTTTCCATAACGAAGAAGAAAACGTCACCACCCTCTACGACCGTCTCAAAGCCGTAATGGAGCAAGTCGGCGAATCCTTCGAACTAGTCTTCGTCGACGATGGATCCCGCGACCGCACCTACCGGCTCCTTGAAGAGATCGCCGCCGTCGACAGCCGCGTTCTCGTCATCAAGCTCCGGCGCAACTTCGGCCAGACATCCGCCCTCGCCGCCGGCTTCGATCACTCCCAGGGCGACTTCATCCTCGCCATGGACGGCGATCTCCAGCACGATCCCGACGAGATCCCCAACTTCCTCGCCAAGCTTGAAGAGGGTTACGACGTCGTCAGCGGCTGGCGCGAGCAGCGCGGCGACAACTTCCTCCTCCGCCGCCTCCCCTCACACATCGCCAACCGGATCATGGCGGTCTTCAGCGACGTCGACATCCACGACTTCGGCACCACCTTCAAGGCCTATCGCCGCGAGGTCATCCAGAACATCCCGCTCTACGGCGAGATGCACCGCTTCATCCCAGCCCTCGCCTCCTGGTATGGCGCCAGCATCTGCGAGATTCCCATCTCCAACCCAGCCCGCACAGCAGGGAAGTCCCACTACGGCATCTCTCGCACCTTCCGCGTCTTCTTCGACCTGCTCACCATCCGCTTCCTGCTCCGTTATATGACGCGCCCCCTGCACTTCTTCGGCACCCTCGGCGCCCTCGGCATGTTCACAGGCACGGGCATGGCCGCCTGGCTCCTGATCCTCAAGGTCATGACCGGCCAGCACATCATGTCGCTCCACGGCCCTCTCTTCGTCATCGCCGGCGTTCTCATACTCGCAGGCATACAGATCATGGGCATCGGCCTGCTCGGAGAGCTTCAGGTGCGGCACTTCTACACTGCCTCCCACCGTGCACCCTACGCTGTGGACCGAATCATCCGCCTGCGCTCGGAAGAGAGTCTTACTCAGTAGTTTTGCGGAAGTGACTCTGGTGGCTGCGTCCTCTGTTCCTTTGATCGTTCAGCCTCACGCAGCTTTCTATCGGCCTGCTCCTGAGCTTCCTTCGTAGCGTCACTAAAGGCGGAGGCATCCAGCTCCCTTAGTCGCTTGTCCGCCTCGACCAGCGGATCGCTCAATGTCTCCAGGTGTTCCGCAAATGCCTCGATGCAATCCGCCTCTTCTGCCGGATGACCTGCAACTTTGGCCTCCGCCCGCAACAGATCCTCGAGCCTCTGCGCCTCATCCAACCCATAGCCAACTCCGGCGTAGGAAACACGGTCCCGAAGCACGAAGACGTCCTCATGCAGTCCGATTTCGCTTACAATCAGCCCCTTGCTGGCGGTTTCATAGGATTGCTTCTCGCACTCCGCTACAATTGCCGCCTTGCCCTTTTCCGCAAGCTCACCAGGCTTAGGCGCTGGTATTTTCGAGTGCCCCACACGCGAAATCCTTTCCAGCAGGGTCCCGTCCCCACCATGCTGTCCGGCGTGGCACCCGCCAACCAGAATCAACAGACCCATCAAGGACAAACCACAGCCTGCCGTCCCCATCCCCCATCTTCGATACCGTTCGCTCAATCTCTTCCTCACAAAATCATGGGAGCAAAATCTCTTCGAGAAAAACCTCCCCCAAAGATGCACAAGACTAACACCCTGTTTCAGCGGACGAAAAGACAAATCTCCGTCTCGCAGGTCGCGGCCTGCATCTTCAGGTAGATCAGACCCTTCCACGTTGTCGGTCAACGGCCTGACTGCTTCGCCAACTCCGTACGAAACGCCTGCTCCCGCTCCGCCACATAGCTCCTGTACCCCTCCGGATCGACAAACGGATTCACCCCACCCGGCTTCATTCGGGCAAACTTCGCCTCCATCCCGAAGTAGCTTCCATGCGCCCCAAGAAACACATCGCACGGCAACGATTTCAAAGTCCGGAACGTCAGCTCATAATCCTGCGCAATCGTCGGATAAGCCGCATTCCCCACCAGCTTGTATCCCGTATTCACATTCGGACTCCCCACAATGACGACGTTGTAACTCTTGCTATCCTCCCGCACCTTCATGGTCCACGTCGTGCAACCCTTCGTATGCCCCGCCGTCTTATGCGCAACGAGCACAACGCCACCCAGCTTTACCTCGTCTCCGTCATGCAGCACGCGGTCAACTTTCGTCGCCGGAAAGTGGCTGCCTGCTTCCGCCCCATACTGAAAGTCATCCTTCCCGCCCGACTCCACCACCGGGACATCGGCGTCCATCACCATGTACTTCGCCCCGGTCAATCGCTTGATGTCCGCGCTGCCCGCAGCATGATCCCAGTGGCCATGGCTGATCAGCAGATTCTTCACATCCTTGAAGTGGAACCCCAGCGCCTCCACATTCTTCCTGATCAAGGGAACGCTGCTCGGAAGATTGCTGTTGATCAGAATAAGCCCCTGTGGCGTAACGATCAGATACGAAGCCAGGTCCTTACTGCCAACGTAGTACACATTGCCAATCACGCGAAATGGCACATGATTCGTTGTCCAATCGGGGTTGACCTGCGCAAACGCACTGCAGGCGAAGACAAGCGTCAGGAAAAGGGAACGAAAAGGAAGGAGCATGGCAAAGAATAACCCACCCTCTCGCGCTCTCCATCCACAACGTAAGCCAATAAATTAACCGCGCAGATACCATCATTCCAAACCACCGCGCCAAACCACTGTGGATGAATTGAACTGCCTCTCGCTTCTAGGTACCCAAGGCTGGTAGCCCAGGGCTTTAGCCTTGGGTTTCCTTGGGTCTCTCAAATGCAGCGAAAAAACTGGGCTTTAGCCCTGGGGGTATGTCTTCCTATCCTGAGCGATCAGTCTCAGGGCGATAAAAATTTTGCCAGGACCCGCTAAACCGCAGCCTCACTCCGAATCACCTGCGACCCAAACCGCTCCATCTCCTCCGCCTGCGGACTCGACTGCAACAGCACCAGATCCACCCCCACAGCCGTAAACTCCTCCATCCGTTCCGCCACCTGCTCCGGCGTCCCCACAAACCCGCTCCGCAGCCCGCGATTCGACACCGAATAATCTTTCAGCGAAACCTTCGTCTCCAACTGCGAACCCGTCACCCACTGCTCATAGTTCGAATATCCGCGCGCCGACTGCTTCACATCCGTAATTCGGTCCACCTCGCGCAACGCCTCCGCCTCCGAGTCCCTTACAATCGCATACCCGGCCACGCCAAACGTCATCGGCCCCAGCCCAAGCTTCTCGCGCCTCTCCCGCATATCGGCGATCTTCGCCCCAACGGCCTCCGGCGCATCCCCATGCATCAGGTACGCATCGCACTTCGCCGCAATCAAATTCTTCGCCGTCTCCGACTCTCCACCCGCATACAACGTAGGACGCGGCTTTCTCACCGGCTTCGGCGAAAGCACATTCTCCCGCACATCGTAGTAGCTGCCCTTGAACGAAAACCCCTGCTGCTTCCAGCATCCATCCACAACATCCAGCCACTCTGAAGTCCGCGCATAGCGGTCATCATGTTCATCGAAGTGAACCCCATACTTCGTCGCCTCATCCTTCCACCAGCTCGAAACCACATTCAACGTCAACCGCCCATGCGACATCACATCGATCGAAGCCGCCTGTTTCGCCAGCTGCGCCGGATTATGAAACGTAGGCCGCACTGCCACCATAAGTTCCAGCCTCTCGGTCACAGCAGCCAGCGCTGCAGTCGTCGACCAAGCATCGAGCGATGGAGCCTCCACACCCTTGATGTCATTCAGATTCAGTTCAGCGATCAGCGTCAGGTCGTAGCCGATCTTCTCCGCCCGCAGGGTCAGGTCGCGAACATACTCCCAGCTCGCCTCCATTTGTTCGTCATCCACATTGCGCAGCCATCCGCCGAACACCGGCAGCCAGAAACCGTATCGCATTCCAGCTTTTGCGGTTTGACTCACAGCCCTACCCCCGCCAGCTCCGGCACCCCGGCCCGGCGATCGTTCACAATCTTCGCCTCCGCCTCCAGCCAGTCCGCCAGCTTCGCAAACGGATCGAACCCCACAACCTTCTGCCCATCAGCCACGAAGTTCGACAGCGCATTGATGTCGTAGTACATCCGCTGGCCATCACGGTCGTCCACCATAAACTCCACGCCGCCCAGCTCGATCCCCGCCGCCGCCATCAACCGTTCCACCTCTTCAATCACCTCGGGCGGCGTATCAAACGCTTCCACCGTCAACCCCGTCTTCGGCGCGTCGACAGGGCAGGCGGCGCGATTCAACTCCACACCCAGAGGCGTCTTGCAAATATCCGCAGGGCAAAGATCAAACGTCTCGCCCGTAATATGTATCTTAATCGCGTACAAATACTTCCCGTCCAGCACTTCGACGCGAACGATATACAATCCCCGCGCCGGCACAAACTCCTGCACCAGCCCGGTCGAATCCATCCCCAGCACCAGGCCATTCTCAGTCGCCGAAGCCTCCGCCAGATGTTCCTTCGTGTTGAACTTCACCACCCCACTGCCGCTGCCGCCAATGTTCGGCTTCACCACGACAGGGAAGCGCAGCCCCTCCGCCGCCGCAGTCGCCTGCGAGGCCCGATGAATCACCCGCGCCTTCGGATACCCCAGCCCCAGCCCCTCCAGCATCGCAAGCTGCGTCGCCTTCGACAGCTCGTTCCGATAAGCCTTCACTCCATTCACCACCCGAACCCCGCGGTGGGCGAGGTGCTCCAAAAACCCTAGCGTGTAAAAAATCTGGTCGCCATGCCCACGGTTCCACGCCGATGGACTCATCTTGTTCAACACCAGCGCATACTTCTCCTCCGGCTTATCCCCCGGCCCATAGCTATGCCCCACCGCGTTGAGCTTCACATAATTCGTCCCGCGACGATCCAGCTCCGCAAACAAAGGTTTGAACCAGTTCGGCTGCTCATAGTAAATCGCGATCGGTAAGGGCTGATGGCTCGACATGATGTTCTTGAATTCCTTCGTAAGGATAGCTGTAGATAACGAGCGCGTACAGATGCGACTCGAATCTAATATCTCAATTTTAGATGAAGAAAGCCGTTTGAAAGCTTCGCAATGATCGAGCACCGCTCTTTTGACAATCTATAGACATCACCAAAGTTGATATTCGCTAAACTGATAGTCTTTTTTTTGCCTTGCACAACGCCCGATTGACTGAGAATATGTAGCGATGCGCCATAGAATCGCACAGGTACTCTTCATATTGTTGGGCCTTTTTTTTGCTATTGGGGCTCTGAATCCTACCCATTTTCCGTTTCGCGCAACGACTGCCTATATTTTGGGCACGATATTAGGACATGTTCTTTTTGCCATGTTTGCCTTTCTCTGCTTCAGAGCCGCAAAACGATCCAGTGAGAAGGCGAGGAGATTACCAGTTTCAAGTTGATATTGATCTTTTTGCTGCAGCGTAGTCGCTATCCACGCATCGAACGTGTGTTGTACTCTGGCATCCACGACCATGCAAGCCATACAAATCCTCACCACCGGCTCTGCCGACGTCCTCACCCTCCGCGATCTTCCCACCCCAACCCCCGGCCCCGGCGAGGCTCTCATTCGCATCGAAGCCTCCGGCGTCAACTTCATCGACACCTACTTCCGCGAGGGCCGCTACCCCGCCAAACTCCCCTACACCCTCGGCCAGGAAGCCGCCGGCACCGTAGTCGCAGTCGCCCCCGACGTCACCACCTTCAAGCCCGGTGATCGAGTCGCCTGGTGCGGCGTCCCCGGCACCTACGCCCAACTGGCCGTCGCCCCTGCCAGCCGCCTCGTCCCTGTCCCCGACGGCATCACCTCACAACAAGCCGCCGCCGCTCTGACCCAGGGCATCACCGCTCACTATCTCACCCACTCCACCTATCCCATCCAGCGCGGCGACGAGGTCCTCATCCACGCCGGCGCAGGCGGCACCGGCCTCCTCTTCATCCAGATGGCCAAGACCCTCGGAGCCCGCGTCTTCACCACCGTCTCCACCGAAGAAAACCACCGTCTCCACCGAAGAAAAAGCTGCCCTCGCCCGCGCCGCCGGTGCCGACGAGATCATCTTCTACACCCGCGAAGACTTCGCCGAGAAAGTAAAGCAGCTCACCTCAGGCCGCGGCCTTCCCGTCGTCTACGATTCCGTCGGCAAAACCACCTTCGAGCAATCCCTCCAATGCCTCCGCCCGCGCGGCCTCATGGTCCTCTTCGGCGGATCCAGCGGAGCCGTCCCACCCTTCGACCTCATCCGCCTCTCCACCATGGGCTCCCTCTACGTCACCCGCCCCACCATGAAGGACTACATCGCGACGCCTGCCGATCTCCAGGCCCGCGCCAAAGACATCTTCGAGGGCATATCCCACGGCACCCTCAAGCTCCGCCTCGAGCACATTTACCCTCTCACCGACGCCGCCCACGCCCACCGCGACCTCGAATCCCGCAAGACCACCGGCAAACTCCTCCTCATCCCCTGAATTCTCGTATGGGTACTCCACCTATCGCTAAGATCATGCTATCCACCAAGATCATGTCATCCATCCACTAAGCTCACGCCTCACCAAAACCGTGTCATCCTGAGCGGAGTCGTTCGCGCATTTTGCGAACGACGCAGTCGAAGGACCTGCGGTTGTCCCTTCTGTTGCCGTTGTCGTTGCTGTTGCCCCGCGATAAATCCCTGCCTTGTTCTGGGGCTGAAGCCTTGGGTCTCCTCGGGCCTCTCAACTTTCGCAAGAAAATGGGGCTTCAGCCCCTGGGGTATGCCTTCCTATCCAAGCCACAAAACCAACCGCCTCACGTCCAACTTTCGCACGTGAAATTTCGACGCCATCCCTATTGACTTGCCCTCCCGCATGACCGACGATTACCCCATCCTCATCAGCCAACCCTCCGGAAACACGAAAGGTCATCTCCGTTGAACCTCGTCTCCTCCCGCTCCAAAAACTCCCGCACCATCGTGACCCTCCTTCTCCTCCTCGCCACCCTCCCGTCCCTCGCCGCCGTTCAATCCCTCACCATCCCCCAGGACGCCGCCCTCCGCATCCGCCTAGACGACACCCTCACCAGCACCGACTCCCAGGTCAACGACCCCTTCAGCGCCACCGTCATCACCGAGGGCCCGTACCAGAGAGCCCGCGTCTACGGCCACATCAGCTCCATCGACATGTCCGGCCGTTTCCAGGGCCGCACCGAGATGGTCCTCCAGTTCGACCGCCTCATCATGTTCGACGGACGCACCGCCCGCATCCACGCCGAGATCATCCAGCTCTATCACGCCCCCTCGCACGAAACCCTCGGCGTCGAAGGCGCAATCCTCTCAGCCTCCAAAGGAAGATCGGCCCTGATCGGCACCGGCTTTGGCGCAGGCGCAGGAGCCTTGATGGGCGCACTCTTCGGTGGCGGCAAAGGCGCGGCCATCGGCTCCATCGTCGGAGGCGCTGCCGGCCTCGGCACCACCGCCTTCCGCGGCGCGCAAAAAATCACCCTCCCCATCAACCTCCAGATGACCATCCAGATCACATAGCCCCAATCGTTGTTCAACGTGCGGACAGCCGTAGATAGTGTCTGGCGAGTCGGTGTTTTGCATCTAGGTTTTGCATCCAGGTAGGCCAAGGCTTAAGCCTTCTCGATGCCGCAAACAAATGGGGCTGGTAGCCCAATGCTTCAGCTTTGGGTCTCTCCTGGGGTATGCCTACCTATCTCCGCCACGAAAAATCGTGGCTCATCTTTGCATCACATCTGCCATCGGAACGAAGGCCTGCCCCGGGATAACGATGCGTTCGGGAATAGAGCCCAGAATTGGTGCCAACTATTTCATGACTAGAAGCGCTCAGCCTTCCATTCGCCTCGTGAGAGTTCCTGCTTCTTGGTATCAGGCATATTTTGTTTGCTCCTCTACAATTGTTCCAGTTGGTTACGTTAGTCCAGGCCGCGCGATAATTACCAAACACACCGCGCATCGATGGCGCCGGTTCCCGCATCTTTCCAATGGCCGATTGAGATGACGGCATTTTGCCCAACGCTTCCCGCCACCGCAAGGGGGCTTCTATGCCGAAGGAGAGCCTGGTAGCCTGCATCATCGTAGGTATCTTCCTTGGTTGGTTCAGCACCGGAATCACCAAAGGACATGGCGTTGGCCTTTTCCTAAACGTCGTCGTAGGCATTACCAGCGCGATCTTCGGCGCATGGTTTCTTCCTGATATTGCCCGCATGAGTAGGTTCGGTGTGCTCGCCCGCACGTATCCGACCCCTTCGGCGACACTCGATGGCGCGATCACTGCAGCCATCGCTCTATGGGCACTTCGCTTCGTCAAGAGAGCGTAATCATTGTTGGTCCCATCACGGCGACCGCGCGTGTCAGCCAGCAGTCCACGAATCCAGTCATCGACAAAAGGCGCGGCAACACCTCGTTGCAGCCACACGTATTAATAGTCCCCGGCTCTAGTACTTTTGTGAATTGTGCGGTGTCGTGTCTCCGGTTAGCCTCATCTCGCCATTCATTAAAAGAGCGTAGCTATACACCGGGCTGCCATTCGCCAAATTGAAACTCATTGACGAATTAGTAGTGGGAACCACTCCTCGCCACCTCCACTGGCGCTCATCCTCAAACCAGATCCAAGGGAGACAACAATGAACGTTAGAGCAAGCCGGTCAGGACAATGGCTGGATCCTGTCGCTCACATATCAAGTTCTACTCGCCTTTGACAAGTCAGTGATGAAATATCCGAACATAGCGTGGTTCCCTGGCGGAGCGTCAAACGACCTGATACCAAATCTAAAAAATCCCGCAAATCCATTGCCTCTACTCGACCCCAAGAAGCCGCCTAGACCCAGTGCAGCTGGTGTCGACTAACCAGAGCAACACTGCAGTGATTGGGTTGGGGGTATGCGTAATCGCGTACCCCCGACCCGCTTCAGCGTCTAGAAATAATAGTCTGTCGCACTAGTATTTTTGCCAACTGTGTGAACTCGTGGGGAGGCCTACGCTCGTTTTCTGCATGGTAAAGCGTGCGGCCTTCGATTCGCCTCGTAATCGTCCCCGGTGTTTGACGGTGGGGAACGGTCATCGCTACTAACCCCTGGCGGCCAACTTGAAACGGCAGCCAAGGAGACACCTATGAACTTGATCGCGAAACGTCGCAAGTGGGCCATGGGGCCGATAGCAGCCTTGATTTTCTTTTTGGCGGCTGGCGCAAGCCAGGGCACAGCACAAACCAAGCAACCTAACATCCTTGTCATCATGGGCGACGACATCGGCATGTGGAACATCGGCGCTTACCACCGCGGCCTGATGGCCGGCAAGACGCCGAACCTCGTCGATCAGGAAAAGATGAAGGTCGATGGCACGCTCGGCATTCGCTATTGGCACTTAGGAGAAAACTTCAGCTTTCAACCTTCCAACCTGAACAACTCGCAGTCAGCCAATTGGGTAGATGCAGTGGCAGGAGCCAGGTTCCTCATGCCGCTTTCCCCCAAGGCCATGGTCATGGTTCTCGGCGATGCGGGCGCCGGTGGCGCGAACGTGATTACCAGGTGACCGGCTTGCTCGGCTACAAGGTTAAGCCCACCGTCATGCTGCAACTGGGCTGGCGCTATCTCGACGTGAACTACCGTCCCAGCTCGACGTTTGTCTATGACGGTGTCACAAGCGGAATCATACTGGGCGCCACATTCAACCTGAAATGAAGAAACGAAATAGAACATGAAAGGTCGCAGCCATCATCGCCACCGGAGCCTCAGAGCAGCGCTGGCGTTATTCGTCGCGCTATTCGGAATAACAAACGCACGAGCCCAGGATCCTCTGCCATCTTGGAATGAAGGACCCGCAAAACAGGCAATCCTTGCATTCGTAAAAGACACAACCGAAAAATCCAGTCCCAAGTATGTTGAGCCGGCAGACCGCATCGCCACGTTTGACCAGGACGGCACGCTCTGGACGGAACATCCCTTGTACGCACAGGCCATGTTCGCGCTCGAGCGCGTGGGCAAGATGGCGCCGCAACATCCGGAATGGAAACAGAAGGAGCCGTTCAAGTCAGTGCTCACAGGCGACCACGCCGCGATGAGCAAATTCACCGAGTCGGACTGGATGCAGATCGTCGCTGCGACCCACGCAGGGATGAGCACAGAGGTGTTTCAGGGCCTTGTGAAAGACTGGCTCGCTACCGCAAAGGCCCCGCGCTTCGACCGGCCGTTCACCGATCTCATCTTCCAACCCATGCTCGAAGTGATGCAGTATCTTCGCGCCAACGGCTTCCGGACGTACATCGTCACCGGCGGCGGGCAGGAGTTCGTGCGCGTCTACAGCGAGCGAGTCTATGGTGTTCCTCCAGAGCAGGTCGTCGGCTCAAGCATCGTGACCACGTACGACAACAAAGGCGGCAAGCCGGTACTCATGCGCGAGCCGAAAGTGTTCTTCATCGATGACGGCCCCGGCAAGGCCATCGGCATCAACCTCTTCATCGGCAAGCGGCCCTGCGCCGCCTTCGGCAACTCTGGTGGCGATGCTCAGATGCTCGAATGGACGCAGGCTGGCGATGGAGCGCGGCTCGAGATGCTCGTTCTCCACGACGACGCGAAGCGCGAATACGCCTATGGCCCCGCCGCAAATCTTCCGGACACCCACGTCGGCACATTCTCCGAGGCGCTCCTGACCGAAGCAACCAAGAATGCCTGGATCGTCATCAGCATGAAGAACGACTGGAAGCGCATCTTCCCCTTGGACCAGTAAGGCTCCACAGCAATGGTTCGTCGAGCATCGAACATGATGGAGAAACGAGATGCAACTCAAAATCCGCCCCCTCACGCCAGACCTATGGCCCGCACTCGAAGACTTATTCGGCCCCAGGGGAGCATGCAACAACTGCTGGTGCATGTATTGGCGAATCGGCGCAGCCTATCGCAAAAGACCAGGCGACAAGAACAAGGCCGCATTCCGAGAGATTGTGAAAAACGACCCGCCCCCGGGCCTCATCGCCTTCGACGGCGATCGAGCCGTAGGCTGGTGCCAACTCACGCCGCGCGATGCATTACCCTGGCTCGATCGCGCATGGCGGCTCAAACGCGTGGACGACCTGCCCGTCTGGTCGCTGTCCTGCCTCTACGTGCGCATCGGCTATCGCAGAAAGGGCGTCACGTCGGCACTGATCGCCGCGGCGCTAAAGGCTGCAAAGCGCGCCCACGCACCCGCGCTCGAAGCCTATCCTCTGGACGCGAGCAAGACACCGAGCGCTTCGGGCACCGGATACGCCACCACCTTCGCCCGTGCCGGATTCAAAACCGTCGCCTCACCCACCGCCCCGCGTCCGATCATGAGACACAATCTGAAATAAATCTCTCCTCGAGAGCTCCCCCAGAATCGGGTGCCCCATCTTCGCGACGGTTTCATCGTCGATAAGGTGGGGATATTCTCGTCGCTAAGATTCTCTCTTGCCCGGAAGAGCACGGCATTCACAGGGTGCCGAAGGTAGTGGTTTTGAAGGGGCGGGGCTTCAGAGCCTTTCCTTAGCGCAGTCGAATGGATGCCGTAAGATAGCCGGCGCGAAGCGGCCACCGCTCAGCCGAAGACGGGGTCCCCCAGCGAGTGCTCGTCGGGGTGAAACGCCGGAGAGAAGTCCGCAGGACGAAGCGACTGAATATTGCCTTTCGTTTGGAGTCGCACCGCTTTTCCAACCATCCGACAACTTACTTAGCCCCCGAATCAGCCACCTCAAACACCGCAACTACCTTCCCCGATCCATCCATCAACTCAAGCTGCTGCCTCGCAATCTTCCACCGCTTCACTTGCCCCAGCGCCTTCAGAAATTTCTGTTCCGTCTCCATCCCCTCCGGGCAAGCCATCATGGTCGACGCCATTCGAGCAAACGTCAACTTGTCCCCCTTCAACTCATACCCACCCATAATCCGATTGCACCCTCCCGACCCACTCGCACGATGCGACACCGGATCGAGAGCAATCTGAGGCTTCCGGTGCAAATCATCCCCCATCACCGCCGCGCGTCCCAGCCGGATCAGCCTCCACTCCGTCTTCTCCAGCGGAACCGAAGCCCCCGCCGCCCCTTTCTCCGACTGCGCAAACCCACCCACGGACAAGCCACTCGCGAGCAGACAGAAGATCCATCCCGCCACAAAGCGTCGCATTCGAGTCTCCTCCCGAATCCGTCTCAACTCTATTCCTCAACCGCCAATCCCCGAAAACCGGCCAAATTCGCGTGTCAAGCCCCCGCACCGTCAAAACCAAACTGGCCAAACAAACAACCAACCCAAAATCAGATACCTGCGGGCAAAAAAATAAATCCGCAAGATGTGGCATTTTAGTTTCACTCAATTCGATAAAATAGAAGTATAGAAACACAAAAGAAATCGTCGTAAAGGGTGTAGAAGGTAAAAGAGGCCCGGCCAAAAAGCCGGGCCTTCGCATTTAACCGCAAGCAGGGAACAGACGAGCCCGAAGTCCGGACTCATCTCTTCTCTTTCGAAGACTTTGCACAAAAAAGTACCCCGTGGGGAGGGACAATGCAAGACACAACCGAACAGACCGAAACAGTACCAATGCCGCCACATCTTCACCGACGGACGCCGCTGCGCAAGCCCATGCCTCCGCCAGGAAGAGTTCTGTTACTACCACCACACCACCCGCCGCCCCGTCGCCCAACTCATCGAGCGCATGGTGCAGATCGAAGAAGAGTCAGCCCCCACCCCCGAACCCATCCCCACCCTCAAGGCCACTGCAATCAATCTCTACATCACCCACACAGTCAAGCCCGGGCCGTCGTTATTTCGACCGGAGCGCAGCGCTGGACCGTTGTCATTTCGACCGAAGCGAAGCGTAGTGGAGAAATCCGCTTCTCTACCTCATCTCTCACCCAACCGCATTCCGCCTTTGCCGTTGCCTGTTCTGAATCCGTGTCATCCGTGCAAATCCGCGTTAAGCCTTCCTCAAAGCTCACAACTCAAAGCTCACTGCTATCCTAACCATGATGCCCAAACCCATCGTACTCACCATCCTGGACGGCTGGGGCTACCGCCCCGAGACCCACGGCAACGCCATCACACAAGCCCGCAAACTCACCTACGACGCCCTCTTACGCGACTACCCCAACACCCTCCTCCGCGCCAGCGAACACTTCGTCGGCCTACCCGACGGCCAGATGGGCAACAGCGAAGTCGGCCACCTCAATCTGGGCGCGGGAAGAATCGTCCGAATGGACATGACCCGCATCGACACTGCCATCATGGACGGCACCTTCTACACCGACCCAACACTAGTCCGCGCTTACGAACTAGCCGCGCAAAAGGGAAGAGCGCTCCACCTGATCGGCCTCCTTTCCGACGGCGGCGTGCACTCCCACCAACGCCATCTAGACGCCCTCATCCGCATGGCCGCGCGGCACAAACTAGCACACGTCTTCGTCCACGCCTTCATGGACGGTCGCGACACCCTGCCCACCAGCGGTCTCGCCTACCTCAAGCAACTCCAGCAAACCCTCCGCGAATCCGGGGTGGGGCAGATCGCAAGCGTAAGCGGCCGCTACTACGCCATGGACCGCGACCTCCGCTGGGAAAAAGAAAGGCAAGCCTTCGACGCCCTGGTCACCGGCCACCCCGAGGGCGGACGCTATCCCGACCCAATCGCCCGAATCAAAGAACTCTACAACAACGGCATCACCGACGAGTTCATCCCACCCTTCACCTGCATCAACCCCGAAGGCGACGCAATAGGTCCAATCCGCGACCACGACGTAGTCATCAACTTCAACTACCGCGCCGACCGAGTCCGCCAGATCACCCGCGTCCTCACCCGCCGCTCCGGCCTAACCGCCGACCCCGTAGGCAGCCAGGGCCACCAACTCCCCAAAGCCGCCGAACTCGACGCCGCAATCCCCCTCTCTGAAATCCCCGCCAACCTCCACTACGTCTGCATGACCCAGTACGACAAAAACTTCAAGTTGCCCCAGGTCATCCCCCCGGAATCGATGGACAACCTCCTCGCCAACCTGATGTCGCAAGCCAACCTCCGCAACCTCCGAGTAGCCGAGACGGAAAAGTACGCCCACGTAACCTACTTTTTCAACGGCGGCATCGAGAAACCCTTCCCCGGCGAAGACCGCGTCCTCATCCCATCCCAGAAAGTAGCCACCTACGACCTCGCCCCCGAGATGTCCGCCTCCGGCATCGCCGACGCCGTCATCAAAGCCGTCAGCGACACCGCCTTCGACGTCATCATCGTCAACTTCGCCAACGCCGACATGGTCGGCCACTCCGGCATGATGGAGCCCACCATCCGCGCCGTAGAAACCGTCGACACCCAGCTAGGCCGCATCTATACCGCAGTAAAGCAGAGAGGTGGCGCGTTACTCGTCACCGCCGACCACGGCAACGCCGAGATGCTCATAGACCCCATCACCGGCGGCCCCCACACCGCCCACACCACCAACCCCGTCCCCTTCCTCTACATCACCGAAGAAGGCAACAAACCCACCCTCCGCACCGAAGGCAGCCTACGCGACATCTCCCCCACCATCCTCAGCCTGCTAAACCTCGACCAACCCAACCAGATGACGGGCGGAAACTTGAGATCAGAGCCAGCCAAAAAATAACGCGCCCCTCTAAGCCTCACTCAGCAAACTAACCGTCCCATCCAGCCTCTTCGAAAAAGCGTGAATCAACCGCCCGCCCTCATCCAGATGCCGCAGCGTGAGCCTCTCTGGCGTCACCTCAAGATCGCTGAACCCATACACTCTCTGCGCCATAGGCCCACGCTCTGCTGCATCGATCTTCAACTTGTAAAGGTCCGCCCCACCCCCACCCGACAAAACAAACGAAGTCGGATGCCCTTCAAACTCCAGGTGCTGCATATCGTGATCATGTCCGGCGAGATACATGTGAACCTTATGCTTTCGCAGCAGCGGCTCCCAATCACGAATCAGCATCTTATGATCCCCATGCGGCCCATTCGAAAAGATCGGATGATGCCCCATCGCCACCAGAAACGGCGTCGTTCGCGGCTTCTCCAACTCAGCCGTCAGCCACGCCAACTGCTCTGCCTGCTGCGTCGGAGTCAGCGTAAAGTCCGTCCCCTTATCCCACGTCCCATTCGCAAACGGCATATTGCTGTCCAGCGCAATCACCGTCACCAATGGCTTCTTAGCCGGAAACTCAAACCGGTACCACAGCGACGGCATCGTCCACCGCGTCCCCCCGGCCTTCGCATACTCCAGCTCCGCGGCCACCTTACTTTGCGGCATCCTCTGGTAATCATGGTTGCCAGGAATCGCATATGCAGCGCAATCGAACACGCTCCTGGGATACATCTCTTCGAACTGCGTCTTCCACCGCGCATCCTTCACCCCACCCGGCAGCGGCCCATACCAGTTATCGCCCAGCATCAGCAATGCCTCGGTCGTAAAGCCACGTGCCTTGACATAATCCTGCATCGCCTTGGCCACACGCGTCTGCGCCTCGAAGTTTTCATAACCCCAGTCGCCTACCATCAACAAACGCGAACCGCCAGCAGAAGAACCCCCGTGCTTAGGATCGGCAAGCGAGGGCAGGGCACCGAGCCCGGCCAAAGCACTGAACGCAAAACTCTGACGTAAAAACCGCCGGCGCGACAACGTTCCATTCAAACTCATCTCTCTCCTTGTGTCACTCCTGCATAAGACGAACGACGCGATCCGCAAGTTGTTGCAAGATGGTTAAAACTCCCGCCGCCCTTCCATAGCCCGAGTCATCGTAACCTCATCGGCATACTCAATATCGCTCCCCGCCGGAACCCCGGTTGCGATCCGCGTCACCTTGAGTTCACCCTTAGCCTTCCGCAGCTCAACCGCAAGATATCCAGCCGTAGCCTCACCCTCCGTCGTAGGCGAAGTCGCCAGAATCACCTCGTCGACATCCGACAATCGAGTCAGCAGATTCGCAATCCGCAACTGCTCCGGCCCCACCCCGCCAATCGGCGACAGCGTGCCATGCAGCACGTGATAAACCCCGTTGTAACTCCGCGTCTTTTCAATCGTCGCAATATTGGTTGGCTCTTCCACCACGCAAACCAGCCGCTGATTCCTCACCGCACTCGCGCAATACCCGCAGGGATCGACATCCGTAATGTTGTTGCACACCGAACACAGCCGCAGATGCAGTTTCAGCTCTCGAATCGCCACCGACAGCGCCTCAGCATCCTCAGCCGAAGACCGCAGCACATGGAACGCCAGCCGTTGCGCGCTCTTGGTCCCGATCCCCGGCAGCTTCTTCAACTCCTCGATCAACCGTGCCATCGGCTCCGCAAACCGGCTTCCGTTCGTGCCAAAAGTCCCAGCCATTAGCCCATCCCCGGCAGATCCGGCAGCCCCAACCCACCCATCATCCCCGCCACGCTCGATTTCATTGCTTCATCGGCACGCCGCCCTGCTTCATTGATCGCCGCCGCAATCAAGTCCTCCAGCAGCTCGAGATCGTCAGCCGTACTCCCCATCGCCGTCGGCTCAATCTTCACCCGCAAAACTTCTTTCTTCCCATTCATCCGCACCGTCACCACGCCCCCGCCACTCGAAGCCTCCACCACCGTCGCAGCAAGCTTCTTCTCCATCTGCTCCTGCATCAGCTTCGCCTGCCCCATCATCTCTTTCATCTTGGCCAGATCAGAAAAATCCATCGTCGCCCCTCAGTCACGCTGCTGCCTACGAATCTCCGCTGTCGCTGTTGCTAATCCCGTCGTTGCTGTTCCTAATCCCCGTTGTTACTAATCATTCTCCCGCAGATCGATCACGCTGCGAATCTCCGCGTTGAACAACGTCTGCGCGCGCTGCACAATCGGATGCTCCATCGCCTTCGCCTGTGCGCTCCCGCTCTTCGCCGCTCTTGGCTTCCTTGTGGCGGCAGCCGTCTTCACACCAGGCAGCAGTACCAGTTTCAAAGCCCCCGCGCCTGCTTCCCGCAACGCATTCTTCACCAGCTTCTCGGCCTCGCCGTTGATCACCATCGGCAACATCGTCTTCGACAGCTCTGTCTGTACGCGAACTTCGCCCGAGGCGATCGTCCATTCCGCATCGGCCAAAGCATCCGCCGCCGTATCCTGATTCTTCACCGCCGTCAGAGCATCCACGGAAACCCGCTGAAGCTCCTCCGCAGAATGTAACCCGGAATGTAACCCAGAATGTAACGAAGACGGTTGCAAAACCGGATCAGGCAAAGCTTCAGACTTTTCAACCACTGGCTCGCTTCGTTCCTTCACGACCGGCAAAGGCACGACTGCAGTTTCAGCCCGGTCTCCCATCTCGACGATAGCGGCGCCCGTGGCATCCTCCTCTGTCAGAACCATCTCGGCCGGCGCCGGCACCGACATTGGCATCGCAACAGATATCGGTATCGGCATCGGTGCAGCAATCGGCGTAGCTACTAGAGCCTTCTCGTCGAATCGCCTCCTGCTCTGGTCTCTCTCGAACGGAGAAAACGCCGGCTTGGCATTCGCAACAGCGCCCGCATCCAGCACTCTCGCGGTTGCCGCTCCGCTCACCAAATCTCTCGCGGGCCCGGCAGTAGGAACATTCACCGGACGAGCTGTCGCTACACCTGGACCCGATCGCGCGCCTCCACTGACAGGGATCTGACTCAACACCTCTTCGATCGGCAGCAGCCGTCGCAGATGAACCAGCTTCAGCAACCCCAACTCAAAGTGAAATCTCTGCTCCTGCCGATACCCAAGCTCATCAAACGTCCGCAGCATCACTTGCAGAAACCGCGTCAACTCTTCTTCGCTGAAAAGGGAAGCGGACCGCCCCGCACGCCGCTGTTCATCCGCCGAAATCTGCAGCAACTCTCCAGCGACACCATCCGCACCAGCACCATCCACCCCTATGCCTGCAATCTTCGCAATCACGCAGTTCCGCAGATACCGAACAAACTGTCGCGCCAACTGTGCCGGAGAGTTGCCCGCATCCAGCAGTTGGTTCGCAACCGTAATCACTTCGGCGCTGCGATTCCCATCCACCGCTTCAAGGACCTTCTCAAACACCGCATTCGGAACCGTCCCCATACCGGCGCACTCGCAATTGCCTGGTCCATGATCGACAGCGCATCGCGCATCGACCCATCGCCCGCCTCCGCCAGCAAACTCAGCGCGCCCTCATCCGCATCGACGCCTTCGCGCTCTGCAATCCCACGCAGTTCGCCCAGAATATCCACCAGCTTCACCGCATGAAAACTGAAGTGCTGGCATCGCGATCGCACCGTCTGCGGAAAATCCTCCGGCTGCGTCGTCGCCATCATGAACACGATATGATCCGGCGGCTCCTCCAGGGTCTTCAGCAGAGCATTGAACGCTGCATCCGTAATCTGATGCGCCTCATCCAGAATGTAAATCTTGTACTTGTCTCTCGCTGGTCGGTATCGCGCCGCATCGCGCAGCTCACGAATCTCGTCGATCCCGCGATTGGTTGCCGCATCGATCTCGATCACGTCGACCGCGTTGCCCGCCCTGATCTCCGTACAGCTCTCGCACGCCTCGCAGGGCTCCGGAGTCGGTCGCACCGCCGACCCGATTGGATTCCGGCAGTTCAGCGCCATCGCCAGAATGCGCGCAATCGTCGTCTTTCCAATGCCGCGATGGCCGCTGAAGATATACCCATGCGCGATCCGATTCTGAGCCAGCGCGTTGATCAACGTCACGGTCACATGGTCCTGTCCCGCAACATCTGCGAAACGCTGTGGCCGGTATT
>WNFD01002411.1_pt1 | contig 22698 bp, 19 predicted proteins | sample 5400491 | NCBI WGS metagenome assembly WNFD01 (sample SAMN13153343, study PRJNA577476) | soil metagenome | isolation source: 120 cm saprolite under Douglas fir tree site 2 hole 2 replicate 2 | place: USA:California | collected 2015-04-18
ATACGCGCAGATTCGGTACCCGCCGGTGGTCAATGTTGGCGTCAGGACGGGGCAGTTTCCATATTGTCCGGCTGGGATAAGCGGCGAAGTCGGCCAGCATGTCTTCATGGACTTCCTTTTGCAGATCGATGCCCAGCGCCCGGTAAGCCCGTATGACTTCGTCGGTGCAAACGCCGGTGTCCGGTGGAACGTCACCGCCCGGATAGGCGATGGGCAGATAGCCAGGGTCATAACGGACCGGGTGATTCACTCTTTCTTCGGCTGCGAGGGCGAGATGGTGAAGGAACTGTTGGCGATCAACATTTTGTCCGGCGAGGTTGCCTGCAATCAAACACGCTGGCGCAAGGAGCGACAAAGCCATGGTTAGCGACTTTCGCTTTAGCGCCTGACCCATTGCACGACTCCCATCACGAAGAAGGGTAGAAGCACGGCAAGTACCCAGAGCTTGGCGGTGCCGCGGATTTTTTCCTCTTTTTCCCAGCGAAAGAGATTCGTGCCGACAATGAATCCGACGGCCACAGTGAGTACCAGAGCGGCGGCGTATGACTTCACGTCGGCCAGGTCCTGGCCCTTTAGCATGATCCCTGTCATGCCCTTTACCAGGTACGTGGCTGGTATAAACCCCGAAATAATCTTAAGAAGTTTTGGCCCGCTTTCGATCGGGAAAGTGGCTCCGCTGAGGAAGAGCATGGGGAAGTACATCAGCTGCACCAGGATGGTGCCTTCCTGCATGGTATTGGCCACGGATGCAATAACCAAGCCGATTGCGCGAAATGCCACTAAACCGATCGAGATAAATGCGATCAGCGACAGGGGTGCATTGGGCCATGGCATGCGATACCAATAATGCGAAACTGCCAGCAGTAGCAGGATATAAGGCAGAAAAATCATCCAGCCTGTCACCATGGAAGCGACCAGCAGCGGCCCGGGCGTAATTGGCGTAACTTTGTACCGCCGCAGGATGTTCATCTCGCGTTCTTGTAGGGCGCGTATGCCCGCGCCGAACAGACCGTTACCGAGAATGCCGAGCGTGGTTGACATGGTCAAAACGAGAGTTGCCCGCTCCACTTTGTCCCGTGCACCCAGAAAGACGCCGAAAGTAAAGAAGAAGATCAGTGGAAACAAATAGTTGAAGAAAATGACCGTGCGCTGGCGCAGGGCCAGTTTCAGGTCAATCGCAATGAGTGCCAGATATGCTTTCATTCGTTTCCGATCATCTCCCGGATCAATCCCGCAACTTCTTTCCCGTCAGTTCCACAAATACATCTTCCAGCGTGGGCCGCTTCAAATGTACGTCGTCCAGTTGCAAGCCCTGCTGGTCTAGCCATTTCATAATCTCAAACAAAGTTCTGGCGGGGCGGTTGGAATAGACGATCATTTCGCGATTGTCGCCGTTCAGCGTGGTTTCCACGGCATCCGGCCATGCGGGCAAAGATTCACGCTGCAATGGCGCTGCCACGTTGATCTGTATGCGCGACTGGCCTTTGCTTTGCTGCTGCAACTCCTTAGGCGTTCCCATCGCCACGATCTTGCCTTCGTCCATGATGGCCACGCGATCACACAAGCGCTCGGCTTCCTCTATGTAATGCGTGGTCAGAAGAACGGTGCGCTGTTCTGCTTTCATCTCTTCGATCAGGCCGTGAATCTCCAGGCGTATCTGCGGATCGAGGCCCGTGGTCGGTTCGTCCAGGAAGAGCAATTGCGGATCGTTGACAAGAGAGAGCGCCAGCGCCAGGCGTTGCTGCTGGCCGCCCGAAAGAGTTTCGTAGAATGCGTCACGCTTGTCCCAGAGTTGCAAGCGTTTCAACAACTGTTCTGAGTTCAGGCTGCGCGTGTAGAACGAGGCAAACAGATCCAGCGCTTCCTGCGTGCGAATTTTGGCCGGGAGGTTGGTGGCTTGCAGGCAGACCCCGATGCGGTCTTTCAACTGCCGTTTCTGCCGGTCAGGATCAAAGCCCAGCACTTTGGCATCGCCGCTGGAGCGCGGCCGCAGGCCTTCCAGTATCTCGACTGTGCTGGTTTTTCCGGCGCCATTCGGTCCCAGTAAACCAAACACCTCACCCGCGCCTACTTCAAACTCAATGCCTTTCACGGCCTCAAGCTTGTCATAGCTCTTGCGGAGGTCGCGTACGGTGATCACTTCAGCCATTCAGCCTCATTTCGTGTTGTTTCTCCAGTGCGGTAAGTTAAAAAGTAGCCGCAGATGGCGCTCAGGCGTCTGGAATCGAGGAACACCATCAGCATATCTGAACATAGGGATCCCTCGCTTTGCTCGGGATAAGAACAACGGCAAAACAAAATTACATCAACGTAATGCTTCGGTTGGATCCACGGTGATCGCCCGCCGCGCCGGCAGATAACTTGCCAGTAACCCGATCGCCAGGAAAATCAAGGGCGCGATCAGGAAGGTAGTCGCGTCCCACGCGCCTACCTTGTAAAGCAGACTGGAAATCAAGCGCGTAAGGGCAGCAGCCGCCACCAAACCAATCAGCACGCCGATTGCAGTGAGCTGAATTCCCTGGCGGACTACCAGCTTCAGAATATCTGATTTTTCAGCGCCGAGCGCCATTCTGATCCCCAACTCTTGCCGCCTTTGCGCGACGGAATGTGCCAGCACGCCATAAATTCCGACAACGGCCAGAACAAGTGCAATGGCCGAAAACATGCTGAGCAGAAACATGGCAAAGCGCGGCTGCGTGAGCGAGCCGTTCATCAATTCGTCCACCGTCTTGATATCCGTTACCGGCTGGTCAGAATCGGCTGCGGAGATCTGGGCGCGAATGCTTCCTACCATGTTGTGAGGATCGCCCGCCGTGCGCACCAGCAGGTTCATGTTTCCCCAAGGCAGTTGCGCGAAGGGAAAATACAACTGGACTTGCGGCTCCTGCGCCAGCCCTGAGTTCTTCACGTCGCCCGCGAGCCGGCCCACCACAATGTGGCGGCCGATTGGATTTTGATTGGGAAAAAAGCGGCGGGCAAGCGCCTCATTGATGATTACCACGTTGGGCGAGCCAACCTTGTCCGCAGGGGTGAAATCGCGGCCGCTGTGCATGGGAACGTGCAGGGTTGAAAACCATCCCGGGCTGATGGCTTCAACAATAATGAACGGTCTTTCCGCCAGCGGCTTTTCCGGTTGCCCTTCCGGCAATATGGGTGTGATCCGCTTGGGAGTAAGCGGCAAAGCAGCGGACGTCGCTGCGGCCTGGACGCCGGGTAATGTCGATATGCGGCGAAGAAGGTCGTCAAAGAAAGCAACCTGCTGCTCCGGCTTGGCGTACCTCACCGTGGGCAGGGAGACATTCATGGTAATGACGTTGTGAGCATCAAAGCCGGGATCAACATTTAAAAGGTGTGAGAAACTCCGCACCAGCAAGCCCGCCACCACCAGCAGCAGCATGGAGATGGCCACCTGCCCGATCACCAGAAGACTTTTAAGTTCTGTGCGCTTGTGTCCGCCGGTGGTACCGCGGCCTTCATCACGCAAGGTTTGAATAACGTTGGTCTGCACAAGCTGCAAGGCAGGGAAAATTCCAAATGACAATCCAGTGAGCAGGGAGATGCCGATCATGAAAAGAAGCACCCGCGCATCCATGGCGAGGGAGAAACCCTGGATATAGCCTTGGGGAAGATTTTCAGCGCCCAGCGTCGCGAGATAATGCGTAGCGACATAGCTGAGGCCGAGCCCAAAAAGCCAGAAGCACGCTTTCGGTCAGAAGTTGCCGGATGATGGCACTGCGTTGCGCTCCCAGCGCTGTGCGCACCGCAATTTCCTTGCGCCGTGCCAACGCGCGCGAAAGAAGCAGGCTGGCTACGTTGGCACAGGCAATCAGCAGAACGAGCCCTACGGCGCCGGAAAGCAACAGCAATCCAGGACGAATATTGGCGACGGTGAGTTCCTGTAAATTGCCCACCACCACGGAGACGTTTGGCCCCACATCTGGCGCTTTGGGATTGTCCCGGCTGTACTGCTGGCTCAATACTTCCAGCTCGGCCCTGGCCGACTGCAGCGTTGCATCCGGGCGGAGACGGGCAACGGCAGTAAGATAGCCCACGCCCATGCGCAATCTCTGCGTTGAAAGCAGGCTGTGTTCAAAGTATCGCGGCGTGAATACCTGGGCTGGCGACAGGAAAGGGAACTGAGCATCACGACCACGGGCTTGCCTTCAGGATGATCATCATCGCTTGCAAAAGTACGGCCAAGCTGCGGCTTAACACCGAGCACGTCAAAGAAGTTTCCGGAGACGCGCATAATGGGCGCCTGTTGCGGCTCACCGCCTCCGGTCAGATTCAATGAATCATTGGCCGCCACGGCCACGCCGGTGAACGAACGGCTGTGCTCGCGTACCATGTCGAAGCGATTGAGTGAGAAGCCGCCGGGAGAGAACTTACCTTCGTCTTTACGTTGGGTGTCAATCTCCACCAGGCGTTGCGGGTCCTGATAAGGCAACGGCTTCAACAGAAGAGCGCTGGTGATGGTGAATATCGAGGTGTTGCCGCCAATGCCCAACGCCAGCGTTACGATTGCGGCCAGACTGAATCCGGGGTTCTTGATCAGCATGCGAACGCCGTAACGAAGGTCCTGTAGGAAGGAGTTCATGGTAGGGAATTATAGTCGGGCACGAGCCCATTTGGCCCCTGTCATGTTGAGCGCAGAGCCGCGCGGAGAGTCGCGGCTCGTAGTCCACGGCTGCTAAGCAGAATCGGGGCGACTCCGGGTGGTGCCAGCTACGGCTGCAAATCCTTGCGCAAATAAAGATACAAGCGGTTTCCGGGACGCAGATCATGCTCACTGATTAACCGGTACCTGTCACCGAACTGCTCTTCAATCTGGGCCTTTTGCGATTGATGAGCGATGATGATGGGCTCGTTAGTCGGCACAATGTGTCCCCAGAATCCGGTGTGGGTGTAATCACGCAGATACCACGGCATAGGCCAGTACTCTGGCGACATCTCGGCAATCCCAATTTCCTTTCCCGCCGGATTCCCGGCTGCAATCTTTTCGATGTCATGGATCAGGTTGAGGAAGTCGCGGTTTGTGTGGGCGTAGCTGTACGTCTCGCTGGTATCGTCATAGCGCAAGAAGCTGATCTCGATAGCCTGATTAGCCTCTACAATCGTCGCGATCGCCAGGGCAAGGTATGCGACCACTCTCAGCGACCGGCGCCCGATGAGTTGCTCGAAAACATATCCTGAGATGATCACGAACGGAAGAATAATGCTCAGGGCCAACCATGGCGTCTTATAGGGAATGAGCGAGTAGGCGGCGAAGGTTCCCATCGACCAAAAAGCGGTGAACACTGCGAAACGGCTGTGCGCCTGCGCCAACGCAGTGACAATTCCGCAGGCTCCCAGAATCAGAATTGGAAGCTCCGCCCGCCCCAGCCAGTCAAAGTATTTTGTCCAGTCATAAACATTGGCGGCCGAACTGGTCTTGGTCCAGACGTTGTAAGTCTTGACTGAATCAATCAGGCCCTGGGGAAAGTTGGTGAAGAATGACGAGTAGAACGTGACCCATACTGCGGTGAATACGAGCGCTGCAACAATCGCCAACTGAGTCCTGCTCCACGGCTTTGCTTGCTCGGATTGCTGCACAGCCGGTCCCGATCCGGGCGCCGCCTTCGCGGCATCATCCTCCTCGATCCAAAAGCTGCGTCCGCGAATCTTCATCCACAGCCACGTACAGGGAATCGCGATCAGCCACACGCCGACAGTGATGATCCACGTTTCTTTCGTAGCTCCCAGCAAAGCCAGGGACGCCGCGGCCAGCACTATATATCGCGGACGCCGCGTCTCTGAGAATTTCAGCAGCGCCACCACCACCGCCAAAGTGAAGAAGACAAAAAGAATTTCGTGGATGAAATAACGCGAGAAGAACACAAAGCCTGCCGACACGGCAGCCAGCGCTGCGGCTGAGAGTGCGCCAAAGTTGCCCAGCCACTTCTTCATGCATAACAGCAGCCACACCACGCCCATGCCGAAGATGACCGTCACCAGACGGACGGTGAAATCATTCAACCCCGCCTTGCCGACAAAGAAGCTGGCTATTGAGCTTGTAAGCAGGGCCGCATAATACAGAGTGGGACCATGATAGTTGGAGGGATCGTAGCGGTAGTAGCCGGTATGGAACAGTGACGTCATGAAGTTTCCATTCACGCCTTCATCGTGATGGAAGACCTTTTCGGTCAGCAAGTAGAGGCGTAGCGCTGCTGCAACCAGCAGAATAACAAGCGCGGCAATCTGCCAGAAGGTTAGCGGTCCCAGTTTGCGCTGATCCAGTTGAGCCGGCCCAGGCCCACGCTGCTTGACGGCAGCAGAGCGACCAGCACGACCCGAGGCTCGGCTGCTGGCCCTGCGTTGGCTTTTCGCCGTGGATTTTTCAGGAACGCGTGCCATGGTGAAAGCCCGCTATGCAGGCTACTGGGAAATAGCATCCTCCGTCTGCTTGTCGCTCAGGCTCCAGGCCACGTCCACCAGGTCCTGCGGCACGGTACGGTTTTTGGATATGGCATCCGCAATCAGTACAGAGGAAATCAGATTGCCCTTCAGCGCCACCATGTGGCCGAACGATCCTTTGTGCACCAGATCGATTGCGCCTACTCCATAGCGGGTGGCGAGCATACGATCAAAGGCGGTTGGCGATCCGCCGCGCTGCGTGTGTCCCAGCACCACCGCGCGAGTCTCAAATCCGGTGCGAGCTTCAATCTCTGCCGCCAGAGATATCCCGATTCCACCCAGGCGCACGTGGCCGAATTCGTCCGTTTTGCGGCGCTCGTCAGATATGACTTTGTCGGCGAGCTTGGCGCCTTCGGCGACCACAACAATACTGAAATAACTTCCGCGATTATGGCGGCGCTTGATTGTCTCGACCACCTCTTCGAGATCGAACGGCCGCTCCGGGATCAGAATCACGTCAGCTCCGCCGGCGATGCCGCTGTACAGGGCTATCCATCCTGAATCGCGACCCATGACCTCAACCACGATCACGCGATTGTGCGCTTCCGCGGTGGTGTGCACGCGGTCAATGGCTTCCGTGGCGATGCTGACGGCGGTGTCAAAGCCGAAACAAAGATCGGTGCCGCTGAGGTCATTATCGATCGTCTTTGGCACGGCAACCACTTTCACGCCCCGCTCAAAAAGCTTCAATGAGACGGACTGCGTGTCATCGCCACCGAGGGCGATCAGGGCATCCAGGCCGTTTTTCTTCAGCGCCTCCATGGCCTTTTCCATGCCGCCTTCTTTCTTTGCGGGGTTGGTGCGTGAGGTGCGCAGAATGGTCCCGCCACGAGGCAGAATTCCGGACACTCCCTTCAGGTCGAGAGGAATTGTTTTGTTCTCCAGAACACCGCGCCAGCCTTCAAGAAAACCAATGAACTGGTCGTTGTAGTGGAAGATACCCTTGCGCACAATGGCCCGTATGACTGCGTTCAACCCCGGGCAATCGCCCCCGCCGGTGAGTATGCCGATCTTCATTGACTATTCCCTTTCTTCCGCGCTGCTCTTGTACAGGCGGTACGAGCCAGACTCGCTGACCTTGTGCCGGCGCGCCCAGAAAGATTCATTGACCTTTCCGGTCGCCAGCTCAGCCGGGCCAATCAAAACATATTCAACATGATATTGCTTCAAAAGTCTCTCCGCGTCAGCCGCTCCCGAATAAATACTCACGATGTCCGCCGCCCGCTGAGGATACGTCAGGCCGCGTGACCACATCCATCCTTCATAACCCAATAATGACCGTCTGCCGGTGAGGAAGACCGGCGTGTTGTAGGTGGGAACGTGCAGCACCACTGCATGCGACGGCGTTTGCTGGGAAATGTACTGGGCGATCTCGACTCCCTGGCTGTCAAACTCCAGATACTCAGACGCTTCTTCCACCACGCGCAGCACGTCCAGCATGCCGGAAAGAGTCATAGACGCCAGAAGACCGATGGCAGCCCATCGCCACCACGATTTTTGCTTCAACGTGTATGCCAGCAGCCATGCCACCAACGGGACTGACGCAATGTACCAGTAGAAAAGGACCTTGATGTTGTCCCAAACCCAGGGCGCGACTTTGATCAGGTTTGGGAGGATGAAGCAGAGGAGAAATGGCAAATAAAAGAGGACCAGCTTGCGCGGAATTTTGAACCAAGCGCCGCGCCAAGACAAGGCCACCAGCAATAGCGGGATGAAAAAACCGGTGTTCACGAACCAGAACCAGAGAATGTTGGCGTCGCCGTGGTCCCAGCCGATGTGCCAGCCAAGATAACTCTGCGTCTGGATGGTGCCGCTGCCGGAGAGCCATAGTATCTGCGGCAGTGCCAGCAATGAAGCAGTGGCAAAGAACCAGAGCCAGTGGCGCCACAAAGATCGAAAGAGCAACGCCACACAGGCGCCAATTCCCATGACCACTAAGAAGGTGTGCGCGTGAATCAAGGGCAGCATACCCGCAATCAGGCCGGCGGCAAGCATGCGGTTACGCGTGCCGTCTGTGTCACCTTCTGTTGGGGAGTTTTCTGGTTCAGCGCCGATTGCGCTGATCGCGTTCCACCACAGGCAGAGGATCACGATCGCCAGCGGCATGCCGAAGAGAATACTGCGCTGCGGGACGAACAGAGTCGTAAGTGAATTTCCCCACCGGAACAGCGGGCTCATGCCGATGCTGTAGTCATGGGTGAGCTGGCTGAACAGCGCGAACAATCCACCATCAAAGTTGTGGAGCTCCATCATTACCCACGTCCATCCCAGACCTCCGCTGAACAAGACCAGCAGCGGCGCGATCAGGCCGGCAAGACGGCTGCGGGTGAGTCGCCACGTCCAGTAGTGCATGAGCCCGGTAAGAGAGAGGCCGAGCACCATGTTCTGCAACCACATGGCGGAGATCACATCGGCTCCGGCACGCACCAGCATGGCTGTGAGCAGATCACATAAGAAGGGGTAAGCGAAACGTACACCGGCGAAGGTGGGGTCCTGCGGCGGAAAGTTGTTGCCCTGGGAGAAGCTGGTAATCACCTGCAAGTGCAGCGGCAGATCGCCCAGGTTGTTCATCACGCCGGTGTAGATGCTGCCGGATTTTTCAAACGCCGCCCGACCAAAAACCAAACCCAGAATGATCGTGATGACTGCGTAAAAGATGATAGAAACGATGGTGGCGCGATCGCGTGAGCGCAGAGCTGAGCGCATTGTCCGGTTCGCTACGCGCACGCTGAGTGCCGACATCTCGCAAAAATCTGGTTTTATTAAAAGGAATGCCGGCAACGCGGTGACTACTGTCGCCAGCGCCAGTGAACCGGCCGACATCCCTAACGCAAGCGAAAACAAGAATCCGGCCCAAGCCATGAGGGCCAAGCCAATACATGCGCCCATGCAGAGGCGCGCAGAGAGAGGCGCAGTGCGTTCAAAAATAAATGTGAGGAGAGTTCCGCCAAAGATGGCAATGGTGAGAAGAACGCAGGCAAGAAACATGGGTCAGCAGGACCCTTCGCGATTGTCAGCGGGCAGGGAAATTGCTTTCGAGTTTCGTTGCAGAGAGAGCGGCTTCACCGAGCTGCGATTTTAAACTATCTGGTTCGCAAGGGCCGGAAGAGTTCAATCGCCAGACCGAACAGGGCATAGGCAACACCGTTGAGCAGAATGAACCAGTAGTAGGCCAGCGGCATGGCCCGACCGAGCAAGGAGGCTGGAGCGGTGATGGCGAGGATGCTTGAGCGGCCCAGGTTGTACATGTAACGAGGTGGGAGTATTAAGCTGATCAGGAACCAGCAACACGCTACGGCAAGACCCATTAATGTCCACATAGCAAGTCTACGTTTCATGGGAGTGGCCCTTTCATCCCGAATTCTACGCCTTTCGTTCAATGAGGGCTCAATTCACGGTGACGTGCCTGATATATTGGCAGGCATGCGAACGTTGTTTGCCAGCCTGCTTTTCATAGCCGTTTTGGCCGCGAATGTTTCCGCCCAGGCTCCGGCTCCCACGCCAACGCCAAATTCCGCGCCTCCCAAGATGGAATTGTTGGATTTAAAAGGCGGTCATCACACGCTGGACGAACACAAAGGCAAAGTGGTGGTCTTGAATTTCTGGGCGACCTACTGCGTGCCGTGCGCCTCGGAAATGCCCATGCTCAGCCGGATGCAGAGGCGCTACAAAGACAAGATCATTGTTCTGGCGGTGTCGGTGGACGACGAACTTGATCGCGCCAAGCTCCAGCCCTTTCTGCACAAGCATGAGGCAGACGACCTGACATTGCTGGTGGGCCCGACGGTGGTTGATCTCTCTGACTGGAAACTTGGTGATGCGCTGCCGACCACGCTGTTCATCGACGCTGAAGGAAAAGTTGCCGGCAAAGTGGAAGGCGCGTTGAAACGTCCGGATCTGGAGAAGCGATTGGCCGAGATGGCGGGAGCGCCGGTCGCCGCGAAGACAGCGAACAAGAATGTGTCTCACAGGTCATCGGAACCCAAATCATCGGAGAAGTGAGATGGAGACGTAGCGGAGCTACGTCTCCACGTTTGAGATGTCGCAGGACTAAAGCCCCATCTATTCTTTCCGCTTTCGGCACGAGTAAACTCGTGCCCTGACACTTGTCTCGAATGCTTTGGCTCACGGACAGCGGTCGCGGACCAGATTCTTCAGCTACCCAAACAAAAACTCCTTCGTCCGCAACTCCCGCACCGTATCCCGTAGCGCCGCGGCTTTCTCGAATTCAAAACGTTTCGCGGCTTCGCGCATGTCGCTTTCCAGATTGCCAATGTAGACGTCGAGCTCTTCCTGCGTTTTGAATTCAGGAAGACCATCAGCTTGTTGCGTCAGGTCCACGTAATCGGATTCGGCGATGCCCGCCAGTGACATTGAGAGTGGGCGGATAATACTCTGCGGAATAATATCGTGTTCTTCGTTATAGGCCCGTTGAATGGCCCGGCGACGGTCGGTTTCGTCGATGGCGCGTTTCATGGAATCGGTCATACGGTCGGCGTAAAGAATGGCGCGGCCATGCAGATGGCGGGCACAGCGCCCAATGGTCTGGATCAGCGAGCCTCCTGAACGGAGAAAGCCTTCCTTGTCGGCGTCCAGAATTGCGACCAGCGAGACCTCCGGCAGGTCCAGCCCTTCGCGCAGAAGGTTAATGCCGATGAGTACGTCATATTCGCCTTTACGTAGATCGCGCAAAATCTTGATGCGCTCCAGCGTCTCAATTTCAGAATGCATGTAACGGCAGCGCACTCCGACCTCAGAGTAGTACTCCGCCAGGTCTTCGGCCATGCGCTTGGTAAGCGTGGTCACCAGCACGCGCTCGCCTTTGCTTACACGCTCGCGAATCTCATGAAGTAAATCGTCAATCTGGCCTTTCACCGGACGAATCTCGACTTCGGGATCGACCAGCCCGGTGGGCCGGATGATCTGCTCGACTACCACGCCTGCCGACTTGGTGAGCTCATAGGGCCCGGGCGTTGCCGAAACGTAAACCACCTGGTTGGCGCGCTCTTCAAACTCCTCAAATTTCAGTGGACGGTTATCCAGCGCTGATGGCAGGCGAAAGCCATAGTGAATCAGGTTCTCTTTGCGGGAACGGTCACCATGCCACATGGCATGAAGCTGCGGCACAGTCTGGTGAGATTCATCAATGAACATGACAAAGTCTCGCGGCACATAGTCGAGCAGCGTTGGCGGAGGCTCGCCCGGCTTGCGTCCGGAGAAGTGACGCGAGTAGTTTTCAATGCCGTGGCAGTAGCCTACCGACTTCATCATCTCCAGATCAAAACGCGTGCGCTGGTGGACGCGTTGTGACTCCACCAGACGGCCTTCTTTCTCCAGCTCTTTCTCCCACCATGCCAGTTCTTCCAGGATCGTGTTGATGGCCTGGTTCTTGGTGGTATTCGACATCACATAATGGCTTTTCGGATAGATGGGCAGACGCGTGTACTTCTGTTTCACGGTGCCGAAGAGCGGATCGATCTGTGAAAGGGAATCCACCTCGTCGCCAAACAGTTCAATGCGGTAGGCGTTGTCGTCGTATGTTGGGAAGACTTCGATGGTGTCTCCGCGAACGCGGAATGTGCCGCGCTTGAAGTCGCTGTCATTGCGCTCGTAGAGAATTTCAACCAGCTTGCTCAGAATGTCGCGCCGGGAGATCTTCTGTCCTTTCTCCAGGAAGAGCAACATGCCGTAGTACGCTTCCGGCGAACCGAGACCATAGATGCAGCTTACAGATGCCACGATCACGCAATCGCGCCGCTCAAAGAGTGAGCGTGTGGCAGATAGCCGCAGCTTGTCCAGCTCATCATTGATGGTGGATTCCTTTTCGATATAAACGTCGCCGGCAGGAATATAGGCTTCGGGCTGGTAATAGTCGTAATACGAGACGAAATATTCCACCGCGTTCTGAGGAAAGAACTGCTTGAACTCATGATAGAGCTGCGCCGCCAGAGTCTTATTGTGCGCCAATACGATGGCCGGGCGGTTGAGCGTCTCAATCACCTTGGCCATAGTGTAGGTCTTGCCGGACCCGGTCACGCCGAGTAATACCTGGTGCTTTTCGCCGGCGTAGCTGCCGTGCAGCAGTTCTTCAATGGCGCGGCCCTGGTCGCCTTTGGGCTTGTAGTCGGAAACTATGCGAAAGTCCATAAATTATGTCGCTAAACTCCAAACCGCTTGTAATCCTGACCACCAGAAAGCGAATCGCTCCTAAAGCAGCGGGCTCGGCGCGTGGTCGGCCTCACCTTTGAATAAGGCGCAGGCACCTGCCAGTCGCGATTTTGCGTCATGCAAATCTATTTATCGTGACATGGATTTGCGGGCGCTGCAAGCAGCAATGGATATTCCGATTGCAAAGGCTTGCAGATGGCCAGAGATTGACAGCGTCACTCGTGGTCTGATCTCGGGCACTTTGTTCTATTCGCAGAACAGCCGCACGGTTTCGTTTTTCTTGTCGATGTCCGTGGTCAGATATCTGAACTGGTCAATAAACTCGTCCACGTTCTGCGGGTCAATGCCGCTGAGGTCCAGGGACAGGGTATGGGTGCCCAGAGCGATGGTCATGGGCCCGCGCTTCTCTATCGGCAGTGACCTGGCGATCTGGACACCGCTGCGAAGCAATCCCAGCGGCACGCGAACGTCAACCTTTCGCGGACTCCCGGTTTCGGCTTTGGGTTCCAGCAATAGACGCAGAAATTTCCGTGTGGGCTCCGCCGATTTCTTTTTCGCGGGCACAATGGCGCTGAGCAGCCGATCGGCCTGGTCCACGGAGATATTGCCGTCGGCCAGCATGGCGAGTATCTTGCGGCGGTTTTCCTTCATGGTTGTCTCCTCTTCCGCTGATTGTCTTACTCGCAGAACACGCGCACCTTGGAATGCTTGTCATCCACGTCCACGGTCAGCTCGCTGAGTTGGTCCACCAGTTCTTCCAGGTTTTCCGGCTTGATCTGGGTGAGGTCAATCTGTATGCCTTGTTCTCTCAGAGCGTGGTTCACCTGTTCGCGCGCCTGGATGGGGATCAGGCTGGCCAGACGCACGCCAGCGCGCAACAATTGCATGGGAATGCGCACGTTAACCTCGGTGGGCGAATCATTTCTGGATTCGTCATGCACCATCACGCGCAGATATTTCGGACGGGCCCTGGCGGGGGTGGTGACCGTGTTGCCCGTTGGTTGGGAATCACCGTTGCCTTCGCCATAAAGGGCGCTCATCAGTCGCTCTGCTTCATCGGCCGTGATCTTGCCGGCGGCCAGCATCTCCAGAATCTGTCGGCGATTTTCAGTCATATAGAATTCTCCTAAGGTCCCTTCGCTAAACCAGGCGCAGCAATATGTAATTCTGCGGGTCGTTGACTTCCACGTGCGTGCCCCGCAGTCCCGTGATCAGGTTCCAGCCGGCCGCGATCGCCGTGAAAGCGTTCAGGTCGAGGAGCAGGCAGCCGACCAAAAAGAAGGGAAACAAGACCAACACGATGGGCAAGAGCAGCAGCCAGACGATGAACAAAGGGAGCCACAGCCGGAATGTTCGCTGGCTTGATGTACGAAAACCAATGACGGCAAATAGAGGAATCATTTCAGTGCCTCCAGTTCGAGGACGGCCTGCTGCGCATTGATCTCGCCGCGTTTGAGCCGGTCCAGGATCTCCGTGCGCGAAGGCGCCGGGTCAGTATCGATAAATTTCAGGCTGTCAGCGATTCTGGTGAGCCGGGCTTTGATGGTGGGATAACTCACGCCAAAGACCTGCTCCATTTCCTTGATGGAGCCATGCGACCGCACAAACGCTGCGATGAACACCTGGTCTTCCCACGGAAGCCGCGCCAGTTCAGGAAGCTCAAAGCTGCCTTCGATGGCGATGTCCTTCTCGGCCAGGCGAACCCGTTCCACGACGACCGGCTCGCCTTTGGTGAGCTGGGTGAGCTCCTGCCAGTCGCGGATGGGGCGATTTTTGGGGTCGGATGGCATCGATTAATTGATTTATAGTTTAAATAAATTGATATTGTCAATGGTAAAAATTGATTTTGTTGATATTATTCCACAAATAGTTGAAAGTAAAGGGGGTGCCTAATAACCCGCTGATAGCGTGCCAGTTGTCAAACGCAAGATCCCCCCGCGCTACTCACGCGCTGAAGGCGGGCGCGCGTTCGCTTAACGGGCGTGGAGATGACGTGACGATTATTGTTTCTAGAGAACTCCTCGATGCGGCGTGGTCACAAAGTACATTCTCGGGATCTTTCGACTACGTTGTCGCATGCGCTGCGACTGATTCAAAATGACATAGGGGGAAATGCGTGCCAGTCTCGGCGATTGTTGGTAATTTCGCAATCCGGGAGACGTAGCGGAGCCACGTCTCTACGTTGAAAAGTTGCAGCATTTAAAAGTTGCAGCATTTAGAAGACTCGTTCAAGGCAACATTGGACAAAAGCATTCTTTAGGACCGGCGATCGGGGTCACATGGAGATGGGAACGATCACGATGTCGGTGGGCGCGTTGCCTCCTTCGCTCATGGGAAAGCCGGTCATCGGTGTGAGGACTCCGGTCGCGGAGTTCAACGCAAATCCTGAGATGGAATTGTCGGCCTTGTTGACGACGTAGAGAAAATGTCCGGTGGGGTCGGTGGCCACGCCGAAGGGGTGTGATCCGGTGGGGACTTCTGCAATGGATGTGAGATTGCCGGAGTTGATGTTGAACACGGAGACCGTTCCAGCAGCGACGTTGGTGGAAAAGAGAAACTTGTCGGCCGGATCAACGGCCAGGCGCAGAGGGTTGTTGTGGCACGAAGTGCCGCAAGAGGCGGCGGGCGTGGGTAGAGTCGATGCCGCGGTAAGTGACGAGGTGGCCGGATTTACTGTGAAGGGAACAACGCTCTGAGCCATGTGGTCGCCCACAAAGACAAACTTACCGCTGGGATCGGCCAGGATGCTTATTGCGGAAGCGAAGCCCGAAGTTGAATTTGCGTCGGCAAAGGGCGAGCCGGTAATCGCGCTGAGTGCGCCGTTGCTGGCGATGGAGAATGCCGAGACGGTATTCAGATCAGAAATCTGAGAGTCAGGAAAGTTGGTGGCGTACAAGGCTGTTCCGGAGGGACTCACAGACAATCCATAGGGGCTGTTAGCAGGGAACGGCGATCCCGCCACGGGTGTAAGAACGCCATTTGAGCCGATACTGAACACCGCTATGCTGTTCCCTGACTGGTTCGCGACGAGTACGAATCTGCCTGCGGAATCGACAGTCACGGCTGTTGGCCGCGCGCCTGTGGCAAAAGGCGATCCGGGAACAGCGGTCAACATGCCGCTCGCGGTGTTGACTGAAAATGCAGACAAGGTATTCGCCGCCTGATTACTGACGAAAAGAAGCTTGTGGATGGGATCGTGAGCCATGAACTCAGCGCCTGCGCCGGCGGCAAATGGCGAACCGGTTGCAGGGGAAAGTGTGCCATTCGTGTTGATGGTGAAAGCTGAAACCGTGCCGGAGCCGGAGTTGCTGACGAAGGCGAGGCTTGTGCTCTGAGCAGGTGGTGCGGGGGGATTGTTCATGGAATTGCACCCGGACAATCCCAGGACGAGAATCGCAAAGAGAAGTTTTAAGCGCGGGATTACGGGCGAGATCATACGAACAATCTCCGGGCGTGATTGCCAGACCATTAAGATTACGTGCCTGCTTGTCGGGGTTATCTGGGGAATTCAGTGAGCGAGGCGAACAGACATGTGGCCGCGGGGGCTGAAGCCCAATTTCTTTGGGCTCTCGGCCCGGCTAAATCCGTGCCTGATACTTGTCTCGGCGATGGAAGTAATAACGGGAAATCAAGAAATGCAGACATCCTTCGACTGCGTCGTCGCATGCCCTCCGGCTCTCAATATGACGCGATCGGCATCTACGATGTGTCGCCACCTACGGGGCTCGGAATTATTTTGCTTCCCACCCAGGCCTCACGGCCTGGGCTACATAATTTCGCGCCTGCGGCGCTTTGTGTTTGGGCAGCCCTGAAGATTGTATAAAGTTGTGGCTTTTGTAAATGTAGCGGAGCTACATGTCTATGTTGAGAAAATGCAGTGGCTAAAGCCCGACTTCTTCAAGCCGCATTGCGGCACGGCTGAAGCCCGTGCGCTGATACGAACCAAAATCCCGAATGCCGCCCGCCGCGTTACTCGGTCTTAAACGCGAGCCGACTTTGTTCGCGTTCGCCCAGAACGTCACCGAGTTCGCGAGGATGATCGACCAGCACGTCGGGAGGGGCATCTTCGAGGGTGTGCGGCGCCAGTCCATAGGTCACGCCAATGGAATAAATCCCAGCATTGCGCGCTGTGATGATGTCCACGTCTGAGTCGCCGATGATCACTGTCTCTTCCGGGCGTGCACCCGCTTCGGAAAGCAATGCTGCCACGCCTGCAGGATCAGGCTTCTTGGTATGAAAGCTGTTGCCGCCGTAAACCTGAAAGAAATATTTGCCCAGGCCAAGAGCTTCTACGATCCCGCGCGATGGCCCGACTGGCTTATTGCTCAGGACTGCCATCTTTATGTCGCGCGAGCCCCTGCGGCTCGCGATTTCGCCCGAATCCCGAGGACTCGTGATTTCCTGCGAGCCTGCGCGGGTTGCTGATTCGCCAACGCTTTGTGTGTCAGCCGAGCCGCTCTGCCCGTCGCGGCCGGCGATGATCGCGTCCAGCGAGTGGAAGATGCCGTCATAAACATAGGTGGTGTCGAGTTTATGTTCGCGATAATAGCTCATGAAGTAGAGCAAGGCTTCCTGAACATAGGATTCGTCGTCGGGGTCGCCCAATGAGCGACGCACCAACATTGGTGCACCGTTCCCGATATAGCTGGAAATCACCTCATTGGGCAGTTCCGCCTTCTTAAAGTGGCGGAGCATGGCGTTGACGGAGTTGGCCAGGTCCAGCCGTGAATCAACCAGGGTGCCATCCAGGTCAAAAATCAGGAGTTTGAGATCGGGGGCGGGTATGGCGCGGTTTTTTCGAATCATCCTTCTAAAGTATATCCCTCATCTCGTGACTCGATTTAAAATGGAAGGTACTCCCAAGTACTCCTGAAGACCCATCCCGTCCGGAAACACTGTTGAAGGAGACCCATGCCCGTTACCAAGGCTGATACAAAGAAGAACGCCACTGCTGTGGACGAAGCGCCCAAATCCGCCGCTAAGACTTATGAAGGGCTCACGCGCCAACAGCTGATTGAGATTTACCGGCTCATGTATCTCTCGCGCAAGCTTGACGATCGCGAGATCCTGCTTAAACGTCAGCAGAAGATATTCTTCCAGATATCGGGCGCGGGGCATGAAGCATTGAACGTCTCGTCGGCCATAGCGTTGAAATCCGGCTATGACTGGTTCTATCCCTACTATCGCGACCGAGCGCTCTGCCTGGCTCTGGGCGTGAGTCCCTATGAAATGCTGGCGCAGGCCGTGGGCGCGGCGGATGATCCGGCGTCGGGTGGCCGCCAGATGCCGTCGCACTGGGGACACAAGAAGTACAACATTGTCACGCAGTCATCACCGACGGGCACGCAGTTCCTGCAGTCGGTCGGCTGTGCAGAAGCTGGCCGCTATTTCACCAGGCATCCGGATGCGGCGAAGAAACAGGACGGTGATTACCGCCAGTTCAAGAACGTGACATTTAAGGGTGATGAGGTGGTTTACTGCTCTGCCGGCGACGGCACCACCAGCGAAGGCGAATTCTGGGAGGCCATGAACACGGCCTGCAATGAGAAATTGCCGGTAATGTTTGTAGTGGAAGATAACGGTTACGCCATCTCCGTTCCGGTGGAAGTGCAGACAGCTGGCGGCAGCATTTCTCAATTGCTCAAAAATTTCCCCAATCTCCTGGTGGAGGAGTGTGACGGTACTGACCCGCTGGCTTCCTACGCGGCATGCAAACGTGCCGCGGATTATTGCCGCAGCGGCAAAGGACCGGCGCTGGTGCATGGGCATGTGATTCGTCCGTATTCACATTCGCTTTCAGACGACGAGAAGCTTTATCGGCCTGATGCCGAGCGGCAGAAAGACGCGCAGCGCGATCCCATCACCCGCATGCAGCTTTTCCTGGTGCGCGAAAACATACTGGACGAAGCCGGCCTGAACAAGCTGGAGAAATCGGTGGAAAACGAAATCGCGGAAGCCTCTGAGCACGCCGAAAAGGCAGCTTTGCCAGCGACCGATTCCATTTACACCCATGTCTATTCGGAAGACCTTGATCCGCGCAACATGAGCTCTGAGCCGAAGTTTGAAGGCAATGACAAGACCATGGCTGATCTCATCAATGTCTGCCTGAAAGACGAGATGCGCCGTGACGAGCGCATTGTGATGTTTGGCGAAGATGTGGCTGATTGCAGCCGTGAAGAATATCTGAGCCAGAAGCAGGTAAAAGGCAAAGGCGGCGTCTTTAAGCTGACTGCGGGATTGCAGTGCGAATACGGCGGCGACCGCGTCTTCAACTCGCCGTTGGCGGAGGCCAACATTGTTGGGCGTGCGATCGGCATGGCGACGCGAGGGTTGAAGCCAGTTGTAGAGATCCAGTTCTTTGATTACATATGGCCAGCGATGCAGCAGCTTCGCAACGAACTGCCGCTGATGCGTTGGAGATCGAACGGCAACTTCTCGTCGGGCGCGGTGGTGCGGGTTGCCATTGGTGGATACCTGACGGGCGGCGCTGTGTATCACTCGCAATGTGGAGAGAGTACCTTCACGCATATTCCCGGACTGCGCGTGTGCTTTCCGTCGAACGCGCTGGATGCCAACGGCCTGCTGCGTACGGCGATTCGCTGCGACGATCCGGTGCTATTCCTGGAGCACAAGCGTCTGTATCGCGAAACCTACGGCCGCTCACCTTACCCCGGGCCTGATTACATGATTCCCTTCGGCAAAGCCAAGACGGTGAAACAGGGAACCGACATGACGGTGATTACTTACGGCGCCGTAGTACCACGTGCTCTGCAGGCCGCGCAGCGCATTGAGCGCGAACAGAATGTGAGCGTGGAGCTGATTGACCTGCGCACGCTGAGCCCGTATGACTGGGAAGCGATTGCAACCTCAGTGCGCAAAACCAATCGCGTGATCGTGGCGCATGAGGACACGCTGAGCTGGGGCTACGGCGCGGAGATTGCCGCCCGCATCGCTGACGAGCTGTTCGACGAGCTGGACGCTCCTGTGCGCCGCGTGGCCGCGACGGATACGTTTGTCGCTTACCAACCGCTGCTGGAAGACGTGATCCTTCCTCAGGCTGATGATCTCTACAAAGCAATGGAGAAATTGGCGAAGTTCTAACGCGCGAGACTGATCAGCCCTTCGTGATAGAGACCCACAAACTCGCAATGTTTATGACCGCGTCGCTGGTTCTGGCGGCAACACCGGGGCCAGGGATGCTCTACGTTTTGTCGCGTACACTCGCGGGTGGACGTCGCGAAGGCATTCTTTCTTCACTGGGAACGTTTGTTGGCGGCATGGTCCATGTGATCGCGGCGGCTGCCGGGCTGTCCGTTGTGCTGGCGACGTCAGCGTTAGCATTTTCGGTGGTGAAGTTTGCCGGGGCCGCGTATCTGATCTTTCTGGGATTGAAAATGCTGTTGTTCGCTGAGCGCGTATCGTCGGCCGATGCTCCGGTTGGGTCAACTCGGCAATCTCCATTCATACAAGGCATCTGGACGGAAGTGCTGAATCCCAAGACTGCCCTGTTTTTTCTGGCTTTCATTCCCCAGTTTGTTTCCCGGCAGGGCAGCCATGTATTTGCCGCGTTTCTGGTCCTTGGCGCAATTTCAGTTTTGCTGAATACGGCCGGCGATATCGGCGCGGTCTTGCTGGCTTCACCTTTGCAAAAGCTGTTCAACAGGTCGAGGCGTGCACAGGTCAATCAACGGCGAGTGAGTGGAGCGATGATGGTTGCGCTGGGAACATACGTCGCAGTTTCAGATTCGCGCTGAACCAATGCGTCTCGGCAAGCTTTAGTCCATCTTTTTAGCTGCTGCAAGGAATTGCGCCGGAACAGTTTCCGCGAGATTTCGCCAGCGCACCCTACCGGAGCTGTCCACCAGGAATTCCGCAGGATCGCTGATGTCACGACCGTCCACTCCCGCGCCTGGGTGTAACAGGTCAAAGCGGCGTATCACCTCGGCCTTGCGGTCTGAGAGCAGCGGGAATGTGAGTCCTGCTTTGCGGGCGAGATCGGCTGATTCTTCCGGAGTATCGGCGCTGATGGCGACTGGCCGAACTCCCGCATTTTCCAACTCCCCAAGAATGCCTTGAATCCCCCGCAACTCGGAGGTGCAGGATGCTCACCAATAGCCGCGATAAAAAACGATAAGGACGGCTTTGGGCGAGCGGGCGCCGGAGGAGCCTGTGGCCGGCGTGTCCATCAAGTCAAGCAACGAGACGGGCTTACCGTGATCGTCTGGCAAGGTGAAGGCAGGCACCATCTGACCAAGTTTTGGAGTGTTCCCGGTATCACCCGCATGCCTGGCCAACTCGTAGACAATAAAGCCGAACAGAGCCACGATACTCAACCCAGCTAGCGAGAATTTGAGCCATATGCGCAGTTCCCGGGATTTCTGGTCCAACGTAAGCCTCCTGCCGCGATGAGGTGCTCAGCTTAAATCCGCAAATGCTTTTTTGCCAGCCGAATGTTTTCTCGAATTAGACAAGTCAGCAAAGCCGGGCGAAGTTTTAATCAACAGATAACATCCGGCATGTTAATCTCACGTGCTTCAGGAGAGTGCAAGCTCAGATGAAACATCGCCGTGGCCTTTCGTTAATTACCGCTTTGTTGTTGTGTCTCTTTGCCGCTTCCAGCGCAACCTCGCAGACGGTGCCAAAGGCTTCTACTCAGAATGCCTCTGCCCCAAAGGCCGTGGCAAAATCAAGACGGCCCAAGCTGGTTCTGGTGATTGTGGTTGACCAGTTCCGCTATGACTACCTGCTGCGCTTTCGTGACGACTACACAGGAGGCATCGCGCGTCTGTTGAGCGGTGGTGCTGTGTTCCATGACGCACACTACCTGCAATATCCGACTGTTACTGCGATAGGGCACTCCACGATCCTGAGCGGGGCAACTCCCTCGGTGAGCGGCATTATCGGCAATGAGTGGCTGGACCGCGAAGCCAACGAGTCTGTCACCAGCGTCTCGGATAAATCGGCTGTGATGCTGGGCAACGTTATCGGCGGTAAAAGTTCGTCACCGCACCGTCTTCTGGTGAGCACGATTGGCGATGAATTGAAGATGGCCGGCCGCAATTCCAAAGTGATCGGCATCTCCATCAAGGACCGTAGCGCCATTCTTCCTGTCGGGCACATGGCTGACGCCGCCTACTGGTTCGACAATGACTCCATCCATTTCGTCAGCAGCACCTATTACATGAAGGATCTTCCAGCCTGGGTGAAGCAGGTCAATGCCGATCGGCCAACGTACAAATACCTGGGAAAAGAATGGCGCGCGCTGGATGCCAAGCCGAATGATAAGGCATTTTGCTCCCTAGTTGCGGGCGTTGACGTGCCTTTCTGCGGCCCGCTCGAAAATACGCCGTTTGGGAATGAGCTGCTGGAAGATTTTGCGGAGAAGGCAATTGAGAATGAGCGTCTTGGGCAGCATGATGCAACAGATGTGTTGTCACTGAGTCTGTCTTCTAATGATTATGTTGGCCATGCGGTCGGACCTGACTCGCCGGAAGTTCGCGATATCTCCATACGAACCGATCGACTCCTGGGCAAGTTGCTGGACTATATCGACGGCCGCATCGGGCGGGACAACACTCTGGTTGTCTTCACCGCCGACCACGGCGTTGCGCCGGTACCCAAGGTAAACAATGATCGCAAAATGCCTGGCGGCTGGCTCAAGGCTGCGGAATATTCGGGCAAAATCAGTGATGCGCTAGCGGCGAAGTTTGGCCAGGGCAAGTGGTTCAGCTATGACAATTCCGGGTTCTTCTATCTGAACCATGAGACGGTCGCCAAGAATAAGGCCGATCGCGTTGAGGTCAGACGATTTGCGGCCGAAGTCGCCCGGAGCCTCCCGCACATTGCGCGTGTTCTAACCCGCGACGAGTTGCTACGTGGCGGTGACAGTGCCGACTCAGTGGGACGCGCCATGCAAGTTGGCTTCTATGGCCCGCGTTCTGCCGATCTGGAACTATTGCCCGAACCGTATTACATGTTCAGCTCACCGCCAGGCACAACGCATGCCACTCCTTACAGCTATGACAATCATGTGCCGTTGATCTTCTTTGGGGCGCGCATCCGGCCGGGCGCACACTA
>WNFD01002006.1_pt1 | contig 22697 bp, 27 predicted proteins | sample 5400491 | NCBI WGS metagenome assembly WNFD01 (sample SAMN13153343, study PRJNA577476) | soil metagenome | isolation source: 120 cm saprolite under Douglas fir tree site 2 hole 2 replicate 2 | place: USA:California | collected 2015-04-18
TTCTCTCCATCGTCAAGGGCAACGGCTACGGCCACGGCGGCCCGCAAGTCGCCAAAATCCTCGAGAAGGCCGGCTCCGACTGGTTCGGCGTCACCTGCACCAACGAAGGCATCGACGTCCGCAAAGCCGGCGTGCGCAAACCCATTCTGGTGCTAACGAGTTTCTGGCCCGGCGAAGAAGCCAACCTCCTGAAGTACGACTTGACTCCCGTGGTCCATCGCTGCGAGCAACTGAAGGCGCTGGAGCGCGCGGCAGCGAAGCGCTCCCCACGCAAACCGGTTTCTTTCCACTTGAAAATGGACACCGGCATGAATCGCCTCGGCATCGCCACCAGCGATGTGGAATGCTTCGCGCGCCAACTCGCAAAATGCAAGCATCTCCGGCTCGGCGGCGTAATGACCCACTTCGCTTCTTCCGAAGCGTTCGCGCCATCACCGCAGGGTCAGCAAACCCTCGAGCAAGAGAAAACCTTCTACGCCGCGCTCGATGGTCTGCGCAAGCTAGGCATCGACACTGGCATTGTGCACATGGCCAACAGCGCCGCCATCGCTTCGCGCTCGGAGAGCTGGGGAGACATGGTGCGCCCCGGTGTAATTCTTTACGGCTATCATCCCGGCTACGATCCGCCGGAGCAGCGCGCCGAAGCCGAGCGCCGCTTGCCGCTGAAGCCGGTGATGAGCCTGCGCACCCGCATCATCACCTTGCGCCGAGTTTCTGCCGGCGACGGCGTCGGCTACGGAGCAAAGTTCATTGCGGAGCGTCCCTCGGTAATCGCCGTTCTCGCCGCGGGCTACGGCGACGGCATTCACCGCTCGCTGAGCAACGGCCGCGGCCGCGTGCTCGTGCGCGGCAAACTCGCGCCCATCATCGGCATCGTCTCCATGGACGCAACCATGATCGATGTCACCGACGTCGCTAACATCGAAGTCGGCGACATCGTCACTATCTACGGCACCGACGGCGAACACGTGCATCCGGCAAACGCCGTCGCCCGCAGCATTGGCACGGTTACCTCCGATCTCCTCTGCGCCGTAACCGCCCGCGTCCCCCGCGTTTACACGACCTGACATGATCTGGAAATCGTGGCCAACCGCGTCGCAGCAATGCCTGCCCGCCGCAGGCGGGCTGCGACCCTACAACTCACAACGCATGGCACGCTGCCCTTGAGGTACACTTTGGAGTTTGCTGACCGCGCGTTGCTCGCGCTGTCGCGCGCACACAGATGAATCGCATAGCTGCCATTCTTCCCGCCGCCGGACTCGGAACGCGCATGGGCGCGGAGACGCCGAAACAATTTTTGGAATTGGATGGCGTGCCGATTGTGATTTTGAGTTTGCGGCGCATCGCTTCCTGCGATTTAGTCACCGACATTATTGTGGCTACTCGCGGTGACGATGTAGCAAAGCTGGAAGAACGGATCCGAAAGGAAAAATTCAAGCAGAGTGTGCGCGTGGTGCGCGGGGGAGATTCTCGGCAGGATTCGGTGGCGAAGGCATTGGAACTGGTTTCCAACGATACGGAAATTGTTTTGGTGCACGATGCGGTGCGGCCGTTTGTTACGCGGGAGCAGATTGCGCGAGTGATCGAGGAGGCAAGGAATTGCCGTGCGGCAATTCTGGGAATTCCCGCGATGGACACGGTGAAAGAAGTAAAACGCGCGAGCCTGCCGGAAGATGTGGCGTTGGTTACCGCGACGATTCCGCGCGAGCGCATCGTGCTGGCGCAGACGCCGCAAGCGTTTTCCACAAAATTGTTGAAGGAAGCATTCGCGCGAGCGCAAGCGGACGGCGTCAACGCTTCCGATGAAGCTGGGTTGATAGAGCGTATGGGTCACGATGTGCACGTGGTGCTGGGTTCCGAGCGCAACATGAAAATCACGAAGCCCGCAGATATGGAGTTGGCGCGATTTTATATGGAACGCGAAAAGCAGAAGAAATGAGTATGTCACCTAAAGAGATGGGAAGGGTGGTGTTGTTCTGGTTTTCCGTTATTTTTCTGAGCTTGATGATTGCACGGCTAAACTCTGCAAACCAACAATTGGGCGCAAAACCCGATTTCGTGTCTGCCCTAATCAACGCTGCGCCATGCGTTATTTTAGTCGGGTTCGCTGTCTTCCTCATGATGCGCGGTACGCAAAAAGACACGTCGCCGAGCGTTAAAGCCGGAACAGCCGTGCTCAGGACAGGCATTGGATACGACCTGCATCGCTTGGAGGCAGGGCGGAAGTTGATTGTCGGCGGGATTGAGTTGCCGTTCGACAAGGGCCCTGTAGGACATTCGGATGGAGACGTGCTGGCGCATGCACTTTGCGATGCGCTTTTCGGCGCCGCCGGGCTCGGGGATATCGGGACGCATTTTCCGGACACCGATCCGAAATGGAAGGGCGCGAATAGAGCATACAAAGAAGTTGCTGGACGAGAAGGAGTTTGTGATTGAGCACGTCGATGCCGTGGTGATCACGGAGAAACCCAAGTTGGGTCCGCATTTTCCGAAGATGCGGGAGGCGCTGGCGCGTGCGTTGGGCGTGCCGGCGGAGAAGATTCACCTGAAGGCGAAAACGAACGAAGGCGTGGACGCGATCGGGCGCGGGGAAGCGATTGCGGCGCACGTAGTGGCGACGATCTCGGGGCGCTGAACTGCCGATTTTTTTACATCGCGCCTAACTGGGGCGCAGCATGCTGCGCCCCTACGGTGCTGACGATCTACGATCATGCCGAAAGAGATGGAGAATTCGCCTGCGGTCGCGGTGAATCCGTTCGCGGCTGCGGATGTTGCCGGAATTTTGCGGGAACGGGGATGGGCCGCTGGTGAGTTATCGACGGAGCAGGTTGCGTGGTGCGAGCATGCCGCGGCGATTTTGGGGACGCAGGTGGCGGATCGCGAGGCGCTTGCGGAATTGTTGGGGCTTGTCTTTCATTACGATTCACCGGGAATTTTGGCGCGAGTGGAGAGCCATGTAGTGTTGTCGCGCTACGCGGCGCGGGACGTTTTGCGGCAACTTGCGCTGCTGTTGCTTGAGGGAACGGCACTGGACTCCGAACGATTTAAAGAGATCATCACTGCGTTGAAGGAGGGACTCGATATTCGGGGGCGCGAGTTGTTTCATCCGATTCGGCTGGCGCTTGCGGGGCGGGCTGGCGAGGGAGAGTTGGATCGGGTGATTTTGCTCTTGGATGAAGGTGCGGGTGCGTCGTTTACGGTGCGTGTGAAATCGGCGCGCGAGCGAATTTTGGAATTTTGTGCGGCGCTGGATTGAGGAGCGCGCACTCAAATGGGTTGCCAAGTACTTACGGTTGAGGTCCTTCGGCTACGCTCGCCCTTCGCAAAAGGCGCTCAGGGCAAGTCGGGTAGCCTCGGGATGACACCTTTTCAATCAGAACGTCGGCGAATGGACAGCGGATTTTTGCTATGGATCGATTGACGGGGATACATGCGGTGCGGGAGGCGCTGGAGGCGGGGCGGGCGTTTGACCGCATTGTGATCGCGCGCGGGCGGCAGGACACGCGCGTAGAAGAAATTGTGAAGCTGGCGCGGCGCAACAATATTGCAGTGCGCTTTGAGGAACGCGGGCAGCTCGACCGTTTGGCGGACTCGAAAGATCATCAGGGCGTGGTGGCGCTGGCTGCGGCGCACGCGGCGGCTACGGTCGAGGACATTCTTGCTGCGGCGAATGCCGGGCCGGGAAAAGGCGAAAAAGGGCTCATCGTTTTGCTGGATGGCGTCGAGGATCCCCACAATCTGGGAGCGATCATACGAACAGCTCTGGCTGCGGGGGCACACGGCGTGGTGGTCCCGGAGCGGCGCGCGGCGGGATTGACAGATACGGTGGAGCGGGCGTCCGCGGGGGCACTGTCGCACTTGCCGGTGGCAAAGGTCACGAATTTGGTGCGCACGATGGGAGAGCTAAAGGAGGCGGGATACTGGTTGATTGGGTTGGATGAAGGCGCGGAGAAGAGTTACACGCAGGCGGCCTATACATCACCGGTGGGGATCGTCCTTGGTGGCGAGGGAAAAGGTTTGCATGAGCTGACGCGGAAGCGGTGCGATTTTGTGGTGTCGCTGCCGACGGTGGGACCTGTGAAATCGTTGAATGTTTCAGTGGCGGCGGGAGTAGTGCTATTCGAGGCTGTGCGGCAGCGGAAGGGAAAGTCTTAGTGGCATTGGCTTCGTTCCGGTTTGGCTGCCTATTTTGTTGGCCATCACCCCAGGGTTGCTATGAACCTGAATCTTTCTGACGGGAAATCTGCGTGTATAACAGCGTTCGTATTGCGGGGGATCGCTGCGTTCATCGTTTTTGTCATTCATCCCGGAGGGTTTGAAGGGCAGATTGGCTGGTTCTTTGGCCTGTTGCCCGGTGCGGTTATTGGCGCAGCCGTTTCTGGTCGGATCGGCCGTGTAGCGCCAGTATTGGAACCATTTGCGGTTTGGGGTTCAATTGTCTGCGTCAGCTTCCTCTGGTATTTCGTTATAAGCTACTCCGTGATCAGGATTTTCCGCCTAGGTTTTCGTGTGTTCAAGTCTTAATGACGAAGACAATCGCTCTCGGCTTGCTGGTTAACACCTACTGCGCGCGAAATGGCAAAACTACTTGTCGTATTGGATTAAGGAGAAGACGTCGAGGCCGGGGAGTTTTTTGCGGCCGTTGAGGAAGGTTAGCTCGACAGCGAAGGCGGCGCCTTCTACTGTGCCGCCTAATTGCTGGACGAGCTTTACGGTGGCGGCGGCGGTGCCGCCGGTGGCGAGGAGATCGTCGCAGATGATGACGCGGTCGCCGCGCTGCACGGCGTCTTCGTGGATTTCGAGGGTGTCAGTGCCGTATTCGAGGGCGTAGAAAACGCTGGCAGTTTTTGCGGGGAGTTTTTTGGGCTTGCGCACGGGGACGAAGCCTGCGCCGAGGCGGTAAGCGAGCGCGGGAGCGAAGATGAAGCCGCGGGCCTCGATTCCGGCAACGATATCGATCTTGTGGCCGTTGTAGTGCTCGCAGAGGAGATCAATCAGCGTGTGGAAGCCCTTCTTATCCTTCAGCAGCGTAGTGAGATCGTAGAAGAGGATGCCGGGCTTGGGATAGTCGGGGACTTCGCGGATTAGTTTCTTGAGATCGTTCATTCAACAAGCTCCTCGCTGTGTTAATACGTGATGCCAAAATCGTCGGCGTAATTCGAGTCGATCGCCGCGTCTTCTTCCTTGACTTCGCTCACGCTTGCGCCCCAAGGGCCGCGTTCGAGCACGGAACGCAACTTGACGAGGTGCTCAGCGGTCCCTATGGCGTAGACTTCGACGCGACCGTCCGGCAAGTTTTTCGTGTAGCCGCTCACGTGGAAGCGCTCCGCGGCACGTTGCGCGAAATAACGGAAGCCGACACCTTGTACGATTCCCGAGACGAAATAGCGCCTAGCTTGTTTGGGCTCGCTCACAAAGCGGTAGATTGTAGCAGAGAGCGAAAGGGCACGCGGGGCGTTCCGTGTGGCAGCGGTATTTTGGAGTAAGCTTTGTCTGTTGGAGGGTCGAGGCGGCTTTGCGACGGCTGCACTGCATCCAAGCTAAGTTATGAATCCCTTGGCTGAGGTTATCTCGAGGTTTACGCAAAGGCGCCCACCACCACGCGCTGTCGCTTACTTTGTGACTGCCATTTTTGTTGGGGCGCTGGGCGGATGGATGGCTAACGCGCAGGATACACCTTCTGCGCCGCTGGCGCCGCCTCCGGAGCATGATGTGCGGCGGCTGGGGACGGAGCCGGAGGCTCCGGCGCCGCCGTCATTGCCGCCGGATGAAATTATTCGGCGATTTTCGCAGAAGGAAGATGAGTTTTTGGCGGCCCGGCCGAATTACGGATACCGGAGGACGATTCGCATTGATGAATTTGGCGAGGATGGCAAGCCGGCCGGGCAGTTTCTGCTGGTGACGGAGACGACGCGGGCGGCCAACGGTCAAGTGATCAGCAAAGTGGTGCAAAAGCCGCAATCAACGCTGCATTATTTCAACCTGGAAACCGAGGACGTGAGGGAACTGGACCGTATTCCGTCGTTTCCGCTGACCAGCAGCCAATTGGTGAAATACGATTTGAAATATATCGGCCAAGAACAGGTGGACGAGATCGACTGCTACATCTTCAAGGTGAAGCCGAAGGCGCTGGACCGCACGCATGCTTATTTGGACGGACTTGTGTGGGTGGATACGAAGTATCTGGAAGTGGTGAAGACGTACGGGAGATGGGTGAACGAGCTGGGCGATGTGCGTTCGGCGACGCTGCCGTTCACGCTGTTTGAGACGTACCGCGAGAATGTGGATGGAAGATATTGGTTTCCGAATTATGAACGGTCGGACGACACGCTGCACCTGAAGGATGTGAGCGTGCCGGTGCGGTTGGTGATCAAGTGGACGGAGTTCAAGGCGTTGCCGGCGATGGCTGCGCCTGCAGCGGTGCCCGCGGCAAAGCCTCAATCGTAGTCGGTGCGCGACGCTGCATTGATCTCAAGACTTAAAGTTGAGGTCCTTCAGCTACCCTCATCGGGTAGCTTCAGGATGACACCCGCTCGGTTTACAGGCTACGTAATGCGGCGGGGAGGTCGGTGATGGAGGCGAGGAGGAGGTCGGGTTTGGCGGCGCGGAGGCGGGCTTCGGTGGGGAACGGGCCGAGGACGGCGATGGGGCGGACTCCGGCGCGGCGGGCCATTTCGAGATCTTCGGGGGAATCGCCAACGTAAACGCAGACGGCGGGATCCAAGGACATTTGGCGCAGGGCGAGACGCAGCGGAGCGGGATGCGGCTTGCGGTAACGTGTGTCTCCACTGCAGACGTGCGACGCGAAGAGATCGGCGAGTTGGAAGAGGCGCAACTGGCGCACGACGCGGTCGCGGTCGCCGCTGGTGACGACGCCGAGCTGGTGGCGCGCGCGGAGATGCTTGAGCACGCGGCGGGCGTCGGGCATTAATTGCGGACGATGCGTTGCGTATTGTTTGCGCCAAGCGCGGTCGGCATCATCCCAGCGGGCGCGGGGCAATTTGGCGGCGCGATAGACGCGATACCAGTCGGGGGAATAGTGACGAGCAAGATCGTCGAGAGTCCAGGGAATGCCCATTTCGCGGAACATGGCGAGATAGGCGGAGGAATCGGCGCAGTAGGAATTGAGGAGCGTGCCATCCCAATCGAAGAGGACGCCTTGGATATTTCCGTTTGGCGTTAAACGCATGTTTGTCGGGGTCAGATTAACAGAGTCTAAAAAGGACGTGCACTTGGAACGACGGTGAGAATCAAGGCTTGAGGAAGCGAGCGGGGACGCGATCGTCGCGATCGAATTGCACGTCATCGAAGAGGGCGGCGATTCCGTGCCAGCCGGGCGTGGCTGCGGGTTCGGAACGTTGCACATGGGCGCGGGTGGCGAGCACGACGTTGCCGTGGCCCATGGGCTTGCTGACAAGAACGATTTCGATTTCGAGCAAGGCCCCAATGGTGAGCGGCCTGGGGCAGAGGAAGTAGACGCCCGTCGAGCTAATGTCACGGGTAACCAGAGTGACCGGAAATTCCTCGGGGACGTGGTCAACGCTGCGCAATCGCAAGGGAAGCTTCAGGGTGGCGCGTGGGTATACGCGATGCTCCGGGTGAACGCCGACGGCATGAGTGGGCACGCGGGCGAAGCGGCGGGGCTGCGTGCCCGCAGAAAGCGCGGTCAAACGCGATGGGGGCACCATCGCTCGATTGGGCGCATGGTTGGGAACGATTTGCGGAGCGGCCGCAAGCACGGGCCGAGCTTTCTCTGAGCTGTCTTCCGGCAAGGGAACCACTGACCTTGCGCGATTCTTCGCACTCATCTCGCCCTCAGGAGATTCCGCTTGCGTGCTACGTGGTCCCGACCAAATGGCCCGACAGCTTTTTTGTGATACTGGGATGGGCCGCTAAAATGTCACTAAAGAGGACGAAGGTCAACCTGTGGAAAAGCCCCGAAGTGTCTTAACGCAAACTACTTAGTTATAGTACCTGCGCAAGCGATCGCGTGCTGTTGATTCATTTTGTTGAGGCGAGCAAAGAAATTCCTCATCCAATATGGCGCTGGACATGCCGTGGTTGGGCGCTTACGTTGGTGGTTTTAGGGTGAGATCAGAATGTCCACCGCGATGCTTGAACGTGATTCCGCGCCATCGGCTCCCGCCGTTCAGCCGCCGTCTTCGCGAACCTCCACGCTGGTGATCATTGCGTTCGGGCTTGTTTATGTCGTTTGGGGCTCGACGTATCTGGCCATTCGCGTGGGGATCGAGTCGTTTCCTCCGCTACTGTTGGCGGGTTCTCGCCACCTGCTAACGGGCTTCATTCTGTACCCTGTACTGCGCTGGAAGACGGGAGTGCGGCCGACGGCAGCGCACTGGCGTATGTCATTCATTACGGGCTTCTTACTGCTGTTCATCGGAAATGGCGGAGTATGCCTGGCGGAGCGGACGGTTCCATCGGGAGTTACAGCGTTACTTGTCGCGACGGTTTCGTTGTGGATGGTTTTGGTGGACTGGCTGCGACCGGGAGGCACGCGACCGGGACCTCGCGTAGTGGCAGGGCTGTTGCTGGGATTTGGCGGGTTGGCGCTTTTGGTGGGGCCCAAGAACCTGGGCGGGTCGGGCCGCGTCGACCCCTTTGGAGTTGGGATTCTGGTGATCGCTTCACTAGCTTGGGCGAGCGGGTCGGTTTACTCGAAGCATGCTGGCGGACCTGGCTCACCTTTGCTGGGAGTGGCGATGCAGAGTCTTGCGGGCGGCGTTTGCTTGTGGATTGCAGGGATACTGTCGGGAGAAGTTGGTGCGCTGCATCTTGGAGCAATTTCAGCGCGTTCTTGGATAGCCCTTGGGTATCTGATTGTGTTTGGGTCGATGGTGGGTTTCACCGCGTACATCTACATTTTGAAGAAGAGCACGGCGACGCGGGTGGCGACTTATGCGTTTGTGAATCCGGTGGTGGCGCTTTTTCTTGGGTGGCTGCTCATCGGGGAGTCGATTACTTTGCGAACGGTGATCGCCGCGGCGGTGATTTTGACCGCTGTTTTACTGGTGATTACAGCGCCGCACGCCGCGCCGCTGCATGCGAAACGGCCGGTCATTGAACCCGCGGAAGCCTAATTCGCGTCAATAAAAACCTGTTTTTGACGGGTGTTCGCGGATAGATTGGTTTCTGCGCTGTTGGTAGTGTGGACGCATGAACATGAACCGCAAGAACCAGCAAACCGAAAGCAACATTCCACCACGAGCCGCGGCCCGCTACTGGCGCGCCACGATGACTCGCGATGCGCGGGCGGACGGCACATTTGTGCTGGCCGTGCGTTCGACGCACATTTACTGCCGCCCGTCTTGCCCAGCGCGGAGACCGCTGCGGCGCAACGTGATTTTCTTTCGCACCGGGGCTGAAGCAGAGAAGCAAGGGTTCCGCCCGTGCCGGCGCTGCCGGCCCAATGAAGTGGCCGGGCCGGTGGCGCTGGTGGAACGCGCTTCACGCGAGTTGGGCAAATTCGGAGAACACGAAGGCGTTGGGTTTGCAGCGCTGGCGGCAAGGTTGGACACGACTCCGGGGACATTGCGCCGGGCGTTCCTGCAGGTGACAGGATTGCGTCCGCGCGACCTGGCGGCAGCGCTGCGGCTCGCACGCTTCAAGAAAATGCTGCGAGAAGGAAAAGGAATCGCCGAGGCACTTTACGAAACCGGTTACGGCTCGACGAGCCGCGTCTATGAAAGAAGCAACGCGCAGCTGGGCATGACCCCGGCGACTTATCGAAAGGGAGGAAAGGATATGAAGATCGGATACGCCATTGCGAAATCATCGCTGGGGAGGGTTTTGGTGGGAGCGACGGAGAGAGGTGTTTCGGCTGTCTACCTGGGAGACGCAGAGGCAAGGCTGGTCGAAGAGCTGCGCGAGGAGTATCCAAAGGCAGAGATAACCGCGGCTGGAGATTCTTTCGAGCGCTGGGTGAAGGAAATTGTGCAGCGCGTGGAGGGAAATCCGCCACGGCTGGAGCTGCCGCTGGATCTGCAAGCGACGGCATTTCAGCGGCGCGTGTGGCAGGAGCTGCAGAGGATTCCGCGGGGCAGCACGCGGACATATACGCAAGTCGCGCGGGCGCTGGGGAGCCCGAAGTCAGTGCGGGCAGTGGCGCGGGCTTGCGCCACGAATCCTGTTTCCATTGTGGTGCCATGCCATCGTGTGATCCGCGAGGACGGCAGCCTAGCGGGGTATCGGTGGGGACTGTCGCGGAAGGAGCAGTTGCTGGCGCAGGAGCGGGCGGCGGGCTGAGAGCGGGAGTCGAATTGCGCCGCGGCTATTGGCGGGGCTTCACGCGCGTGGCGTTTTTGGGCCAATCTGGCTTGAACTTTGCATCGTTGATCTTGAGGTTCTTCATCATGTTCGAATATTTCACAAGGAAGTAGTCGCCTCGGCTGGCCTCGAAAAATTTCTGCTGAATGGGCAGCCAGGACGACTCGTCCACCCACATCTGAATCTTGGTTATCTGGTTGCGAATCTCTTCGGACTTGGGGGTCAGCTCCAGAAGCAATGTCTTGCGATGATCGATCTCTTCTTCTCCCGCCAGCTTGATGTCGTAGCTTTTCCGCAAGTCCTGACTCTTAGTGCCAAAGCCCAAGCGCATGTACTGGTCGATGATGGCGCGATGCTTGCCTAGGTTGTATTCCTCGACGCGATTTATTTTCGGAGTGTAAATGAAGAGAGAATCTCCCGTTCGCAGAATGGTCTTGGGATCCGGCTTGGTGAGCTCGATACGCATCTTTTGATCGCGGCGGACGAAAACTTGGCCGGTTTCGGTGGACGTGTCCTTCACCACCTCGGTGTATTTGATCTGCTCGATATCCGCGGTCAGGCTGCGAAAATCGGACGCAGACTTATCCATCCTGCTCAGCGCGCTTTCGGTGCTCCAGCGCGGGCTCTCCTGCGCGGCGGAGGCGCGCAATTGCAGAACACCGGCGAGTACGCAAAGACCCACCAGAGCAACGAAAGAAACGGCATTTTTCAAGCTAAACCCCTGGGTGCCGGAAGGACGGGCCGGCGGTTGAAATCGTTGCAATCGTAGCACATAGCAATGGATGCGCGGGTTGCGGCAGGAGTTTCACGATTGGAAAAACAAGCGCGCACGGATCAGCGGTGAATTTCGACTTCGTAGGCGATCACGGTGCCCTGCTCGTCGCGCACGGCCTCGATTTTGGTGATGGAAAAGCGGCCGTTGCGCAAATCGGGGAGAGCGTGCCGCAGAGCCTGGTGCAGTTCATTCTGCAAAGCGGGAGTTTGCTCGGGCGGGGCGAGGACGCGAGCGTCAACGCGGTACTCCTGGCGATGGCCGTCATCGGAGAAAAGGACGAGCTGGACTTGGTCGGACGCGGCGGGCATGCCGACCTGCGGCTGGTCGCGGAACCAGCCGCGAGGCGTGAGCAAGACGAAGACAAGAATCAGAACAACGGCGACGTCATACTGCCAGGCTCCGCGTTCGTAGGACCAGAAAAACGTCCTGGAGAGGATTTGCCGCAGGCCGGCCATGTCAGTCCGCCGGAACGCCGTCGACGATCACGCCGTCGCGCATGTGCACGACGCGGTCGAAGTAGGTGACCGCTTCGGGATTGTGGGTGATCATCACGATAGTTTGCCCCAGATCCTTGTTGAGCTGGCGAAGCATCTGCAGGACGATTTCGGAGTTTTTTGAGTCGAGGTTGCCGGTGGGTTCGTCGGCAAGAAGGATTTTAGGCTCGTTGATGATGGCGCGGGCGATGGCCACGCGCTGCTGTTCGCCGCCGGAAAGCTCGGAGGGCTTGTGGTGCAGGCGGCCCTGGAGGCCCAGCATTTTGGTGACGACGTCGAAACGGTGGGGGTCGAAGCCATCGCCGTGAATGAATTGCGCGATGGCGATGTTGCCTTTGGCGGTCAAGGTGGGCAGCAGATTGAAGCGCTGGAAGACGAAGCCAATCTTGTGGCGGCGGAGCTTGGTACGCGCCGCGTCACTGAGCTCGGTCAAATCGTTGCCGTCCACCAGCACGCGGCCGCGGGTGGCCTGGGCCAATCCGCCGATGACGTAAAGAAGAGAGGACTTTCCGCAGCCGGAGGGCCCCATGACCGCAACCGACTCTCCCGGCAAGACCTCAAAGTCGACGCCGCGGAGCGCCGGCACTTCCACTTTGCCGGCCCGATAGAGCTTCCACAAACCTTCGGTTTTGAGTATCGGCTCCAAATTATTTTGCCGTGGAGAAATCAACGCGCCGGCAGGTGGCTGTATTGTAGCCGCGATTGCCATGCGCTGCCTAGCCGCGCCGCCCGCGGGCGATGCGGCTTCTAGTCATACGAAAGGGCCTCGACGGGATCTTTGCGGCTGGCCACCCAGGCCGGATAGCTGGCGCCGATTATGGCTCCGGTCAAAGCGATGCCGGCCGCGCGCAGCATCCATTCCGTGGTGATCAGGATCGAGAGGGTCGGAAAGCCGGCCAGGAATGCCGCGCGCACGGCGTAGCTCAGTGCAACGCCGGCGGCAATGCCGAAAATGCAGAGCGCGGCAGATTCGGTGAGCAGGGCGCGCACGATGAAGCTGCGGGTGGCGCCAAGCGATTTAAGCACACCGATATCGCGGGTGCGCTCGATCACCGTGGTGTACATGGTGAGAAAAATGACCAGCAGTCCGATGGCGATGGCCAGAGAAATCATTGCGTGGATGAAGGTTTCAAGGCCCGGGATATTCGTGGAGGTCATGAGCGACAAGAAATCTTTCAGGGGACGAACGGTGTAACCGGGCAGCACGGCACGAATTTCGTCCATTACGTCTTCGGTGTGCTCGGGGCGCGTGCACTTCAGGAGGAAGATGGAGGCTTTGTCGTGGGCGCCGACCAGGTCCTGCAGGGTGGAGATAGGCACGAACAAGCGGGCACCTTTGCCGTGTTCAATGATGGCGACGACGTGCCAGCCGTGATTCAGAAGATTGTAGGTGTCACCGACTTTCAGATGTTTGGCTTTGGCGGCCCAATCGTCGACCAGCAAATCGTCCGGACCTTCCATGTCGTGGCCTTGCAGGAACACGAAGCCGCCGGAAACGGCGCGAAAACTTTCGGAGTCGATGCCGTAAATCACCTCGACGCCGCCGGTAGAGTTAAATTGCAGCAGTGCGGGAGCAACCGCTTGCACGTATTTCATCTGTGCAAGCCTGTCAGCAATTTTGATGGGCATGGGCGAGCCGCTGAAGCCCAGAAAAATGGAGGCCGCGGGCGGCTGCAGCATGATATCCGCGCCGATTCCTTCGATACGCTTGGCGGTTTCCGTGAGAAGGCCAGAAGTGAGGCCGACGATCAGCACCACGAGGGCGACCTCGACCGCAACGGCCAGCACGCCGACGATGCTGCGCAACGGGCGGTGCAGCAAATTGCGGACGACGAGTTCGCCCATCATCGCGGCTTCTCCTCTGCGGTCTCGCCTACGCGTACCAGGTCGCTACCTGGGGGCTGCTCGAGCTTGAAGCGGTCGAAGGGCAGGTCTTCATTTAGAGAGAGTTTGATGATCTGCAAGTCGAGGCGGTAGTCGTCGTGCGGGCGCTCGATACGGAGCAGGCGCGGGAATGCACTGACCGCGCTGGGCGTTCCCGCCACAGGAGTTTCCTGATCGCTGACGAGCGGCTGCCAGTCCGAAACGTGCACGTCGGAGAGCAGAACGCCTTTGGGGCCGAAGGTTTGCAGGCGGGAGACCTGCAAATCGGCGCGATCGAACCAAATCTTGCGGAGGACCTCCGTGCGGTAGCCGCCGCGCAGCACAGTTAGAACGTAGTAGCGCGCTGTCTCGTCATTGAATTCCTCGAAGAGAACACTTTCTTCTTTGCGGACTTCGGGCCACAGCAAGGCATCCAGCAAGTGGTGTGGACGCAGATTCTCGATGGGCTTTTCGCTGATGCGCTCCGCAGCCACCGAACCGACGATAAATTTGTTTTTCGAGGGAATCCAAACACGGAAAGTTTCACCGTCGCTGGCCATGTCGAAGATCGTTTTCCCGATGACGGGCGCCTGGCCAATCATGCGGATTTGCGCGGGGCGCTGCGCGAGGAGGAAAGCTTTCGCCTCGTGGTACTCCTCGATGACGCCGCTATACTTTGAGCCGGCGGTGGGTTTGAGCTCAACGGTGGCATTCACGCTTTTCACGGCGCGGGCGATTTCATTGTATTTGTCGAGCAGTTCGTCGCGGGTGGCATCGCGGACGACGGCTTTGGCCTGCGGGGGCAATTTTGTGATGGTCTTGATGCGGCCACCGCAGCCGCAGGAAAACGATGCCAGTGTCGCCCAGACCATCCAAGTCAGCACACGTATGTTCAATCCGGCCGTCCTCATCGATACAAAGAGAGCAATCTAGCAACCACAGGAATGCGCGTCAACGCGGGAGCCGTGGACCATGGATTCAGTGAGGCCGCACAATATATACGTCAAATTTTTGCACTGCCGGACGAATGCGGCGGATTACCTCCGTGGGCCAGAGGGTTGGGCTGAGCAGGGTCACCCAGCCGTCTTCGGGCTCGCAGATGGCACAACAAACGTAACGGGCATACGCGGGTTGATAGGCATCTAGACCGCGGTGCGAGAGTTCTTTCTCGAGCTCGGCGTCGCCGTCTTGTGCCGGACCGCCAAGGCGCACGCCAAAGGTTTCACCTTCAAAACGCTGGAAGAGTTCCGCAAGCTGCGTTTCACCCGGCTGCGGCAGCACCAGGCAGCGCTCGGCGGCTTCGCGATAATGAATTTCGTGAAGCTTGCAAAATTCGCGAACGCGTTCGACGTGGCTGAAGAAATCAACGACGAAGAATTCATCGGCAGCGAGAGCGGGAAAGACGGCGGCCCAAATCAGCGCTGCGTCTTTGCCGCGGACCGGTTCGCGGCTTTCGGTCTCGAGCAGCTCGAGACCGACGGCCTTGACATCGGAGCCGAGGTCGAGGGCTTCTACGTCGAGGGAGAACGGGGGCAACTCCAACGCGCTGGGATCGAGCGGCGGTTTTCCGGGGGCGCTCATACCTCAGATTCCGTACGGGGAAATTTCGCCTGAAAGTCCGGTGCTTGCTTGCGGACATCAAGCCAATCGAAGAAGGCGTCCGGGGTTTCGAGCCAGATGCGGAACCATGAGGCAATTTCGATTTTCTCGGCGCGCTTGCTGGTTTCGACCTTGGGATTGCGAGAAATCATTTCGGCGCGGCGCTTGCCGAGGCGCGCCACGTTCAAGACGCGCTCGACGGCGGCGCGCTCGCCATGCGCCTGGAATTTACGCATCAACTCGTCGAGACGCATGATGCTGAGTTCCGCATCCTCGAGGGTCTTGAAGTGCAGCAAATCCTCGAACTCTTCCTCGTACTGTTCCTCGGCCTCTTCTTGTTGCGATAGCACAACGCGCATACCTGCGCCTTTCAAGACGTCGGCGATGTAGTCCGAGCCGGTTTTCGCCTCTTCGCCGTGCTCGGCGATCAGGCGACGACGCAGTTGCTCAATTTCCGCGGGAGTAAATTTCTGAGCGCCGATGGCTCGCGCGGCCTGCAGAATCAGAGCCTTCTTGGTGCTCAACATGTCGTTCATTGCGACGCGACCTGTTGCTGCTTGGGGTAAGCTTTGTGCTTGCCTGGAGATTTCTTCGTCGCGGCGTGCTTTCTGGGCACCTTGGTTGCTTGTTTGTGAGCCGCGGGGAGAGCGGGCGGCGGAGTCGGGGGGTCGGCGGGCAATCCAGCGAGCAGCCGGCGATATTTTGTTACGTTGCGATTGTGTTCGACAAGCGTGGCGGCGAAAAAGTGGCCGCCCTGCGTATTGGCCACGAAATACAAATAGTCGGTTTTCGCCGGATCTAGGGCGGCGCGCAATGAGGCTTCGCCGGGGTTGCCGATGGGACCAGGCGGCAAGCCAGCATGCACATAGGTGTTGTACGGTGACGGGAAGTGCAAATCGGCGCCGGTGAGCTTGCCATTGTATTGCCCCGCGTCTTGCATCGCGTAAATCACTGTCGGATCGCACTGTAGCGGAATATTTTTGCGGAGTCGATTTTCAAAGGCGCCGGCTACAAGCGGGCGTTCCTCGGGCTTGGGAGTTTCGCGTTCGACGAGAGAGGCGAGAGTGACGACGGAGGCTACAGGGCGGCCATGCTCCAAACCGGTGGCGTCGCGCCGGCTCTCCGGCGGAGCGATGTGCTGCCATTCTTCCTTGAACTTGTGGACCATCTCGGCGGTCACATCCGTTGGAGTTGGATGCCGGGGCAGGAAATATGTCGCAGGGAATAGGAAGCCTTCAAGCGTTTTGGCGTGCGGGGCAATGTCGCGAATCAAGTCCGGATTTTGCGCGGCGGCCAGGAAATCGTCGGCGGTCATCAGTTTTTCTGTTTCCAGGTCGTGGGCGATGTCGAAGATGGTCTCGCCTTCACGGACGGTGAAGGGCTGCTCGTAAATGCGGCCGTCGGCAATCTGCCAGAACACATCGTGACCACTGATGGCGTGGCCGAAGAAATATTCCCCGGCTTGCAAGCGGCGGCGTGGATGGCGCCGCGCGTAAACCTCAAAGGCGAACGCGCTGCGAATCACGCCGTTTTGCTTCAGCAGGCGTGCCGCGGCTCTGCTGGAGGCCCCGTGCGGCAGATCGACAAAAACGCCTTGTGCGGCAAAGCCTTGATATGGCTGTTCGATGGCATACCACATCCAGGCCGCGGCCCCTGCGACCGCGAGCAGCAATAGCACACCGAGTGCGAGAGTACTTTTCAAATCAGCCCAGCTCCTTTGCGTTGGCGGCGGATAATGACCTTCACTTATCAATTTTGCCCGTTTTCGCGGCTCTATCGGTTTCTGAGCTTAGTGCGAGAGCCAAATTAGTTACGCTCCCGCGCGGTGCAAAAACCGAGTGCGGCTGTGCGACCCATGTGGATTAGATGTGCCCGGAGTCGCTTTGTGTCGCGCGCCGCTGCTCCAGGTATTCCTTCAAGATCACGGCCGCAGCCACAGCGTCGACGGAGGTTCTGACCGGCTTGTTTCCGCCTTTGGCCTGCGCTTTCGCATCATGCAAGACCCTTCCGGACTGTTCCTCCAGCAGACGCTCCGCTTCCCAACTGGTTAGACGCTCGTCGAGCATGTCCACCGGCAGGCCCAGTTGCTTGCGCAGGCGAGTAGCGAAACGGGTGGCCTCTTCCGCCATCTCACCGCGCGTACCATCCAGGCGCAGCGGAAGCCCGACAACGATTTGGCGGACGCCATGTTCGCGCGCAAGCTCGCGCAACCGCCGCATGTCTTCATTGCGGTTGACGCGCTCGAGAGTGAGGAGAGGCCGCGCAAGTTGTGCGTCCGTTTCGGCAATGGCCAAGCCGATACGCGCGCGCCCGTAATCGACGCCCAGGATTGATCCAGCCGTATTTCCGGCTTTATTAGCTTGTAAATCCGCTGGCATTTCTTTCTCTACGGCTTGCGGCCTCTCGTGCCCTTTTGCCAAGGCTCCCAGTAGCCGAGTTGCGCCATTTTTTCGTCCAGATGCGTCTCTTTCAACAGGCGTTCCATTTCGATGCGCGACAAGCGCTTGCCGAGCGGCTCGGCGCGGTCGGCGATGCCCCAAGCGGTAACGGCGGCAAGCGCGGTGTTGATCTTCAGCTCGCGGATGTCCACTTTATCGAAAGTGTCGGATGCCGCGTGATAGTTGGGCAGATAGTTGGCTTCGTCCTGCTCGGCGACCAGCGTGGGCACTCCTTCCAGGAAGAAATCCCAATTGTCGGTGCCGATGTCGCCCTCGAGCGTGTGGTGCGTGACGTCCCAGGAAGCGAGCGGCTTGAGGATCTCGCGAATGCCCTCCTCGATGTCGCCGCGTCCGGTCAGCGAGTAGCCTGTCACATGCCCCACGCCGGAATCGAAGACCACCACGCCGCGAATCTTCTCCAACTCCGCGCGGTGCGCCAGGGCATATTGCCAGGAACCGTACATGCCTTGCTCTTCGCCACTGAAAAGCACGAAGCGAATCGTGCGCCGCGGCACCAATCCTGTGGCTTGGATGGCGCGCGCTGCTTCGATCACCAGCGCTGTATTGCAACCATTGTCAAGGGCGCCGGTGCCCAGGTCCCAGGAATCGAGGTGCGCGCCAAGGATGACTGCTTCGTCAGGCTTCTCGTATCCACGGATTTCGCCGACCACGTTTTCCTGCTCCACGGCGCCGCCGATCTTGTTCGGCATGCTGAAACGCACACGCACTTTGCCGGGATAGGCTGCAATCGTTCGTGCCAGGCGCATGGCGTCTTCGCGGGCGACCACCGCTTGGGGAATGCGTTCCAGCGATGCGTCACCGGTATTTGTGTGGCGGTACAGCAGCAAGCGCTCGCGAGCGCCCATCCAGAGAATCGCAGCCGCGCCGCCTTTTGCTGCGCGCTCGATGACCGGCGGCGGCTGCGCGTACTCGTTGAAAAGGTCAGCCCACGTGGACCCAAGATCGGAATAGGCAAGAAGAATGGCGCCCTTAACCGCAGCGCCCGCGCGCGCAAAATCCTGTTCGTTGCCATAACCGATATCGACCAGGTTCGCTTCGATGCCGCCCGCAGGGGTGGCAGGCGACCAGCCCACGGCGACCAAGCGGACTGGAAACTTGACCGGCCCAAGCAATTCCAGCCGCGTTTCGCCTTCGCTCCAGGTCCGCGGGAGCGTGTACTTCTCTGTGTGCACGTTCACGCCTTCAGCGCGGAAGGCAGCCACCGCCCACTCCACGGCCTTAGCCATCTCCGGCGAGCCTGTGACCCGGCCGCCCACTTCATCGGTCAGGCGGCGCAGATTTTCCTCGAGCGGCGAAGGCTCCATCACTTGGGGCAGAATTTTTGCCGCCGCCTCGGCGCACGACGCCTCCGTGGCCGAGCATGCTACGGCGGCTTGGCCAGCCGGCGGCTTGGCCAATGGATCCGTCTTCGCCGCGGGCAATTGCGCGGAGAAGGCCGAGGGCGCGAAGCACGCAAGGAAGAAACCGGCAAACAACGCAAACCGCATGATCTATACCTCTGGAAAGATTCCGACCGTAGCAACAAGGCTGGCGCACGAATTATAGCGCATCGCGAGTACCCTGTTCCGAAGGCCAAGTGACTCTCTAGCGGTAGGCTGCAGAAAAACGGAACGCGGACTGACCTTTGGGGCGATGATGCTGGTATCGGCCCTTCGGGGAGGCTTGAGATGAAGAAAAAGCTGCTCATCGCCGCGGGATGTATTGCCGGGATCGTCGGCGTGCGCGTGTTAATCGCCGCCCCGGGTTGGTTCAAGGAGCGCCGCGAAAACCGGCAGTTTATTGCCGTCAACAATTTGACGCCGGAACGATTGATCGCGCGCTGCGGGCCACCAGTTGGAGACGAGACCAGGAACCTGTATCCGATCATCGCGCGAGATATGAACTATAAGTCAGACAGTAAGGGACTGATCGTATTTAAGTTCAGCAAGACCGCGGAAGAATCCAGCGACTGGGTGTTCATGTCCATGCAGGATTCCAGTGGGACAGATTACGAACCCCCGAGTGCGAAGATCTCAGCGCTTTCCTGCCTGGATTCCAAGAAATAAGCAAAATTGAAAACATAGTCTTGCGCGTAACTTCAAGAGATTTTGTGTGGCCGCGCGTCTACGTCGTAGCCTCTGCACTCGTCCGCTCACGGCAAATACCACCACAGATGGTAAAGTGAATAGCGTTTACTAAAGGACGAGCGAGACTCTCGATGAGCGACGACTTCCTAAAGGCAGCGGTGGAGATCGCGCGAGAGGCCGGCGCGATCTTGCGCGAGGAGTTCGACCGCCCGCCGCAGATTTCGTACAAGGGCGATGTTGATCTGGTGACGCAGGCGGACAAGCGCTCGGAAGCAGCCATTGTCAAGCGCTTAACCCAGTATTTCCCCGAACACGCGATCGCCGCCGAAGAGGGAACGGGGCACGAGAGCGCGTCTGATTCGGAATTCCGCTGGCATATCGATCCTCTCGACGGTACGACGAACTTCGCGCACGGCTATCCATGTTTTTGCGTGTCGATAGGTTTGGCGCAACGGGACACAGTAATCGCAGGGGTCGTCTTCAACCCTTTTTACGATGAACTGTTCGCCGCCGCGCGCGGTGAAGGCGCAACGCTGAATGGCAAGAAGATCCAAGTTTCAAAAGTTGGCACGCTCTCGACCAGCTTGCTTTGCACCGGCTTCCCGGTGCACAAACGCCTCGCCAACCCCAACATTCACTACTATTGGGACTTCACCTTGCGCTCCCATGGCGTGCGCCGCGATGGCTCCGCCGCGCTCGACCTTGCATGCGTGGCTGCCGCGCGCTTTGACGGCTTCTGGGAGTTCGGTCTGCAGAAATGGGATACCGCCGCGGGTGTCTTACTGGTGGAGGAAGCGGGCGGGAAGGTCAGCGATTTCTCCGGCCAGCCGTACCGGCTCGGCGGGCCGACGATTTTGGCTACCAACGGAACCATACACGAAGGAATGCGCGCGGTAGCGCTGGAGATTTCGGAGCGCGATCCAGCATCTCCGCTGCGCCGATACCTTTAGACATTTGTTGACTTGCAGGTTTCCTCGAACGGGTCCAAACGATAAATCAGCGAACGCCGGCAGCGGTCGCGGCTACGTTATTGAGCAGTTGGCTGGGCAAAGCGGCGTAACCTCGCTTCTGTGCGATTTCCTGGCCCTGAGGGTAAACCCATTTTACTTTACTAGTTCTCTAGCGGGAGGAACATACGATGCCTTTTCTTCGAGTTGATGCCTACGAAGGCCGCACCAGAAAGCAGGTGAAGGAACTTCTTGATGCAATCCACCGGGCCATCCTGTCGGCCTTTGGAGTGCCTCTACGAGATCGCTACCAGGTTTACCAAGAACACTCCGAATCGAACTTCATCGTTCAAGACACCGGACTTGCTATCGATCGCACCAAGAATGTTGTCTTCATTGGGATCACCAGCAAACAACGAACCGAAGCACAGAAGACTACCCTGTATACAAAGCTCGTTGAGGAATTGAAGACCTGCGGTGTCGAACAGAATGACATCGTTGTCTCCATCGTCACCAACTCGGACGCCGATTGGAGCTTCGGCAACGGACGCGCACAGTTCCTTACAGGCGAACTCTAGCTAGCCGCGCTTCGTCCGCGGTACGCGGAGCAACTGGCTGTGAATTCGCGTTTAAATAGTCGTCCACGGCGCGGCCCCAATCGGGATCCTGCGATTCCGCCGGAATGTACAGCCAGGTTAAATTGGTGACCGGGTAGGTGAGCTCACTTACGCGATGCGGTGCGGCGCCCAGGCGACCATGTCCTGCCGCCGCGCGAAATGGAGAAGGGGCAGCGCAGCGGGGGGAGTTAAGCTTGCGGCTTCGGCCATTGAGTTTCGCGCGAATTGCGCTTCGGCTGGTTGCAGCCGCCAGGGCGGGTGATGGATTTCGCCGCGATAGACGCGCCCTTCTGATGCGGCCGAATACAAGCAATAGCGCTCCGTCAGGAAGTGCTCCAACGTTCCCCGCCGCGCTTCGAAGAATTCGCCGGCGGCCCGGTAGCATGCCTCAAAAGCAGCACCAGGCGCGCCTGGATGAGTGCGCTCGCTTTTATATTGAATCCAGCCGTCGATTTCTCTGCTCCTCATGCGCGCACGGAAATAAGGCAGGTGAAAGGACAATCGAGCCGCGGCCACGGCCACAGGATTTGCAGCATCCAGGCTGAAGAACCAAACGCCGGGCTTGCCCTGCGCCGTCACATAGCTCCGAACGTTCAACTCAGGAAACGCGGAGAGCCACGGCAGCGCGGGCGTCCAACGCAATCGCACTCCCGACATGCGGAACGGCACAACGCCAAGCCAGGCCTGCCCTTCAAATGTATCGATCTCAAGTTCCGCGGGAACGTGAGGCCGCAACTTAGCCGCATCTACTTTCCAATGTGCAAACAGAAGGTCGTGCCACGACTGCGCCATGATCCACGGCCCGAACGTTAACGGCCACGGCCGATGCGCAGTGCGATCAAATATGGAAGACATCGTTATGTCACGCGCCACTCTCGACAGCTTCGCCCGTTCAATATACCCTTCGGAGGCGTCAAAGAATCGAATCCTCTGGACCGCAAGACGTTCAAAAGGTTCAAAATGCAGCACGGAGGTCTAACATGCAACGCAAAGCAAGCGCCGTCTGGCAAGGCGACCTCAAGACCGGTAAAGGCTCGATTTCCACTGACAGCGGCACCCTCAAGCAAACGCAGTATTCCTTTAGCACGCGTTTCGAAAACGGTGTAGGCACCAATCCTGAGGAGCTGCTGGCGGCCGCACACGCCGGATGTTTTACGATGGCGCTTTCCGCGCAGCTTGGCGGCGCCGGCTTGACCGCGCAGAAGCTGGAAACCACGGCAACCGTGAGCCTGGAGAAAGTTGGTGACGGCTTCAGCATCACCAAGAGCCATCTGGACCTGGTCGCACGCGTTCCCGGCGCTGACAAGACAAAGTTTGACGCCGCGGTGAAGGCTGCCGAAACCGGCTGCCCCGTTTCCAAGCTTTTTAAGGCGGAAATCTCCGTCAGCGCACGCCTGGAATCCTAGGCCAGCGCTTCGGTTGCCGATCCTACAAATTAATGACTTCCGCGATTTCAGCTCCGGGCGAGTTTTTGGCGGGCGTTGCGCTTTTTCTCATCGTAGTCTGGGACGCCTTTGAAGCTATCATTCTGCCGCGCCGGGTGACACGAAAGTTTCGCCTGACTAGGCTGTTTTTCCGGTCTACGTGGGCAGT
>WNFD01006085.1_pt1 | contig 22678 bp, 21 predicted proteins | sample 5400491 | NCBI WGS metagenome assembly WNFD01 (sample SAMN13153343, study PRJNA577476) | soil metagenome | isolation source: 120 cm saprolite under Douglas fir tree site 2 hole 2 replicate 2 | place: USA:California | collected 2015-04-18
TCGGAGATGGACGCGGTCGGCGGCGAGATGAACGCGTTCACCGCGAAGGAGTACACGTGCTACTACGCGCGGGTGCTCGACGCGGACTTGCCGCTGGCCGTGGACATCCTGTCCGACATGGTGACCAGTTCGCTGATCACGCCGAAGGACGTGGACGCTGAGCGCAACGTGGTGCTCGAAGAGATCGCGATGAACGAGGACGACCCCTCGGACACCGTGCACGAGGCATTCACCGCGAAGCTGTTCGGCGACACCCCGCTCGGCCGGCCGATCCTGGGCACCACGGACTCGATCAACGCGATCACCAGGGACCAGATCTTCGAGCACTACCAGGCCAGGTACACCCCCGAGCACCTGGTTGTCGCCGCGGCCGGCAACCTCGACCACGACACGGTGACCGAACTGGTCAGGCAGGCCTTCGGCCCGGTCCTGGACCGGGCGGCCGAGCCCGCCGCGCCCAGGCTGACCGGAGACCGGCAGCCGGGTCACGGGGTCCAGGCGGGCGTGGGCACCACGCTGATCTCCCGCGGCATCGAGCAGGCCAACCTGGTCCTCGGCTGTGAGGCGCTGGCCAGGACCGATGAGCGCAGGTTCGCGCTCGGCGTGCTGAACGCGGCGTTCGGCGGCGGCATGTCCTCCCGGCTGTTTCAGGAGGTGCGGGAGAAGCGCGGTCTGGCGTACTCGGTGTACAGCTTCTCCGGCCAGCACGCCGACACCGGCATGTGGGGCATCTACGTCGGCTGCCTGCCCTCCAAGGCCGACGACGTGCTGGCCATCTGCGCCGAGGAGATCACCCGGGTGGTCGAGGGCGGCCTGACCGACGCCGAACTCGACCGCGGCAAGGGCCAGGTGCGCGGCTCGATCGTGCTCAGCCTGGAGGACCCGTCCTCGCGGATGAGCCGCCTCGGCAAGTCCGAGCTGGTCTACCCCCGGCTGGAGCCGGTCGACGAGGTGCTCGCCGCGATCGACGCCGTCACCCATGACGACATCCGCGCGATCGCCGCCGACATCCTGACCCGCCCCAAGGCCCTGGCCGTCGTCGGCCCCTTCGACGACGCCAGCGCCTTCCAGGCCTGACCGGAGGCGGCGGTGGTCAAGGTCGGGGTGCTCGGCGCGCAGGGGCGGATGGGGCGCGAGGTGGTCCGGGTGCTCAATGACGCCCCGGACCTGGAGGTCGCGGCCGAAGTCGACCAGGGCGACGCGCTCGACGCGCTGACCGGGTGCGACGTGGTGGTCGACTTCACCCACCCCGGCGCGGTCATGGCCAACCTGCGCTGGTGCGTGCAGCACGACCTCGATGTTGTGGTCGGCACGTCGGGCTTCGGCGAGGACCGGCTCGACGAGGTGCGCGGCTGGCTGCCCGACCACCCGGACGTACACGTCCTCGTCGTGCCGAACTTCTCCATCGGCGCCATCTTGATGATGCGGTTCGCCGCGGCGGCCGCGCGGTTCTTCGACTCCGCCGAGGTGATCGAGCTGCACCACGCCGGCAAGGCCGACGCCCCGTCGGGCACGGCGCTGCGCACCGCGTCGATGATCGCCGCGGCCCGGGCCGCGGCCGGCCTCGGCGCGCCGCCGGACGCCACCGTGTCCGCCCTGCCGGGCGCGCGCGGCGCCACCGTCGACGACGTGCATGTGCACTCGGTGCGGGTCGCGGGACTGGTGGCGCACCAGGAGGTGCTGTTCGGCGGGAACGGGGAGACGCTGACGATCAGGCACGACTCCCTGGACCGGGCCTCGTTCATGCCGGGGGTGCTGCTCGCCGTCCGCCGGATCGGATCCCTCCCGCCCGGCCTCACCGTGGGCCTGGAGAGGCTTCTAGGACTGGAGTAGTACGGTCAGAAACATGTGCCGAAGCATCAAGACCCTCCGCCCGCCGTACGCCGAGCAGGTGACCGACGACGACATCCGCGCCGCGGCGCTGCAGTACGTGCGGAAGATCAGCGGGTTCCGCGCGCCCGCCGGGCACAACGCCGAGGCGTTCGGCCACGCGGTCGACGCCGTCGCGGCGGCCACGGCGACGCTGCTCGGCGAGCTCGAGGTCCGGGTACCCCACCGTCAGCAGGGCGCCCGGGCCGGCTAAGGATCCCCGGACCCCTTAGGGCCGGGATCGCCAGGCAGCGGCGCCTCGTCGTCCCGGAACCGGCCCGCCCAGCGTCGGCCATCCAGCATGTTCAGCACCCGGACGTGCCGGATCTCCAGCACGAACATGGTCAGCACGGTCGCCACCGCCGCGACGAGCAGGCGGCCCTGGCCCGCCGCCCCGCCTATGGCCGCGGCGGCGAAGATGGCGGCGGCCGTGTTGAGCCCCACCACCACCTGGCTGCGGCCGATGGCCCGCCGGAACACCAGGCCGCCGCCGATGAAGCCGACGCCGGTGATGGCGCCGGCCAGCGCGTTCGGCGCGCCGTGTGCGGCGATGATGCCGATCACGCCGGACCCGGCGCCGATCAGCGAGAACACCCGGTCCCCGGCCGGCGCCCCGCGCATGGCCCGCTCGAAGCCGAGCGCGTAGGTCAGGCCCGCCGCGGCCGCGAGGTGCGCGGCGTCCGCGCCGCTCAGGGCCAGGCTCATGGTTCGCTCCACGGGTGGGCAGCCGGGCATACCACGCGGCCTCGGCGGAAGGATCGGGCACGGACATCAACCTACGGTAGTACCCTAGGCCCATGCATACACCGGGTGACGGCGCTACTGCGGCCGACACTGAGGAGAGCCGGGTCGAGGTGTACGTCACCACCGACACCTCGGCCGCGCCGCACAAGGCCGATGAGGCCAGGCTGTACGTGATGTACGACGCGGCGAACCCCGACGGCGACAAGCTCTACTTCACCGAGGCGGAGTGGGAGGCGTTCGTCCTGGGGGTCAAGGACGGCGAGTTCGACCTCGACGAGTCGGGCAACCTACCGTAACGGCTTCTTTGGCCCGCCCGGGTTGACCTGCGACTGCGGCGGGGCCAGCATCGAGGCGGGCACCCCGAGGACCGCGGCCATGTCGGCCCGTAGCCGCGGCGCGGCGGCGGACGCCGTGCCGAGCACCATCGTGGACTGGGTCGTGCCGCCGGCCGTGATGCTCACCGTCTGGCACCCGCTCGCGCCGTAGACAAACTTGGCCAGCGCCCGGCTGCCGTCGTAGAACGTCCCCGAGTAGGAGATCCCGAAGTCGGCCGGGCAGGCCACCGTCCCCTTCTGCGTGTCAGCGTGCGCGACGGCGTTGCAGAACTGGCCGAACAGGGCGCGGACCAGGGCCGTCTTGCGCTGGGTCATGCTGAGCGCGCCCATCCGGGTCGGCTCGACGAGATGCATGATGCGGCGGACGGTGACCGACGTCGCCTGGTTCACGCTGGCGCAGCCGACCGCCGGGGCGGCCGGCGTCGCCGAGGTCGCCGGCGCCACCGAGCCCGTCACCGAGGTCGCCGAGCCCGTCGCGGAGGCCGCCGGGGTCGCCGGGGCCGCGGCCTGCGAGGCCGCCACCGAGCCGCACCCGGCCAGTGCCGAGCACAGCAGCACCGCTAGTACAGGTCCGCGAACTTGGCGTGGAGACATCATGCTGCTTGGACGCACCCCGCGCTCCATCAGTTCCATCGTGTATCCGGGCGTCTCAGAGCACGCACGCCGCGATGACGGCGTCACCACAGGGTGACCGGACCCGCGCCCTCCAGGCGGAGCAGCAGTTCCTTGCGTTCCAGGCCGCCGCCGTAGCCGGTGAGGCTGCCGTCGCTGCCGATCACCCGGTGGCACGGCACGATGACCGAGATCGGGTTGGATCCGTTGGCCAGGCCCACGGCGCGCGACGCGACGAGCCTCTTGCCCAGGGCCCGGGCGATGTCGCCGTAGCTGACCGTGCTCCCGTACGGGATCTTGGTCAGTTCGGTCCAGACGGCCATCTGGAACGGGGTCCCGCTCGGCGCCAGCGGCACGGTGAACTCCTTGAGATCGCCGGCGAAGTACGCCTCGAGCTGCGCCGCGACCTCAAGGAAGGTCTCCGGGCTCGGCGTCAGCCCGTCCTGGCCCTGGGCCGTGTGCCGGTCGGCGTCGATCATCCACAGTCCGGTCAGGGCGTGCCCGTCGCCGAGCAGCAGCAGCCTGCCGATGGGGGAGTCGACGATATGGGAAAGGCGCGGGGCATTGGCGTCCGGCGCCACGAACGGGCTCGTCATGGCTGATCCTTTTCTTCGAGGTAAGCCCACAGATGATGGACGGCATAGGAGCGCCACGGCCGCCAGCTCTCGGCCAGCGCCGCCGCCGCCTTCGCCGCGCGCGCCCTGGCCGCCGTACCCGTCGCCGGGCCGCCCGGCCGGGCGCCGAGACGGGCCAGCGCGTCGAGCACGCCCACGTCCGTGGGCAGGAACGCGTCCGGGTCGGACAGCGCGCGCATCCGGATGTAGGAAGCGGTCCACGGCCCGATGCCAGGCAGTGCCAGCAGGACCGCCTCGGCGCGGTCCCGTTCGGCGCCCGGGTCGAGCGACAGCTCGCCGGAGGCGAGCGCGGTGGCCAGCCCGGTCAGGGCCAGGGCGCGGGCCCGCGGCATCGGCAGCGTGGCCGGATCGGCGGCGGCCAGCGTCTCCGCCGTGGGGAAGCAGTGCGTCAGCGTGCCGTCAGGGCGTGAGAGCGGCTTGCCGTAGGCGGCCGCCAGCCGCGCGCCGAGCCGGCGGGCTGCGGCGACCGATACCTGCTGGCCGAGGACGGCCCGCACCGCGAGCTCGGTGCCGTCGACGTGCCCGGGCGACCGCCGTCCCGGATGGGCCCGGGCCAGCGGCCCGAGCACGGGGTCGGCCGACAGGTAGCCGGTGACGGCCTCGGGGTCCGCGTCCAGGTCGAGCAGACGGCGGCAGCGCTGCACCGCCGCGGTCAGGTCGCGCAGGTCCTCGAGCTGGAGCTCGCAGTCGATGTAGCCAGGAAGGCGCTGCGCCGGGGAGGGCACGAGCGGGCCCAGGGACAAGATCCCGGTTCCGTTCGGCAGCTGAATGGTCCTGGTGTAACGGCCGTCCTGCACCGATTCCACCCCGGGGATGGCCCGGGCGGCCAGGAAACCCAGCATCCGCTCGGCGTCGATCGGCGCCCGGTAGGCCAGCCTTAGCCTGATCAGCCCGGGCGCCGCGGGCTCGCCCGAAGCCGGCGGCAGCAGCCGGCGGGTTTGGGGGGCCCGCTGGCCACGGGCCTCCCGCAGCTGGCTCGGCGTCACCGCGAAGACCTCGCGGATGGTCGCGTTGAACTGCCTGATGCTGGTGAAGCCGGCCGCGAAGGCGATCTCGGACAGCGGCAGCGCGGTCGTCTCGGTGAGGATGCGGGCCGTCTGGGCCCGCTGCGCGCGGGCGATGGCGAGCGGGCCCGCGCCGAGTTCGGCGGTGACCAGGCGGCGCACCTGGCGCTGCTCGTAGCCGACCCGGCTGGCCAGGCCCTCGACGCCGTCCCGGTCGACCACGCCGTCGGCGATCAGCCGCATCGCGCGCCCCACTACGTCAGCCCGGATGTTCCACTCGGGCGAGCCGGGGGAGGCGTCCGGGCGGCATCGCTTGCAGGCCCGGAAGCCCGCGTCCTGGGCCGCGGCGGCGCTGCGGCAGAACCGCATGTTCTCGCGTTTCGGCGTGATCGCCGGGCAGGACGGGCGGCAGTAGATGCCGGTCGAGGTCACCGCGATGAAGAACACGCCGTCGAAGCGGGGGTCCTTGCTGACCGCCGCCTGGTAGCGCTGCTCGTCGTCCAGGCCCGGGGCGGCCCCGGCCTGGACCGTGCTGTTCTGCGTCATGCCTCCACAATGCCAGCCCGCGCTAACTAACACTGGCGGAAATCGGACAGGCACCACGGATCGGCGGCGACGGTTTCCACCTGGTCGCGCTGACCGGTCCGGGCCAGATCTGGCTGCAGTCGATGCCATGTCGGTGCTGGCGCACGGCCTGCAACCGTACCTCGCCCGGCAAGGCGATCCGCAGGCGGCCGAGGCGGGCGCAATCGGTGGCATTATCGGTAACATCATGCGCGGACAGTGACCAAGGCTTCACAATAATCTCTTCCGAACGATGCGGGTGCGTGCCTAGATCGAGCGTTCCGCGTTCACACCGGTATCCGAACGCCCCTGGTGTCTCTCGGGATGGATGTTCGTCACTCTCCGTAGTACCTAGCCTGGGAGATAGGTAACTATTACCTCGTTACCCATTGCATTGTGTACAGCACATAGAGTTACACTACAAATGGTAGCGAAACAACTTCGCACCGTGTTTTAACGGTGATACCCCGCCTTCGGACCGTGTTAGCGGCGGGATCATCACCCCAGATCAGATTCGTATTCGAGGTGTGTGTCGTGGCCAGCAATTATCCAGACGAGGGCCTGCCAGCGAACGAGGACGGGGACTTCCGCGCCGACCTCCCATTCCGCACGGGCGGCACCGACCACCCGGCGCACACCGAAGCGCGTGCCGAACTCCGCGATCGCGAGACCTACTACGCAGAGCTACGCTTCGCCGTCCACTGCCAGAGCCGGTCCAACCCTTCGTCCCCTTCGTTCCCGGCCCCGCGAGCCGCCCTCGACGACACGGGCATCGAGGGCGAAAGCTGGGATGACATGATCGCGCGTTTCGGCGACACCTGGACCTGAAGCAGCCGGCGGCGGGCCCGGACCCTTCCTCCGGCGCTCGGGCGTCTGGGTCCGCCGCCGGTCGTGGGTTAGAGCCGCCAGAAGTCGAAGCGGTCGCGCCCGGCCCGGAAACCCGCCGCCTCGACCACATCCACCGCCAGCTTGAACTTGTCGCCGACCCGCCAGTACTGGTGCGCGTCGCTGCCGAACGAGACCGCCCGGCCTCCGGCATCGCGCCACCACCGCAGCAGTTCGGCCGAGACCAGCGGGCTCTTGGTGTTCACCTCGAGAACCCGGTCGCTGGCGGCGAGGGCGCTCAGCACGGCCCGGTACTCGGCCTCGAAGGCCCGCTCCTCGTAGGGGCCGGCCGCCCGCGGCCACATCCGCCGGGGGAAGTCGAGGTGCGCCAGCACCTGGAAGATGTCGCTGCCCTCGACCAGTCGCAGCAGTTCAGCGAAATACCGGCGCATGACATCACCGGCCGGCATCCGCCGGAACAGGTCGTCGGCGGCCGTCAGCCGCCCGTCGTACGGGATCGCGTGCAGTGAGCCGAGTATCCGGTCGAAGCCGGACGTGGCTACCGCCGCCGCCGCGCTGGCGGCCCACAGATGGGCCTCGCCGATCTCGGCGCCGGAGAGTATCCGCAGGTCAGGGTAGCGCTGACGGCAGTCGTCCAGGGCCGCGAGGTAGCCGGTGACGTCGAGCAGGTGCATCCGGGTGTACCGGTGCGGATCGAGGCTCTCCGCGCCGATCTGGTCTCCGTCGGTCCAGGTGGTGAAGTCCAGGTGGTCGGTGAAGGCCACGCCGGGCAGGCCGGCCGCGAGCGCCTGATCGCAGCTGCGCACCATCGACGCCTCGGGCGGCGCGTCCCACGACCACTCGGTGTGCACGTGGTTATCGGGGGGCAGCACACTGCCCATTGTGTCATGTGCCCAGGTCTGCGCGCCGGACAGAGGTCCCAGGGTCACCAGCCGGGCGGGCGCGGCTTGGCCGAGGTGATGACGTAGACCTCGCCCGGCTCTGCCTCGGGCGCCTGCGCCGGGGCGGGTTTGAGGGCTGGCGGCTCCAGGGCGGCCGGCGCGTCCGCGGGTTCCAGTGGCTCGGCGTGCTCATCGCCGTCGTTCCTGCGCTTCTTGGCCGCGTCGGCGGTCAGTTTCTCTGCCAGTTTCTGCCAGCGTTCTTCCCACTCGGCGATGTCCGCGTGGCAGGCGCGCACGAAGGCGACCGCGACCGGGAGCGAGGGCAGCCGGAGCCCGCCGGCCGCTGCTGCGAGGGTCTTCATCTCGTAGTGCGAGACCTCGGCCATCTCCGGGTAGTCGAGGTTGGCCTTGGCCCGCAGCGTGCGCAGGTCCCTGGCGAAGGCCTCCAGGCCGTCCGGCGCGATGCTGGCCAAAGGCTGTGCCGGGGCGCCCGGCCGGTGCCCGGGCACGGCGTTCTCCCGCTGGCGGATCACCGGCCCCGCCGCCTCCGGCGGCGCCCCTAGCCGCTCGCGCCCGTCAGGAGCCTCGAAGCGCCCCTGAGGCGGATGCTCGCGCAGCGGCGGACCGCTAGAAACCCCCGACACCCCAGACACCCCCGACACCCCCGACACGCCAGACACCCCAGGAGTCCCGGCAACCCCGGAGACCCCAGACATTCCAGGAACTCCGGACACCCCAGGGCCGGTGTAAGGACCTCCGTGAGCCTGACCCGGGATGGGCCTGTCCGGGATCGGTCCTCCGGGGATGGGCGCCCCCGGGGCCAGACCTGGACCCCCTGGGCCCGGGGACGGTCCAGCGGTCCGGCTCCAGCTGCCGCCGTATGGGTCCTGAGCCGCCGGACCTGGCCCGTGATGGCGGCCCGATGTCCCGCCCGGCGCGCTGGGCCCCGGCGGCCGGTACATGCGGTCCGCGCCCGGCGGCACCCGCCGCCCGTTCGGCAGCCGGTACCGTAGGCCCGGCATCGGCCCGCCGTTGGCCGGCCCGCCGATGGGCGGCCCGCCGATGGGCGGCCCGCCGATGGGCGGCCCGGCGTGAGGAGCCGCGCCGTTGGGCGGCCCGCCGTTCGCAGGCCCGCCGTGCGGCAGCGGCCCATAGGGCATGCCGCCGCCGTTGGGGTGGCCGCCATGCGGTATGCCGCCGCCTGGAGGTCCGCCGTACGGCATCGCCCCGCTGGGCACACCGCCGTTGCCGGGCACGCCGCCGTTGCCGGGCATGTTGCCGCTGCCGGGGCCGGCGTTCGGCGGGTACCGGCCTGGCTGGCCCGGGTGCGGGCGCCCCGGCTGGCGGAGCCGCTGTTGCCGGGGCGGTATCTCACCCGGGCGGCGCAGCAGCTGGCCGTAGTCGTCTTCCTCGGCGTCCACCGGTCTGCCAGGCCCCGCCGCGTCGTCCTCCTCGTACTCGTAGGGGGCCGGGTAGCCGTCATCGGGCGGATGGGGCCGGGGTCCTTCGGGCCCGTAGCCGCGGCGGTCCCGCTCGCGCCTGGGCAGACCGTACGCGTCACGGCCGAGGCCGGTGTCGCCACGTTCCACCAGATACCTCCTGGACCTTGTTGTCCAGCCGCGCCGCGGGACAGTTGCCCTTACCTCTTGAGTGTAGGTCGGCAGAAATCCCCTGTATGACCTAGACGGCTAATTGTCACCAATTGCATACAATCAGGTGGTGTTCTCCTGATAACGCCGTGTATCAAATGAGACGCCTGGTTCGCCAAGGCGCGTGCTGCGAACGGTGCCCGGCAGGGTTACAGTCGGAGCAGGAGCACTCTGCGGAGCGGCCATGTTGTCTTGGATCGTATGGCTGATCGTGGCAGCAGTACTCGGCGTTGCCGAACTGCTCACCACGACACTGGCCTTTGGCCTGATCGCGATCGCGGCGGTGGTCGCGGCGGTGATCGGGACGTTTCACCTCGGCTTGCCTCTGCAACTCGCCGCGTTCGTGGTCGCGGCCGGGGCCGGGCTCGGCTTCATCCGCCCGATCGCGATGCGGCATATCAAGCAGCCACCGCTGCTGCGCACGGGAACCGCCGCGCTCGTCGGCCGCACGGCGATCGTCCTGGAGGAGGTCACCGAACACAGCGGCCGGATTCGCATCGGCGGTGAGGAATGGTCCTCACGTCCTTACGACGAGTCGCTGGTGATCCCGGTCGGCGCCAAGGTCGACGTCATGCAGATCGACGGCGCCACCGCCCTCGTTTACCCTCGGGAGTAGCCATGTTGCTGGCGGAGATCGTCATCGCGGCGGTAGTCGCGTTGCTGGTTGTTATCACTGTGATGCGTTCGGTGCGAATCGTGCCGCAGGCACGCGCCCGCAACGTCGAGCGGCTCGGCCGCTACCGCAAGACGCTGGAACCCGGGATGAATTTCATCATCCCGATGATCGACCGGGTCAAGCCGATGATCGACCTGCGCGAGCAGGTGGTCTCGTTCAATGGCCAGCCGGTGATCACCGCGGACAACCTGGTCGTGCTCATCGACACCGTGCTGTTCTTCCAGGTGACCGATCCGCGGGCGGCCGACTACGAGATCGTCAACTACATCCAGGCGATCGACCAGATCACCGCGACGATGCTGCGCAGCGTGATCGGGTCGATGGACCTGGAGCAGACGCTGACCTCGCGCGACAAGATCAACACTTTGCTGCGCGGCGTGCTTGACGACGCGTCGGGCAAGTGGGGCATCCGGGTCACCCGGGTGGAGATCAAGGCGATCGACCCGCCGAAGTCGGTCAAGGACGCGATGGAGAAGCAGATGCGCGCGGAGCGGGAGAAGCGCGCCGCGATCTTGACCGCCGAAGGTGTCAGGCAGTCCAAGATCCTTACCGCGGAAGGCGAGAAGCAAAGCGCCATCCTTACCGCAGAGGGTGCCAAGCAGGGCGCGATCCTGCGGGCGGAGGGTCAGGCGCAGGCCATCGCCGCCGTCTTCCAGGCCGTGCACGACAACGACCCCGACCCCAAGCTGCTCGCCTACCAGTACCTGCAGACGCTGCCGCTACTCGCGCAGGGCGCAGGCAACACGTTCTGGGTCATCCCGAGCGAAGTGACGTCCGCGCTCAGGTCGGTGGCCAGCGCCTTCGGCGGCGGTGACACGGCTCCCGCCGCGGGCACTGAGCGGGTCACGACGGCCCGGCCCAGGCGCGAACCGCCCGCGGTGCAGGCTGCCGCCAGCGCGGGCCGCCATCCCCGGGAACAGCTTCGCCGATCCGCTGGGTTCCATCGATCCCGCCGTTCCCGAAGCGGAGGTCTCCGTCGCGACACAGGACAGCGACCCGCCCTCGGCCAACGGGAGCGAAGCGGCGGGCTAGGACACTACTTAAGCAGCAGCACCAGCGCGCTGCCGATGAGCGCGGCGATGATGATGACCACCAGCAGCCGCGCCGAGAAGAACCGGTCCTGGCCGCGGTCATCCCGCTCGGTGACGGTCGCCCGGGACCCAGCCGAGCTGAGCGGCTGCGCCGCAGTGGCCGCCGCGGCGACCGACCCGGTGCCCGAGGCGGCACCAGCCGCGGCCCGCTGGGCGGGTTCTGAGGCGGCGGTCGCGCCCGGGGTCGTGGCGCTGTCGGCAGGCGCGGGCCAGGACGCCCGCGCGATCGCCGGCTCTTCGGCCCGCGGCGCCGCGGCGGGCAGCTTAAGGTCGGCCGAAGCCGAGGTGGCCGGCGTACTCCAGAAATCGGTCCGTTCCGGCGACGTCGGTCCACCGGCCTGTTCCGGCCACGCGAGCTCGCTGTCGGCCGATCGCGATTCTGGCTTGCTCTTCTTCAGCCAGGAGAACTCCTCGGCTTGAAACTCCCGCGGGGGGTCCCGGAGGTCGTCCCCCCCAAGGGGGGGCTGGGGGGATGGGTCCCCCCAGGAGCGGGGGGGTCTGGGGGGGTCGTCCCCCCGGGGAAGTACAGCGGGTTCGGTGCGCCCGGCGGAGTCCGACGCGGCGTCGAATGGCCCTCGGCTGCCGTGCCTGGGCGTGTGGTTCCCGTTGGCCGACGTGATGGCCGGGCCGGCGGCCGTGTCCCAGCCCGAGCCGGCACCCAAGCTCGCTCCGCTGCCCGGGCTCAGGCTCGAATCCAGGTCTCGGCCCCGATCGGAGATGTCTGCGCGGGCGCTGCCCTGGGCTGGGGCGGAGATGCCCAGGTCGCGGGTTCTCCGGCCGGCCTGGTCCGAACGCGCGTGCTCTCCCCGGAGCGCGGCCCTGATCCGCTCCGGGTCGTATACGTCAGGGGGCACGACGCCGACGCCCGCGCGGGCCCCGGCTACGGCGGCCGGGCTGGCTCCGGCGGGCCTGACCGGGAGATCCGGGTCGTCCACCACCTCGGAGTTAAGGTGCCGCCACCGCTCCTCCCAGTCAAGGACGTCCCCTTCGCAGGCGCGGACGTAAGCGGTGAGGATGGGCAGGCCCGGCAGGTACGGGCCGTTCTCGGCTTCCTTCAGGATGTCGCTCGGGTAATGTGCCCGGGCCGCCAGCTCGTCGTATCCGATCGCGGCGGAGTCGCGCAGCGCGCGAAGGTCGGCAAGGAACCGTGCCTGATTGTCGCCAGGTCCGGCCGACCACGTTCCCCGGATTTGCAACTGGGCACCTTCCCGTTGGATCCGCATGGGCGTAGGCACCACCCCGCGCCCGCACCTCATCACCTGGGATTACCGGGCAGGGTACCGCGACCGCAGCCGCTATGTCGCTGATACCGTGCATTTCCTATTAAGTGTCTCTCGCCAGGCCCGCAAGCGCGCCCGAATCACGCATCCGGACCCCTCCTGGGTCACAGGTGAATGGCCAGGCCGATCGCGAACGCGATGCCGAACGCCAGCTGCAGCCGGCCCGTCTGGCCGAGCGCCTTGATCAGCGCGGGACCCGACGCACCGGCCCGCACCGACCGTATCGGCATCCCGGCCAGCGGCAGCGCCAGCGCGGTGACCAGCGTGAACGGCCGGAAAAAGGCGAGCAGCGCGGCGATGCCGAACGGCAGCAGCAGCGTCAGCACGTAGGCGATGCGGCTGCGCGCGTCGCCGAGCATGACCGCGAGCGTGCGCTTGCCCGCCAGCGTGTCGGTGCGAATGTCACGCAGGTTGTTGACCATAAGCAGGGCGCAGGCCAGCAGCCCGGCGGGCACCGAGGCGGCCAGCCCGAGCCAGCTGAACGCCGACATCTGCACGTACGCGGTGCCCGCCACCGCGACCACGCCGAAGAAGGCGAACACGAAGACCTCGCCGAGTCCGTGGTACCCGTAGGGCCGCGGCCCCCCGGTATAGAACCAGGCCGCGGCGATGCACGCCGCGCCCGCCGCCAGCAGCCACCACGACGTCACAGCGGCCAGCGCCAGCCCCGCGACGCCGGCGACGAAGAAGCAACCGAACGCCGCGGCCAGCACCCGCCGCGGCGGTGCGAGCCCCGCGGCGACCAGCCGGACCGGTCCGACCCGCCGCTCGTCCGAGCCGCGCACGCCGTCGCTGTAGTCGTTGGCGAAGTTGACGCCGACCTGCAGCGCCAGCGCGACCACGAGCGCGAGCAGCGCCCGCCACCAGGAGAACCTGCCGTAACCAAAGGCCACGCCCGAGCCGATCAGCACCGGCACGACGGCCGCGGGCAGCGTCCTTGGCCGCGTCCCCGCCAGCCATTCCCGAGCTCCAGCCACGCACAGATCCTAGGGCAATCGAGTCATTCGCTGATGGTCGTGTGCAGGCGCAGGACCTCCACGCTCGCGCCCACGTCAAGCTCGCCCCGGGCGCCGTCGGCGGCCCAGCCGGATGACTCGAGGAAGCGGCGCAGCGCCTCATCGGCCTCAAGCACCCAGATGAACAGCACAGAGAAGCCGTCTTCCGCGAGCGTGTCCGCGGCCGCGTGCAGGAGCCGGCTGCCGTGCCCCTGCCCAGTCCGTTCAGGCAAAACCCGCAGCTCGTAGAGCTGGGCGTCGGTCCCGGGCCAGCGGTCCGCGTCGGTGGCGGGGCCGCCCGAGACGAACCCGACCACCTCGCGCGCCGGGGCTTCGGTCACGGCGGCCAGCACGTGGTGCCTGCTCGTCGGCGGGTTGGTGATCGCCTCCCGCCAGCGGTCCCGCCACACGCCCTCGGCTTCGTCGCTGGTCAGCTCGGCCAGCAACGCCGAGGGCACGATCCCGGCCAGATCGCGGCGCCAGCTCGCGACCTGGACGCGGGCCAGGCTCGCGGCGTCGCCCGCGCGCGCCGGGCGCACGAAACCCGAGGGCGAAGCCTGGCTCAGCGCGAGCTCACTTGTCCGGGTGGGCGATGAGGGTGATGTCGCGCGCCGCGCCGGTGGAGGCCGACGTGGCCATCGCCGCGTAGACCTGCAGCGCCGCGCTGACCGGCCGCTGCCGGTCGGCCGGCCGGTAGGAGCCCAGCGACGCCAGCACGCGATCCCGGCGAAGAGCCAGCTCGTCGTCGGGCACGTCCAGCCTGAGCTCACGGCGCGGGATGTCGATCACCACCGTGTCGCCGTCGGCGGCCAGCGCGATCATGCCGCCCGCGGCCGCCTCCGGCGCGACGTGGCAGACCGACAGGCCCGAAGTCCCGCCGGAGAAGCGCCCGTCGGTGATCAGCGCGCAGGCCCGGCCGAGGCCCTTGCCCTTGAGGAAGCTGGTCGGGTACAGCATCTCCTGCATGCCGGGCCCCCCGCGCGGGCCCTCGTAGCGGATGATCACCACGTCGCCCGCGCTGACCGCGCCGCCCAGGATGCCCGCGACCGCGTCCTCCTGGCTCTCGAACACCACGGCCGGCCCGGAGAACTGCCAGAGCTCTTCCGGCACCCCGGCGGTCTTGACGATCGCGCCGGCGGGGGCGAGGTTGCCGTACAGCACGGCCAGCCCGCCGTCGGTGGTGTAGGCGTGCGCCGCGTCGCGGATGCAGCCGTTCACCCGGTCCTCATCAAGGGTGTCCCAGCGCGCCGACTGCGAGAACGGCCGGGTGGTGCGGACGCCGCCGGGCGCGCCGTGGTACAGCTCGACGGCCTCATCGCTGACCGACGCCGAACCCAGGTCCCACGCGTCCAGGAACTCCCGCAAGGAAGAACTGTGCACGGTGCGCACGCCGCGGTTGAGCAGCCCTGCGCGGTCGAGCTCGCCGAGGATCGACGGGATGCCGCCGGCGCGGTGCACGTCCTCCACGTGGTACGAGCTGCTCGGCGCGACCTTGCACAGGCAGGGCACCCGGCGGGAGAGCTCGTCGATCTCCTTCAGCCCGAAGTCGACGCCGCCCTCGTGGGCGGCGGCGAGCAGGTGCAGGATCGTGTTGGTCGACCCGCCCATGGCCACGTCGAGCGCCATCGCGTTCTCGAACGCGTCGCGGCTGGCGATCGACCTGGGCAGCACCGACTCGTCCCCGTCGGCGTAGTACTGCCTGGTGATCTCCGCGATCTGCCGTCCCGCCCGCTCGAAGAGACCGCGCCGGGCCGAGTGCGTGGCCAGCGTGGTCCCGTTGCCCGGCAGGGCCAGGCCGATCGCCTCGGTCAGGCAGTTCATCGAGTTCGCGGTGAACATGCCCGAGCAGGACCCGCACGTCGGGCAGGCGGACTCCTCCATGGCGAGCAGCTGCTCGTCCGACACGAAGGGATCCGCCGAGGCGACCATCGGATCGATCAGGTCCAGCTTCCGGCCAGAGGCCAGGCCGGCCAGGCCGGCGGGCGCGCCGGCTTCCATCGGGCCGCCGGACACGAACACGGTCGGGATGTTCAGCCGCATGGTGGCGATCAGCATGCCCGGCGTGATCTTGTCGCAGTTCGATATGCAGATCATGGCGTCGGCGCAGTGGGCGTTGACCATGTACTCGACCGAGTCGGCGATGAGCTCCCGGCTCGGCAGCGAGTACAGCATGCCGCCGTGCCCCATGGCGATGCCGTCATCCACCGCGATCGTGTTGAACTCGCGCGGGATCGCGCCGGCCGCCCGGACCGCGTCCGCCACCACCTGGCCGACCTCGCGCAGGTGCACGTGCCCGGGGACGAACTCGGTGAAGCTGTTCGCCACCGCGATAATCGGCTTGCCGATGTCTTCCCTGGCTACCCCGGTGGCGCGCAGCAGGGCGCGCGCGCCCGCCATGTTCCTGCCGTGCGTGACCGTACGGGACCGAAGCGGCGGCATACCGATCTCCCCTCAGCTTGCCTTACAGGAGTACAAGCCTACCGGGGAGTCAGGTAGCGGGGGCGCCGTCCTTCAGGTGCGGGAACGCCTGGTGCGCGGCCTGGTAGATCTGCTCGATTTCGGCGTCGGTCAGCGGTCGTGCGCCGCTTTGCCGAGCTCGGCGCCTTAGGTACCTGCGCAGCCGCGGCCCGCTGAAGACGTCGACCTCCCTGATGGTGGCCACGTCCCAGAGGATCTTCGGTCCGTAGACCGCCATCGCCGGGCGGACGGTGACCGGGTTGCCGACCGTGCGGGACAGCAGGTCGGCGGCCCGCTCGGCTTCCCACCGGGCGTGCTCGAGCCGGTCCTTCTTGCTCTCCGGACCGAGCCACAGTTGCCTGTGGCTCGATGTCCGCACCGGCAGGTGCTTGTTCCAGGCCTCTGAGTCGATGGCGAATACCCCCGCCGGCCCGACCACTAGGTGGTCGATCTGATCCTCGCTCTCCGGGATCGGGTTAGAGTGCACGGCGCGGTAGCCTGCCCGCCCCAGCTTGGCCAGCTGCCTCCGGGTCCGGCGCTGCGCGCCGGTCAGCCGCCCCTGGCCGGCATAGCCTCTCCGGGACCGGTAGATGGTGTCGGCGATGACGACGATGACGGCGAGCGTTAGCCCGAACTGCCAGGAGACCAGGATCGAGAACGCCACCAGGACGATGACCGCGAAGAGGGCCCGCAACTGCCAGACCCGCATCCTCGGGTTGGCGGACAGGTGGGCCAGGTTCCCCCGGTCCTGGCCGATGCCCGGCCGCCGCGGGCCGGTCCCGGCCTCCTCGACCGGGGTGACCACGGGCTTGTTCCACTCGGGCCTGGGCGGATCCGCAGCCTCGGCGGGCTCGTCCTCTGGATCATCGAGTACCGCGGACGACCCGGACGGGGCCCAGTCCCACAGCGGCAGGTCACCCGACTCGGGCCCGGCCGCCGAGGCATCGGCCGCCGAGGCATCCGGCGCCGGTTCCGCTGCGGCACTCTCCGGTGCCCCACTGTGCGACCGCGCCCCGTCTTGTGCTGCCCCGCCGTGATTGCTTGCCATCATCTGCGGCCCTGATGACCTGTGACTTCTCAGCTTCGGCCACGCCATCCGGTATCACCCACCACCTCAGCGTAACTGCCTTAGGACTCAGCGCATAGCACCGTCACTACGACGATTGTGCCCTGCTCCGGCCGGTTTTATAGCTGGACATTCGCCGCGTTAACACGCCAAAACGTCCCGGCTTCCGGTGGTCTACGATCTCCACCATGGCCCAGATTCACGAGCTCACCATGATCGAGCTGGCCGCCGCGATCCGCGCGGGCGAGCTCTCGCCGGTCACCGTCACCGATCATTATCTGCACCGGACCGAGGAATTCAACGACCAGGTCGGTGCCTTCTTCACGGTCACCGCCGAACTCGCGGCCGAACAGGCCCTCGCGGCGGAGAAAGCCGTGACGACGGCGGACGACCGGGCGGCGCTGCCACCGCTGACCGGCGTGCCCATCCCGATCAAGGACCTGAACATGGTCGCCGGGGTGCGGCAGACGCTCGGCTCGGCCGCGTTCGCGGCCAACGTGCCCGACACCGACGACTACGTGGTGGCCGCGATCAAGCGGGCCGGCGCGGTCATCACCGGCAAGACGGCCACCCCCGAGTTCGGGCTGCCGTGCTACACCGAGACCGCGGTCGGGCCCCCGGCCCGGACGCCGTGGGACCTGTCGAGGTCCGCGGGCGGGTCGAGCGGCGGCGCGGCCGCCGCGGTCGCGGCGGGCCTGGCCCCCGCCGCCCAGGGCAGCGACGGCGGCGGGTCCATCCGCATCCCGTCCAGCGTGTGCGGGCTGTTCGGGATCAAGCCGTCCCGCGGCCGGGTCTCCGAGGGCCCGCTCATGCCCGACCTGGCCGGACTGGGCATAAACGGCCCCATCGCGCGCACCGTCGCGGACGCCGCGCTGCTGCTCGACGTGATGACCGGGAACTTCCCCGGCGACATGTACACCCAGCCGCCGCTCCCGGCCGGCGAGTCGTTCCTGGGCTACGCCAGCCGCCCGCCCGGTCGGCTGCGGATCGGCCGCACCCTGCAGAACCCGGTCGAGGGCGCCGAGGTGCACCCGGACTGCGTCCAGGCCTACGAGGAGGCGAGCACCCTGCTGGCCGGCCTGGGACACGAGGTCGAGGACATCGCCATGCCGCTCGGCCCCGACGTGGTGCCGTTCTTCGAGATCCTCTGGTACGCCTACGCCACGCTGGCGCCGCTCGCCCCCGGGCAGGAGGACGTGCTGCGCCCGCTGACCCGCTACCTGCGCGGCCGCGGGCAGGCCACCAGCGCCCCCGAGCTCATCTTCGCGCAGGCCTACCTGCAGGCGGTGACCCGCGCGGCGGTCACCGCGCTGAACGCCTACGACGCCGTCCTGTCCCCGACGCTGGCTCTGCCTCCGGTCCCGGTCGGCTACTTCGAGGAGGTGGAGCCGGCCGAGAACTTCGAGCGGCAGAAGCGGTTCACCCCGTTCACCGCGGTCTACAACGTGTCCGGCCAGCCGGCCGTGAACGTCCCGCTGCACTGGAACGCCGACGGCCTGCCGATCGGCGTGATGCTGGCCGGCCGGATGGGCGACGAGGCCACCTTGATCTCTCTGTCCGCCCAGCTCGAACAGGCCCGCCCGTGGAAGGACAGGCACCCGCCGCTCTGGTAGCACAAGCGTCATGCGGGCGCGTCAGCTGCGCATCGGGCGCCAGCGACCGCGTCGCCGGTTCGGCCGGGCGGTCAACATCGTCGCCGCGCTCGGCGTGTCCGTCGTGCTGCTCGGCGTGCTCGGGTTCGGGTACGGCACGATCCCCGCGCTGGGCCCCGCGCTCGATCCCGGCCGCGGCGCGTGGACGTCGGCGGCCGGCGGTGAGCCGGTGCGGTCGCAGAGCCTTAGCCTGCCCGGCCTGCAGCACGCCGTCACCGTCTCCCTCACGAGACAGGGCATCGCCTCGGTCAAGGCCGCCAGCGACCACGACATGTTCCTCGCGCTCGGTTACCTGCACGCGCGGTTCCGGCTGTCCGAGATGGACGAAGAACGCCGCCTGGGGGAAGGGCGGCTGGCCCAGCTCGGCGGCCCGTCGGACCTTTCCTCGGATGAGTTCGAGCTGCGCCTCGGCCTGCTGCGCACCGCGCAGAAGGAGTGGGCCCAGATGCCGAAGGACAGCCCGGCCGTCCAGGCGCTGACCGCCTACGCCCAGGGCGTGAACGACAACATCGCGCAGGTACGGACCAGCGGCCAGTGGCCGGCCGTGTACTTGATGCCCGGCGTGTACCCGGCCCCCTGGACCCCGGTGGACAGCCTCGTCGTTCAGGGCGTGCTCACCCAGGAGCTCGACTTCACCTCGACCCCGCTGGACTACGCGCTGCTCGAGCGATCCCTCGGCGCCGCCCGCACCATGGACTGGTTCGGCGTCATCGCGAAGAACACGCAGACGCCCTACGACCCGGGCCCGTACGCCAAGCCCGCGCTGACCCCGCTCGCGCCCAATGAAGCAAGCACCGCGGCTCGTTCGGCCCCCAACGCGGCGGAAGCGGAGGCGGCGGGCACGTTGCTCACTCAGCTCAGCCAGCTTCCGGCCGGCCACCTGCACCAGTACCCGGACAGCAACGCGTGGGCGGCCAACGGGCCCGCGGTGGCCGGGGGAGGGGCGCTGCTGGCCGGCGACCCGCACCTGCCGCAGACGATCCCGTCGGTCTGGTATGAGGTCGCCCTGTCCGCGCCGGGTTTCGACGTGGCCGGCGTCAGCGTTCCCGGCCTGCCCGGCATCTTGATCGGGCACAACGCAAACATCGCCTGGTCGCTCACCGACACGCAGAACCAGGCCACCCTCTTCTACACCGAGAAGACCAGGCCAGGCCAGTACTACTGGGACGGCGCGTGGCGCCCGATGGAGGTCGTACACTACACGATACCGGTCCGCGGCGCCGCGACCAGGCAGCTGACCGTGGACCTCACCGTGCACGGGCCGATCATGACCCAGGCCGGGCAGACCACCTCGGTCGACTGGATGGGCAACGTGCCCTCGCCCGACCTGCAGGCGATGCTCGCCGTCAACCAGGCCGCCAGCTTCAGCCAGTTCAAAAGTGCCCTGGCGGGCTGGTACGCGCCGTCGCAGAACTTCGTCTACGCGGATGCGGCCGGGAACATCGGCGCGATCTCGGCGGGCTACTATCCCCAGGTCGGCGCGGGCTGCCAGCCGTGGCTGCCGCTGAGCGGCACCGGCGCCTGCGACGTCACCGGCGTCATCCCGTACCTGGCGGAGCCGCAGGCCTACGACCCGCCCTCGCACGTGCTGGTCACCGCCAACCAGCGGCCCGTCACCGCCGCCTACCCCTACTACATCGGCACCACCACCGACTTCTTCGACCCCGGCTACCGCGCGGCCACCATCGACACCGCGCTCCGGGTCCGGTCCGCGCCGCTCACGCCGGCCCGCTTCGCCGCGGTCCAGACCAGCCTGACGGACCGGCTCGCGGCCCGGATGGTCCCGGAATTGCTGACCGCCCTGCGCGGTACCGCTCTTTCTTCGTCCGAACGGGCCGCGGTATCTCTCCTGGCCACCTGGCCCGCCACCATGGCGGCCGGCTCGCCGGCGGCCTCGGTCTGGTGGACCTTCTGGGGCGACTACCTGTCCGCGGTATTCCAGCCGTGGTGGAACCAGGCCAAGGTGCCCGTGCACCAGGACCACGAAGGCCTTGCGGTCTCGGTCGGCCAGGTCAGCCTGGACGAGGACCTCGAGGCGTGGACGCTCGGCGACCCGGCCAACCCGGCATTCTCGCTCCCGTCGGGGCAGCGGCGGACCGCGCCGCAGGTCATGCGCCAGGCCTTCGCCACGGCGGTGGCGCACCTGTCGGCCACGCTCGGCGGCGGGCCATCGGAGTGGACCTGGGGACGGCTGCACTCGCGCGCGTTCCCCTCGCTCAGCGGGGCCAACGGCCTGGGGTACGGGCCGCGGGCCGACGGCGGCGACCCGTTCACGCCGGACGCCGCCGACGGCGGGCTGACGTCGAGCACCGGGCCGAGCTGGCGGATGATCGTCACCTTGTCGTCCGCGGGGGTGAGCGCCGAGGGCGTGTACCCGGGCGGGCAGAGCGAGAACCCCGCCTCGCCCTGGTACGACGACCAGGTCCCGCTGTGGTGGGACGGCCGGTACCTGCCGGTACCTCGGCCGGGTCAGGTGGCCGGCCCGCTGACGTGGACGCTGACCGCTGCGGCCAGCCATGGCTGACCCGCGGCGGCTGGGCAAGCGGGGCGCCTACCGGGTCGGCGAACTGCGCACCGCCGGGCCGTGGCCCGGCCGCGCCCGTGCGCCGCGCCAGCCGTCGTTCCGGCCGCGGCGACCGCGCGGCCCGGCCCTGGCCTGGCTGGCCGCGTGGGCCGTCACCGCGGCGCTACTCGGCTTGGGCGCCGGCCTCGGGTGGTGGTTCCTGCCCTTCGTGGCCGGCCTCGCGGCCGGGATCGGCCCCTGGCGGGCACGTTCGGCCCTGGGCCTGGTGGTGCTGGCCGTGGGCGCGGGCTGGGGCGCGGCGCTGTGGTGGCCCGCCCTGTCCGGCGCCCCGACCGGGGCGACCGCGCGGGTCATCGCGGCCCTGGCCGGGCTGCCGCCGTACGCCGCCGTCGGCGTGGCCGGCACCCTGCTCGTCGGCATCGCGCAGGCGGTCGTGGCCATGTGGCTTGCCCGTGCCGTGACCTACCGCCTGCACTGATGCCGACCTGTTACCGCCGGACCGCGCCGGACGGCTGGAGCAGCTCCTGCTGGGCCACGGGCGGCTGGGCCGATGAGCAGTCGCCGTGGGCCCGGGCGGCCACGATCTCCAGGCTGAGCTGGTACGTGCCGTGGCCGCTGATCCCGGCGTACCGGCCGGTGCCGCCCACGATCCGGTAGCTGCCGGACTCGCTGATGACGGACAGGCAGGTCCTCGGATCAAACTGCGAGGTGCCCCCGTCGGCGTGGTGACTCAGCACGATCGTGCCACCGGGGAAGACGATCGTGCCGATCCTGGCGTTGCCCAGGCGGGCCTGGCCTGCTGCGGTGAACACTCCGCGGGCGATGGCGCTGGCCGGCGCTGGTGCCGTCGACGCCGACATGACCTGGATGTATTCGATGCCGGGGAAGCGCTCGCCGCGGCGACGCCGGTCACGGCGCCAGTGACGGCAATAGTGGTGGCAGTGGCTGCGAGGGCTAGCAGCCTGCGGTTCTTACGCATGACGGACCTCTTTCTGGGTGCTGGTGTAGGCGGCTTGCGGAAGTTCCTGGGGGGCCTGGCGGGTGATCAGCATGAAGATCCCGGCGGCCGCCGCCCAGACGTAGAAGACCAGCGAGGCCAGGAAGCCGGCCTGGTCGGGCAGCAGCTGAAGAACGGCGAGCAGGAGGGCGGGCCAGGCGAGCCACCGCGGCACGGCCCGGGCCAGCAGGCCGGCCATGGCGGCCGTGAGCAGGAACAGCAAGGTGCTGGCGCTGTCGGCCAGCGAACCCTCGGCGCCCATGATGTGCCAGGCCTGCAGAGCGGCCGGGGCGATGGCCTGCTGGCCGCCGATGTCGCCGAGCACTCCGTAGCTGCCCGCGCTGGCCAGCGTGGTCAGGGCAACCAGGGTGGTGGCGATCACGGCCAGCCCGGCCAGCAGCGGACTGGCGGACGCCTGCCGGATCCGCGCCCACACGGCCAGGCCGAACAGCACGAAGAAGACCCCGGCCAGGGCGAGCAGTATCCCGCCCGCCCGCACCTGTGCGTGGTGCGCGGCGTAGTAGGAGACGAGTTGCGAGGCCGGGGTGGCTGAACCGGGGAAGGTGCCGATAGTGAGGTCGCCCGCGAGCGACGCGACCAGGAAGCCGAGGCCTCCGAACGCCGCGAGGCGGCCGATGGTGGCCGGCTTGACCGGCAGGAGTAGCTGACCGGAAACTGAGCTGTACCCATGAGCAGCGTTCAGCCACCCCTGGCGGGAGGCCACCAGGAGCGGTGGGTGAGCTGCGGTAATACCGTAAGTGGCTGGCACGCCTCCGGCAGTGACGCGTAGCGGGTGGGATA